>Ga0316191_10004506_pt1 | contig 10405 bp, 10 predicted proteins | sample Eddworburr2cm_MG_FD_204928 | JGI IMG/M metagenome (GOLD analysis project Ga0316191, IMG submission 204928) | Coastal sediment microbial communities from Maine, United States - Eddy worm burrow 2 cm | ecosystem: Environmental > Aquatic > Marine > Coastal > Sediment | place: USA: Maine... | reverse complement strand
GATGGCAGCGCGGTGCTGGCGCCCATCTTCTGGGAAGGTGGCGAGGGCTGCCTCGCCATCGGCAGCCGCCAGACCGATCGATTCACCTCGGACATGGACACCTTGTTCGTCACCTACATCGGTGAGGTGCTCGGCCGGGTGATCCAGCGCCTGGCGACGTGACGGTAGAGTCCCAGCACCCGCTCGACGCGTCCGTTGACGCCTTCCTCGACTACCTGAAATTCGAAAAGGACTATTCCCTCAACACGCTGGCCGCCTACCGGCGCGACCTGAGCCGCTTTGCCGCGCTGACCCGGGAACCGGCAGAGCGCGTCACCCGCGCCCACATCGACACCTTCGTCGCCCGATTGCACAGCGAAGGCCTCGCGCCCAGAAGCATTCAACGCGCACTGTCGAGCGTGCGCAGCTTCTTCAGATTTCTCGAGGCGCGTCGCGAGACCAAGAAAAATCCGGCCGCGGCCGCCAGAGCGCCGAAATCGAAAAACCGCCTGCCCGGCACGCTGGATGCTGATCAGGCGGCAAAACTCTTCGAGTTCGATGCCAACACACCGCTGGAAAAACGGGACAAGGCCATGCTCGAGCTTTTCTACGGCAGCGGCCTGCGCCTGTCGGAGCTGGTCGGCGCCAATCGGAGCGACCTCGATCTGGATGCAGGCTTCGTCACCGTGCTCGGCAAAGGGCGAAAGACCCGTCAGGTGCCTCTCGGACGACACTGCATCGACGCCATCCGCGCCTGGCTGGCCGTGCATCCGGCGGCGAGCGAACCTGGCGCGGTGCCGCTATTCACCGGCCGCGGACGCGGCAGGATCAGCCCACGCACGGTGCAGAACCGATTGAAGCAGCTGGCCGCCCGTCAACTCGGCAGCACGGATCTGCACCCGCACATGCTGCGTCACTCGTTCGCCAGCCACCTGCTCGAGTCCAGCGGCGACCTGCGCGCCGTTCAGGAGCTGCTCGGCCATTCGGATCTGGGTACGACACAGATCTACACGCATCTGGATTTCCAGCATCTCGCCAAGGTCTACGACGCGGCACATCCCCGAGCGGAGTTGCGCCCTGAGGACGAAACGGAGCCCAGCGGCAATGACTGAAATCAGGCTCATCACCTTCGATCTGGACAACACCCTCTGGGATGTGGGGCAGGTGATCCGGCACGCCGAGACCCAGATGTACAACTGGCTGGACGAAACCGTGCCCGAGTACCGTGGGGTAATGACCCAGGACGTGTTGCTCGAGATTCGCCAGCAGGTGGTTGATGAACGTCCGGAACTCGGCCATGACGTGAGCGGCCTGCGTAAGGCCGTGCTCTATCGGGGCATGCGCAGGCTTGGATTGCCGGAGGCGAGATCCGAGGACTATGCCCGGCAGGCCTTTCAGGCGTTCTTCGAGGCCCGCCAGGAGGTGGTCTTCTTCGAGCACGCCCTGGAGGCGTTGGCCGAACTCGCCGGGGACTATCAGCTCGCGGCGCTCACCAACGGCAACGCAGCCGTCGAGAAGATCGGCCTGGATAAGTTTTTCGCATTCGCCTATTCGTCCGCTGACGTGTCAGCGAGCAAGCCGGCGCCGGATATTTTCCATGCCGCGCTCGATCGGGCTGGCGTATACGCCTACGAGTCCATACATGTCGGCGACCATCTGGTGGATGACATTCACGGCGCCGGCAGCGTCGGCATGCACACGATCTGGGTCAATCACGGCGCCGAGTCGGATGCCGAAGGACACACCCAGCCCACCGCCGTGGTCGAGCGGCTGCACGACCTGCCGGAGGCAGTGCGCCGCATTCATGACGGCTGACGCCGGTCGACGAGCAGAAGCTCAGCTCATCCGGCGTTCACGAATGGCGAGAAAGGCGATCAGCGGCACGGTGATCGGAAACAGCCCGATCATGAACAGAGATCCCAACCAGAAGGCGACGCGATCGGCTGGCGTTGCCCAGATCGGTGGCGGCGAGTGCGGACTGAAGTAGACCCCCGAATAAAGATGCAGGTAGTCGGCGAAACGTTCCTGCATGGCGCCGATCCAGGCACGGACGCGATCCAGGCGCGGATCGGTCTGTAATGCCGCCACAGGCGGCACATAAACACTGCAGTGACATTGAATGATCCCGAACAGGAGAAAATCGAGGGTATCCGGCGCCTCACCGGCAACGAAAGGCCCGGCACTCGATTCGAGCATCTCCTCGATGGGCACGTACTGGTCGCCGTAGTCTTCCGCATCCGGCATGTAGTTGAGTCGATTGGCGGTCTTGATCAGCAGGTACATGTACAGCGTGATGAAGCTGCGCAGGAAGTTGCGGACGAACCGACGAGGCGCGGATGGGTGTCGATCACCGGCCAGGCTGAACCCACCCCAGAACATCGCCGCGCTGTCCGGTCGATGGGCAACCCCCTGCCAGCTGCGCACCACGAGCCGCCGCTCGGCATCACTGACTTCAGCATAGCCGAGGTCGGCCAGGATATCGGTGGACTCGAATTTCCAGGGATCACCATCGATGCTGGCGGCCGGCATGCGAACGCCGCGACTCAGAAAAACATCCCGCGTGGGTATGGTTCGCAGGTCGTGCCGAATACCCGCGTCATGCAGGCCCAGCAAGACCGCCTGAACCCAGGGTGAGTGATCGACGCCGTAGAGATCTACGTAGTTCGGACGATGCGCACTCAAGTGATGGTCCCTCCGGCCGAGCAGCCTTTATCCGGCCTCTGCCACCTGAGCATGGGCATCGAGAAAAGCCCGCACCGCTTCCGTGGTAGCGGGGATCACCGTCTTGCGCACGGGTAGATCCTTAAGCGCTTCCAATGTGGGATGAGTGGCCACCGGCTCACCGATGGCTTCGTTGACCGCCTCAGGGAACTTGGCCGGATGGGCTGTGGCGGCGCAGATCTGCACGCCGGCGACCTTGAACCGGCCTGCCGCCGCGAGGCCAACGGCCGTGTGCGGATCGGTCACGTAGCCGTTTTCCGCATAGACTCGGGCAATGGTGGCCTGCACTTCCGACTCGCTCACCGCGGTGGCAAGAAAGTCATCTGTCTCTGGCCTGCCGCCGACGGAGGCGCTGCCGGTCTCGGCAAAGGTCTCCATGAACTCGGTCAACCGCGCCGCGTCCTCGCCGAAGTGATAGTAGAGGTAGCGTTCGAAGTTGCTCGCCACCTGAATGTCCATGGCCGGGCTCGTGGTGTGATGCACCGTTCCGCGGGCATAGTCTCCGGTCTCGAAGAACCGGGCCAGAATGTCGTTGTCGTTGGTGGCGATCACCAGCTTGTCGATGGGAAAACCCATGCGCTTGGCCAGGAAGCCGGCGAACACGTTGCCGAAGTTGCCCGTCGGCACGCAGAAAGACGCCGGTTCGGAGCCCGCAAACTTCAGGCTCGCGTAGCCGTAGTAGACAATCTGGGCGAGCACCCGCGCCCAATTCACCGAGTTCACCGCGCCGAGGGAGAGTCCGGCTTTCGCATCTGCGTCTGCAAAAAGACCCTTCATCAGCGACTGGCAGTCATCGAAGCTGCCTTCCACCGCCAGGCAGTGCACGTTCTCGTCGGCAATGGTGGTCATCTGCCGCTCCTGGAGCGGGCTCACCCGTCCCTCCGGGAACATGATGAACACGTCCACCGCCGGCAGGCCACGCACTCCGGCAATGGCCGCCGAGCCCGTGTCGCCGCTTGTTGCCCCGAGAATGTTGATATGCTCGCCGCGCTCCTCGAGGATGTACTCGAAGAGCTGGCCGAGCAGCTGCAGGGCAACGTCCTTGAAAGCCAGCGTCGGCCCGTGAAAGAGCTCCATCACCTGCACTTCGTGGTTGCCCGCCAGCCCTTTCAGCGCTTTGAAGGGCACCACCTCCTCATGATCGAAGGTGGCGTAGGCATTCGCGATCAACTCGTCGAGAACTTCTCTCGGAATGTCGTCCACAAAGCGGGCGATCAGAGCCTGAGCGAAGGGTACGAACGGCAGGCCGCGCCAGTCCCCGAGGTCCGCGCGCACATCCGGGGTGGTCTCCGGGATCAGCAGACCACCATCCGGCGCCATGCCGGTGATCACAGCGTCTTTGAAGGGCATGGGCTCAGTCTGCCCACGGGTACTGATGTATCTCATGCGTTCAGAATGGTGAGACTCGAAAGGCCGCTATTGTACAGAGCCCCGAACGAAAACCTGTACGAAAAGAAAACCGCTACGAAAAAAGGGCGCGATGCAGAAACATCGCGCCCTGGAAGGGGTGAGAGCGCCATCGATAGCCGATGACGCTCCGGCGAGGGGCTAGGTGCCACCCACCTTGACGAAGTCCGGATAGGCTTCCATACCGCACTCGGCGATATCGACGCCTTCGTACTCTTCTTCTTCAGAGACCCGGATGCCCATGGTCGCCTTGAGGATGAACCAGACGATGATGGCCGCGCCGAAGGTCCAGCCGAAGATACCGACGATGCCGGCGATCTGACCCATCAGGGTGGCGTCACCGTTGTTGAACAGCACCGCCATGATTCCCCAGATACCGACCACACCGTGCACCGAGATGGCGCCGACCGGGTCGTCGATCTTGAGCTTGTCCAGCGTGACGATGGAGAAGACCACCAGCACACCGCCCGCAGCACCGATCAGCATTGCGTACTGGGCAGCGGGACTCAGAGGATCTGCCGTGATGGCCACCAGACCGGCCAGCGCGCCGTTCAGCGCCATGGTCAGGTCCGCCTTGCCGAACAGGGCTTTCGCGGTCAGGAGCGCGGCAACCACACCACCGCAGGCGGCAATGTTGGTATTCACGAAGACCTGAGCGACAGCATTCGCTTCGTCGATATTGGAGGTCATCAGCTCGGAACCGCCGTTGAAGCCGAACCAGCCGAACCAGAGGATGAAGGTGCCCAGCGTCGCCAGCGGCATGTTTGCGCCAGGGATGGCGTTCACGGAGCCGTCGGCGTTGTACTTGCCTTTCCGGGGCCCGAGCACGAGCACGGCGGCAAGGGCTGCGGCTGCACCACACATGTGCACGATGCCGGAACCGGCGAAGTCGGAGTAGCCAGCGGCAGAGATCCAGCCGCCACCCCAGGTCCACATACCCTGCAGCGGGTAGATGAGGCCGGTCATGACGACGGCGAAGGCCAGGAATGCCCAGAGCTTCATCCGCTCGGCCACCGCTCCTGAGACGATCGACATGGCGGTTGCCACGAAGACGACCTGGAAGAAGTAGTCGGAGCGAGCCGAGTAGTAGGTATCACCGCCGGACGCCAGGGTATCCTCGACGGTGTTTTCTTCACCGATCAGGAAGCCGAAGTCCGGGATCACGCCGCCTTCGACGGCACCGAGATACATGATGTAGTACCCGACCAGCAGGTACATGATGCAGGCGATCGCGAAGAGCGCCACGTTTTTCAATAGAATTTCAGTCGTGTTCTTGGCTCGGACCAGGCCTGCTTCAAGCATGGCGAAGCCGGGGGCCATGAACATGACCAGTGCGCCCATAACTAGGAAATAGAACGTATCCAGGGCGTAATTGGTTTGAACAAGATCTTCCACAATCTTTCTCCCGATGTAGAGCGGGCCGTTTAGACGGCCTCGGCTCCGGTCTCGCCCGTTCTGATCCGGACTACTTCTTCGAGCGATGCGACAAAGATCTTGCCGTCGCCCACCTTGCCGGTGTTGGCGGATTTGGTAATCGCGTCCAGCACCTGATCGAGCATGCCATCATCGATGGCGAGCTCGAGCTTCACTTTCGGGAGGAAGTCCACCACGTACTCAGCGCCGCGATAGAGTTCTGTGTGTCCCTTTTGCCGACCGAAGCCTTTCACTTCGGTGACCGTCATCCCCTGCACGCCAATCTCCGAGAGCGCTTCTCGAACATCGTCGAGCTTGAAGGGCTTGATGATGGCGGTTATCAATTTCATTGTTTTCTCCTGTTGTCCCGTCGCTATCAGGTCCGGTACGACGGTCGCCCGCCGCATGCTGGATTCAGCATCCAGACCGAAGGTGCACTCTCCCTGCGCGCGAAGGCGCTCGGGAGGTCTTTGTGGAAGATCTTGTGCACCCGGGATTCTCTCTTAATTAGAGGCTTTTCGATATGTTGAACACGCCGCTAGCGCTGCAGCATCTGGCGCCGCCGACCCTGAAGGCGTCAGCTACTGGTGTGGTATAGGTCGCGCCCGGCGGAAGCAGCGCGATGATCAGTTTTATCATTTCAATCCCCATAGATTTAGTGAGTCAAAACGCTTGAACCGTTTTGTGTGATTCAAATCGTGTGCTCGTCTTAGGGCAGAAATCGTGCCAACGGGTTTCGGTCTTATTTTTCAATGGGTTAGGATTCAGCAGAGGCACTCTGAAAACATAACGGCCACTCTTTTGCACCGTATTTGAACGTCTTTTGCACAATTTCGGTGCACTACTGCCACAGTCGCGACAGCTGAACAGAACGCGCACGGAAAAGAGGCAGAAGCCTACGGCTCAACCCACCACTTAGCCCTGCCGGGTACCGTTAGGCTCCCGTAAGATGACGCTTTCTCACGTATTCCGGAGACACCATGAGCCAGACAGGCAGCCCGCCTCTCGAAGACCTGATCAACCGCTTACGCACCGCAGCGAGTGAGGCGCCGGCATCACTGTTCGAGTCCATGCGGCCGGTGCTCGACGGATTCTTCGAGCAGTTCCAGCTGGTGCCGAGACGCGAGTATGAGGCCCAGCTGGCCAGCCTCGAGAAGCTGGAAGAGAAAGTCGGCCGGCTCGAGGCCAGGATCGCCGAGCTTGAGCGGAACCACTGACGCCGAGGTCACCGCCCGCTCCCGCACCTTTGCTCGCGCCCTATTCGGTCTTGCCGCCCCGAGGGTCATCGTCGAATCCCACCTGCTCGGCGGCCTGCCCGGCACCACCCTGGTCGGCATGCCGGCAGCTTCCGTGCGCGAGGCGAGAGATCGGGTCCGGAGCGCGCTGACCAACTGTGGCTATGACTACCCCGATGGCCGCGTGGTGGTGAACCTCGCGCCGGTGGATCTAGCGAAAGAAGGCGCCCGGTTCGATCTGGCCATCGCGGTGAGCATCCTTCGCGCCTCCGGCCAGCTCAAGGAGCCGCAGCGGGCTGGCGAGGTGGAGCTGATAGGTGAGCTCAGCCTGGCCGGGGAACTGCGCGGCGTTCGCGGCAGCCTCTGCGCCGCCTTGAATCTTGCCAGCGGCGATCGGCTCGTAGTGCCCAGGGAAAATGCGAGCGAAGCGCTTCTGGCGGGCAAACAGGTGACGTCGCTGAGCCATCTGAAAGAGGTAATCCGGCTACTGGAGGGCGAGGACGAAGAGAACTTCCGGGCCGCTTCATTGCCCGCTGGTCCACCAGCATCAAGCGCGCCACCACCAATCGTTGTCGGTCAGGCCACGGCGAAGCGCGCGCTGGCCATCGCCGCCACCGGCGCCCATCACCTGCTCATGGTGGGCCCGCCCGGAACCGGCAAGTCGTTGCTTGCCCGCCATCTGCCGCACCTGCTGCCACCGCTGACAGAGCGGGAGGCGATGGAAGTGGCCGCCGTCCGCTCTGCCGCAAAGCAGAGCGCCTATGCTGCAGAGCAGAGCCCACCGGACACTCACACCCGGCCTGTGCGCAGCCCGCATCACTCAGTATCTGCCACGGCCATGACCGGCGGCGGCTCACACCCCCGCCCGGGCGAGATCTCCCTTGCCCACAACGGCGTTCTGTTCCTGGATGAGCTGCCCCACTTCAAGCCGAGCGTTCTGGACAGCCTCCGCGAGCCGCTGGAGACTCAGGAGATCAGCATTTCCCGCGCGGCCGGGACCGCCCACTTCCCGGCAGGCTTTCAGCTGCTGGCGGCCATGAATCCGTGCCCGGCCGGGCTGGTCTGCAGCGAGGGACGCTGCCGCTGCCGGCCCGATCAGCGGCAACGCTATCAGTCACGTATTTCCGGTCCGCTGCTAGATCGGATCGACCTGCACGTGCCCGTCAGCGAAGTGCCGAGCCAGCTGCTGCTGGCCGGGGAAGGCGATGCCTGGGATCCAATGGAAATCAGAGCCCGGGTCTGCGCGGCCAGAGAACGGCAGATCGACCGCCAGGGTTGTACGAACGCGCAGCTGCCCGGAGAGGTGCTGCTCAGAACCTGCATGCTGAGCGCCGCCGAAAAAAGGCTGTTGGATAAGGCCAGCGGCCGCTACGGGCTTTCTGCCCGGGGTCTGCACCGAGTGCTCAGGGTCGCCAGATCCATTGCCGATCTGGCCGGATCGGATGCGGTGCAGCCCGAGCAACTGATGGAAGCCCTGAGTTTCAGGGCGATGGACTGGTCTGGAGGACGCGGCGCCGGATAGGTGCGGCCTTGATACTGGCGGGACAGAGAAACCGCCCCCTAAGATGCCTTACTGCGCCGTCTCGATGATGTAATCGACGGCGGCCTGCAGCTCTTCATCCGAGCAGTTCATGCAGGTGCCTTTCGCCGGCATCATGCCGATACCGTTCAGCGTGCTCTCCCAGAGCACGTCCATGCCCTTGGCGATACGAGGCGCCCAGGCCTCCGCGTCCGCAAACAGCGGCGCATCGCTGGCGCCCGTGGCGTGGCAGGCGAAGCAGAACTGATTGTAGACAGCCTCACCGGAAAGCGGGCCGGTGTCGGCCACAGCTGCGGCGCTGCCACAATCATCGCCGGCCCGGCAGAGATTGCCGAAGGGTGCCAGGCGCTCGCGGATGTCATCATCGGTGCCCGGAGGAACCGCATCCGCCTGAAGGGGAAGACTTGCGAAGACGGCCATGATCGCCGTGATGGCCAGAGACAGGTTGAGGATTCGTTTCATTTTTCTGGTCTGATTTGTGTGCTGATCTGAAACAGTGCGCTCGGCCGGTGGCCGGGCGGGCGCGAATTATAGCTTCGTCATCCGGTGGCGTCGAACAGCTCCCGGCCGATCAGCATGCGGCGGATCTCGCTGGTGCCGGCGCCGATTTCATAGAGCTTTGCATCCCGGAGCAGGCGCCCCGTGGCGTACTCGTTGATGTAGCCATTGCCGCCAAGTGCCTGGATCGCCTCGCTCGCCGCCCAGGTCGCCTTCTCGGCGGCGTACAGAATGCAGCCCGCCGCATCGAACCGGGTGGTGCGGCCGGCATCACAGGCTTCGGCCACCGCGTAGACGTAAGCCCGACAGGCATTCAACGTGGTGTACATGTCGGCGATCTTGCCCTGCATCAGCTGAAAGGTGCCAATGGGCTGACCGAACTGCTCCCGCTCGTGCACGTAGGGCAGCACCACATCCAGGCAGGCCTGCATCAGCCCCAGCGGCCCGCCGGACAGGACCACCCGCTCGTAGTCGAGACCGCTCATCAGGATCTTCACACCCTGACCGACCTGGCCGAGCACCTGAGTCTTCGGCACTTCGCAGTCCTCGAAAACCAGCTCACAGGTATCCGAGCCGCGCATGCCGAGCTTGTCGAGCTTCTGGGCGGTGCTGAAGCCGGTCATGCCCTTCTCGATCAGAAAGGCCGTGATCCCCTTGCTGCCAAGCGCTGGGTCCACCGTTGCATACACCACCAGAACGTCCGCGTGCGGGCCATTGGTGATCCACATCTTGTTGCCGTTCAGTAGGTAGACGTCACCCTTGTCCTCGGCCCGCAGCTTCATGCTGACTACATCAGAACCGGCACCGGGCTCGCTCATGGCCAGCGCGCCAACGTACTCCCCGGATATGAGTCCGGGCAGGTAGGCCGCTTTCTGCTCGTCCGTGGCAAAGCGACGGATCTGATTGACGCAGAGATTCGAGTGCGCACCGTAGGACAGGCCAACCGAGGCGGATGCCCGGCTGATCTCTTCCAGCGCGACGGTGTGGGCCAGATAACCAAGGCCGGCCCCGCCATCTTTTTCTTCCACCGTCATGCCGAGCAGACCCAGCTCGCCGAGCTTGGGCCAGAGATCGCGAGGGAACTCGTTCGTCTGGTCGATTTCAGCCGCCCGGGGCGCGATCTCATTGCTGGAAAACTGCCGCACGGTCTCGCGCAGCATGTTGATGATTTCGTCGTGTCCGAAGTCGAAGTTCATGACTGGAGTTTACCTGTTTTAGGCGGCTGTCTTAGGCTTGAAACGTTGCTTTTCCGCTTCAGGCGGCCGACTTCTTGGCCGGATCAAACAGCAGCACCGGCGCAGGCGGCCGATGAAACTCATCCAGCAGCTTGCCCTCTTCTTCGAGCCAGCGTTCCCGGTTCGCTTCCTTGATGTGGCCGTAGCCCCTGACCGCAACCGGCAGGCTGGCGATACGCACGGCCAGGCCGTGGTTCGAGCGGTCGAGCTCGGTCAGAATCTCGGCCACCACGGTCTCGAAGTGCTCGATGGACCAGCGTTCCTGTTTGCGCTCGGCCAGATAGCCGAAGACATCGAGGGGCGTGCCGCGCAGGAACTTGAGCTTCGCCAGCATTCCATAGGCCGAACCCATCCAGGCCCCGAAGCGGCGTTTTTTC
>Ga0316191_10004505_pt1 | contig 10405 bp, 9 predicted proteins | sample Eddworburr2cm_MG_FD_204928 | JGI IMG/M metagenome (GOLD analysis project Ga0316191, IMG submission 204928) | Coastal sediment microbial communities from Maine, United States - Eddy worm burrow 2 cm | ecosystem: Environmental > Aquatic > Marine > Coastal > Sediment | place: USA: Maine | collected... | reverse complement strand
CCTCTTCGAACAGGTCCTCGTCGACAAGCCGCGCCGGGATGGTGACATGTTGCTCCTTGCCCTTTGTGTCAGTGAATCGAAAGTCGATGAACTTGACGTCTTTTTCTTTGATCAGGCCGATCACCTCAGCGGGGGTCATGTGTGTTTCCTCCAGTTAACAATGCGAAAAATCGAAAACGACGGTATCCCGAAGTTGCGGTAGCGCAAACCGGGTAACGTCCAAACTTATCTGTTCTTTGCAGGAACCGTGCCACCTTCCGGGTTGGCATAAGCTCATGTTTTAATGAGACTTTCGGTGAAGCCAAGCCGGGAGTTTCGCACCACATTGGTGCGTGCACTCATTTTGCTGCACCAGTGTAGTGCATATCTCGAAGGAGCGCACTGAATTGGCGCATACAACGCGAGCCCAATCGAAAAAGTGGCTTCCCGAGTGGCTTTGCGGCCATCACAGCAAGGCAATATGCGGGTATACTGCGCGGCTTTAGGATCAAGCGAGTCCCCGACACCACCGGCTCGCGGTAGCACGAAACCACTGATGGATAAGGAAAGCCCCGCCCAAATGCAGACTTTTCAGGAGCTGATTCTGGCGCTGCAGCAATTCTGGGCAGATCGCGGCTGTGTGGTCGCCCAACCCTACGATATGCCCATGGGCGCCGGTACGTTTCACCCGTCGACCTTTTTGCGTGCGATAGGACCTGAGCCATGGAGCTCTGCTTATGTGCAGCCCTGCCGGCGACCTACGGACGGGCGCTATGGCGACAATCCGTTTCGGCTCCAGCACTACTACCAGTACCAGGTCGTCATCAAGCCGTCTCCTGACGACATCCAGGACCTCTATCTCGACTCGCTGCGAGCAATCGGAATCGACCCGACCGTTCATGACGTCCGTTTTGTGGAAGACAATTGGGAGTCACCAACACTTGGCGCCTGGGGGCTTGGCTGGGAGGTCTGGCTCAACGGCATGGAGATCACACAGTTCACCTACTTTCAACAGGTTGGTGGGCTTGAGTGTCGGCCGGTAACGGGTGAAATCACCTACGGCCTTGAGCGACTGGCGATGTATCTTCAGGACGTCGAGAGCATTTTCGATATCACCTGGACCGACGGACCGTTAGGCCGTATCACCTATCGTGACGTTTACCACCAGAATGAGGTTGAGCAGTCGCGATACAACTTTGAAGAAGCGGATGTGAACGCGCTTTTCGCTGCATTCGATCAGGCCGAACAGGAAAGCCTGAGACTCGTCGAGGCCGGTCTTGCTTTGCCCGCCTACGAGCAAATGCTGACCGCTTCGCATACTTTTAATTTGCTCGATGCGCGCCAGGCAATTTCTGTCAGTGAACGTCAGCGGTTCATTTTGCGCGTTCGCACAATGGCTCGTGGCATCGCAGAGGCCTATTACACCAGTCGTGAAGCGCTTGGCTTCCCGATGGTCAGCTCGGTAAGCGCAAAGGCTGTTGGGAAATGACCGAATCGCGCGCCGCCGACTGTCTGGTTGAGCTGGGCACAGAAGAGCTGCCACCGAAAGCCTTGCGCAGCCTGATGAATGCTTTCGCGGAAAATGTGGCGAGTGGTTTGGCGGCGGCCCGGCTGGGACACGAAAAGATTTATCCGTTCGCGAGTCCGCGGCGGCTGAGCGTCGTTATCGACGCACTCGAGTTCGGGCAGCCGGACAGGCAAGTCACGCAGAAGGGACCGCCGGTTTCCGTTGGTCTGGATGATGCTGGTGAACCAACCAAGGCCGGTCTCGGCTTCGCGAAAAAGTGTGGGGTTGAATTTGCTGCCCTGTCTCGCGATAAGTCTGGCGACGTGGAGCGGCTCTCCTACACGGCGGTTGAATCCGGCCGTCCAACCGCGGAGCTTCTTCCCGGGATTGTCGAGACGGCGCTTGACGGCCTGCCAATCCCGCGGCGCATGCGGTGGGGCTCGCACGACACCGACTTCGTTCGTCCTGTTCACTGGCTCATTCTGCTGCACGGCAAGGAGATCATTCCTGGCACAGTGCTTGGCATCACGGCCGGCCGCGTCACGCGCGGACATCGCTTTATGTCTGCGGGTAAGATTTCCCTGACATCACCTGGTGACTACGCCGCCATCCTGGAGAGCGAGGGTTTTGTTATCGCCGATTTTGAGCGGCGCCGGGAGAAAATTGTTGCGGCCGTTGCGGACGCGGCCCGTGCCGCTGGTGGCGAGGCTGTTGGAGATGATGCGCTTTACGACGAGGTTGCAGCGCTGACGGAGTGGCCGGTTCCTGTTGTCGGGTCTTTCGATGAAGAATTCCTGTCGCTGCCAAAGGAAGTGATTATCGCGACGCTGACCGGGCACCAGCGATATTTTCCGGTACAGGACAAGAGCGGGAAGTTGTTGCCGGTGTTCGTGACGCTGGCAAACATTGAAAGCAAAGTCCCGGACAGAGTGCGGGATGGCAACGAACGCGTGATCCGTCCGCGGCTTGCCGATGCCGCCTTTTTCTGGGCGTCCGATCAGCATACGCCGCTGGGCGAGCGGAGCGACGATTTGAAGAATGTCGTTTACCAGCAGGGCCTGGGCACGCTGCATGACAAGAGTATGCGCGTCGCCGCACTGGCAACTCTGCTTGCTGAACAGATTGATGCGGACCCTGGCAATGTTACCCGTGCGGCAGTGCTCGCCAAGTGTGATCTTCTGACGGGGATGGTCGGTGAGTTTCCGGAATTGCAGGGCACGATGGGTGGCTACTATGCTGAGGCCAGCGAAGAGCCGGCCGAAGTGTCGCAGGCCATCGCCGAACAGTACCTGCCGCGATTTTCCGGTGATGACTTGCCCGAGTCTGTCGCCGGTCAGGTCCTGGCTGTAGCAGACAAGCTGGACACACTGGCCGGGATATTCATGTTGGGTAAGAAGCCCTCCGGGAACCGGGATCCTTTCGGTCTGCGTCGTGCGGCACTGGGTGTGGTCCGCATCTTGGTTGAGAAAGATCTGGATGTTGATTTTTCCGAAGCGGTCACGGCCGCGACAGTTCAACAGCCGGTCACCAGCGATCATCTGAATCAATACCGCGAATCAATGTATGACTTTATTCTTGAACGACTGCGCGGTTATTTCTTGGAAGGTGCCGAGAACCTGACCACGGACATGTTTGATGCCGTGCGTGTGCGTCGGCCATCATCGTTGGTCGATTTTCGGGAGCGGCTCAATGCAGTGGCCGATTTCATGTCGCTCGAGGCCGCGGTCAGCCTGTCCGCTGCAAATAAGCGTACCGCCAATATTCTGCGCAAGGCAGAGGATGAATCTGCTGGTGACCTTGGGCCACTTGATTCTGCCCTGCTGCAGGATGATGCTGAAAGCGTACTTTATTTTGCGATGCAGGCCGCCCGTAAGGACGTTACGCCGCTAATTGAGAAGCGGGCCTACTCCGCGGCGCTCCGGAGGTTGTCGGAGCTCAGAACGCCGGTTGATGCGTTTTTCGACGACGTCATGGTAATGACGGATGAGCCGTCAGTTCGAAACAATCGTTTGGCACTCCTGACTGAGTTGCGAGCGCTGTTCCTCGATATAGCTGACATATCGCGTCTCACGCCAGCACAGGATTGATGCGTGTCCCGTCGCCTCGTCATTCTTGATCGGGACGGGGTCATCAATCGTGACTCTGACGAATTTGTAAAATCTCCCGATGAGTGGCAACCCATTGAGGGAAGCATTGAAGCGATCGCTCGTCTTTCGGCGGCCGGGTTTGATGTGGTCGTTGCTACTAACCAATCGGGTGTGGGGCGGAAGCTCATCGATTCGGTCGCTCTCGAAGCGATCCACAGGAAGATGCAGGGGGCCGTCCGGGAGGCCGGTGGGGATATTTCGAAGATTGTCTATTGCCCGCATCACCCTGACGATGGCTGCGATTGCCGGAAACCGCGAACCGGTCTTTTTAAGAAAATATCACATCAGCTTGGTGTGCCTTTGCTCGGCGTTCCTATGATCGGTGATTCGGAGCGTGACATTGCTGCGGCGCGAGCGGTTGGCGGGCGGCCTATGCTTGTTTTGACCGGCAATGGCCGTTCGACGGCTCGTGCCCTGGAAAACTCGGGGGCGCCTTTGGAAATTTTTGATGATCTGGCAGCTGCTGTGTCTTTCCTGGTAGCCGAAGCTGGTCAGGGTGCGGAGCAGACGCGCTGATGGTCTGGCTGCGGTCATTTGTTTTTCAGTTCTATTTCTTCGCGTCGGTTTGCATAGCAGCTTTGACGATATTTATTTGTTTCTTCATGCCATACCGGTTTCGTTTCGGAATTGCGCGGCTTTGGTCGCGTAGCATGCTGGCGGCTGGGAAGTTTCTCTGCGGCATGGACTACGTGATTGAAGGCACCGAAAACCTTCCTGACGAACCCTGCGTGGTAATGATCAAGCACACCACAGTATTCGAGGCCTATGCGCAAATGGTGGCGTTCCCGGCGCAGGCATGGGTGGTTAAGCGCGAGCTCCTGTGGATTCCCTTCTTCGGCTGGGGCCTTGCGGCAATGAAGCCCATCGCTATCAATCGTGGGTCCGGTCACTCGGCCGTGAAACAGGTGATTGAACGCGGCAAGGCTTTGCTGGGTGAGGGCGTGTGGGTAACCATTTTTCCTGAGGGGACCCGGGTGGCCGCCGGACAGACAAGACGATACGGCATTAGCGGCGCCGCGCTGGCCAAAGAGGCACAGTGTCCGATTGTTCCCGTAGCGCAAAATGCCGGGGATCTCTGGTCTCGACGAGGGCTTAAGAAACGGCCCGGTCTCGTCCGCTTTTGTATCGGGCCCCCGATATTACCCGGAGATAGACCGGCGAAAGAGACCAACGAGCTGGTGCAGACCTGGATTGAGAAAAAGATGAGCGAAATCAGCGTTGGGTACCACGACAAATAGGCTCCCGGGTGTGTTCATAGCCATCGCCGTACCGTCGATCTGTACTGTTTGAACTGGTCGCCGAATGCCGCGGTCAGCTTGTCTTCCTCGTACGGGCAGAAAGCGTTGTTGATGATCAGAAGATACGCTGAGGCAGTCGCATAGAAAGGCAGCGTTCCCTGCCAGACAGCAGCACCAAGCAACATCATCGTCAGTCCGAGGTACATAGGGTTGCGCGAAAATGCGTAGATTCCAGTTGTGATGAGGTGGTCTGTGTCTGACGTTGGACATATTGCGACCCGCTCCTGCCTGAATTGCCACCAGGCCTGCATCATTACGGCAAATCCTGCCAGTCCGAACAGGGCACCAAACACGCTGGATTGAAACACATGCGTGTTGCCAAGCGGCGTGACCAGATGAGCGCCGATTGCCAGGGCGGTGAGCAGCATGGCGATGCGGGGCGGTCGGTAGGCCAGGAGCTTACTGTTCACGGTGGCGCGGCCTCATTAATTCGGAATGGGCGCCTGGAAACAAGGTCCAGCGCAGGAGGGCAAACAGGATCGTCACGGCGATGATGTGCCTGAATTCTGCCTCTGGCGCACCCGTAAGCCCGGCGAGCACATTCCACGACCATAGAGTCATTGAGAGAAGAGCCATTGTTATGGCCGTCCCTATAAATATTTTGCGTCCGCGTTTCTTCATCATCGTTTAGTTTCCTTCGTTGAGTCGTTCCAGCATAAGGGCGAGTGTGTTTTGAGTAATCTTCACATCGTGTCGGCTGATGCCAGTGAAAGCTTTGGCGAGGGCTGCCGCATCGTCTTGTCGAATGGCTGCGAAGAGTTTTTTCCCCTTGCTTGTCAGGGCTAGCAGAGAGGATCTTTTATGGTTCGGATTGGGTTTCGTTTTCAGCAGTTTTTTCTGCTGCAAACCATTTGCCGTCGTTTGTACGTGTTGTCTCGATACCTGGTAACGGCTGGCTATTTCCGGCACGGCCAGCTCCTTGTCGGGATAGAGGAATTCGAGAACGGCACGGTCTGCGGCTGTGATATTTAAACTGCTCAGGCGCTCGTTGGCGTTTTGCGCCATCGCACGAAACAGGCGTCGTATCAGCCAGGTAATTTCATAGGTTTCGTTTTGCTGTTTGCTGGGCATCTCAGTCTCAATTTTGACAATCTAGTTGTCAAAATAGCAATTGACAAGTAAGTTGTCAACAGTATTTATATTATGACGGAGTTCGGCACAGGCAAGCGCTCCCGGGTGATCAGTGGTTGATCCGGGAAACGGGGTTTCTAACGGTGTGGGTCAGACGTCGAGGTTGGAAACTGTCAGTGCGTTCTTTTCGATGAATTCACGTCGGGGTTCCACGTGATCGCCCATCAACGTCGTAAAGATTTCGTCGGCTTTCACCGCATCATCAATCTTGACCTGCAACAGTCGGCGCGTCTCTGGATTCACCGTGGTGTCCCAGAGTTGGTCCGGGTTCATTTCACCAAGACCTTTATACCGCTGGATTGATTGTCCTCGTCGTGCTTCGCTCATCAACCATTCGACTGCCTCGGAAAAATGCTCAACGCTGTCGGTCTTTTCGCCGCGCTGGATAAATGCGCCTTCTCCCAGGAGGTCTTTTAGCTTGCCGGCGAGATTCATCATTGCGTTGTATTCGGTACTGTCAAAAAATTCGCGGGGTATGTGACGCAGGTGATTGACGCCGTGGTGTACTTTGCGAATCGCAATTCGAACGCTTTCCCCTTCGCCCGTTTCGAGCTCTGCGGAATAAGTGCCATCGTTCCCGTTGGTTGCACGATCGCCGCTGCTTTTCGGCAGCGCGGATGACAATTTGTGTGTCCAGGCCTCGAGCGCATCAAGATCCTCGGCCAGTTCCGGGGTGACCTCTTCGCTGTCGCTGAAGCTGCGCAAAATGACCTCATCGTAGCGGTTGCTTAATCGGCGAATGATCCCTTCGACGGTCATGTATTCGTTGACCAGCGACTCCAGGGCGGCGCCTGAGAGGGGCGGAGCGTCGGCGTTAACATGTAATGCAGCACCATCGAGCGCCGCAGCCATCAGGTAACTGTTTAGCTCTGCATCGTCCTTAACGTAGACCTCCTGCTTGCCCTTCTTGATCTTGTAGAGTGGCGGCTGCGCGATGTAAACATGTCCGCGTTCGATCAGCTCATGCATCTGGCGGTAGAAAAAGGTCAGGAGTAATGTGCGGATGTGAGAGCCATCGACGTCCGCGTCAGTCATGATGATGATGCGGTGGTAACGAAGTTTGTCTATGTCGAAATCGTCCCGACCAATGCCCGTTCCCAGCGCGGTAATCAATGTCCCGACTTCGGCAGACGACAACATCTTGTCGAAACGGGCTTTCTCAACATTCAGGATCTTCCCTTTGAGGGGCAATATGGCCTGCGTCCGCCGATCGCGGCCCTGTTTGGCTGAGCCGCCTGCTGAGTCGCCCTCTACGAGAAACAGCTCGGAAAGCGCGGGATCTTTTTCCTGGCAGTCCGCCAGCTTGCCGGGTAACCCGGCGATATCCAGGGCGCCCTTTCGACGGGTCATCTCGCGAGCTTTTCTGGCAGCCTCCCTGGCCCGCGCCGCGTCGATAATCTTCGACACAATGGCTTTCGCCTCCTGCGGGTTTTCCAGCAGAAACTCTTCGAGCCTCGCCGCCATCGCTGACTCGACGATGCCTTTGATTTCAGATGAAACCAATTTATCTTTGGTCTGGGAGGAGAACTTGGGGTCGGGCACCTTGACCGAGAGTACCGCAGTCAGGCCCTCACGGGCGTCGTCGCCCGATGGCGTAAACTTGTCTTTCTTGCCGGAAAGCTCTTTTTCGATATAGGTGTTCAGGGTACGGGTTAGCGCGCTTCGAAAACCGGCCAGATGCGTTCCGCCGTCCCGCTGGGGAATGTTGTTCGTGTAGCAGAACATGTTTTCCTGGTAGCCGTCATTCCACTGCAGCGCCGCCTCTACTCCGACACCATCTCTGTCGTCCCGAAAATAAAAAACAGTATTGTGAATCAGCGTCTTGTTTTTATTCAGGTGGTTTACAAAGGCCCTGATACCGCCCTCGTACTCGAAGGTGTCCTGCCGTTCGTCCCGTTCGTCTTTCAGGTCGATCCGGACGCCTGAATTCAGAAATGACAGCTCCCTGAGTCGCCTGGCCAGGATGTCATAGTGGTATTCGATATTCGTGAACGTGCCGGGGCTGGGCTTGAAACGCAGCGTCGTGCCTGTTTTATCCGTCTTGCCAATTACGGCCAGCGGCGCCTCTGGCTCACCGTGCCGATACTCCTGCTGGTAGGTTTCTCCGTCCCGGTGGACGGTTAGCACCAGGTGTTCGGAAAGCGCATTGACAACCGAAACGCCAACACCGTGCAGGCCACCTGAAACCTTGTACGAATTGTCATCGAATTTGCCGCCCGCATGAAGGACGGTCATGATGACCTCCGCCGCCGAACGGCCCTCCTCCGGGTGCAAGTCCACGGGTATGCCGCGGCCGTCGTCTGAAATAGTGACCGACTCATCGGCGTGAATTGTTACGCTTATTACGCTGCAATGCCCGGCGAGCGCCTCGTCAATGGAGTTGTCGACAACCTCGAAAACCATGTGGTGCAAACCAGTACCATCATCGGTGTCTCCGATGTACATTCCCGGTCTTTTCCGAACTGCCTCAAGGCCCTTTAAGACCTTGATATTACTGGAGGTGTATTCTATGTCGGCGGTCATTCGTTATCCTTTAGATTAGCCGGCGCATTGTACCATTTACGGTCACGTAAAGGGCTTAAGAAAGCGCTCTAAAGAGCGATTTATGCGGGGTATTTCGATACCTGTCGGAGCGGCTGGACAATGGCCGCACAATGGCCTGACAGACCGTCTATTCGACCTGACGAATAGCGCCGTGTTCCACGTGGAACAGTCTCGGCGGCTCATGAAAGAGCGTGCGCTCCGGCTCCAGTGTGGTGGCAACCACCTGGCACCCAAGATTTGCTATGCAGTCCATCAGGCGCCCCAGCGAGTCCGCATCCAGCTCCGCCGCCGGATCGTCCACCAACAACAGCAAGGGCCTCTCGAGAACTGTCTGCACCACATCGCTTGCCGACAGAATCAGCGCGCAGGCCAGCAATTTCTGCTGTCCCCTGGATACCAGCTTCTTAGCCTGACGCTCGTCATATCGAAGCCGGATGTCGGCCCGATGCGGACCAGCCTGGGTGCTTCCCATTTGCAGATCCCTGTCCGTCGACCCGGCGAGCGCCTCGGCAAGCGACTTCTCTGCTCCCCAACCGCGCTGGTATTCAAACCCGACAGCGCTTCCCAGCAATAACTCCCCGGTTTCCCGAAGCGCGGGAAGCACAATGTCAAGCATCCTCCTCCGGACGCCATCGATCACAACCCCCAACTCTGAAAGCTCACGGTCCCACCCGCTCAGTGCACGCTTATCGGTACCGCTGCGAAGTGCCGCATTTCGTTGCTTAAGTGCCCTGCGAAACCGGCGCCAATGGTCCAGGTAACCATGTTCCACGTGGAACGCTATCCAATCCACGTACCGGCGCCGCTCCTCCGGTCCTCCGGCAATCAGCTTGTGTACATCCGGATCGATCACCTGAAGTGGCAGCGCTTCGGCCAGCGCCGCAGCAGAACTCATCTTTTCGCCGTCAGCGTGAACCTCCAAACCCGCACTGCTGTTTCTAACCCCCAGCGAAATTTCACGCGATCCGGCATCCACCCTTCCAAAAACCACAAAAGCATCAGCGTCGTGCCGGATAAGCTCCCTGGTGGACGCGCCACGAAACGACCGTCCGCGGCCAAGATAAGCCGCAGCTTCAAGAATGCTGGTTTTCCCGGAAGCGTTGGCGCCGTAAACAAGGTTGTTCCCGGCGCTTAGTTTCAGCTCTGCGGATTCAAGACAACGAAAATCCGTACATTTGAGGCTTCTTAACGCCAAGCGATCGAGACGAAACTACAGCCGCATCGGCATAACGACATACTTGCAGTCGTCTTTGCCAGGCTCTCGCAGGAGGCAGCTCGAGTTCCCGTCCACCAGCGCCAGCGAAACCTGGTCTGACTCTATAGCCCCGAGCGCATCCAGAAGATAGTTAACGTTAAAGCCTATCTCTATTTCGTCGCCGCTGTATTCGATCTCGAGCTCTTCTTCGGCTTCTTCCTGCTCCGGATTATGGGCCTGCAACACCATCCCTTTATCACGAATGATCAGACGAATACCTCTATACTTCTCATTGGACAAAATGGCAGTACGTTGCAACGCAGAACGAAAAGCTGATCGATCCGCTGACAACGCGTTATCCGTGTCCTGCGGAATGACCCTGTCGTACTCAGGGAACCGCCCGTCGATCAGCTTTGAGGTAAAGCGGATTCCATCCAGCTGGATACGCACGTGATTGCTACCGAGTTCAATCTCCAGGTTGCCATCGCCACCCATCAGTCGCTGCAACTCCAACACGCCCTTTCTCGGTACGATCACCTGTTGCTCCGGCATTTTCCCGCTATCAAGCACAACCTCTGCCAACGCAAGTCTGTGTCCGTCCGTC
>Ga0316191_10004504_pt1 | contig 10408 bp, 10 predicted proteins | sample Eddworburr2cm_MG_FD_204928 | JGI IMG/M metagenome (GOLD analysis project Ga0316191, IMG submission 204928) | Coastal sediment microbial communities from Maine, United States - Eddy worm burrow 2 cm | ecosystem: Environmental > Aquatic > Marine > Coastal > Sediment | place: USA: Maine... | reverse complement strand
AACCTAAGTTCCCTTCCGCATACCATAGGACACAAAAACGCAATCTGACAATAAATAAATTCAACAAACTGAATACAAACACCCGAACAACACAACTCAATCCGTAAATCCGTTATTTCAAAATCATTGGACTACATATTCAATTTGCTTTATGTATGTAAGAAAGCAGGGAGCTTTTATGCGTTTTGCAGTACCATTTCTGGCGGCAGCTTTGCTGTTTATGGGCTTTTTCGGAAGCGCCAGAGCAGATCAGCTGGTCATGGTTGAACAGGATGGCTGCCATTGGTGCGCGCGCTGGAACAAAGAAATCGCGCATATTTACCCGAAAACCGAAGAAGGACTGCGCGCGCCTTTGCTGCGGGTTAACCTGCGCGATCTGCCTGACGAGATCGTCTTTACCAGCCGTCCCGTGTTCACCCCGACATTTGTGTTAATACGCGATGGCAAAGAACTTGGCCGCATCGAAGGCTATGCAGGGGATGAATTTTTCTGGTTCCTGCTAGGACAGCTTTTTGATGCACAGCCTCCAACGAATGCGATTATGCAATGAGCTTAAGAATTAACCAATTTACAACGTTCCGCGCCATTCTATAGCCTGACGATTGCTGACAAAAGGCTTTCTGCGCTATGGGACTTAAATACACGCCTCGGACAAAAGGTCGAATATGAGCTTACCTGCTATCAACAAAGACATGAGCGAGGCCGAAATCGAACGCATGATGACTAATGCGTGCACGGCATCAAACTTTCTGAAAGCGATCAGCCACGAAGGTCGCCTTATGATTTTGTGTCACCTTTCAACGGGTGAAAAATCGGTGACCGAGCTTGAAGAATTGCTGTCTGCGCGGCAGGCGGCAGTATCGCAGCAACTCTCACGATTGCGCAGCGAAGGGCTGGTCACGCCACGGCGCGACGGGAAGACGATTTACTACAGCCTGAAGGACAAACGGGCCGTTCGGATACTCGAAGTCGTGTACGATATTTTCTGCAAAGAAGGCTAGGTCGGCCCGATAGCGATCATAGATGCGGGAGGGTATCATGTTCGACAGCATTTCAGACGCAGCCCTGATGGCACTTATCGGTCTGGTTGGTGGCGCAGTTCTGGGGCTTGCAGCTCGTCTGGGTCGTTTTTGCACGCTGGGGGCCATCGAAGACTACCTCTATCAAGGCAGTGACCGGCGCATGCGCATGTGGGTTCTTGCAATCGCAGTTGCGGGCGCAGGCACTTTTTCGTTGATTGCAGCGGGATTGTTGGATCCCGCGCGCACGATGTATCATACCGCCCCCTTCTCTCCTTTAGGAAGCATCCTTGGCGGGCTCGTGTTTGGCTATGGCATGTCTTTGGCTGGCACCTGCGGCTTTGGGGCACTAGCCCGTTCGGGCGGCGGCGATTTGCGCGCATTCGTCATCGTTCTGGTGATGGGTGTGGCGTCATATGTGATGATTTCAGGCCCCTTGGCAGCAGCTCGGGTCTGGTTGGTGGATGCAACGACAATAAACACGACCTTGCGCAGCATTCCCGATGCCGTCGAAGAGATCACGGGGATATCCAGCGTTTATGTCGGATTGGGATTAAGCCTGTCGCTATTGGTTATAGCTTTGTCATCCGCCAGTTTTCGCGCCAACAAGGCCAGCGTTTTTTGGGGCGGCGCTGTAGGACTGACTGTTGCCGCAAGCTGGGCTGCCACTTTTTGGGTAATTACACACGGTTTCAGTGCGCAAGCCGCACAAAGCTTTACCTTCAGCGCCCCGTTGGGTGAGACGCTTTTATACCTGATGACGTCCAGCGGCGGCGGGCTTTCTTTTGGTGTAGGCTCTGTTTTCGGCGTGATTTTGGGCGCCTGTGCGGGCAGCCTTTTACAAGGACATTTCAGATGGGAAGCCTGCGAAGATCCCCGCGAGTTGCGCAGGCAATGTGGCGGGGCAATCCTGATGGGGTTTGGCGCGGTACTCGCCTTTGGCTGCACAATAGGACAAGGTTTATCCGCGTTTTCCTTGTTCGTCTTCAGCGCACCACTGACCCTTTTTGCAATTATAGCTGGTGCAGCAATAGGACTACGTCAGTTGATAACCGGCTTTACCGCTGCATGATGCTGCCGCCACGGCCCAGCACCAAACGGCTTCCAGTCTGAAACGGCGGGTCAGCCAGCGCGAAAACCGGCAGACTGCCCCAGCCCATCTGCTGCGATACCAGCACGCCGACCGGTAAAATAGCATCAGCGGCACCGATAATGAGACCCGCTGGTGCACGGCGTTGGTATATAAGTTCCAACAAAACCGCCGATGAGCTGCTGGACCCCACCAACTCGGGGATGACCATGATTTTACCTGCAATGCAGCGTCCTTGCTGGGGATGACCCGCCTGCATCACACAAGACGTTTCTGCACTGACCCCGCCCCAAAAGCTGACCGGCGCCTCCATCCTAAGAACTACTGCCTCGGCTTGGCCATCGCAAAGCGCTTTTGCATACCAAGTCATATCCACACCCTGTCATCTTGAACCAGATAACCTGACTGCGCGCTGGCCACACAATCAGCAAGGCTGCCAAACGCAGGTAGATAGCCGGTATTACCCGTCGCATAATGGGCAAATTTGGCAGAGTTGGTCATCAGAACGCCAGATACCTCCGGCAAGATCGGCGTCACCACAACACACGTATCTACGACGAACTCCACCCCCAGGTCTGCCAACTGTTTGTCCACCATACCCGCGGACAAGTTATCCAGCACATGCCGCCCAAGGCAGACATAAACCGGCACCTTGAAAGGCTTGCCGCGCGCCAGTGCCAGTAGCGCACGACATTCCTCTCCAGAGAAATGCGGGCTGCCCAATGCGACTGCATCCACCTGTTGCGAGGTTGATCGCGTCAACCGCGCCGCAGCGGCAGCTAACATTGATGGCGTCACGGCAATCCGGTCCAGCACCGGCTTTCCACCAAGCGCAGTTTCCAAATCGGGCGCTTCGGGCGTGACGCCGACAATATGCACCAGACCGACAGCGCCGGTGGCCGCTGCAGCCGCACAAAAAGCCTTGAGAGTGTCATCGCATGCCTCTGCCCGCCAGCCCGTCACGGCACACACCCTTGCCCCGGCTTCGCCCCCCACCAATGCACCCAGAACAGGCGCAAAAGTTTCATGCCTTTGCAACCGATCCGGTAGCGCAGACACATCTATCACCATGTCAGCGTGACGTTCTTCAGTCAGGTGAAGACCGTAAAAAGGCGCACGCCCGGAAACCGCGCAGGCAATATCCAGAAAATCGCCATAGCGATTGGTCCGCGCGCCCAAAACCGAATTGCAAAATGCAACTGCATTGGATTCCCCCCAAGCAACCTGTTGGCCCCTAGCGGGGCGCGCATCCGTCTGATACGGCGCGCAGGTCCAACTCGGTCGGCACCCCAGTTTTTCATGTGCCACCATAAGGCGATAGGCCATTTTGCGCGCCTCGCCTTGCAATCGCGATTGACCCGGCTTGAGCAAATTCAGCGCGCCCACGTTGGTGGTTGACGGCACCGAAACCCTTGCGCCTGCCTCGTACAAACGCTCGCAATAGAGTGTACCAGACGCACCGTGGTACAAGCATCCGTCGATATGCGCGGCAGTGACCGGCACAAGTGAACCCGCCCCCAGAAGGCGCGCCGCCTGCTCGACGATTTCCAACGCCATCCGCGCACCTTCAGTACCAATCTCACCGGACAAAATAGCGCGTTCTTCTGCGGTCAGTTTCATCTCACGCCTTTGCGCTCTTGTGCAGATATGCCGCGAACACTGCGGGTTTTCTGAGCGTGTATCAACTGATTTACCTTCAATCCGCGCCCCACTGTTCCGAAGGCGTCGCTTTCAGCATGTTCTTTGTCCACTTTCGGACTGGAAACTCCGGCAAGATGTGCCAGTTTGCTCCGCGAAAGGAACAGCGCATGCGTTATTCGGGCCTTAAGGTTATCAAAGAAGCTCTGACAGGCCACAAAGGGTGGAAACCCGCATGGCGTGACCCCGAGCCCCAGCAGCATTATGACATTGTCATTATCGGCGGCGGCGGTCATGGACTCGCGACGGCGTATTACCTGGCACGCATCTTTAAGCAAAAAAAGATCGCAGTTCTTGAAAAAGGTTGGATCGGGGGCGGCAACGTCGGACGCAACACAACAATCATCCGGTCCAACTATCTGCTCGACGGCAACGAACCATTCTACGAGTTCTCTCTGAAACTCTGGGAAGGATTAGAGCAGGATTTCAACTTCAATGCGATGATCAGCCAGCGCGGGATCCTGAACCTCATACACAGTGACGCTCAACGCGATGCCTTTATCCGCCGCGGCAATGCGATGCTGTTGAACGGCGCAGATGCCGAACTGCTCAGCACCGATCAAATCAAGGCGCGCTACCCGTTTCTAAATGTAGATAACGCACGCTTTCCAATCAAAGGCGGTCTTGCACAACATCGTGGTGGTACGGTGCGGCATGACGCGGTCGCATGGGGGTATGCGCGCGGCGCCGATGCTTGTGGCGTCGACATTATACAAAACTGCGAGGTCACAGGGTTCAGGATCGAGCACGGCAAATGTCTTGGAATTGAAACCTCTCGCGGTTTCATTGGCGCGGATAAGGTAGGCTGCGCAGTCGCAGGGTCTTCGGGGCAACTGCTGGCCAAAGCCGAGATGCGCCTGCCCATCGAAAGCCATGTGTTGCAAGCCTTCGTGTCAGAAGGTCTGAAACCCGTTTTGCCAGGCGTAGTTACATTCGGCGCGGGGCACTTTTACGTCAGCCAGTCCGATAAGGGCGGGCTTGTCTTTGGCGGAGATATCGACGGCTATAATTCCTATGCACAACGGGGAAATCTACCTGTTGTCGAAGACGTCTGCGAAGGTGGTATGGCGATCTTTCCAATGCTCGGGCGCGCACGCCTTTTACGCATGTGGGGCGGGATCATGGATATGTCGATGGACGGCTCGCCGATCATTGACCGCACGCACATCGACGGTCTCTATTTTAACGGTGGCTGGTGCTACGGCGGTTTTAAAGCAACCCCAGCATCTGGGTACTGTTTTGCGCATTTACTGGCCAATGATGCACCGCATCCGGTCGCTTCAGCCTACCGTTTTGACCGGTTTGAAAAGGGCCGCATGATCGATGAGAAAGGAGTGGGCGCGCAGCCCAACTTGCACTGATGATTATCAATCACCCCTTGCTTGGCCCCCGCGACGCGTCAGAGTTCACCTATCTGGGTGATGCGGCACTGATAGACCGCCCGGACCCCGCATCCGAGACTGCAGCGAAAGACTTTTACCAGTATCAATATCTGCGCGACAATCCCGCAGGTCTACACCGCGAACTATGGTACCATGAGGCCGGAGACCGGTCTTGGCTCGTGGTGACACGAAACACGGTGACCCACGAGATTACCGACGTCGCATTCGCCCGTGACATCGCCCGCGCGAAAGGCCGCAGCACATGAGCCAGATTAACCGGCTGGAGGGCGGCCAAATCGACCGCTCCAAAACGCTGAAATTCAATTTCAACGCCAAGGAATATCACGGCCATCCCGGTGATACGCTGGCTTCGGCTTTGCTTGCCAACGGCGTGCGTCTGATGGGCCGGTCGTTTAAATATCACAGGCCACGTGGGCCGCTGACAGCGGGTTCAGAAGAACCTAACGCACTGGTTACGTTGCGCGGTGGCGCGCGCGCAGAACCCAACACCCGCGCCACAACTGTTGAGCTTTACAATGGCTTATGGGCACGCAGTCAAAACAGTCTGGGGTCCCTGAGGTTTGATCTGATGGCCGTGAATGACGTGTTTTCAGATTTTCTAACCGCTGGCTTTTACTACAAAACCTTCATGTGGCCTGCCGTATTTTGGGAAAAGCTTTATGAACCGATAATTCGCAGGGCCGCCGGTCTGGGCGCGCTGTCGCAAAAAGCAGACCCGGACGCGTATGACAAAGGGTATCTGCATTGCGATGTACTGGTCATTGGTGCGGGACCTGCGGGTTTGATGGCCGCTCTGACTGCCGCGCGTTCCGGCGCCGACGTCATTCTGGCCGACGAAGATTTCCGCATGGGGGGCCGCCTGAACAGCGAAAGTCTCGAAGTCGGCGGCACGACTGGCGCGGATTGGGCAGCACACGCGATAGCCGAACTGTCGGGGATGCCAAACGTGCGACTGATGCCACGCACAACTGTTATCGGCGCATTCGACCATGGCGTTTACGGTGCCGTCGAGCATGTGAGCGATCATTTGCACCGGCCTGACGCAGGCAAACCGCGCCAAATTCTGTGGCGCATCTACAGCGCAAAATGCCTACTCTGTGCGGGGGCCACGGAACGCCCGATTGCGTTCCAGAACAATGACCGCCCCGGCATCATGTTGGGCTCTGCGATCCGCAGCTACGTCAATCGCTTTGGCGCGGCACCAGCACAGTGTGTATCGGTTTTTACCAATTCCGACGAGGGCCATCAGACAGCCCGTGATTTGACGGCCAAGGGCGTCAAAATTGCTGCGGTCATCGACACGCGTGAGGATGCACCACAGTCAGACGACTATCTGGTGTTAAGTGCCGCAAGAGTGACCGACACGAAAGGACGCTTAGGGTTAACGCGCGTTGAAGTTGAAGGCGCCAACGGGGCAAAGCGCTGGATTGAATGCGGCGCACTTGGCGTCTCTGGCGGGTGGAACCCGAATGTCCATTTGACGTGCCATCAAAGAGGCAAACCCGTTTGGAACGAAGACTTGGCCGCGTTTGTACCGGACACCACCCTACCCGTTGGCATGCACGTCGCGGGCGCTGCGAATGGCGCAATGTCCACAGCGGGCGCCCTGCGCGACGGGGCCAAAGCGGCACAGGACGCATTGGAACTTTCGACAGCAGCGGACATACCGCAGGCCGAAGATGCGGCCGTCAACCTCACACCTTTTTGGTATGTCGAGGGCGCAGGTCGCGCATGGCTTGATCACCAGAACGACGTCACCGTAAAAGACGTGAAGCTCAGCCACCAAGAAGGGTACCGCGCCGTTGAACACCTCAAGCGGTACACGACATTGGGCATGGCGACAGATCAGGGTAAAACCTCAAACATCAGCGGTCTTGCAATCATGGCTGAACTTGCGGGCAAATCCATCCCTCAAGTCGGCACAACCATGTACCGCCCACCCTACACTCCTACCGCAATCGGTGTCTTTGCAGGTCGCTCGGTCGGGACCGAATTTCGCCCCACCCGCACCACGCCCAGCCATGTCTGGGCAAAAGAACAGGGTGCCGTTTTCGTCGAAACCGGCAACTGGCTGCGTGCGCAATGGTTCCCGCAATCCGGAGAAACACATTGGCGGCAAAGCGTGGACCGCGAGGTGCTTGCTACGCGCCGGTCCGTTGGCGTTTGTGATGTGACGACCTTGGGCAAAGTCGATGTGCAAGGGCGCGATGCGGCGACATTCCTCAACAAGATTTATTGCAACGGGTTCGCAAAACTGCCCGTTGGCAAAACCCGCTACGGGCTGATGCTGCGCGAAGACGGTATCGCAATGGACGACGGCACGGCAGCACGACTTAATGAAGACCATTTCGTTGTCACAACAACGACAGCCAACGCCGTCAGCGTCTACCGGCATATGGAATTCGTGCGCCAGTGCCTGTTCCCTGATCTCGATGTCCAGTTGATCTCGACCACAGAGGCTTGGGCCCAGTTTGCGATCGCAGGGCCAAATTCACGGGCCGTTCTACAGCAGGTTGTCGATCCCGAATTTGACATCTCGAACGATGCCTTTCCCTTCATGGCCTGCAGCGAGATCACGGTATGCGGTGGCTTGCGCGCGCGCCTCTTTCGCATATCCTTCAGTGGCGAACTGGCCTTTGAGCTTGCTGTACCCACCCGTTATGGGGATGCCTTGATCCGCCGCATCATGGAAGCCGGCGCACCTTTTGATATTGTTCCCTACGGTACCGAAGCGCTTGGCGTGATGCGGATCGAAAAAGGCCATGCTGCAGGAAATGAACTAAACGGCACAACCACAGCATTGAACCTGGGGCTGGGTCGCATGGTCAGCCAAACCAAAGACAGCATCGGAACTGTTTTGTCACAACGGGAAGGTTTGAACGAGCCCGACGCCTTGCGTCAGGTTGGATTGAAACCGGTCGACCCACAGGCAAAAGTGCCTGCTGGGGCCCACTTGATGGCCGCAACCGGACCAATCGATGCGGCACACGATCAAGGATATGTCACCTCTGCCTGCTATTCGCCGAACCTAGGTCACCACATCGCACTTGCCTTAGTCAAAAACGGGGCCGAGCGGATGGGCGAGACGATGCGACTGGTCAGCCCTCTCACGGGTGTCGAGACGCAAGTTGAAATCGTCAGCCCGCATTTTCTGGACCCGCAAGGAGATCGTCTTCGTGCATAGCTTGCAACCAATCACACCGCTGGGATCTGCAGAACCTGAGCACTCCGTCGTCGGCGGCATAACAATCGCTGAGAACACCGCATTGGCGCTGGCATCTGTTGCGGCGCGCTCCAGCCAAGAACCGGCATGCCGAACGATCTTAAAGACGCTGCTGAAATCACCCGCGCCAGAACCGGGCCAGGCCCTCTTTGCGCATCCATATTCGGCCATCTGGATGGCACAGGACCAATGGTTGGTCAGTGCCCCATTCGACACCCACGAACAAATCGCCTCCCTCCTGAAATCGGACTTTGCATCCACCGCGTCGATCACCGAACAAACCGATGGCTGGGTTTGTTTTGACGTCTCTGGCGAAAACTTGACCGATATGTTTGAACGGCTATGCCCAGCCCCGGTCAGACGATTTCAAACCGGATCTGCGCAACGCACCACAATACATCACATCACCTGCTTTTTAATCACTCAGAGCAGTGGGATACGTGTGCTGGGCCCCCAATCCTCTGCCGCGTCGCTGCACCATGCGCTTGTTACCGCAGCAGGGTCTGTCGCTTAACACGTCTACCCGAACCTTTTATTCTGCGTCGATCTTTTTATACTGTCAGGAAACATCTGACAGCGGACACAGTTCCAAAGGATCTATCCTGTGACACAGAGCGCTCAACACACAAGCCGATTGGCCCAAGATCCGCACCGCGTCAGTGAAGCGCGCGAGAAAGTGCTGGAAATCGCAATCGGGCGAGAGGTCCGCAGTCACCGCCGCAAACAGAATATCACTGTCGCGGAACTATCGGCCACCACCGGCCTTTCCATCGGCATGCTCTCCAAAATTGAAAACGGCAACACGTCCCCTTCCCTGACAACGCTACAAACACTGGCGAATGCGCTTTCCGTACCGCTCACCACATTTTTCAAGGGTTTCGAAGAAAAGCGCGAGGCGGTCCATACCAAAGCGGGGCAAGGCGTCGTTTTGAAACGCGAAGGGACACGCGCGAACCATCAATATAACTTGCTGGGGCACATCGGTTCAAACGCCAGCGGAGTGATTGTCGAACCTTACCTCATAACGCTCTCGCAAGAATCAGACATCTTCCCAACCTTCCAGCACGGCGGGATCGAAACTATTTACATGCTTGAAGGGCGCGTGGACTACCGCCATGGCGATGCGGTCTATCCGCTTGAACCCGGAGACACCCTTTTCTTTGACGCAGACGCGCCGCACGGCCCAGAAGTCCTGGTGACGCTGCCGGCACGGTATTTAGCTGTCATTTCCTATCCGCAAAACACCTGAAACTGCTGTACTAGCGTCTAAATTCTGAGCACGGCAGCACCAAAAAATCCCCTACAGTGAAAAAAGTTTCCCTTCAGTTGAATTCACACCTCTTTGGTGCTAGGTCACAACTAAGCCATGACGAAGGCGGTTTTGTTCGGGGAAAACACCATGTGCGGAATTGTAGGTCTGTTTCTAAAAGACAAGGCGCTTGAGCCTCAACTGGGTTCACTGCTGACATCAATGCTTGTCACGATGACCGATCGCGGCCCCGACAGCGCAGGGATCGCAATATACGGCGGTGACGAGCCCGGGCGCACGAAACTTGTAATACAATCTGAAAACCCACAAACCGATTTTAAAGAACTGGATACGACGCTGGCCACGAAGCTGGGCGGCGCTGTGTCGATGCATGTCAAAGACACACATGCGGTACTGCGCGTGCCCACAGGCACTACGGAAACCGTTCGCACCGCGTTGGCTAGCACAAACCCCGACCTTCGGATCATGAGCCGTGGTGACAGCATCGAAATCTACAAAGAAGTCGGGCTGCCAAAAGATGTCGCGGCCCGCTTTGATCTCCCTGATCTGGCAGGGACACATGGGATCGGACATACCAGAATGGCGACAGAATCCGCGGTGACGACGCTTGGCGCGCATCCTTTCAACACCGGTGCCGATCAGTGCCTTGTACACAATGGGTCTTTGAGCAACCACAACTCGCTGCGTCGAAAGTTGCGCCGCGAG
>Ga0316191_10004500_pt1 | contig 10411 bp, 8 predicted proteins | sample Eddworburr2cm_MG_FD_204928 | JGI IMG/M metagenome (GOLD analysis project Ga0316191, IMG submission 204928) | Coastal sediment microbial communities from Maine, United States - Eddy worm burrow 2 cm | ecosystem: Environmental > Aquatic > Marine > Coastal > Sediment | place: USA: Maine | collected... | reverse complement strand
GAACGATGTCGGCCTGCCTGACGTGAACCAGATGATTGACAGCTACCCGCATCAACTGTCCGGTGGCCAGCGCCAACGCATCATGATTGCCATGGCGCTTGCGCTGGAACCGGCACTGTTGATTGCAGATGAGCCGACGACAGCGCTTGATGTCACGACACAGGCCCAGATTCTGGACCTGATAAAGGATATCCAGAAACGCCACGGCACCGGTGTCATGTTCATCACGCATGACTTTGGCGTGGTTGCCGAAATTGCCGACCGGGTCGTAGTCATGCAGGACGGCAAGGTGGTGGAGCAGGGAACTGCGAGCCAGGTGCTTAACAAGCCACGCGAGCCTTACACGAAAATGCTGATCGCGTCGGTCCCCAGCCTGACACCGCCCAAGCGAAAAGCCATCACCGAGGGTGAACCGATACTGGCGACGAAGGGGCTTGAAAAGATCTATGGCGCACTCGGCTGGTTCGGCGGCGGCCGTGTGGTGCACGCGGCAAAACAGGTGGAACTGGAAGTGCGGCGCGGCGAGACCCTCGGCGTGGTTGGTGAGTCCGGCTCCGGCAAGTCAACCGTGGCACGCTGTATTGTGCGTCTGATCGATCCGACAAGCGGCGAGGTCCTGATCGACGGCAAGAACATCGCGAAAATGCCCCAGTCGGAATTGCGCTCCTATCGCCGCAATGTGCAGGTGGTGTTTCAGGACCCGTACCGTTCGCTGAATCCGCGCCGCACCGTTGGCCAGTCGATTGTCGAGGGCCCGATGAATTTCGGCACCTCGCATGAAGAAGCATTGGAACGGGCCCGTGACCTTATGGAGATCGTCGGATTGTCACCGCATGCACTGGACCGGTTTCCGCACCAGTTTTCCGGTGGCCAGCGCCAGCGCATCTGTATTGCCCGTGCGCTTGCCATGGAACCGAAGGTGCTGATTGCAGATGAAGCGGTGTCCGCACTTGATGTGTCGGTTCAGGCCCAGGTGCTGAAACTGCTCGATGATGTGCGCAAGCGCTTTGACCTGGCCATGCTGTTCATCACCCACGATTTGCGCGTGGCGGCACAAATCTGCGACCGGATCATGGTCATGCAGCACGGCGAAGTTGTCGAGCAGGGGCTGACGGCAAGCGTCTATGCCAAGCCATCGCATCCATATACAAAGCTGTTGCTTGACGCGGCACCTGGACGCGACGCATTTTCGGCAAGCTGATGCGGCTTATTTGTAGGGCGACTCCACCCGGCGCAACAGGTGCTTGTTCTGCAGTTCCTCAATGTCGGAAAATCCGATAAACGCCTTGAAGTCCGCCATGGACGTTACCGGCTGCGGCAGGTTCCGGGTAGACTTGTCGGCGACCAGTTTCTTGAAGTTCTGCCGCATGGCTTCCGTTGCACTCATCAGGCTGACCAGCGGATAGACCGCCAGTCCGGCAACGCTCTCGATGTCCGACTTGTCCAGGTCGGTTTCAAGCCAGCCGAGGATTTGCAATGACAGGGGCCTGCCGCAGGCTTCGCGCAGGTGCCGCAGTTCTTCAATGGTCTTGAAACACCGGCTGATTGGCTGAACGAGATCGGCACCGGCGGCCACATAGGCGCGTGCCCGTTCAACCGCTTCATCCACCGTCAGGGCGTCGGTCCTGGCCACGATCAGGGTGTCGGGGTCTCTGCGCGCTTCAACGGCAGCGGCAATCTTGCCGGCATTTTCCTCAAGCGGCAGAATGTCGATACTGGTTGCAACCGCCGGACAGCGTTTCGGGGCTTCCTGGTCCTCAAAGATGATCGCTGCTGCGCCGGCGCTTTCGAATTCACGTACCGTGCGCATGACGTTGATGGCGTTGCCGTATCCGGTATCGCCGTCCGCAATCACCGGTACCTTGATGGCGTTGGCAACATTGCGGATCACCGACAGGTTTTCCGACATCGTGTAGAGTTCCACATCGGGCATGCCGAGAAAGGACGCAGACACACCGAAACCGGATGTCATCACGGCGGGAAAACCGGCCTCTTCGGCAAGCTTGGCCGACAGCGCGTCATGGCAGCCTGCCACCCACACGGTTTTTCCCTCACGTGCGGCGCTGGCGAATTCCTGTTTGCTGAGTATTTGTGACATTACGGCTGCGCCTTTTCCTGTGCTTCATCGCGTTGGTGCAGATAGCCGATGAGCCCGCCTGCTTCCAGCATCAACCGGTCTGCTTCCGGCAGCGGTTCAAACGGCAATTCCAAAGCCCGCGTGACATTGCGAACCACACTGCGTTCCCAGTCCACCTCCAGAATGTCCCATCTGCCGACATTTTCCAGAATGCCCGGACACGGTATTTGCGGGAACCCCATGGCGATTTCGCCGCGCCAGTAGCCGGGCGAAAAACTCTCTGCAATGACACCGCTGATGCCGAGCTTGCGCATGGCGATCATCGGTGGGTAATGGGGGTGGCCATATCCGAAATTATGATTGCCGACCAGCAGGTCACCGTGCCGGACGGATTTGGCAAAATCCGGATCACGCGATGCCATGGCCACTCTGGCGAGCTCGTCGACGTCCTTGATCTTGATGTTCTTGACGCCGACAATCTGGTCGACGTCAAAGTCGATTTCATCGAATATCCAGGCGGCGCGGCCTATCAGCGGTTTTAAAGCCATCGCGCTATCCTTCCAGATATGGTCTGGGATCGGCGATCCTGCCTTCGATGGCAGACGCTGCCACGGCAGCAGCATTGACGATGTAGATTTCGGAATCGGGGCTGCCCATCCGGCCCTGCACGTTCAAGGTGCCGGTAGACACCGCACGTTGCCCGTCACTCATCACGCCCATCCGGCCGAAACAGTAGTCGCACGATGAAGATGTCACGAAGGCACCCGCGGCAATCAGGTCGGTCAGCACGCCTTCGCGCGACGCCTGTTCCATGATCTCCTGGCTGGTGGGAACCACATGCAACTGGAAGCCCGGTTTGACCTGCTTGCCGCGCAGGACTTCAGCCGCAATGCGCAGATCCTCCAGCCTGCCCGAGGCACACGACCCCAGATAGCCGACATGGACCTCGGTGCCGGCATAGTCTTTCAGGTCCTTTGTATTGGCCGGGCTCGGCGGCACGACCACGATGGGCTCAAGCTCTGTAATGTCGATGTCATGCACTGCTGCATAAGTTGCGTCCGGGTCGGAAAACACTGGTTCAAGGTCAATGCGGGCGCGTTCCCTGGCATAGGCAAGCGCCTTGTCATCCGGGTTCATGATGGCTGTAATGGCACCGGTAAACATGGCCAGGCAGTTGATGGTCTGGCGGCCTTCGATGGACAGGTGCTCAATGGCGTCTCCGCCGATTTCCAATACCTGAAACCGGCATGATGCCGGGCCCAGCGTGCGCACAATGTGATGAAAGACATCCCGGGCCATGACGCCGCGCCGCAGCCTGCCGTTCAGGTTGACGCGCGTGGTTTCCGGCACCTTGATCTGGATGAACTCCTTGACGAAGGCTTCCAGAAGATGCCGCCGAACGCCAATGGCCAGGGTTCCGAACGTACCCAGTTGTGAAATGTGTCCGTCAAAATGAACCGCGAATGCCCCCGGCGTTGCGTAGCCAAGCTCGGCAGCCACCTGATGGCCGATGCCCTTGCGTTCATAGACCGGCACATTGTTGGCGATGCCCCAGTCCCGGGTGTTCTGGTGCAGGTCTTCTTCCTGCGGTGTGACGGCAGGCACCATGTGGTCGATAAACAGCGCAAAGCGTTCCGGTTCGGCCACCTTGTTGATGCCGAACTCGTCCTTCATCTGCTTGAAGATGACATCCGTGTAGCCGGGAAAATCATAGGCAATGACGAAATCCGGCTTGGCCTTGATCTCTTCACCTGCCCGGACACTGTCCAGACCGGCGGCCCGCGCCAGAATTTTCTCCGCGATTGTAAAACCCATTTGATCTGCTCCCGTGACACCCGACAAACGGTGCCTCATGACTTGCGCAATAATAGCGGCGAATGATCAGGGCATGTCAATCAGCAACTTGGATTTCATCAGATGAAATCATTCGGTTGGAATGGAAGCCGGGGAGATCGAGCGCACAAGCGTGGCCAGGTCCTGGCCGCAGCGCAACAGGTCGTCGAGGCATCTGGGCGCGCCTTCCCCGGCGATCTGCGCCGTCAGCCCGCCCACGGAAACCGCGGCAAGCACATCGCCGTCAGCATTGGTAAGCGGCATGGCAAGGGCGGAAAGGCCAACGGCGACATCATCATGGGTGATGGCCCAGCCGGTTTCCCGGATATCGTCGAGTTCCTGCTGAAGGCGGGCAGCATCAATGACGCTCTTGGCTGTCAGCTGCGTCAGGTTGCTGTTGAGAAAGCTGTCCCTTTCTTCATCCGGCATGTGCGCCAGCAGCACTTTTGGGCCTGCGCCACAGTTCAGCGGCAGCTTGCCGCCAACCGACCACCAGCGTACCTGAACCGCTGATTCCCCGTGATACCTGGCCAGGCATATGGCGGCATTGTTGCGCAGGATCGACAGGAATACCGTGGCGCCGGTGTCACGCGCCAGCCGCATCAGCCTGCTTTGTGTCAGCTCGCGCAGCGAATTTCCTTCCGGCACCGCACCGGCAATCTGCAGCACGTCCAGCGCCAGGCAGTAGGCCCCGGTGTTGTCGTCCTGGCGCACAATGCTCTCGTCGCGCAAGGTGACAAGTATCCTGCGCGTGGTGCCGGCATCCAGTCCGGTCGCCCGCACGATCTCGGCAAGCGTCAGGTGGCGCCGTTCCGGTGTGAACGCCCGCATGATGTGAATGGCCCTCGAAATTGACCTTACACGCGGCAGCGTGCTGCCGTCTCTGGTGCGTCTGGGGTTGCCAGCCGGTCCCTGTCTGTCCATGAGTTCAAGGGCCTCAATTGATTTCATCTGATGAAATATCAATTATCTGTTGACAATACAATACTAGATTGTGGGATAGTCACAGGAATGACGTCTGCTGGTTCAGGCAGCCAATAACGGGAGGATTGTTTAATGCACAAACTTATCAATGCGCTGGCCATTGCCGGTCTGGTCACGGCAGGTTCAGTGTGGACACTCGGGATATCGAGCGCCAGCGCGGAAATGCGCGAACTGCGCTTTGCCGAGTTTGGTCCCAACCGCGGCACCCGCGCTGCTGCCATCCAGTGGCTGGACACAGAACTGCGCAAGCGGTCCGGAGATACGCTTGGTTTGAACATTACCTGGGGCGGTGCCCTGCTCGGCGCCAAGACGGCAGCTCAGGGCTTGTCGGACGGCGTGGCGGACATGGCGTCGATCGTGCCGGTCTACGCACCGGGCAAACTGGTCGCCTATGAAGTCGTGGACACATTGCAGTTCGGTGATGAGTGGGTCGGCATGATGGCCACTTACGAATTCATGACCAAGAACCCGGCAGCGATTGCCGAGCAGAAAAAAGCCAACATCAAGTATTTCGGCAACTACACCACCGGGCCGACTCAATTGCTGATGAAGGACGCTCCGGTCAAGACCGGCGCCGACCTCAAGGGCAAGACCATTCGTGCGACCGGCGCATTTGTACCGGCGTTGAAATCGCAAGGCGCTGCAACCGTGTCCTTGTCCCAGCCCAAGGTCTACGAGGCGCTGTCAAACGGGTCGGTTGACGGGTCGACCACCTATTACTACGTGGCCAAGGCCTACAAGCACTATGAAGTGGCCAGGCACATTACCGAACTGAACATGGGCCAGGTGCTTGCCTTCGGTGTCGCCATGAACGCCAACACCTATAACAGCCTCAAGCCCGACCAGCAGAAACTGCTGGATGAACTCGGCATGGAGTTCACGGTCTACATGGCTGAGAAAATGCATGCCTCGCGCACCGATGTTAAAAAGGAACTGCAGGAAGGCATTGACGGCAACAAGGTCGAAGTCGTCGAGCCGGACCCGGCACTGCGCGCCAAGCTGATCGAGATTGCCGACGCGGATGTGTCGAACTGGATCGACAAGGCCAAGAAAAAAGGCATGGATGGCGATGCCGTTCTGGCCGACTACAAGAGCCTTGTTGAAAAATACACCAGGGAGCGTGACGACAAGGGATATCCCTGGACACGTTGACGAGTTCGCATGAGTTGCCAGCCCCGGTCATTGTGATGCAGCATTGACCGGGGCTGTTTGGTTTCAACATCCAGGTACTGGCGATGCTCACTGTTTTACGCAAGATCGAAGGTGCTGCGGTGTGGCTGGCATGCGCGGCTCTGCTGGCGATGGGGTCCATAGTCACTGCATCGGTTATCGGTCGCGTGGCGTTCAACATGCCGGTCCCCGATGACCTGATCATGGTCGGCCTGCTCATGGTGTGCGTCATCGTTCTGCCGCTGGCCTGGGTCGAACGCACCGACGGGCACATTTCAGTAACCGTCATCGCCGACCTGTTGCCGGTGCGGGTGCAATATGCGCTGCGCGTGCTGGGTACTGTTCTGTTTGCAGGATTTTTCGGCATCATGGGATATATGCTGGCGATGAAAGTGCCGGGAGAATACGCGGAGAACCTTTACTATGACGGTCAGTTACACATCCCGACCTGGCCGATGAAGGCAGTGTTTGTGTTCGGCGTGGCGGTGCTGGTGGCACGATGTCTGGTCAGCCTGTGGAACAATACCCGCGCCGTCATTTCGGGCCGCGCGCCTGATGTGCCTGACGCTGACGCACACCGGTAGGGCGACGCTTTGGAACCGCTCACAGTCGGCTTTATCGCTCTTCCTGTAGCCCTGGTGCTGCTGGCCATGCGCGTGCCCATCGCAGCTGCACTGGGCGTGGTTGCCAGCGTCGGCATCTTTGTGATTTTCGCCTGGCGGCCAGGGACCGACTTCCAGCCCGAATACGCCTGGCAGCCGACATTCTCGCTGTTGATCAACTCGCCGTTCGCGTTCATCACCAGCTACACCTTGTCCACCGTTCCGCTGTTCATTTTCATGGGACATATTTCCTATGAAGCGGGCTTCACCACCGATATCTACCGGGCCGCCCGGTTGTGGTTGTCGAAACTGAAAGGTGGCGTCGCAATGGCGTCCATCGTCGGCTGCGGCGGGTTTTCGGCGATAACCGGATCGTCGGTTGCCTGTGCCGCTGCCATGGGGCGCATCGCCATCCCCGAAATGCTGAAATTCGGATACTCCAAGCCACTGGCGACCGGGTCGGTAGCCATCGGCGGGACGCTCGGGTCGCTGATCCCGCCGAGCGTGTTGTTCATCCTGTACGGCATTTTCGCCGAGCAATCGATTGCCAAACTGTTTATCGCCGCCATCATTCCAGGCCTCCTGTCGCTGTTTGCCTATCTGGTGGTGATCTATATCTGGGTGTCCCTCAAACCCGACGCCGCGCCGGTGCCGCAAGAAGCCGTCACCCGCTCAGATCGCATGAGCGCGCTCGGGCGCTGCTGGGCCATAGTCCTGCTGTTCGTCGTGGTCATCGGCGGCATCTATGCCGGTTTCTTCACGCCAACCGAAGCAGCAGGCATCGGCGCTGCGGCAAGCCTGGTGCTCGGACTGGTGCTGGGCAGGCTGAAAACCTCAAACATTGCCTCGGCCCTGAAGGAAACCGTCTATCAGTCGTCGATGATTTTCGCGATCGCCATTGGCGGCAAGCTGTTTGTCAATTTCATCGCGCTGACCGGCATGGCCGGATCAATCACCGCCCTGATCGACGGCAGCGGTGCCTCCGTCATTGTGGTGATCGGCCTGATGGTGGTCATGTACATATTCCTCGGCATGTTCCTGGATCCCATCGGCATCATCCTGCTCACGCTGCCCTTGACCATCCCGATCGTCGAGTCGTTCGGCTTCTCGCTGATCTGGTTCGGTGTCGTGGTCATCAAGCTGCTGGAAATCGGGCTGGTCACGCCGCCCATTGGCCTGAACGTATTCGTCATCAAGTCGATCGTCGGTGACAAGATAAAGCTGGAATCGATTTTCACCGGTGTTGCCTGGTTCCTGTGTGCCGAAGTGTTCGTGCTCGGCCTGATCCTGACCGTGCCGGCACTTTCACTGTGGTTGACCCAGTTCGTTTAGGTTCGCTCAAAGTGAAACATCGCGCAGGGCTGCTCGATTTCGTAACCCGTTTCCGTCGGCCGCATATGCTGGTCGAAGGCGCGTTTCATGGCGTCGATGGCAATGGCAAGCTTCGCAGCCCTGGCGGGATTGGCACTTGTGGCCCGTTCAACCACCTGATCGAAACTGTCGAACGTTCGGGTCAGAACATAATCACGGTGCTCGACAAGCCGGAATTGCGGCATCACAAGCTCGCGCAAGCGGTTTTGCGACCGGGTGCGAACATCGGTTTCGTCTTCCAGTGGCCTGACAATATCGGTCATGCCGCCGTGCGGCAGCGGATCGACCACATGCAACCTGCCGCCGGGTCTTAAAACCCGCGCGCATTCTTCAAGCGCCCTGACCTGCTCACCTGCCGGAACATGATGAAACGAGAACATGAAGCACACCAGGTCGGCTGCAGCGCTCTCCACCGGCAGGTCTTCTGCCCGGCCAAGGCGGAACTCGACGCCGGCAGGGGCGTTTCGTGCGCCTGCTGCCACCTTGTCTTCGTCAACCTCTATGGCAGTGACATGGGCTGCAGGCGCAGCCAGTTGCCGGGCGAATGCACCATCGCCTGCACCGACATCGACGGCGGTTACGCCGTGCAAGTCAACCAGGCCGGTAAGTACGTCAAAATGGGTTTTGGCCGGCACGCAATCAGCCGCAGCAATTGCCGGGCAGGGCATGATGGCCATGGCCTGAATGATTGCAGCACCCGCCTTTCCAGAAGTCGGCACCAGCGCCGTGACAGTATTTGTTGTCGGCCCCGACCATCTTCATGAACATCGGATGGTAGTTGCGGCACACCTCCAGTTCGGTCTTTACCCAGTGCAGCGGATCGGCGGCATAATGGTCCCAGTAATCGCCGTCCATGTTGATGCCGGGTACAGCCGGGTTCCAGGATTCATCCAGCCACAGATCAACATCACCGTATTTCGCACACAGCTTCCGGATTTCCGGATCATCGAGCGCCAGCAACCGCCCGTTCTCGATCAGCATCTCGTTGTCGCCTTCACGCTCAAGATGGTAGTTTGGGAAATACAGGTGAATATGCCAGTGTCCTACCAAATGGCCCGCCCGGGCAGCCTGGCGTTCCGCCATCGATGAAATGATGGTGCCGAAGCCCATATGGATCACACCGGAGCGCACCCGTTCATACAGGCAGTTGACGAAGCCGGACGGAAAATCCTTGCGCGGCCGGTGAATGTGCGGATTGGTGCCGATCGAGGCTTCCCACCAGTGCATGATGCCCTTGCCCGGAAAGGCCGGATACTGGATATCGGCGGTCTGCGCCATGACCTCACGCAGTTGCCGGCCGAACTCTCCGCCTTCGTTGATCTGGGTGATCTTTGAGTTCTCGACAACCAGTTGCGTCCAGTCCATGGCGGCGATGTGGTTGGTGGTGCCGGCAATGACCCCGTTGCCGCTTTCCTTGCCGGGCAGGAACACCCATGGCCTGCCGGTGACATGGCCCGGCAGGTAGGTCTTGCCGAAATGTTCATTGCCGGTCCAGGTGGCAGAGACCAGGTCGGGATTGTAGAACTCGCGCCGGCTGTCCCAGTATTCGGCGTGGTTGGTGAACTCCAGATCGGTGCCTTCAGGATCGGTGATCCGGGCGCGCTTGGCTGTCCGGATACGGTCCCAGGTCCACTTGTCCATGGCGTTGAGCACTTCGATCGGCATGGTGTGTGCCGGCGAGGCCAGGATTTCCGGCGTGATGAACGGCATGCGCTGGATCTTGATATGGCGCTCGGCCAGAACCGGTCCGCCATAGCCCATCAGGACCTTGTCATATTCCTTCTTCTTCTCGATCTCCTCCCACATGTCCATCCATTCGGCCAGCTCCTTGGTGCGGCGCAAATAGTACTGGACTTCATCGGCGCCCACCCATTGCGGGATCGGGCCGCGATCAATCTTCTTGATCTCGTAGATCACATTGTATTTTTCGAGAATTTTCTGGCACGCCTGGATGACCATGTCGGAGTGCCAGTTGTCGACCCGCAACAGCACGCGTTCTCCCGGCTGCAGGTCCCAACAGGCATTCAGGCCGTGATTGTAGGGCCGCTTGGCCACATGTTCGAGATAAGGCAGAAGCTGGTCCGGACTGGTCACCTCGACAAATGGCGGGCAGCGCGGCGGCCGTGCCGATTTCAGCGGCGGTGAGGTGAAAACCGGTACGCCCTCGGGTCGTCCGCGCGGCGTAACGAAGCCTTGTCCGGCTTGGGTTTTGTCCAGCATGCTTGCCTCCAGAAACGTAACAATCCCCTTCAAAACAATCGCATACTGAACCGCCATCCACAAGCCGATTTGCAGCTTGTGCCCCTCGTCATATCTTGGATTGCGTACGACCGGTGGCCGATTGCGGGTCAAGTTCGGTAGCTTCCCTGACAGT
>Ga0316191_10004499_pt1 | contig 10412 bp, 4 predicted proteins | sample Eddworburr2cm_MG_FD_204928 | JGI IMG/M metagenome (GOLD analysis project Ga0316191, IMG submission 204928) | Coastal sediment microbial communities from Maine, United States - Eddy worm burrow 2 cm | ecosystem: Environmental > Aquatic > Marine > Coastal > Sediment | place: USA: Maine | collected... | reverse complement strand
CACGTATTCAGCAATCAGATCACCGGCATGTTCACCGACAATCGTGACCCCGAGGATACGATCTTTACCGGGTACGGTCAGTACCTTGACGAAACCATGTGCTTCGCCGTCGGCAATCGCGCGATCGAGGTCATCAATACCGTAACGGGTGACTTCGCAGGGAATACCCTGCTCTTTGGCATCGCTCTCGTTGAGGCCGACACGGGCAATCTCCGGCTCGGTGAAGGTAGCCCAGGGAATGACCGAGTAATCCACCTTGAAGCGTCGAAGTATGCCAAACAGGGAATTCACCGAGGTATACCAGGCCTGATGGGCGGCCACGTGTGTGAACTGATAGGGTCCGGTGACGTCACCACAGGCGTAGATCGTCGGCATGCTGGTTTGCAGGAACTCGTTCACTTCGATGCTGCGGTTCGGGCGCAGACGCACCCCTAATTCTTCAAGTCCGAAGCCACCGCTGCGCGCGGCTCGTCCGACCGCAACAATCAGGGCATCGAATTCAACTTCAACACTTCCCGACTCAGCCTCCGTGACCACGTAATTCCGGCCATCCCGTTGATAAAAACGCCTGGCAGCATGGCCGGTCAGCACCTGCACGCCCTCGGCTGCGAATTTCTCCTGCACCATGCTGGAAATCTCGGCATCTTCACGCAACAACAATCTGGGCAACATCTCGATCTGTGTCACCTGGACACCGAGTCTGGCGAATGCCTGGGTGAGCTCGCAACCGATCGGCCCACCCCCGAGCACAACCATTTTCTCGGGCTTTTCACGCATCTCCCAGAGGTTATTGGAAGTGTAGAAGTCGATCTGATCGAGACCTTCGATGGGCGGTACAAAGGGGCGCCCCCCGGTCGCAACCACGATATTGCGGGTGCGAATCGTATTGCCGTTGACTTCGACGGTCCAGGGTGAGGTGACGCGCGCCTCACCCTGCACCACGTCGACGCCAAGACCGCTATAGCGTTCGATTGAATCGTGCGGTTCGATATCGCGAATCACCTGCTGAACACGCTCCATCACCGCGGCAAAGTCGAACTCGGCGCTGGCGCTGTGAATACCGAATTCGCTGCTGCGTGCAATATGCGACAGCAATTTCGCCGAGCGCAGGAGCGCCTTCGACGGCACACAGCCATAATTGAGACAGTCACCGCCCATTTTATTCTTTTCGATCAAGGTCACTTTGGCTTTGACGGCTGCCGCGATATACGCGGTTACCAGCCCGGCGGATCCGCCACCGATCACCACCAGGTTGGTATCGAACTGCGCGGGCTTGTCGAACCCCTGCAAGGCTTTACCACTGGCGATGACCGCAACAATCTTCCTGCCGATGAACGGCAACATCGCAAGTAACAGGAAAGACAGCACGATCCCGGTGTTGAAGATACCGCTGGCGGATTCGATTTGTGCCAGTTGCGTGCCGGCATTAACGTAGACCACGGTACCAGCGAACATGCCCAGCTGGCTGACCCAGAAAAACGTCCACAGGCGCAGCCGGGTAAGGCCCATCACCAGGTTGATCACGAAAAAGGGAAAGGCCGGCACCAGGCGCAGTGCAAACAGGTAAAACGGGCCATCCTTGTCGATGCCTTCATTGATCGACTTGAGCGAACTGCCGAAGCGTGATTGTACCGAGTCGCGGAACAGGTAGCGCGATACCAGGAAGGCGATGGAAGCACCGATTGTGCTGGCAAAGGAAATCAGTATAACTCCGGTAACCAGCCCGAAGATGGCGCCGCCTGCCAGGGTCAAAACCGCGGCACCTGGTAGCGAAGCACCGGTAACTACGACATACAACACAAAGAAGCCGAGCAGCGTCAATGCGCGATTTTCGGCGTAGTACTGATCAAATGCCTGCTGCTGGGACTTGACGTAATCGAGGGTCAGGTATTGCCCCAGGTCAAAAGCAAAAAACAGGATGACGACCAGCAGCAACCCCAACAGCACGATTATTTTTTTCATTTCAATAAACCCGGGATGGTTGCTCGCATATGACGGCCTTGCAGTTGATAAGTTCAGTTAACACAGTAAGCTTCGGCCCACTGCAGAAACTCGCTCTCCGGACCTTCGAACAGAATTTCAGGTTGCTTACGCTCGATCTGGTAAAGGTACATGGGATCGTAATACTGTTCGAGCAGAATTCGAATTCCCGGGTTAAATGCACTGACGTCGCCGTTAGCAAAAAAGTGACGCAATCCGGCCTCAAAGCTCGAATGTACCTGCTTATATCGCTCCCCGCCCAGGCGTTTTTGAATCCGCGACAAATTGTCGAGTACGTAACGACTGAATTCCGTCTCGGCCGCCGCCCCGTGTACACGCTGAAATTGCGGCCAACTGTGCACAATATAATCTTCGCTGATCAGCCTGATGCGGGTTTCGGTATCAACGGTCAAAATCGCCCGGGGTGCCTTTAACATTAATTCATACAGGCAATCCGGAACTCCTATGCGGCCGATGCGTCGACCTTCGTCCTCGACCAACAGCGGCCTTTCGGGAAATGCGTGGCGGTGCTTGAGCAGTTCGATCGAAACCCGATTTTCCCAGTTGATGACCGCCGGCTGAAGATCGTGGGCATCGCGCCCAAAGGCAGACCCCCGGTGGTTGGCAAGCCCTTCGAGATCGACATGATGCCTGGTTTGCTTCAGCACCCGCGTCTTGCCGACACCGGTCAGCCCGGAGACACAAACCAGCCGCAGGCTGCGAGCAGACTCTTCGAGTTCATCGATCAGGAAGCGCCGCATCGCCTTGAAACCACCTTGCACCAGCGGATAGTCGATCCCCTGCTCGCGTAACCACTGCTGCGCGGTACGCGAACGCAATCCTCCGCGAAAGCAATACAGAAAGCCCGTCGGATTCTTCTCGCAAAACGTCCGCCAGGCCTCCAGTCGCTGTTCTCGAATATCGTCAGTGGCAAGTTCCAGCCCCAACCGAATCGCCTCGTCCTGGCCGGCATCCTTGTAGCGTTTGCCGATGATCTCACGCTGCCGATCGTCGAGTAACGGGATATTGGTGGCGCCCGGAAAAGCACCCTTGACGAATTCCACCGGCGCGCGAACATCGAGCAACGGTGTATCCCGAATAAATAACTCGCGATAATCCGAACTATCCGCAACCATCGCTACTGCTCGCCCCGGTGTCGAATTTCCCAGCACAGGTGGAGTTTCGGGTTGCGCTTGAAATCCTCGCTGACAGTTGCATGGGTAATATCACGAAGCGCGAATTTTGCCTCCATTTCCGCGGCCATCTTGAAGCCACGCCGATTGGAGGAAAACAGCAACAAACCTTGCGGCAGCAGCAAATCCATCGCGCGGCTTATCAGGCTCGCATGGTCGCGCTGAATATCCAGGGTCTCCTGCATCTTGCTGGAATTGGAAAATGACGGTGGGTCCAGGAAGATCAAATCGAAATCACGCTGCAGTGAATGGCGCGAAGGATGCTGCAACAGCGCGACGATATCGGCCCGCAGCAAGCTGTAGCGCTGCTCGTCATCAAGCCCGTTAATCAGGTGATTCTCCCGCGCCCACTTCAGGTAATTCGCAGAGAGATCGACATTCACGACCGAGTCTGCGCCGCCGAGTGCTGCGAGCACGCCGACCGTCGCGGTATAGCAAAACAGGTTGAGTACACGCTTGCCATTCGCCTCACGATAGACCCTGTCGCGGGTAATACGATGATCGAGAAAAAGACCCGAGTCGAGGTAATCGCTGAGATTGATCAAAAACGAGGCCGCCCCCTCGCGTACCTGGAAAAACTCACCACGATTGTCCTGCTTATGGTACTGGCCCGCACCGCGTTGGCGACTGCGCGTTTTGCAGAACAGGCGATTTTGCGGAACGGCAAACACTTCGCCGACTACCTGCTGTGCAAGGTCGATACGCTGCGCGGCGACCGCCGGATCGATGCTCGCTGGAGCCTGGTATTCCTGCAGGTGCAGCCATTCTATCGCGGGATCGATCTCGCTTTGATAGCGATCCAGGGAAAACGAAAATTCCGGCAGATCGGCATCATAGACCCGGTAGCAACTCACCTCGTTGCGCCTGGCCCAGCGCTGCAGATGTCTGGCATTCTTCTGTAGCCGGTTACGCAGGGGTAACGCCAGTGGATCGTCATCCGCTAGCGCCTGCGATTCGACAACGTCAGTCCCGGAGGCATCGGCGCCGGCGGCAACAGTGCTATATTGTGCAAACAGGCATTCGATTGGTCCATTGCGCACATCCTTGCGACCCAGCCTGGTCAATCGCAAGCGGTGCAGCATATCGGGGTTAGCGGAAATGATCGCCAGCCGCGCCGGTGCCAGACGCCTGAGAGCAGTCCCGAGATCCGTGTAGAGCTCGGCGAGGCCCTGCTCGGTTTGCAGGCGTTGACCATATGGCGGGTTACAGATCACCAGGGTTTCAGTTGCTGCCACGGGTAACTCGAGATCACCCACCTGCTGATGCGAAAACTGAATCAATTGTTCGACTCCGGCGCGCCGGGCATTTGTCGCCGCGACCTGCAGGGCTTTGTCGTCATAATCGCTGGCAAAGATCTCCACATCCGGATTATCGATAACTGCCGCGCGCGCCTGATCCAGGCAATCTTGCCAGCGCTGCGGCTGATGCTGGCGCCAGTGACTGAAGCCGAAGTAACTGCGCTGCAAGCCAGGCGCCATATTGGCCGCCATCATCGCCGCTTCGATGACGAAGGTGCCAGAACCACACATCGGATCCAGTAGACGCCGTGTTTCACTGCCCTCCTTGTTCCACCCCGCGTGAATCAATAACGCCGCTGCCAGGTGCTCTTTCAGGGGTGCACCGGTGTGTTCCAGACGGTAACCACGACGGTGCAGACTGTCTCCTGACAGATCGAGGCTGATGTTGGCCTGGTCCTGGTGCACATTGACGTGAACCTGGATGTCGGGCTGGTTTTTAGCGACCGATGGCCGTTCACCGCTGCGTTCGCGGAACTGATCGACGATAGCATCCTTGACCCGTAGCGCGGCGAAATGACTATGCGTTAGCCCGGAACGCGACAGCGTAGCGGAGACCGCCAGGCTACCACTGGCCTCCAGGTGCTGCGACCAGTCGATCCTGGACACCGCCTGGTATAATTGCGTATCGTCTTCGACGCGAACCTTAGCCAACTCGCAGAACACGCGGTTGGCCAGCCGCGAATGCAGGCACAGCCGGTAAATCGCGTCCAGATCGCCCGCGATTTCAACGCCGCCGTAGCGCTTCTCCAGTAACGCTTCAGAGCCGTCGAGGATGACACGAAGCTCATGAAATAGCAGCGTTTCAAAGCCTCTATGACCGGTGACGAATAATTTGAATTGTTGCATTTAGTTCATTAACCCGGTGGTAAAATAGTTCGCATACCACTGGCAGGTGATATTACGCCTTCTGCCGAAAACTGTTGTTAAACGATTTTTATGCAAATAGTTGTAGGAAATAACCCTTGATTTACCCTATATTAAGTACTCTAACCTGTTTGCAATCCAGGCCCTAATGACCGTTCCCACAAACTCGCGAACCACAGCCACAACATCGGGTCACGATGCCTTTGCGGACGCGGCCAGCCTTAGCAAAAAGCTGATCGGCGAAATGCTGGTGCGTATGGTAGAAAGCGCCGAAGACTACCATGACTGGAGTTTGTCAGAACACGATAGCGCCCGCCTGGTCAAATTGATCAAGCACAAGCAACGCATCATTTGCTCATCCTTTGCGTTTCAACTCAAGCAGCATTTTGCCGAATTCAAAGCAGCCGATGGCTCGCAATCGCAGGAGCGCAGTTTACATGACTGGGAACGGATCGGGCTAGCGGGATCCGATGACGATATCGAAATTACCGAGTTGGTGGCGATTACCACTCGTTATGACGGCGCATTCAAGGAATTTGATCGTTGCATACTGAAGCGACTGCAGGCCTGCACCAGGCGCGCGCGCGCCAATTTGTATGAAAATCCATTACAGGTAAAGCAACTGTGCGAATCGTTTCGCTATGCGGTCGATAGTCTCGATCTCGACGTCAGCTTCAAACTGGCACTGTATCAACTATTCGCCGATCGTTTCATCGAGTCGCTCGGCCCGCTATATCGTCGAATCGACCAGCTTTTGTTTGAACGCGGTATGATGCCGGATATGGCGATGGCCCGCATTCAATTGCGCAGCCCCGATGGATTGAGTGAATCCGAGCCACCGTCAACATTGAAAATTAACCAGAGCATGTGCCAGCTGGTGCTACTGCAGCATTACAAGGAGAAGTCACGTATCTCCAGCAACCGTTTTCAGAACTATTTCCCTGAACTGAAACAGCGTTTTGCGCGATTTGGCCTCGACGGTTACGATGAACAAATCGATCAGCTCAACCTGATTTTCAAATTGATCTTCGAGGACGAAGACCTGCCTTTACCGGTCAAGCAACAACTGGCGCGCCTGCAGATCTATGTGTTTATTACCGCAATCCAGGAAGATGGCTTTCTCCGTCGTTCCAGCAACCCGGCACGCCGACTGCTCGACAGCATCATCAGCAGCGAGGTCGAAATCGCACGCAATGGCAATTCCGAGTTTTCCGGTGTTCGCTTTATTCGCGATCAAATAGACAGCATGGCAAGCCTGCAATTCATCACGGTCGACCACTATACCCAGATGCTTGAGGGCTATCAGCGCTACATAACGGAAAACGAAAATGCCATCCGCCGCAAGCGCAAGCTCGACGCCACGCGCAAGGTATTACCGCTGGTCAAGGAGCGCCTCGCGGAGATCACCGAGCCGCTGCGCCAGCAGGGGACTTCACTGATCCTGTTCGAAAAAGTCTGGTTGCCACTACTGGTGCAAATCGCGCTGCAAATCGGCATGGATTCTGACCCCTGGCATAAGACGATTTCGATGGTACAAAAACAGGTCTGGTCACTGATCCCGAAAACCAGCCCGGATGAACAGGCAGAGTTGATCGAAGTATTGCCGATGGTGGCGCATTCGCTACACCGGGCGATGCGCAGTCTCAAGCTTGCCGAGTCGCTACAGCAATCGCTGCGAGATTTCCTGAATCTCGAGCAACAAAATGTCGCCGAGCAAACGGCGCGCAACATCATCGAAGCCCGGCGTAAAACCCGTTCACTGTCGGCACAGTCCTTCGCGCCGGAAGACGACGGCGCTGAGTTCGACGAGATCATGCAAACCGGTGTCTTTCAGATCCCGCCGGATATGATGAAAGCGTTTAAATCGATCAGGCCCGAAGCGCCGAAGAAAATTAATCACGTGGAATCCCTGGCCATCGGCGACTGGGTGCACATCAAACAAGGTCAGGAACGCAAGCTGGCTAAACTCGCCTGGAAAGCTGAAGATTCAATACTGTTCATTTTTGTCGACCGCGACGGCAAACGCGTCTGCGAAATCGATGCGACAACACTGGCGCAAAAAATCGAAGCGGGCGATATTTCGTTTGATGGCGTCGGATCGGCAGACGTGACAAAATCCCGAACCAGCTTTATGAAGACCTTGTAAAGCCGGGCCTCGATACTCGAGCGACCCGTTTGTGAAGTTAAGCAACGCGGGTCGGCGACCCGCACAACCCGTCAGACGCCCAGCAGCAATCTCGCCGGGTCTTCCAGAACATTTTTGATCGTGACCAGGAACTGAACCGCATCCTTGCCATCGACGATTCGATGGTCATAGGAGAGCGCCAGATACATCATCGGTCGCGCCACGATTTCACCGTCGATAACCACCGCGCGCTGCTGGATTGAATGCATGCCGAGAATTGCCGATTGCGGAGGATTGAGTATCGGCGTCGACAGCATCGATCCAAAAATACCACCATTGGTGATACTGAAAGTGCCACCCGTCAATTCCTCGATACCCAACTTGCCATCGCGCGCGCGCATACCCATATCACGGATCGACTGTTCGATTTCCGCATAACTCATCTGATCGGCATCGCGCAATATTGGGACCACCAGACCGCGCTCCGAGCTGACCGCGATGCCGATATCGAAATAATCGTGATAGACGATGTCGCTGCCATCGACCGATGCGTTTACCGCGGGGAAGCGCTTGAGGGCCTCTACCGACGCCGCCGTAAAAAAAGACATCATGCCCAGCTTTACCCCATGCGCCTTCTCGAAGGCATCTCGATAGGCCGCGCGGGTATCCATCAACGGCTTCAGATTGACCTCGTTAAAGGTAGTCAACATTGCCGCGGTGTTCTGTGCCTGCTTGAGTCGTTCGGCGATCTTGGCACGCAGTCGGCTCATCGGCACTCGACGATCATTGCGGCCAGCGGTGGGGATAGCTGCGGCCGGCGGCGCTGGCGCCGGAGCGGGTGCCGCGACGCTGGCGGCCGGCGCGGACTGATGTTGTAAATGTTGCTCTACGTCTGCTTTCAGTATCGCCCCCTTCTTGCCAGTCCCCTGCACGTCATCGACGTTGAGATCGTTTTCATTTAGCATCTTGCGCACTGCGGGACTGACCCTGGCACTGGCACTGTCTTCTGCGACCGGTTCTGCGACCGGTCCTGCGTCGCCGGCAGCGCTTGCCGCCGCCGCTTCAGTATTGATTACTCCGAGCACATCGCCACTTTTTACCGTATCGCCAGACGCAAATGCGATCGACTCGATGGCGCCGGCCTTGCTGGCGACAATTTCGAGCACCACCTTGTCGGTTTCGAGGTCGACAATATTCTCGTCGACTGCAACCATATCTCCGACCTGCTTGTGCCAGTCTCCCAGGGTTCCCTCGGTGACGGATTCCGGTAACTGAGGTACCTTGATTTCAACCTGCATTGTGTGCTCCAGTGATTTAAACTTTCATTAAATTATTCGAGTTTATCCGAGAACTCGGCTTCAAATGCATCCTTGACCAGTTTCGCTTCCTGCTGAAGATGCAATGCCATGTAGCCAACCGCGGGCGAGGCTGCCGAGATTCGCCCGGAGTATTGCACCTGCAACGGTGCGAAAGTCTCGTTCAGACGACTCTTGAATTCGCGAAACATGCCCTGGTTACGCGGTTCGTCCTGGCACCAGACGACGTTTTCCAGCGCAGGATAACCCGCCTTGATGTCGCTCAGGTCCTGCTTGGGAAACGGGTAGAGCTGCTCCACACGGACGATCGCAGTGGTTTTATCGTATTGTTCTTCACGGGTTTCATACAGCTTGTAGTAAATCTTGCCACTGCACAAGATCAGGCGCTTGACTGCTGCGGCGTCGATGTCGTCGATTTCGGCGATGACTTTCTGAAATTCGCCATTGCTGTAAGTGTCCAGCGTCGATACCGCTCGCTCATGGCGTAATAGACTCTTGGGGCTCAAAATAATCAGCGGCTTACGGAAGCCGCACATCATCTGGGTACGCAACAGATGGAATATCTGCGCCGGCAGGGTTGGTTGCACCACACGCATATTGTGTTGCGCGCACAACTCTAGATAGCGCTCGATACGCGCCGATGAATGTTCCGGACCCTGACCTTCGTAACCATGCGGTAGCAGCATGACCAGGCCACTCAACCTGCCCCACTTCATTTCACCGGAACTGATAAATTGATCGATAACGACCTGCGCACCATTGGCAAAATCACCGAATTGCGCTTCCCAGATGACCAGGGTTCTGGGATCGGTCGATGAATAACCGTATTCGAAACCGAGCACCGCTTCCTCGGAGAGAAACGAGTTGATCACCTCGAAGCGCGGTTGCTGCTCGGCAAGATGCTTCAGCGGCTTGTAAATCTCTCCGGTATTCTGATCGTGCAGCGCGGCATGACGATGGAAGAAAGTACCCCGCTCGCTATCCTGCCCCGACAGGCGGATATTATAGCCATCGTCGAGCAAGGTGGCATAGGCCAGGTTTTCGGCGAAGCCCCAGTCGCCGGCGAGCTCTCCGTCGATCATCTTCTGCCGGTTTTCCATAATTTTGGCAACCCTGGGATGCAGTTTGTAGCCTTCGGGCAGGGTTAACATTTGCTGACCCAGATGCTGGATTTTCTCTGCAGTGACTGCCGTACCCGGGGTTAAATTGACGTCACCTTCCTGCAAACCTGCCCAGTCGCGCGCCGTCGTCGGCTCAAGACCTGAAATCACATTCAGGGCCACCGCGCCACCCTCCTCCAGCGCACGCCGATAATCGGCGATCATTTCATCGACCTTTTCCTGCGTGGTAAAGCCTTCATCGACGAGGCGCCCGGTGTGCAGTTCCACCAGTCGTGGATGCTTGCGGATCGCAGCATACATCAGCGGTTGTGTGACTGCCGGCTCGTCGGCTTCATTGTGGCCATAGCGGCGATAGCAGACCATGTCGATGACGACATCCTGCTTGAAGGTCTCGCGAAACTTGACCGCAATCTCGGCGATGAACACGCAGGCTTCCGGATCGTCCCCATTCACATGAAAAATCGGTGCCTGCACGATGCGAGCAACCTCGGTACAGTAAAACGACGAACGCATAT
>Ga0316191_10004498_pt1 | contig 10413 bp, 12 predicted proteins | sample Eddworburr2cm_MG_FD_204928 | JGI IMG/M metagenome (GOLD analysis project Ga0316191, IMG submission 204928) | Coastal sediment microbial communities from Maine, United States - Eddy worm burrow 2 cm | ecosystem: Environmental > Aquatic > Marine > Coastal > Sediment | place: USA: Maine... | reverse complement strand
ATGAACCCATAAAGTTGCTCTAACACTCTGAAAGCGATCAGGTTTATGATTTTTGGTTGATTCAACCAAAAATCATCCTGATCTAGTTGTCTGCAGGCCAGCCAATACACATGTGGAGCACCGGCGCAACCGGCGCTGCAAGGTTCAATACGCCAGCCGTGGCTTCATCCTGAAAGCCTGCCACGAGAACAACAGGCCAGGCCTTCGGCTGCGGCCTGCAGGTATATGTTCTGTGCCGCTGCGCCTGCTTCAATATGGACATAGCGCAGCCCGCGGGTGCCATAGGACGGCTGGTCAGCGAACGCCGATGTCGCTGCCACCATATCCGCACAGATTGTGATGATGCCTGCTGCGTTGCCTATCCAGGGTTGGTCCTCAAGCGCTGCAGTTTCCAGGTCAGCGCGGACGTCATGATCAATATGCAGGTTCATGTCGCGGGCGTTGGACGTAATTGCATAGACGCCCGGCTCCACTCCCTCGACCCTGCCAGCGCAGGCATAGATGCGCAGCGGATGAAGAGCATGGGCAGATGGCGTGGTTCGCTTGCCGGCGTCTTCAGAAATGCCATAAGCCGCCCACAGCAGCCGCTGCACGACTTGCAGGGATTACTGCTTGTTGTGAAAATCCGCGCTGCGTGCGGCGGTCTGCCATGGCCTGCGCCAATGTCGTGCTTTTCATGATTTCTGCTCACCATTAGTCGTTATTTTTTGCGGCAGCTCTTGTAAAACTGCCGGATTTCATTCGGCTTGGTCTGCAGAACCAGCCTGCTAACGGCCATGTTCTGTTCGCCGATCCTGTCCATCAGTTCAAGTTCGGTTTCGATAAAGTGGATATGGCATTCCCCGTCATGCAGCAATTGTCAAAACAGCTTCGACGACACATAGGCCCTGGCCTCGAAGCAGATACCGCACGCCGCAGTGTCCTGATCGCGGGCCATGTGCTCGATCTTCAGATCAAGCTGTTTTCAGTACCCCTTGTTCGGCATTAATCGACGCAACAAGCAGGTCAAACCTGTCGACCGGCCCAGAGACAGGGCGACAAGCAACGATACCTGACAATGTAACGGTAGACATGTTCGACCACCACACCGGGCTGATCCTGCAGCATTTTGCAGATGCCCCATTTGAATCAGGTGAAAGAGCCACCACTGGTTCTTGTTTCTTCTAATTGTCGAGCACGACTTCGAAGCCTTCGAATTGTGGAGGGCCAAGGTAGGTAACCTTGGTGCTACCGGCATTGGCATGCGCATCCCTGAAATGCTGAGACTTGGTCCAGGCGACAAAGTCTTCATAATTTTGCCAGACGGTGTGCGATGCAAACAGCGTATGGTCTTCTTCTTCCGACCCTTTCAACAACTTGAACTGCACGAAGCCGGGCACCTCGCCAAGCCGCCTGTCGCGGCTTCTCCAGACATTTTCGAATTCGTCTTCCGATCCTTTAACCACCTTGAAGCGGTTCATTGCGACATACATGTTGGTTCTCCTGCTTTCATGCTGTTCGACCTCAGTTGCTGGTGTTGCCGACAGATTATCGACGCCTGGAGCGGATAAGTACAGAAATTGACAGCTTTCTGCGACCAACACCCAACCGGGTCGAGTCGAAGTCAACCCGGAATACAGCCGGTGGGCTGTTTGGCAAACGCGTGTGTCATGATGATGAGGGGGACTGTGGTCAACATGAAGGCATTCGCGAGCTTGCTATGCCCAGTCATGACCCCTCGCGATGACTGCAAACCGATCGGAAAGTTCAACCAGTGCCACGTCATTGAGAGTAGCTGCATCAATGCGCCCTCCCCGTCCATCAGGCAGATCGCGCGTCGCGCAAGCGGCTGCATCAATTGTCACCCGCAAGCCAAGGTCGAGTGCAGCACGGGCGGTCGAGCTGACACACATGTGCGTCATGAAACCCACAATGATCACGTCCTTGCGCCCGGTATCACTGATCAGGTTTGCCAGCTCGGTTGGTTCCAATTCAGCGCCTGCCAGTAGAAGAAGTGTTTTGGGATCGGACATCAAGGCCTCCATTCATAACTTGAAAAACTGTCAACCTGTCCCAGAGCAAAATGTCCGGCTGATCCGGTCCGTCATCAAGCATACGGGTGGGACTGGCGTGCTCCCGCAGCATCTGTCAGCCGACTTGCTGCACGACGAACGGTTGATGGCAACGCCGCTACGGGCCCGCCGAGAGGTTTTCCTGCTCATTCAGCCACATTTGAAGAGTGACCCGGCGACCCGTCTGGTTGTTGACTGGATCGTGGGGTAGTTTTCCGGCTGATTGTCTTGCAAAACCAAGCTGTTCACGGGATTGAGAGGTTTTTCCCGGTCATTTTGGGCCTGCTCCAGCACAGGCAACACAATGCCTTCAGAGGTGGGAATAATTTTTTTCGCCCTAACGTCAAAAATCGACATCGCACCCGATTGACGCTGAACATTTTCGGTGTAACACTTCTGTGGAATTCTACAGTTGTGTTGAGAGCGTACCGAGATGAGAGCTGCCGAGCTGAGACGCCTGCTCAAGAAGCATGGATGCAAGTTTGAGAACCACAATGGCGGCAGTGGGCACCAGACAGTCCGGCGCGGTCAGTTCAAGTCAACCTTCCCCGGCCACAGCGGCAGCGCCGAACTTGGCAATGCACTGGGACGCAAAATCCTGACCGACCTGAGGATCAGGTAATGTCGCGTTTCTACGAAGTGATCGTTGAACCGGACATGGCTGCAGACGGCAGCATGAACTGGCTTGTGACCGCACCTGCCTTTCCGGAAGTCACTACATTTGGCACCAATCAGGCCAGTGCCTGTCGAAATGGTCTCGGGGCCATAGAAGAGGCCATGGCCGCCAGAATGGCAGATGGTCAGGATATCCCTGCACCTGTGAGCGGTACCCATGGCAAGGGCAGGTATGTACATGTGCCGGGCCTGACTTATCTAAAGATTGCGCTGTACAAACTATGCCGTCATCAGAAGGTCTCACGGGCTGAGCTCGGCAGACGGCTGACCTGGCACCGCGAACAGGTGGATCGTCTGTTCCGGCTTGATCACAAGTCACACCTTGAGCAGATGGAGGCCGCCTATATGGCTATCGGTGTGCCCTTGTCATTTTCCATCAGGGTGCCCGACGCTGCCTGACACCGCAGTGGTAACGGAAAGTCGCTATTCTGCGGATTCCCCTGTGCATCAGGAAAATCATGAATGATCACAATAAAACCGGCCTGACGGAAGTGCCGAAGCCACCGGTATCGCAACTGGTGAAGGCAAGTTTCAGCCTCCAGGCTGCTCGCGATATCGGCAATGCTTTTTCAAGGATGCCCTATTCAGATTCCGATCTGGTCACCCATCTGAGCAACGCCCTCAAGATTTTTGATAATGACGTCAGATGGGCAAAAAGGCCGATCGGCTCCATACTCAACTGGCTGATGCCTCGCGACCTGGAACATGTTGAACTAGACGGACAGGTGGTGCTGCGGGCTTGCCAACTGGCAGGACAGCCGCCACTGGACAATGTGAAGCCTGGCTCCAGATACAAAATACCTGCCCTCGTGGTGCGGTACCTGCTGGAGGCTATAGCCGACAGGCAGGCTTAATCCGGCGCGCTGATATTGCTCTGCTTGCTGGTTTCATTCGATCATGGGCGACTGGTGGACACAGGTGTTGCGACCTTGTCACGACCGACCCACCTGAGGATATCGCGGTAAACAGTTTCGCGCTGCAGGTCATGCAGCAGCATGTGATAGCCCTTGTCGTAGATCATCTGCTTGTTGGGCGCAGTTAATGACGCCATCACCTTGCGGCTGGGTGTTTCAGGCACCACCTGATCCTTCAGGCCATACAGATAAAGCACCGGCACGGTGATTTTCGGCGCTGCGGCAGCTGCCTCGTCCATCAGCGTGACCAGACCATACAGCGTATCAAAGCGGCCCTGCTTGATGTTGTGCCTGTCTTTTGAGTACGCCTTCAGCCACGCAATGTTGTCGCTTGGCCATATTTCCAATTGTGATCCGTTGGCGGTCTTGTCAGGCACGGTGTGAGCGGTGACCCACAAGGCCGATTTCAGGATCGGGTTCATGGACCGCCATCCCCAGATTGCCGGTGCAACCAGAACAAGACCATCCGCCTTCAGGCCATGGTCTACAGATGCCTTCATGGTCACAGCACCGCCCATTGAAGTGCCGACAACATAGACCGGCACCTGGGGGTGCCGTCGGCGCACCAGTTCAACAAATCCGGCCAGATCCCTGGCCATGACATCGCCGCCTGCCCACTTGCCAAGCCGCTCAGCGTCACCGCGCCCAAAGCCGCGCTGATCATAGGCATAGACGGAAATGCCGCGCCTGGAAAACCACGGGCCGGGCAACTGGAAACTGCCTGCGTATTCATTGAAACCGTGCACTGCCACGAATACAGCGCTCGCATCGGTTGTCTTCCAGCTGGAAACCTGCAGCCTCTCACCGTCTGTAGTGGTGTATTCGGTATCACTGAGACTGGCCGCACCGATGACCGGGCCGGTATCGAGCAACTCAGGCTTGGCGCACGCACTAACCGCGGCACACAGCACGAGGCACAGGACGATGATCACTGATCGATTTTGCATGCCACCTCCTGTATCGCGATGGCCGGGCCAGGCGGAAAATCCTCGCCGACTTAAGACACAAGTGCCTTAACATCTGCTTTCAAGACAGGCAGAAGCTCTGCCTCAAACCACGGGTTTTTCTTCAACCAGCCAGTATTTCTCCATGACGGGTGTGGCATGGGGATGACGGATACCGGAGTCATTTCATGATATTGCCGCCAGTTTCTGACTGTTTCGGTCAATGTGGACTTCCGCTGATTGCCCATGTGCCAGTTCTGGGCATACATGCCGATTGTCAGAACCAGCGTCACCTGCGGCATCGCCTGCATCAGGCCGTCACGCCAAAGCGGCGCACACTCTGCGCGCGGCGGCAAGTCGCCGCCCTTGGCATCAAGGCCGGGAAAGCAAAACCCCATGGGCACTATCGCCAACTTGTCAGGCTCGTAGAAAACTTCTTCAGTTATACCCATCCAGTCGCGAAGCCGGTCTCCGGACGGATCGGTAAAAGGCTTGCCTGATGCATGCACGCGAGTGCCAGGCGCTTGCCCGGCAATCATGATCCGGGCAACGGCCGACACCTGCAGCACCGGGCGCGGTTCATGCGGCAAAGACGGCTTGCCGGCCTTTGGCGTGTCACGGCACACCCGGCACTGCCGGACCTGCGAGACCAGCGCATCCAATGAATTGGACACTAGGCCGCCGCGCTCGGGCGTGCGGAAACCTGATCATGCCAGCGTTTCAAATGGGTGTGTTCATCTTTCAGGGCAACACGAGCCACGCGCATGAAATCGACAGCGCACAAGGCGTCAATATCAGCCACCGAAAAACTGTCCCCTGCCATGAATTGTCTGGATGCAAGTTCACCATTGAGGAAATCCAGCATGGCCTCGACACGCCCGACATTCACCTCGCTCCACTCCTTGATCTGCGGAACTTCAAGATGCGCCATCCTGGGATGGGAGTGGCGGAAAGCAAAGCCAATCGGATGCATCAATTGAAGTTCAATTCGGCGCTGCCACATATCTATCATGCCGATTTCCAGCGGCGTTTTACCGAACAGTGCCGGTTCACGATGTAATGCCTCGAAGTACCTGCAGATCGCCATCGCTTCGGCGATGCAGGTGCCATCATCCAGTTCCAGAACCGGAATGCGCATGAACGGATTACGCTGCACCATTTCAGGTGTTTTATGCTCTTCGGTCATGATGTCGATGTGCCGACGTTCGACCTCAATGCCCTTTTCCGCCAGAAAAATCCGCACCCGGCGCGGATTTGGGGCTCGATTGTCTTCTATCAGTATCATGCTCAAAAGTACCTTTCTCCCGGTCAATCACTATATTGATCGACACAACTTCGCTCCAATTGGAGTTGCCATCTTTGCGGTTTGCTAACCATTGCTGCAAGGCCGTTCTTAAGCATTTTCATTCATGGTCAACAGTCCCATGAGCTGCAACTGTGGTAAATCAAACTTGACAATGCCTGTCGAAAATCAACTGGAACAACCAGCCATCACGCCGAAACAGGCTGATTCATCATCGGATGATGTCAGGGAATTTGATCTTTTGACATTGTTTGTTCGAAACCAGATCAGGGTTTCTCTGGCAATGCCGGTTCTGTCCATATTCATGATGGCAGCCATCTATTCCTGGACAACCTGGGTGGCCGCGGCAAGTTGGTTCGGCAGCTACCTGACGGCTCAGGCAATACAGTATTATCTTTGCAATCTGTATGAACAGACCCGCAAGGACAAACTCAAGTCCACAGAATGGGTTGGCATGCTGTGCGCCTCTGAAACGCTGATTGCAGTGTGCTGGGTGATTCCACTGTTTGCCTATTGGGAAACCGGAAACCAATCACAACACATTTACCTGGTGTCCATCACGCTGGCGGCCATTGCAGCCAGGGTACTGACCGCCGGCAACTATATGCCGATCATTCTTGCAGGTACCGGCATTATCGCCCTGGCGACGATGACCCGCTGCCTTCTGGAATCCGGCCTAGTGTATAACACACTTGCGTCAATTGTTGTTCTTGCCGAAATATTCTTCGTGCAGCTTGTGCGCCGCCTCCAGGGTACCGCTCAGGAAATGCTGGTTTTCAAGGCCGAGCGCGAGGCTCTCATCGGCCAACTGGACGGTGCGCTTTGCGAAGCTGAAATCGCCCGCAGCAAAGCCGAGGAAGCCAACCTTGCAAAGTCACGGTTTCTGGCAACCATGAGCCATGAGTTGCGCACCCCACTCAATGCCATACTTGGGTTTTCAGAAATCCTCAGCAAGGAAATGATGGGTCCGCATGCGGTGCCTGTCTACAAGTCATATTCAGACGACATCCACTATTCCGGTGATTATCTGCTCAAGCTGATCAATGACATTCTGGACCTGTCGCGCATTGAAGCCAACCGCAGCGATCTGGATATCGAGCCGGTCGACCCTTGTGTCGTGGCACGGGAAAGTGCGGAACTGTTATCCATTCAGACATCACACAAAGCGCAAACGGTGCAGTTTGATTTTCCTGACGAGCCGGTGCGCCTGCTGGCTGACAACAGGGCTCTGCGCCAGATATGGCTGAACCTGTTGTCGAACGCGGTAAAGTTTGCGCCGGAAGCGAGCAATATCTGCGTCAGCATCCGGCAGAAGAGCAATGGTTCGGTGAGTTTGAGCGTGGCGGACAATGGCCCTGGCCTCCATGCCGACGAGCTTGACTTCATGCGTACGGCATTTGTCCGCGGCACCTATGCGCGGGAAAAAGCCATCGATGGCGCGGGGCTGGGATTGTCCATAGTCAACGGTCTGGCGAAACTGCATGAAGCCAAGCTGGCGATGAAGTCAAATCAGCCGACCGGACTGATTGTCAGCATCGAATTTCCATCGCACAAGGTATTGGGTACCGTTCGGGCAAGCCTCGCTGATGCCAACAAGTCCATGCCGCAAACCCAACGCAAATTGATTGAAGTAACGTCGTGCTAGCGCACGCCGTATTTTTATTGGTCGAACAGCTGATCCGCCTGCGGCGGGCCGTTCTCCGATCCTGAACTACCTTTTATGATAAACTCCGTTCCGAAGCACGTTAGTGCTGAGGCAAGGCCGACTGGCCGGCGCACGAAGTGCGCCCCAGCGGAGCGCAGCCGATAGGCTGCTGGCGTGAGCGGAACAAACCCCGGCACGTTAGTGCTGAGGCAAGGCCGACTGGCCGTCGCACCAAGTGCGCCCCAGCGGAGCGCAGCCGATAGGCTGCTGGCGTGAGCGGAACAAACCCCGGCACGTTAGTGCTGAGGCAAGGCCGACTGGCCGCCGCACCAAGTGCGCCCCCGCGGAGCGCAGCCGAAGGCTGCTGGCGTGAGCGGCAGATATGCTCCAAAGCTGTTCGATCAGCAAAAACGGCGTGAGCGACGTAAACTCAGAGCTGATCAATCGCCCGCTTCATCAAGTACCGCCATCACGTCTGCTACGACCCTTGCCGCCAACGCGCCTGAGGTGCCGTCGTGTTCGGCATAACTGCCCGACAACAAAACAGGCCGATCAAGCGCCTTGCACAGCCGTGCGCTGTCAGGGTGCATGTCATGACATGATACCATGCAATGATCCGCGATCCCCTGGCGCAATCCTTCCAACAACAGTGCAACGCACGCTGCCTGGGATCCATCCAGGATAACCGGTACTCTTTGCATCCGAGCTGCCACGATGGCACCGGCAATAGCTGCGGCCTCGCGCCCACCCAACCGGCGCAGCACTTCCAGCGGCGACTGGAAATGGGATTTGTGCGTAGAAACAGCTTTGCCAACAATATCAATTTCTGCCGGACTGCGCTGTTCATTGAGGGAATTGTCTTCACCAAGCAGCGCCGCGGTCATTGCAGTGGTTGAAGCCTCTCCACCCGCGGCAATACCGCGTACCACCAGCAGATCACAGCCATCTGTAGTTGCCTCCATGCCGTAGGCAATGGTCGCGGCGCAATCGGTTTCCGCCATCGTTGCAGCAACTGAGAAATCTTCCACCGGCAATTCGAGAGCCAGTTCAAAAACCTTCAGGCCAAGCTCTGCTCGGCCACACGCTTTCGCAACCGGGCCGGAGCGGGCCTGAACTTCTTCAACCAGTTCAGCGATCTGGCTGATCTGCAATCCGGCATCCAGGATCGCGGCCACCGCATGAGAAGCTGCAAACAGGGTAACCACCGGTCGCCGGATGTTTGGCCGGGCAGTCGCCTGCCAGCCGGCCATCCACCTGCCGATTTCAGCAATCCTGTCATTTGGCTGCCGACCTTGCGCCGCAAACATACTGGCCGCCTTGACATCGAAGCCCGGAAGTTCATCCACCAGAGCGCGAATATCATCAAACGGTAACAGGCTGGGGTTCTGGCTCATTTTCGACATTTCTGTTCAAGTCCAGGCCGCTGGTTTAAGTGAAAGACTAGTTGGGTTCGCTTAGCATTGTTTTATGTGGTCGAACAGCTTATCTGGTTTGTTACCGCTCGCGCCGGCAGCCTGACGGCTGCAGCTCCGCGAGGTGGGGCCTGACCGGCCCCAGGCCCAGTCGGGCCTAGTTGGAAGCTCATCATAACCATAGTTCAGAAATGGAGAACAGCGCGAAGCAAGGAACGTGCTGAGCAAAGCTGTTCGACCGGCATCAAGAACGGCCCGCCGCAGGCGGACAAGCTGTTCGACCGGCATCAAGAACGGCCCGCCGCAGGCGGACAAGCTGTTCGACCGGCATCAAGAACGGCCCGCCGCACGCGGACAAGCTGTTCGACCAAACAAATGTCCCGACAGGCCCAAAGTTCCACGCTTTATTAACCGTGTTCTTTCACGGCACGTTTGCCAATCCGGGCTATTATTCTCCCAACGTTTTCATCGAGAGAGGAATTATCATGCACGCGTGGATCGGCTTCTTTTTTAGCTGTGCAATGATCATTGTGGCGGCCCTGGGCAAATCTCAATACCAGTGGTTACCCAACAGTCTGGCTGCAACGCCTTCCATGGAGTTCATGTTTCTGATTGGGTGTGCGGGATTTGGCGCAGCACTCGCCATGCTGGCACCAAGTTACTCAACTGCCCGTCTGGCTTCATTGTGGTCATCTGCAGCTCTCGCGGTGGTTGTGGTGGTCGTTAACATCGACAATTTGAACCTGCGCGACGATGCGGACCGGACAGTGGAACCTGCTGTTGTTGTTCCTGCAAAACCCGATGTGGAAGAGCCCAAAGTTGACTTCGTGCTGAAGAAGACCATCCATGAGGACAAATGGGTGCCATTCAACAATCTTGAACGCCGGATCAGGGAGCATGAACGCAATCAGCCTGCGCTGCCTGCCAACATGGATACTCATGAACCGACGCCACCGGCAGAACCAAACCCTGAACAATAGCCGTTGCAGAATTTGCCCGGCTTTCCACGAGAAATGTTGCACACTGGATACTGTGCGTGCTACGCGGCAGGGGACAAGGCCCATCTGTCATTCGTGGACTCCAGGCATCTAAATGAGCGACCGTACAATCCCTGAAATCCAGTCGCCGTGCGTCAAACTGTGCATAATGGAACCCGATAGCGGTTTCTGCATGGGCTGCGGGCGGACCCGCGATGAAATTGCCAGTTGGATATCCCTGTCTCCGAGCGAACGCGAAACGGTGACCGGGCAACTGGGCCACAGGCTGGCAAATCTAACCCGCAACAAACGCCGTAAGGGCGGACGCCGCAACCGGCTGGCAAAAACCGGTTAGACGCGGTCATTCCCCGGTATCAAAAAGGAAACCCTCGATGCTTGCCAAACCCCGCGCCGATCTGGTTCCCAACACGCTGGACTATGAGCGTCTGCCGCTGGTCAAGGCGACAGGATTTCGCGAGTACGATGCCCGCT
>Ga0316191_10004495_pt1 | contig 10415 bp, 6 predicted proteins | sample Eddworburr2cm_MG_FD_204928 | JGI IMG/M metagenome (GOLD analysis project Ga0316191, IMG submission 204928) | Coastal sediment microbial communities from Maine, United States - Eddy worm burrow 2 cm | ecosystem: Environmental > Aquatic > Marine > Coastal > Sediment | place: USA: Maine | collected... | reverse complement strand
AGTTGAACGTCCGCATACACTGCGGCAACCTCGGCATCGATCTGTTCTTGCTGCAGCAAGCGTTGCTGCGACCGCCCTTGCGGCGTGTCGAGATCAAGACCAGACGCCGCCAACTCCGCCGTTCGTAATTGCTCGCGGGCTTTCGCAACTGCCGACTCGGCCGCAGCAACCTGCGCATCGAGCGCGTCGAGATCTGCCAGATCTTCCGTGCTTGCGAGATTGTCGGTGGCGAATAGAACCCGCTCGGCCATGGCATTGGCGTAATTCGTGGCGCGATCAAAGCTCTGCGTCAGCAGTGAAAGGCGGCGCGTCGCTATCGCTTGCGCGGAACGCGTCTGAACCAGCCGCAGTGCTGCGATAATGCGCTCGTCTCCGGAAGGGGCGTCAACATAGTCCTTGAATGCCTGGTCGCGACGCCTGGTCGCACCCTCGAGAATACGCTGCTCGCGCTCAACCTCGAGTTGTTCACTGCGTGCACCTTCGAGCGAATCTCGAGATACGGCCGCAAGATGCAGCAGATCATCGAGGGAATAGCTGATCTTCGCCTGCGGTAATTCCTGCAGTGTGACTTCATCCTCGTCGAGCAAGGCTGCGTAGGCCGCGAAATTGTCTCGCACCGCTTCGAGAATTGATTGGCCGACTTTCTCATTGGCGGGTTGCAACCCAGCCATTTCAGTACTTATATCGGCCAGGAAATCGTTTTTCCGGCCTTTGACCTCGTCCTGCGATCCCTCGAAATAGGACCACCAGTCGGCCTCCAAAGATGCGAGTTGGGGCTTTGCCGGGGCCGGGGTGTCGTCGTTCACCTGCGCATAGGTGCTCAGGGAAAAAACAGCACCAAGCAGAAGCGCAGCAACATGAAGCTTGCGGGAATATTTCATCGGATCGGACTATAACCCGTGAAACCGACTAAACTCGATAAAACCCGGTAAATCAGAGGACCACCATCAGCTTGCCGGTATTGCCTCCGGTGAACAACAGGTTGATTCCCTCGATAGCGCTCTCAAGGCCCTGCAGCTTATGGGCTCGATACTTGAGCTTACCCTCGGCGAGATATACCGCGAGCTTTTGCATCATAGCCGGCACCTCGTCCCAGTGATCCGGCATCGTGAAACCCGTGATCGTCAGCCGGCGTTTGACTATGTTTATCCAGTTCGGACCGGGTGACGGTTTGTCCGTGTTGTAGTCCGCAATCATGCCGCACACGATGATCCTGCCATGTGCATTCATTTGGTCGAAGACAATGTGCTGGATCGGACCGCCCGTATTTTCGAAATACAAATCGACGCCCTGCGGCGTCGCTTCCCGAATTTGGCTCGCCAAATCATCTGACTTGTAGTTGATCGCCGTATCGAAACCGAGCTCATCCTCGAGCCAGCGGCACTTGTCATCGCTGCCGGCTGTCCCGACAACGCTCAGGCCCTCAGCCTTCGCGAGCTGTCCCACCATACTGCCTACCGAGCCTGCAGCACCGGATACAACGAGCGTTTCGCCGGCCTTCGGCTTGCCAATTTTCATAAGGCCCTGGTATGCCGTCAGCCCGGGTAGCGACAGAACACAAAGAACCGCATCAGCCGAAATGCCAGGGGGAAGTTTGTTCAAGCCCTGGCCGTCGCTCACCGCATACTCGGTCCACCCGATCATGCCGACGACGCGGTCGCCAACGGCGAAATCGTCATGCCGCGACTCGACAACTTCCGCGACGCCGCTGGAACGCATGATCTCGCCGAGTTCAACGGGCGGAATGTAGCTGTTGCGGTCATCGGTCATCCAGCCCCGCATCGCCGGGTCGAGGGACATGTGTGTCTGCTTCAGCAGGAACTGCCCGTCTTCCAGGTCCGGAGTCTCGAGCGTGACGGTTGCAAACAGATCCGGCGTGATATTCAGCGCCGGTCGTTTGATAAGTTTTACGGCCGTGTATTGCATGATCTCGGGCATTTCCTGTACGAATCAGTGGCGACCGATGATACGGGGCCGGCAGGCAGAAATCATGCAACGATATCTGCAGCTGAGCTACGGGCGCTGCGCCGGACGCCAGATTCGATCCCAAACCCCTGCCAACGCCCGATCGCCGAAGGACACCGGTAACAATTCGGCTGGAATCTCTTTCCAATGAGGATTGCCGCGCGCAGCGACAACGTGGCTGAAGACGTAAGTGGGTTCCTGCCCCATGCGCAGGTCACTGATGACGAGCCTGTCATTATCGATATGGGCCTTGACGAAATCCTGTGCAAACCAGCGCAGGCGGCTGACTGCCCAGATATCGCCTGCGCCTTCTATTGCATCGGTCTCAGATGCGTAAGCCGTGAATCGCATTGTGCCTTCGTCGACCATCAGTGAGTCGAAGCCTTCGAGATAACCGTGGTCGGTTATGACGACCGCGCGCCACAGCAACGTATTGAATGGCGTCGGCGTCAGGAATACCGGCGCACCCTGTAATTGCATCGATGCCAGCGCATCTTCGACATTGCGGCTTACCGTTGCCTGCGCCACCCAGGACCAGCCGACGTAAATGGTGCTGACGACCAGACCAACGCGGAGCGCCGTCCCGCTCACCTTACGGTTAATCGCCGCAACCAGTACCCCGACCAACAGCGGCAACGTGTACAACGGGTCGATGATAAACAGGGTTGCCCACGACGTCGGCGGAACCGTCAGTGGCCAGAACAGCTGCGTGCCGTAGGCCGTGTGAGCGTCGATCAAAGGATGCGTCAATAATGCGAGGCTGATCGCGGCCAGCCACCGAAGCGGTTCATCCCTGACGGGCGCCCACCAGCGCCGAAGCAACAACCATAACAATGCCGATAACGGCGCCAGCACGAACAGCGAGTGACTAAACCCGCGGTGATACGTGTAGTTTTCGACGGCGCCGCCGAAGTCGATGAAGACATCGAGGTCAGGCAGTGTGCCGAGGCCTGCGCCGAGCAGCATCGCCTTGCCGCGATGGCCTGCAGGCGCACAGGCGCCGGCTACGCTTGCGCCGAGTACGGCTTGTGACAGCGAATCCACCGCAAGATTTTAGCGCGACATCTGGCGCGAGCTCTGCATCTGGCCGTTGCCATGCAGCGAGTCGGTGACATCGTCCAGCGCGTATCGCAGCTGCCAGGCACTGGCGCTTGCATCATGAGCGTTGCCCGCCTCCATGAGACCGACTTCGAGACGTGCGCGCTCTTCCGCAGTCAGGTTTCCCTCTCGCATCAGCTTCCGGGAAACCGACTTGTACACAGCGACGGTACCCTGGGCATTACCGTGATTAAACATCGGGACACCCCGATCGATCGCTGCGCGAATTGCATCAGCGGCAGCAGCGCGCGACATCTGTTTTGGCGGCAGGATTACACGGTCGATCACATGAATAACGCCGTTCGAAACATCAATGTCCGTCGTGACAATGCGTGCATTCTCGATATTGAAACCGGCTTCGGTCTCGCTGATTACAGCATCGATGCCTGCAAGCGTTCCAAGGCGAGCACCATCAGCCAGTGCAGATGAACCGAGGTCACCCGCAACAACGTGGTACTTGAGAATTGTCGCAAGCTGATCTTTATTCTCGGGCATCAGCAATGTCTTGATCGTGCCAGCCGGCAGAGCACCAAAGGCCTCGTCAGTTGGCGCGAAGACGGTCAGCGGGCCATCGCCCTTTAATGCATCGACAACACCAGCTGCCTTCGCAGCGGCGATGAGGGTCTCGAAAGTGCCGGCCGCAGCGGCCGTGTCGACGACATCCATCTTCTTGCCATGATGGCCAGCAAATGCCGGAACGGTGAGTGTCAGGACCACAAGCGTGGCCCAGGCAGTCTTGAGTGTTTTCATTAGAAGGCTCCAGGTGGTTTTCAGGTCCGCACACGGGCGGTCTTCGTTGCGCGCTCGTTGCAACGGTTCCATTGGACCTGATTCGACGACGAACCTTCGTAACAAATTGTTTCTTTTAGATTTATTTGCGCCGGAAGCGCAAATCGCCATCAGCTGTAGAGCGAGTCGATCTTCGACTTGATGTCGGGCAGCACCCTGGCCACGCAGTCTTCCCCGGTTTTGATCGCCTCAGCCGCTTTGCCAAACTCCAGAAGCCCGACGTCCCGCAACCGCGGTGAAATCATGATATCGGCCGGGTCACCGGCCAGCCGGCTACGGGTGATCCGGTCCTGGAAGATGTTGATCGAATTCGACACGACGGCAAGCAGTCCCGGCGGCGATGCGGGCTTCTCCTGCGAGGAAAACCACGTGCTGGATACTTCCCTGGCCTGCTGCTTCAGGTAGCGCAGCAATCCTTCCTCTTCTTCGGCCGTTGGAACGCGGCTATCCTTCATCCCCTTACCAACGATGTCTGCGTTGAGGTTAACGGCAATAACAATATCCGCGCCAAGCGCCCTGCACGCCGTCACCGGTACCGGGTTGACGAGACCGCCGTCGACGAGCCACCGGCCCTCGTCGCGCACTGGCGGAAACAGGCCCGGCAGCGACATGGAGGCCCGTACCCAATTGGCCACATTACCACTGCGCGACCAAACCTCCTGGCCCGAGTTCAGGCAGGTTGCAATGGCGAGAAACGGTTTGGGCAGCTGATCGATCTCGACATCCTTGCCGACCACGAAGTCGTGAATAAATTTGTCGAGGCGGTCAACGTCGACAAACCCCGATTGGGAGAACTTGATGTCGAAGAACCGGTAAACATCGGAGCGGCTGGACTCCAGCACCCAATCCTTGAGCTTCGCCAGGTTCCCGGCCAAGTATGACGCGCCCACCATCGCGCCGACTGAGGTGCCACAAATTACATCGGGCTCAATACCCTCGGCGACCAGAGCGTCGATGACGCCAACGTGTGACCATCCGCGTGATGCGCCGGACCCCAGGGCCAGGCCTATTTTGGGAGATTTCGGCATAGCCATCCAAGTGTGCGCCCAAGATAGCCGCCCGGACAAGGGCAGCACCGCAAGAGGATCAGCGGGCGATCTCGTCGTCGAGCCCTGTCAGCTCCCAGCGTGCCAGCGATATCGGGATGCTATCAATCGCGTTGAGCCGATCGAAGAAGTCCTTGAGCTCGAAGTCCTCGTCACGCAATTCAAGCTGGCGGGCGTAGTCCGCCAGCGTGCGTTCGAGCAGATACTTGCCGGTGACATAGCTGGTTCCGTAGCCAGGCTGGCGCAGATACAGGTGCTGTTCGAAAATCAGCAGCTCCTTTTCGGTTTTCATCCATCCCCTTGGTGTCCAGTCCATGTGCACCTGGCCCGCCTCCTCCATCGTCATCTCGTTGGCGTGCGCATACAGGGATCCAAGGCCTCGCGCGGCGCGCTGTGCGAGCAGGATCCACACGAGTTCACGCGAACGTGGGCTGTCATCGTACAAACCGGCATGCATGAACATTTCCTCGACACCCGTCGCGGTACCTTCGTTGCGGCTGTCGAAAATGTTATAGAGCAACGCGCCCTGTCGAATCGGACTCTCATGTGGCTCAAGGTCCATGCGGGCCAGCTCGAACCAGTGCCAGAAGTGCGTGAACAGCGGCGCAGGGTCATAGTGCGCGGTTATCCAGAAAAAATGTCGTTGCGCCTCCGGCACGAATGAACCCATGTGCTCCCGCAATGCCGGCTCCATGTAGTCGGCCACTGTGACGATATTTTTGTCTTCGAGAAACCGCATGATGCGATTAACCGCGTCCTCAGCCATCGCATCGTATTCTTTGGGCGTACTCGCCGCGATCATCGGCGGCAACTCTCGATTACGCTGCTCCTCCAGCTTGAGCGACGACCAGGCACGGGCCAGTTCGCGCTTGAGCAGGCGCTCCTCGTCTTCCCAGCTTAAGGGAACCAGGTGTACGTTCTGCTGATACCAGGTGTAGTTCTCCTTGCCGATGCCGGAAGGACCCGTCTTTGATTCTGCCTCTGCCACCAGCCAGGCGATTAGCTCGTCGGTTGCCGCTTGCGCTTGCTCGATGGCAGACAACAGCTCATCACTCGCGGAGGCAGCCACTGCCTGCTTCAGCTCGTCGAGCGCAGCAAGCTGCCGGCGAATGTCGCGTATACCGGTAATCCAGAGGTCTCTCGCATTGCCGGTCAGGTTGCGCCGTGCCTGTTTCATCAATGGCGGGATTACGCCGAGTTCCGACGCAAGGCGTCCCTCGTCCGCCGCACTCAAAGGGAATTCATACGTCCAGAGTTCGACCAGCGCATGGTGCGTCGGACCTTCGTGCCCGGGCACGTCACTGCGTTCGGTCCAGACGGTGTTGTAGAAAGCAGGATCTCGCTCCCACGGCTTCAGTACGCGTCGATTGAAGTCATAGCCGTTCATTTCGGCACGGACGATGTGCCAGTCGACTTGCTGCGGAACCGGCCAGTTGTCGATGACAAAAGCGTCCAGTCGCTCGCGCAGTAGTTCGTAGTCATCGTGGCGCGCGGCGAACTGCTTTGTCGTGTAGTCAGGCGCACCGTCCAGCAGCGGCGGCGATTCAAAGTCGCGCCACTCAGCGAACAGCGTCAGCAGGTCGTCGTAACCGGGATCCGTCTGCGCTCTTGCGCTGGACATTGATCCGTCAACCAGGAGAACAGCAAATACAAGCAGAAACGCAGGAAGCGATTTGGCAGACATGTCTTTACACCGAAGCGATTGGCGGCCAAGTGTACCTCAGCAGGCAAGTCACCCTCGCATTGTGAGCCTGCTGACAGCGGAAAGTACGTATTCTCCGAAGCCGGAGACATAGGAAATAATTCCAACGATAATTCGAATATCCGGCGTTCGCTGCACGCCGCCGGTACCCAGAGACGGGTCGACGATAAAAGCAGATCAGCGCCGCAACGGCGCCCAGCGATCGCAGACATCACAGTCACTGGGAGAGAACAATGTTGAGCAAACGACTCAGCGCATTTTGTGCTGTGGCGCTCGGCTGCGCGCCACTTTTATCATTGGCGGCCAATTTCGATGTCAACAATCCGACGGAGTTTCAAACGGCGCTGACTACAGCGCAAGCCAATGGTCAGAATGACACGATCAATGTTGCCGCAGGTACATTCGTCGTCAACACCAATGGAACGTTGACCTATACCGCTGCAGCAAGCGAGAACTTCGGACTGACGATAACCGGCAGCAACCAGGCCGATACGATACTTGACGGCGGTATGCAGGTGCCAATCCTCAGGATCGACTCGACCGCGGTGATCAACGACAGCGGCGTCTACTTTGAGTTGAATAACCTGATCTTCCGCAACGGCAATGCCAGCAGCGCCCCCAACGATAACGGCGGCGCGTTGGCGATCATGACCGACGAGAATCAGCAGCCAAATGAACATGCGACACTGGTTGCGATCAGCAGCAGTGAGTTCTTTGACAACATTGCTGCCGGAGACGGCGGTGCCCTGTATATTCGGGCGCATGCAGTGGAAGGCATGTACCTCAACGATCTGACGTTTGACGGTAACGAAGCGGGCGGCGACGGTGGCTCTGCATCTGTGGCTGGCGGTCTGTTTACGACGCCAATCGAACTCACCAATATTGATTTCTTCGATGGCGTAGCGCAGGGCAGCGGCGGCGGATTGGTCGTCGAGGGTTTTGATTCGGCCACGCCGAGTGCCGATGAAGCCAGGAGTGTCCGAATCTACGATGTCTATTTCTACAACAACCAAAGCGCAAGCACGGCCGACGGTAGCGGCGGCGGCGGAGCCGATCTTTCGGCGTTTACAATAACAATCGATACGGTCGGACTTGTCGACAACCGGGCCCGGGAGGGCGGCGGCGTGCGAGTCCGCCCAAGCTGGTCAAGCATCAGCATGGTCAACACCGGATTTGCTGGCAATACGGCCAGCGAAGATGGCGGCGGCATGGCCATAAGAGAGTCGTTTTTCACTGATCTCACTCTGACCAACAACACGTTCTACGAGAATATCGCGACTAATCGTGGCGGCGGCGCCTTCATCCTGATTGATGGGTCGAGCAGCGTCGCGTCAATCTACAACAACATCATCTACGGTAATTCGACTACGGCGCAGGAAGGTACTGGCGATGACCTGTACGTGGACAACCAGTTCTATGGAGACATAGGCGCGCCAGTCAACCTGTTCAACAACGACATCACCGATTACGACATCGCGCCTGTCGCGGCAACTGGCGTTGCGACCAACATCGATGCAGATCCGATGCTTGTCGATATGGCGGCGCGGCCGACACCAGACCCGCGCCTGCAGGCGGGTTCTCCGGCAGTCGATGCCGGTGACAATGACGCCCCGGGTGTCCCACTCGTCGATTTCGAGGGCGATGACCGGCCGTTTAATAACACTGTCGATATCGGCATGGACGAATTCACAGGTCAACAGGTACTCAATGTCGATCTGGGCGTCACCAAATCCGATTCTCCGGATCCGGTAACCGCAGGTGAAGACATTACCTACAGCATCGTAGTAACCAACTACGGGCCCGGTGACGCCACGGGTGTAACACTCACAGATACGTTTGACGAACTCGTTACCTACGTATCGGCGACACCGTCACAGGGCACATGCTCGTTGAAGGTGCGCGTAGTGACTTGCACTATTGGCGGCATGGCGAGCGGCGCGACAGCCAGCGTGTCCTTAGTCGTCACCGCAGGTGATGTTATCGAGCCAGTGCAAATCGCAAACCTGGCAAGCGTTTCCGGTAATGAGCTCGATCCCGTCGGCAGCAACGACAACTGGATGGAGGCGACGACGATCGTACCGGTTGGCCCGGCGATGGCAGACCTTGCCGTTACGAAGTCGGATACACCTGACCCGGTACTTTCTGGCGGACCGCAACTGACCTACTCGATCACGGTCTCCAACAACGGCCCGGACGATGCGACGAATGTGCTCCTGGTCGACACACTACCGGCCGAGGTTACCTTCGATTCGGCCACGCCAAGTGCGGGAGACTGCGACCAGGTGGCAACACTGGGAGAAGTCGAATGCCGGCTTGGCAGCCTCGCCAGCGGTAACAATATGACCGTCACCATTGTCGTAACGCCGGACACGGTCGAAGCGGCAACCAGCATTACAAACACGGTCACTGTCAGTGCGACGGAAGAAGACCCGAACCTCGAGAACAACACCGCGGCCGCATCCTCTACCGTAAATCCGCCGGGATCTGACATGAGCGTCTCGATAAGCTCATCGTCCGGAAGCCCGATGGTCGGCGAACCTGTCACGTTCAATATGACGGTTACCAACAACGGCCCAAGCGACAACACGGGTGTTGTGGTCACGGTGACATTGCCCGCAAGTGGAACTTTTGTGTCCGGCACCATTGGTCAGGGTGCGTGTGAAATATCGAAAGGACTATTGGTCTGCACGATCGGAGACATGGCATCCGGCGCAACTGTCAGTGGCACCATCGTCGTCACGGCGCCAAGCGAACCGGCTACCCTGACGCTGACTGCCACGACCACCGCCGACGTAGCTGACCCGGTGATGGATAACAACACAGACTCTGAGGCTGTAACAGTGATTGACGTAGTCGACCTGGTAATCCAGGGCACCAGCGAGGGATCCGGCAGCATCGGTTGGCCAACACTATTGCTGCTGATTGCGGCGGCAACATTGGCTGCTCTTCGTAACCGGAAATCTCTCACGTATGCACGGACGCTTGGCCTGGCAGGAATTCTCGCCACCGGACTGATGTTGCCTGTCGGTCAGGTCCAGGCCCAAAGTGACTGGTACCTCGGCGCCAGCATCGGAGACATTGACCTCGATTATGACGCTGGTGACCTGCAGCAGGACCTGGCCAACCTCGGTTGGACCATCAGCAATGCCAGCGTGGACAGCTCTGGTACAGCATGGAAGGCCTACGGCGGTTTTGAGCTTAACAAGTTCGTCGCCTTCGAGATCGGGTACGCAGACCTTGGCAAGGTCGTTACGCAATACAACACATCCGTTTCGCCGAACGATATCGACGAGATTCTGAGTGACACATACAGCGTCCACCCCTACCAGGGTGACGGCTGGTTTGGTGCGGCTGTCTTGAGGTGGCCGGTCAATCCCGACGTGATCACGCTGCATGCAAGGGTCGGCGCATTTTCCTGGAACTCGGATATTGATGTCCGCGTCATTAGCGGCGGCACCGGCAGTGTCACCGGCGACGACAGCGGCACCGACATGATGTACGGGTTCGGAGGGGAATGGCATATCAACCCGGCCTGGTCGCTTGTTGTCGAGTGGGAGCGTTATGAGATGAACGAGTGGCTCGACGTTCCATCGATCGGTGTGAAGTTCAGCTTCTGAAGCACACTCGGGGGACATTCCCGATACGAAGGGCTGAAATGCCCCGCGGGAATGCCCCCTCTTTTTTTTCAGCGCGATCGTCTCGCGCTCGCCCCATTTGCAACTTCTTGCTCAGCGATCAATCATATTCCTGAGATATGACCTGATCGCGATAAGGGGCGACACAAATGTTCAAAAGTCTGTATGACAAAATCGTAA
>Ga0316191_10004494_pt1 | contig 10415 bp, 9 predicted proteins | sample Eddworburr2cm_MG_FD_204928 | JGI IMG/M metagenome (GOLD analysis project Ga0316191, IMG submission 204928) | Coastal sediment microbial communities from Maine, United States - Eddy worm burrow 2 cm | ecosystem: Environmental > Aquatic > Marine > Coastal > Sediment | place: USA: Maine | collected... | reverse complement strand
CAGCCTGATCGGTTTGTCTTCCGCCTGCCCGACACCGGCCTTTTTGGCGACGGGGCGCCTGGGCTCCTCGCAGATCGCACGGCTCGCGACAATGCTGGAGGCCGCTCGGCAGCAGGGGCGTTTCCAGTGCCTGTTGATTCATCATCCGCCGCTGCCGGGTCTCGCCAAATGGCGCAGGGCCCTGGCGGACGCACCGGCCCTCGAGGCGCTGTTGCGGCAGTATGGGACCGACCTGGTGTTGCACGGCCACCTGCATCACAACTCACGCCATGTGTGCGCAGACGGGCTTCGAGTCTATGGCACCGCATCCGCATCCTCGATCACGGCACTCGCGCCTGCCGCGTATCGCTGCATCGACGTCCAAGCCAATGCAGGCGGCTGGGACATTCGGATGACCCTGAAAGCCGTCCACGCCGACCGGGAGCGGCAGGTGCTCGAGGAAGAGACCTGGCACAGGTCACGCCGCGCTTGACAGCTGGCCTTGGTCTGACCCGCAGGGGCTCCCGTCCGGCCTCCGAGCGATTCCACCCGTGCCGGCCGTTGCATCGGCGTGGCCGAGGTCAAAATATCATGTCTAGAGGCGCCGATCGGGGATGTACGAACGCCTCGCCCCACGCCTTTCCCGGGCGACTCATCGGGAGACCCGCCGCAGACCCATCAAGGCCAGGCCGAGAAAAAGCAGATCCGGGCCGGCAGCGACCGCTGCGGGGCTCCACTCGAAGATGGCCCCGAGGTTTGCGACTATCCTTTCGAGCAGGTAGAAGCTGATGCCGATACCGCCCCCGATCGCGATGCGCAGACCTGCAGAGAGGGTGCGTACCGACCCCATCACAAAGGGCAGGCCGAGCAGCGACATGGCAAGCAAGCCGAGGGGATAGGTCAGTTGCTGCCAGAAGACCAGCCAATAGCGGTGGGTGCTGAGTTCGTTCTGCTCGAGCAGTTCGATATAACGGAACAGATCGACAATCGGCAGCGCACGCGCCGGGACGACGAACGCAGACATCTGCTCCGCAGTAAGGAAACCCTGCCAGCTGAGGGTGTCGGCGTCCCGTCGCTCGATCTGGTCGCCCACCAATTCCGTCTCCTGCACACCATGCAGCACCCAGTTGTCGCCGCCCAGGATGTCGGCGCGTTCGGCCTGAATGATCTTGCCGGGTCGTCCGTCCTGCCCAAGCTCGAAGATCTCTATGTCCTGCGGCACATGGCCGTACAGCAGGGCGCCGATGTACAGGAAGGTGTCGCCTTTGCGGGTCCAGAGCGCGGTGTGCTCGCTGCCCACGACGGTCGACAGGGTCCGCGTGCGCAGCTCCACTGCCCGCTGCTCCAATGTCGGTACCAGTAGATTCTGCACCAGTGGTACCAGCAGCATGCCGATCGCGGCCACTCGCAGGACCGCTGAGGCCAGGCGCAGGGGCGATTGTCCGCTGGACTGCAGGGCGATCAGCTCGCGGTGGCTCGCCATGGTGCCCAGTCCGATCAGGGTGCCCATGAGCGCACTTACCGGGAGCAGGTCGATGACCAGCATTGGGAGCATCAGGACAGTGATCTCCAGCGCATCGACAGTGGTGAAATCTGCTTTGCCCACGTCTTCCAGGGCTTCGGACAGGTTGAGAAAGGAGAACAGCGCCAGCAGGATGAGCAGAACGACCGCCCCGGCTTTCACCAGGTGGCCCGCGATATACCGGTCGATCAATGCCATGTCGCGTTCCCGACGCGCCTGGCCGCCCACCAGGCTACAAGGGTGATGGCCAACAGCCCGGGGGCCCACCACAGGGTCGCGAAAGTCTCCTGCTCCACCCAGGACTTGCCAATGCCGAGCAGATTGAAATAGACGACATAGATGGCCAGGGCGACCGGCAATCGCGTGAAGCCCCCCTGGCGTGGACGGCGCTCGCTCAGCGGCAGCGCTAGCAGCGCGAGCAGCAGCGTCGAAACCGGAGTCGACAGCCGCCATTGCAGCTCCGCCCGATCCTTCGGCTGCGATGATTGACGCAGCATTGCGGTCGGTTTGCCCTTGGATTTGTGCGCCATCGATCTTGGGGTCTTGCTATCGAGAAGCAACGTCAAGGAGCCGAATCTGCCCCAGAAGTCCGGCCCTGTCGTCGCCTTGGTGAAGGTCTGGGCATCGTCCAGGATCAGCCGGTAGCCATCGGGGCTCGCCTGTTGCTCGATACGGCCCTGTGCCGCGGTGATGACCTCCAGGCCGTCGGGCTTACGGGTCCGCACGAAGATGCCCTCGATCTGATCGGCATCCGCAGTAGACGGTTCGACGAATACTACGCGCTCGCCGTCGTCGAACGAATAGAAGCGACCGGGGCGTATGCGTTCCAGCTCGGAGGCGGCCTCGGCCTGCGATTCCAGGGTGTAGATCCGACTGTAGGCCCAAGGTCGGACGACGGTCGAGAGCGCCGCCACGGCCAAGGCGAAGCATACGGCGAACAAGACGATCGGCCGGCGCAGACGTTGTATGCTAAAGCCGCTCGCCTGCAGGGCCGTGATCTCGAGCTGGCTGTAGAGCCGCCCCAGACCGACGATGATCCCGAAATAGAGCCCGATCGGTAACAGCACCTCCAGGGCGATCAGGGATTTCAGCAATGTCAGCTCGACGACTTCGTGCGCCCGGAGTATGCCGCTCGCCGCGTCCGCCAGGAAGCGGGTCAGGCTGTAGACGAGGAAGATCGCGAGCAGCACGAGGCTGACTGCGGCGGTGGCTGCAGCGACCTGACGGAGCAGATGGCGGTCGACGATCACGTAAGCAGGGATTGGCGGGGTAAGGCCGGAGTGACGAATGGTACTTGGTATCATTTAACGCCTATGCACTCAAATCAACCGAACAACCTCACTGTGCTCAAATGGGTTGGCCTTTGTTTCTTGAGCCTGTTTGGCCAGGCGCACTGCCTCGAGGCCGTGGCTGCGCCGCTGGAGCTGGCGAAGGGGGATGCAGTGGTGGTGAGTGCAGATCATGCCGTAGAAGACGATTCCGAGCGTGCGATGCATTTGCGGGGCAACGTCCAGGTGCATGCACCGACTTGGGAGGTGTTCGCAGCCCAGGCGATCTTATACGGTAATCCGGCGACACCGGATGTGGTCGTCGCCGACGGCGATCCGGCGCGAATTCGGGTGTTTCGCGACAATGGCGAACTACGGGTCGAAGCGGAAGGGCGGCACGTCGAGTACAGTCGTGCCGACGATACAGTGCAGATGACAGGGGACGCGGTGCTGACCGATGAGCGACGCACGATCCGCGGCGACCGGGTGCGTTACGCCCTTCAGTCGGGACGCATCAGCGTCGAAGGAGAGAATCGGGTCAGGGCCTTGTCCCTGCCGCAGCCCTAGTGGGCCAGTTGTTCTGCAACGCGGTGATGATCCGAGCGTTGACCGCGCTGGTGGTTTCGGTGACCAGGTCCAGGCGTGGTGGGCCGGGCCAGCCCGGATCTTCGAAGCTCAGTTCGGCGAAGCGACTTGGCTGCCCGTATCTCGGTAACACGTGAAAATGCACATCGGGATCGACCATCATCAACATCAGATAATTGATCTTGTCGTAAGCGAAGGTCTCCCTCAGCGCGGACTCGAGCTCGCGGGTGACGCCTGCTAGCTCGGTGAAGCTGGCCGCACTGAGATCCCCGAAAGCGCACGCCGACTCTTTGTTTACCAGCACCAACGCGCCCAGGGTGGCCTGTTGTGGGCGGAGTAGCAGGGACCAATGCACATAGTCGCGGACCAGCGTCTCCGGAAAGCCGAACTTGCGCAGGGTCGCGTTCATTTCCGGTCGGTCAGTTGCCGCTCACGGCGCCGAGCGACTGTCCTGCCAGCGGCGCCTCCGGACGCGGCCAGCTGGCAACGATGGCCTGCGCCGCGTCAAGATCGGCCCGGTCGTCTATCTCGCCCCAGCTGAGGCCGTCGATCCAGCGGACGCCGACTTGCCCGCGCCGTGCCAAGGCATCGACTGCGGACAGATACCAGAGTTTGGCGCCGTCGCTACCGGTCACCATGCGGTCGAGCATTTCGCGGAACAGCGCCGCCCCCGTGGCGGTGAAACGGCTCATGCCAATGGCCTCGCCGTTGACATCGGCAATGTCCAGTCGCTTACCGACGCGAGCCAGGCGACCAGACGATACGATCACCTTCATGTCGTCCGCGTCGTAGGCGTCCTTCCTGTCCGTAGCCACCGTGATGGGGATCTCTTCGGTCGCCGTGAGCAGTCGGCGCAACACGGCGGCTTCGAACAGCGTATCGCCATTGAGGAGAACGAACGGACCCTCCATCTCGGATCTCGCCATCCAGCAGGTACCGAGGTTGTCGTATTGCGCGTAATAGTGGTTGTGCAGCGTCCGCACCGGGACACCGTCGGCCTTGCGCGCGATGTCATCCACGCTTTCGGCCGCGAACCCGGTAACTACCACCACTTCGTCGATGGCGCATTGGGCGATCTCGTGTAGCTGCCACTCGAGCACCGAGCGCCCCGAAACGGCAAGGGCGCACTTGGGAATCTTTCGCGTCAGCGGTAACAGCCGGGTTCCCTGTCCGGCGCTGAGAATAATGGCTTTCAAGGCGCTGCGCTCTCCAATACTGAGAATCTATTCGACAACCGGAACTGCTCGAGAGAGCAAAGTTGGACTTGCTCGAAACAAATCCAGCCTTTGCCAATAACCGCACAAATAATAACAAAATGTCTATCTTTCGGCACGCGTGACATGAAAAAACAACCGGTCGGGTAGCTCGCGTCGCAGCCGGCTGGCCAAGGCCCCTGGCCCTTTCGTCGCCAATGGCTGCGCTCCGACGGGGGGTCAGGTGTGCGGTGGACGCTTGCGGCGCTGGTCCCGCTGTTGGTTCCACTTGGCGAGGTTGTGCAAGGGATCCTTCACGTAGTGGCTGGCCTGCATCAGGCGCAGTACGGTGGAATTGAACCGGCTGCCGATCCAGTCCATGGGGCGGTCGAAGTCCATGAACAGCACCACCCGGACCTCGTCCGTATCGTTGCGCACCTCATGCTCGTAGGTGTCATCGAAAACGACGCATTCACCCTCGGCCCAACGGTAGATCTGGTCGTCGACGCGAATCCAACAGTTTTTGCGGTCCTTGGGCACGCGCAGCGCCAGATGACAGCGCAGCAGGGCCCGCGTCGGCCCGTGATGCGGCCGAATGTGATAGCCCGGAGCGAGAATCGAAAACCAGGCATTCTGCAGACCGGGCAGCTGACTCAGGATGCGCGCCGTGGCTGGGCACAAGGCGCAGTTTTCTGCGATCGGCTGTCGAAAGACGTAAAAGGCGAAGGTCTTCCAATGATCCCCCTTGGAGATACGTTTCTGATCAGGCGAAATCTGATGAAAGGCCGGGATGTCCTCCGGGTGCTCCAGCAGTGGCTCCAGCTCTGAACGGATCTCCCGCCAGCTCGCTTCCAGCTGGCTGGTCCAGGGAAACTCCTCGTTCGACAAGAAGGGTCCTGTACCGACCCTGGAGTGGCGCCCCTGGAAGTCGCCAATTGCCTGCAAGAATTTCTTACCCGCGCGGTGCACGGCCCGACGTTTAACGTCTTTGACTGTCGCCATCGCTTTTCAGCCTCTCCTCGGCAATGCGCCAGTCGGCGCTGGTGTCTATGTCTACCGCAGCGTCGCAATCGTTTACGACGACGTAACCGATGCGACATCCAGCCCGTTCGGAAACTACGCCCAGGGCCTCCGGGAGCGATAGCCTGCGAGTCAGATAGCGCAGCATGACGCCCCAGCCTAGACCTCGGGCGATCCGCCAGGGCCGTTTGCGCTCTTTCTCCAATCGACGCCAGAACCGGGGTGCCAGATCGCCCCTGTCCGACAACACCGCAAACAGATTGCTGCCGCAATATTCGCCGTCTTTGAAACGATACACGGTGCGCCGCGCGTTCGGATAGGCGGCCTCGACCAGCCGGTATGGCACGACGCCCACGACGGCATCATCGGCTTGTGCTTGCGCCGTCCGGCAGAAATCGGCGACGGTCGCGGCTGAGAGCAGGGCGTGGTCTCCGGTCGTGAGCAGCACCGGCCGAGCGAGACAGGAGAGCGCCGACAACGCACTTGCCGCGGGCCCCGGCTGCGGGGCCAGCCAGCGGTAATCGCCGGCCGACAGCAGATCCTGGAGGACCTCGCTGTGATCGACCACCGACCGCTCGGGCCCACACAGGATGCCGCCGGCGACCCAACCGCTGGCACGCAGGGCATCGATCGCCCGGGCGACCGATGCCCGACCGGCTACCGACACCAGTACGCCGGCCGGGACGCCGAATTCGTGACTCAAGCGACTGCCTCCGGGCCTTTCACCGGCTAGAACAACGGCTCGAAATGGTTTTGTATCTCGCTCCCCCACGGAAACCGTCCCGCCTCAGGCGTCCTGCAGCGATTTGCCGTAAACGCGGTAGCGCTTGGTGATCTCACCACCGAGCGACTCGATGATATTGCGCATGGCCTTGTTGTCCTCGAGGATCCAGGACATCTCCACACGCTCGATACCTTTCGCGATAGCCGGTGCACGCAGTGCGTCGACCACCAGGAACGCCAGCCCCGGACCGAACCGGGTGTGCTGGAGGTGGCGCCGGACTCCCATCAACGCGATGCGCCCGGTCTTCGGGAAACTGACCTTGAGCCGCCAAAGTAGCTTGAGCCAGCCGAACGGCAACAGCCGGCCGTTCAGGTCGGCGATGGCCTCGTTGATATTGGGCAGCAGGGCGACGAAGGCGACCGGCATGTCGTCGATCTCCGCGATCTGGATGAAACCCTCGGGCGTCACCTTGACCAGCTCGTTCCCGATGTGCTGAATCTCCGTTTCGGTGAAGGGGACGAAGCCCCAATTATCGGACCAGGCGTCGTTGAAGATGTCGCGTAAGGTCTCCAGTTCGGACTCCAGGCGGGTGCGATTCATCGGGCGCACTCGGACCCGTCCCTGTAGCCGCTGCTGGAGTGCCGCCATCACCGGGGTTGTCTCGAAATGCGCATCTACCTCATAGGCCAGCACGTCCTTCAGTGGGTGGTAGCCGCATCGCTCGATCGCCGCGCCGTAGTAGGGGCGGGCGTGGCCCATCATCACGAAGGGCGGCGATTCGAAGCCCTCGACCAGGACGCCCGTCTCCTGGTTGATGTTCATGCTGAAGGGCCCGCTGACCTGCTGCATGCCCTGATCCCGCAGCCAGGATTCCGCCTGCTCGAACAGCGCCGCCGTGACCTCCTGATCATCCGTCATCTCCAGGTTGCCGAAGAAGCCGGTCCGATCGCCGTAGCGCTCCTGGTGCAGCTGGTCGATCTGGGCCGTAATCCGACCGACCGGGCGCTCGTCGAGATACGCGACCCATCCCTGCCAGCGCAGGTGCGCGAATGTGGGGTGTTTTTCGGACAACGCCTCCTTTCTCTCCATGAGCAGGGGCGGGACCCAGGCCGGATCGCCTCGGTAGACCTCCCAGGGAACCCGCAAGAAATCGCGCATGGCTCCGGGGTTGAGGGCGGGCTCGATACGCAACCTGGCCATTGACTGGGACTCCGGGAGAACGGCTCGTGGATTGGACTTGGACTTGGACGCTTGCGGGGGCGAAGTTTGCCACATCCGGGGCGCCGGCGTTCGCCCCCTTCGTGTGACGGCCGCGCCCGAAGGGCAGCAGCTAGACGCCATCGAGCTGGGGGCCGGCACCCAGGGGCGACAGGGAATCCGCGGCCAGGTGCCTCAGCACCAATGGGCAAAACTGCGGCCGAGCGTCCTCTCCAGCTTTCGTATGTCATCTGCGAAGGCCTCGTGCAACATGGCGCGCAGCTCTGGCGAGAATGGTGGCGGCTCGCGTTGTACCAGGTTCAGCCTGAGCAGGCGCTTGTGCAGCTGCTTGAGACGAAAGGGGCGCACACCGCGGTTGATCTCACCACGATCGACCGCCTTGAAGACCGCGGCCGGCGGTTTGTACAGGAGGGTCTGAAGCCAGCGCCAGCGGTAGCTGCGGCTCTTCAGGCGGTGAGGAAACCGGGTGAGGCCCGCGGCGCTGAGGGTTGCCATGCCGTCATCCACGCCGGCGAAACGCAGCAGCTCTCGATACGTCTCGAGCGGGCTCGCCTTGAGATCCTCATTGACCACGACGTGACAGCGATCGCGTCCGGCGAGATCAATCAGCCGCTCCACCAGGCTACCGAGGCTGGCCACGTCGCGATAACGCAGACGACGGGGATCACTGCAGCGCTTGGGTATATGCTCGCCGCGCAGTCTCGCTTCCTGCAGCTTCCAGGCCCTTTCGAAGTTCGCTTCGTCCTCCTCGAGGAGGAAGAGCAGCCGGAAGTGATAGGAGCGCAGCATGTCGATCGGGTTGCGCACCGCGACCACGAAGCGCGCCTCCGGCTGGACCGAGAGGATCCGTCGAATCGCATCAGGGTCGTAGAGATAAGTGACGGAGCCCTCTCCGAGCAAGCAATGGGTCTGCGGGTCGCAGTGGGCAAAGTAGCGATCGAGATATTCCTGCTGGAGCTTGGCCGGCGAATCGAGCTGGGCGTGGGTGAAATAGTTGAGCTCCTTGGGCCGTGAGAAGCAGATCTGGGGATGGCGGGCCAGGGACTTGCTGATTGACGTGGTACCGCAGCGCGGCGCACCGACCAGAAAGACCCTGGGGAAGAAAGGAAAATCCGCCGCCTTGATCCGCTGCTCCATCACCCAACTCCCAGATTCATCGGCTGCGACATCAGACGGTGAAGGATAACCAATTGGCGCGGACTGATCACCTGCAGTGGCGGTTTGTCATGTAGCCTTGGCGGCAGGTAGAAACGTGACCCGGCTCCGGGTAGAGCTCTTGGCTAGGGCCTGTTAACACTAATCCGGACCGTGTCGCCGGAGGCCATTTTTTCGCAGATCAAGGCGTAACGAGCGCTGTGTAGCAGGCTACATAAGCGAGGTGCAACGCAGAGCTGTGGAAAAATGGCCCCGTCCCTTCGGGTTGCGCCCCAAAATGGGCCACTCGGTGTTACTCGTCGTTGATTTGGAATGACCAAACTTCACTCCTCGCGCCTTGATTGGCCCATTTTGGGGCAGCAACGACGCGATCCGGATTAGTGTTAACAGGCCCTAGGGCGCGGTCGGCCTCTTCGTCGAGGCAGCGCTTGGCCGGAGATGCCGGGGGCTCATGGTAAAGTGAGCCATTCAGACGAGGCGACACCGGTTGATCAGGCAATCGCTGTCCAGGGCCGCACTACACAGCGTTCAAGAAGGTTAAAAGGCCATCGCCATGCGCTTTATGCTCAACATCGGCCGGGCTTACCCTACACGGACCCTGCTTACCCTGTTTGCCCTGCTCATTGCCGGTCTGGTGCAGGCCGTGAGCCTTTCGGCTTTGCTGCCGGTTCTCAGCGTCGCGATGGATCCCGAGGGGAGCACGCAGGCAAGCGGCGGTATGCTCGTGGCCGATGTCCTGCGGGACGCTGGCATTGCCCCCACTCTGGGGGTGCTGTTGAGCCTCATCGTGATTGGCATGGCCCTGAAGAGCGTGCTGATGCTGTTCGCGAAACGGTACGTCGGCTATACGGTGGCCCAGGTCGGCACCGACCTGCGGCTGCGGCTGCTTCGGGCGCTCGTCGAGGCGCGCTGGGACTATTTCCTGACCCAGCCGGTCGGCAACTTGACGAACGGCATGGCAACCGAGGCGCGGCGCGCATCGAACGCCTATTTGAATGGCGCCCGCACGGTGGCCATTGCGATCGAGGCCTCCGTCTACATTGCCGTGTCCGCCACGGTGTCCTGGGAGGCAACCCTGGTCGCACTCGCCGTCGGCGGTTTCATCATGTTGGCCTTCTCGCGTCTGGTCCGCAGCGCCAAACGCGCCGGAAAGCGACAGACGGTCCGCATGAAGACCCTCATTCGCGTGATGACGGATACCCTGCACTCGGTCAAGGCGCTCAAGGCCATGGGTCTCGCCGACCGTGCAAGCGTTGTGCTGGCTTCGGAGACCGGCCGCCTCAACAAGGCCCTGCGGCGGGAGGTGTTCAGCACCGAGGCGCTCAACGCCCTGTACGAGCCCCTGATCGTCGCGTTCGTTGCGGTCGGGCTGTACTTCGCATTGACCAAATTCGACCTGCCGGTCCCCCATGTGCTGGTGCTGGTTTTGCTGCTGGTACGCGTCCTGGGCTCCTTCGGCAAGGTGCAGAAGAGCCATCAAAACATGGCCGTTGCAGAGAGTGCCTACTGGTCGTTGTTGCAGACGATCCAAGCCACGGAAGCCGCGCACGAGCGTGCCGACGACGGTCTGCAGCCGTCGTTGCAGCGCGACATCACGCTGCGCGAGCTGCGGTTCCGTTTCGGGGACAGGGAGATACTGAAGGGTCTGAATCTGTCGCTTCCGGTCGGCAGCTTCACCACCTTGATCGGTGCGTCCGGCTCGGGGAAGACGACCGTAATCGATCTCATCACCGGGCTGTTGAAACCGACCG
>Ga0316191_10004493_pt1 | contig 10417 bp, 9 predicted proteins | sample Eddworburr2cm_MG_FD_204928 | JGI IMG/M metagenome (GOLD analysis project Ga0316191, IMG submission 204928) | Coastal sediment microbial communities from Maine, United States - Eddy worm burrow 2 cm | ecosystem: Environmental > Aquatic > Marine > Coastal > Sediment | place: USA: Maine | collected... | reverse complement strand
GAAGGGTTTTTTGGGCTGCCGCATTGTCAACCTTGTCCTGAATGGCAAAAATTGCCGTCGGCGCTTCTTTCTCTTCGTCGAGCTCTTTATCTACCACAAGGGAATCTTTTGCTTCAGCTATTGACGTTGCGTTGTCACGAAACTGTGCCGGAATCCTGGTTTTGTCATCAACAAAGGTGAGCTGGCCATTAGCATCCCGGTACTTATAAATTCCGGCGAGGCCTGCAAACGGAAGGGTCTGCAGGAGACAAAAGATAAGCAGTATACGGAATAACGCCTTCATGGATTCTCCAGTGGTATGGACCTGAAGCTGTCTTACTGCAGGTCTTCCCCCGGAATCAAAGGTCAGATTTGTGCCCTGATCCGTGCAATATGAACGGTTCCCCGCACTGACTTTTCAGCTGCCCAGCCAAGCCGTACCGGGTGAGTGCTGTCACGTTCACACGAAGAGTCGTTGTCTCAGCCCGCTTTTGCCGGGAGAATGTCATTCGTGTAATCCAGTGTCCGGAAGTAGTCCTCATTAGTTTCGGCGCGGCGAATCAGTTCAACAGAGCCGTCCGTACGCAGCAGTAGCTCTTTGGGGCGCAGCCGACCATTGTACTGGAAGCCCATGGCGTGACCGTGAGCGCCGCTGTCATGAATCGCCAGCAGGTCCCCCTCTTGGATCGGTGGCAAACTGCGTTGTACGGCGAACTTGTCATTATTCTCGCAGAGCGAGCCGGCAATATCGTAAACCTCGGATTTTGCCTGGTCTGTTTTGCCGATTACGTCGATATGATGGTAAGCATCATACATTGCAGGGCGCATCAGAGACGACATGCAGGCATCGACGCCTATGTACTGGCGGTAAATGCTTTTGTGATTGATTGCCCTGGTAATCAATGCTCCATGCGGGCCGGTGATCCAGCGGCCGCTCTCCATGTATATGCGTGGAGCATAGCCATGGCTGGCTTTGAAAGTGTCAACGAGTTCAGTGATTTCAGTGGCCATCGAGTCCAGGTCGAGGGGATTGTCTTCCGGCTTGTAGGGGATGCCCAGCCCGCCGCCAATATTGATGAATTCGAAACGGATGCCGAGCTCTTCCTCAACCTCTTCAGAAATCTGCAGGAGCATGCGGGCCGTTTCGACAATATAGGTGTAGTCCCTTTCATTGGAAGCCACCATGGTATGCAGGCCGAAACGTTTGGCGCCCCGTTCCATCGCCAGTTTATAAGCCGGGATGAGCTGCTCGTGCGTGATGCCATACTTGGCTTCCACCGGGTTGCCGATAATGATGTTGCCGGTGCGCCGGGGGCCGGGGTTGTAACGGAAGCAGACCAGCTCAGGAAATTCAGGAACTTTGGCGATCAGGGAAATATCGTCGAGGTTGAGGATACTTCCGCCCTCAGCGGCTGCTGCCTGGAATTCCTCTCTTGTCGTGTTGTTGGAGGTGAACATGATCTCTTCACCGCGGCCGCCGGCCTGTCGGCTCATGATCAGTTCAGGAACGGAGCTACAGTCAAAGCCGAATCCCAACTTTTTCATCAATCTCAGGATATGGGGGGTCGGCAGTGCCTTAACTGCATAGTATTCGCGGAAACCGGCAACGCCGGCGAAAGCTGTTTTTAATTTCTGTCCTGTTGCGAGGATGCCGGCTTCATCATAGATATGAAATGGAGTGCCGTAGTGCTTGGCGATGTCCTCTGCTATGGGGAAAAGGCGGTCCTGAAAAGATTGCGACATGGGCATGGTAAAAACTCCTTGAGCTCTGAGTATTAAAGTTGGGTGTGACAATTTAAGCTGGGTACGGATTCTTTTCCCAAGTCAAGGTGCAAGATATAACCGATCAAGTCAGAAAAGACAAGTAGGATGGAACAGGATATGTCGGGCGGAGAAGGGTTATGCCTTATAGCCCCCAGCATTTGATTTGCGCCGGGTCGAGAAGAAATACCAGGAGGCAGCAATCAACTGCAGGGCCATAATCAAACCGAAACCGGCCCTGTATCCCGATGCATTATAGCCTCCTGAGGCAGTCTGTGGCCAGAAGTCAATGATCAGGCCGATGACCCATTGCGCAGCGAATGCGGCGATAAAGACCAGCAGGTTGAGCCCTGTGTTGGCTCGACCGGAGAGATTTTTTGGGAAACTCATGGAGAGAACTGCGTACGGCAGGATGCAGGAGGTACCGAAAAAGCCGAAGAGCAGCCAGAGGGGCAAGGTTAATGGCGTCCACTGCAAGACTAACATGCATTGAATGAAAATAAACATCAGCATGCCTGCCACAGCTACAGTCATCGGTTGAATGCTGCGCCGCGCCAGACGCTCGGCCAGTGCGCCGAAGGTAAAGTATCCTGTAATCATGGCAAGAGAAACTCCCATCAGGGTATTTGCCACTGCCATTCGATCGTAATGCGCTATGTCTCGCAGCCAAGGCCCTGACCAGAGACCGGAGATAGAGAGATAGGCGGCCTGGGCGGCAACTGCCCAGGGCGCTATGGTCCAGAAGATCCTGCTGGTAAAGACCCTCCTGATCCCGGAAAGTTGCTCGCGCAGGGTCTCTCCGGATTGAGTCCCTCTCTTTTCCGGAACGACCAGGAACACACAGACCGCTGCAACGATGGTGACTCCGGAGAGGATCAGGAAAACTCCTCGCCAGTCGGTGTATTGTAATGACAGTTCGACCGGTGTGGTTGCTGCCAGGGCCCCGATACCGCCGGAGATCATCTGAATGCCGTTCGCCAGCGGTAGTCGCTCTGGTGGGAACCAGAGTGTAAAGGCTTTGAATGCCGCCATCAGGCAGGCGGATACGCCTAGTCCGATCAGGGCGCGGCCAAGCATCAACCCCGTGAGGGTCTCGGCCCGAGAAAAGATAAAAGCGCCTGCGGAGGCGAACAATAACAGCGCTGCTTCAACGCGGCGTGCGCCGTAGCGGTCGAGCAGCACACCCAAAGGAAGTTGGAATGCGGCAAAGGCGAGGAAGTAAGCTGAGGTCAGTAGCCCAAGACTGGCCGGGTCGACCCCCACGTCGCGGACCAGATCCGGGGCGATGACAGCATTCACGGTACGGAAAAGATAGGAGAGGAAGTAACCGAGGGCGAACGGGATAAATACTCGCAGGAGCATGACGGGGCGCAGTGACATCAGCCTTAACCCCGTTGCAGGAACGCGACGGCAGCACCGATGATCCCGGCATCATTGCGCAATGCCGCTGGCAGAATCCTGGTTTTGATGGTCAGATACGGAAAGAACTGGGCGTGATCTTTGCTGATCTCACCGCCGATGATAAACAGCTCTGGCCAGAAGAGCTCCTCGAGGCGATGAAGATAGTCATCAAAGCGTTTTGCCCATTCACGATAGGAAAGACTCAGCTCAGTGCGCACCGCTGCTGAGGCAAACTGCTCGGCAATTCTGCCGTGCAGGTGCAGATGGCCGAGTTCCGTGTTCGGAACCAGCATGTGATCACGGAACAGGGCTGTGCCGAGGCCGGTCCCGACAGTTACGACGAGGCTTGTCCCTGTCGCTTTGCGGCCGGCACCGTAATGCATTTCCGCCAGGCCGGCAGCATCGGCGTCATTCAGGACCGTGGCATCAAGACCGGTCCTGCGCGACAATAACGCGACCACATCGACACCGATCCAGGCCGGATCAATGTTCGCCGCCGTGCATGCGATACCGTTGCGGATGACCGAGGGCAGGCCGCACGCGATCGGGCCAGACCAGTTAAAGTGGTCAATGACCTCCACCAGCGCGTCGGCGATCGCCTCAGGTGTCGACGGTTGTGGTGTGGCAATGCGCAGCCGTTCAACGGCAAGGGAACCGTCAGCGGGATTGACCGGAGCCGCCTTGATTGCCGATCCGCCGATATCTATGCCGAGAATATTCATAGTTTAGATCTAGTGCGCAGAGAAGCCGAACCATTCAGGAAACACCACCAGGATGCCGAGCACGAAGGTCTGCAGGCAGATAAAGGGAAGCACGCCGTAGTAGATATCCATTGTGCGCACTTCGGGTGGTGCGACCCCCTTCAGGTAGAAGAGGCTGAAGCCGAACGGCGGGGTCAAAAATGAGGTCTGCAGGTTCATGGCCACAAGGATAGCGTACCAGACTGGGTTGATGCCGAGATTGGCGGCGATCGGTGCTAAAATCGGAACGATGATGTAGGAGATCTCGACGAAGTCGATGAAAAAGCCGAGAACCATGATGAGCAGCATGGAAAGGATTATGAAACCCCATTTTTCGCCCGGCAGGCCCATCATGAATTCTTCAACGATCCAGTCGCCGCCGGTGTAGGTGAAGACCATCGAAAATGCGGTGGCGCCGATCAGGATTGCGAAGACCATGGCGCTGATTTTAATCGTCTCCAGAGAGCTGTCCCAGAGCATGCGGAACGAAAACTGCTGATAGAGCATCGCCAGTACAATCGCACCTATGCCGCCCACCGAGGACGATTCGGTCGGCGTCGCCACCCCGGTCAGAATTGACCCGAGCACCAGGATGATCAGGACCAGCGGTGGTATGATCGCCTTGAGGGCATGGCCGATCTGCTGCCTCTTGGTGTCGGTCGATGCGGCGAGGCGCACCGGGGGGGCCAGGTCCTTCTTGATTATGGTGATGATAACAATATAGGCAACGTAGAAGGCGACCAGCGACAGCCCCGGCCAGAGCGCAGCCTTGAAGAGATCACCAACCGGTTCCTGGAAGACATCGCCGAGTATGATCAGGACGATTGACGGCGGAATGATCTGTCCCAAGGTGCCGGCGGCACAGATTGATCCGGTGGCAAGCCGCTTGTCGTAGTTGTGTTTGAGCATGACCGGCAGGGAAATGACTCCCATAGCGACCACGCTGGCCCCGACCACACCTGTGGAGGCCGCCAGAAGGGCGCCAACCAGCACAGTCGATATGGCGATGCCGCCGCGGATCTCGCCGAACAAGAAACCCATCGATTCGAGCAGGCGTTCGGCCAACCGCGATTTCTGCAAGACGATGCCCATGAAGATGAACAGCGGGATTGCCATCAGAATGGTGTTGTTCATGATCGACCAGATGCGGTGCGGCATCAGGGAGAAAATCTGCGTTCCCTCGGCCAGCAAGCCGAAAAAGACCGCAACACCGCCGAATGTGAACGCCACCGGAAAGCCCAGAAGCAACATCGCGAGGGCGGTACCGAACATTACAAGACCAATCATATCAGACGACTTTCCATTCTTTCACAAAAGGGTGACCTGCAAGTTATCAGGACACCGAGTACAACGAAATCATTAAGCTCCTGTTCTCAGTACAAAATTATCTTGGTCACTTTTACAAGATCGCTTTGTCTTCGATATGATGCACCGTCGGAGCTTCGATTCCTCTGAAGATGTTGATGTTGTGCAGCACAAATCCTATAGCCGAGATGACCAAAAAGACAAAAGAGACCGGGATCACCGACTTGATCAGCCAACGATAGCCCAAGCCGCCGGGGTCTCCACTGATCTCGCCCGAGGTGAAAGCCTCATGTACGTACCAGAAGGAACCCTCGATGATCAGCAGGCTCAGGGGGATGAGGAACAGCAGGGCACCGCCGATGTTGACGATGGCTTTCCAGCGCGGTGAGAAACGATCGTACAGGATGTCGACCCGGACGTGTCCGTCCTCCTTGAGCGTGTAGGCCATGCCGAACAGGAAGACTATGGAGAACAGGTGCCATTCCATCTCTTGCATGGCGATTGAGCCGGTATTGAAAAAATAACGCATGATGGAATCATAGAAGACGTTGACCAGCATAACCAGGTTCAAAAAACCGGCGATCCAGCCCATCAGGTTGGAGAAGCGATTAAAGAGTTTTTCCAGTTTCAAGAGCATAAGAGACCTTGTCTTGTAGCTATCGGGCTCCCGGTTGTGGCCGGGAGCCCGATTCGGACTATTCGATGTTGTCTTTCAGGTATGCGTAATCGGAAATTTCGGTCCATTTGCGGGCCATTTTCATGTAGGCCGTCTGGGAATCGAGGATCTCCTTGAAGGCGGGGTCGCTGGCGGAGGCTTCAGCCAGCAGCTCGGCATTGGCTTTTTTCATGGCGGCAATGATCTGTGGTGAGAAAGTACGGATCTTCACTTCAGGATACTCTTTCTCGATCGACGCCCAGTTGATCGCGCTCTCATGGTAAGAGCGGGCGTACATGTCATAGGCAGAGAACTCCATGGCGATGGTCAAGATCTCCTGGAGGTGCTTGGGCAGAGCGTCAAACTTGCCCTTGTTGACAAGATACTGCAACTCAGTGGCCGGCTCATGCCAGCCGGTGTAGTAGTAGGGGGCAATTTTCTGGAAGCCCATATTGAGGTCGAGAGACGGACCGACCCATTCGAGGGCATCGATGGTGCCTCGGTCAAGGGCTGTATAGAGTTCTCCCGGCGGAATGTTGGTGACCACGACGCCGAGTTTGGAGAGGACTTCACCGGCGAAGCCGGGGATGCGCATCTTCAGGCCGTTAAAGTCGTCGAGGGTCTTGATTTCCTTACGGAACCAACCGCCCATCTGGTTGCTGGTGTTGCCTCCGGGGAAGGCATAGACGCCGTGCTTTTCGTAAACCTTTTTCATCAGTTCCATGCCGCCGCCATAATAGAACCAGGCATACTGCTCGGGGGCGATCATGCCGAAAGGCATGGTGGTGAAAAACATGGTGCTAGGGTCTTTACCCTTCCAGTAGTAGGAGGCCGAGTGGCCCATTTCATATTGGCCGGCATTGACCATGTCGAGAATGCCGAAAGCCGCCTTGTGTTTGTTAGATGAGTCGATGCGGATCTCCATCTCGCCATTGGACATGGCCTTGACCATATCGGCCATCTTGATAACCGCATCGCCGAAGATGGGGAAGCCGGTCCCCCAGGTCTGTGCCAGTTTCCAGACGATGACTTGCTTCTCTTCCTTTTTGACCTCGGCTTGTGGAGCCTGCTGCTGTTCACTGCAGGCCGTCAGGCCAAAAAAGGCGATGAGGACCATGAACCCGGTGAGTAGTTTCAGGAAATTCTTCAGCTGTTTCATTGCTTCTCCTCCTTGCATATAGAGTGACGTTCTCTTTCCAGTCTGAAATAAGCGGGCCAGACTGCTCCTGGCAAAACAATAAACATATAAACATAACTATCGCCTGAAAATAAGAGGTTGTCAATGCCTGCATAACAATGTTTTCAAATGGTTGGCTGTATTTGTCAGCTTGACGATTGCCAAACGGGTGTTAACTTTATCTCGGTCCTTAACAAACAACAGAGCCAGGTGAACTGGATTTAATCGAGAGGTATTAATATGAGTAAAGCAATCCGTCTTTATGAGACAGGTGGCCCCGAGGTCATGAAGTGGGAAGAGGTTGAGATTGGCAAGCCGGGGCCGGGTGAAGTCCACCTCCGCCAAACTGCGGTTGGCCTGAACTTTATCGACATTTATCATCGCACCGGCCTCTACTCTTTGGGCCAATTGCCAGCAACTCCAGGAATGGAGGGCGCGGGAGTCGTTGTTGCGACAGGTGAGGGTGTGGATGATGTTTCCATCGGTGATCGCGTCGCCTATGCAGGGCAACCGCCTGGAGCCTATGCCGAAGAACGTCTGATCCCGGCCCACCGCCTGGTCAGATTGCCTGATGCCATCAGTGATCAACAGGCCGCCGGGATGATGTTGCAGGGGATGACCGTGCAGTACCTGTTAAGGAGCACCTTTCGCATCAAAAAGGGCGATACGATTCTCTTTCACGCCGCGGCCGGTGGTGTCGGTTTGATCGCCTGTCAATGGGCCCGTCATCTCGGCGCTACTGTGATCGGCACGGTTGGCAGCCCGGAAAAGGCAGAACTTGCTAAAGCGCACGGGTGTGATTATCCGTTGCTGTATCGTCAGGAAGACTGGGTGTCACGGGTAAAAGAGATCACGGGCGGCAAGGGTGTTGCCGTGGCTTATGATTCTATCGGTCGGGACACATTCATGCAGTCCCTCGATTGTCTGCGCCCACTGGGTCTGATGGTCAGCTTTGGCCAGGCCTCGGGACCGGTTGCACCTTTTGAAACCGGGGTGCTGGCAGCCAAGGGGTCTCTCTTTTTGACTCGACCGACGCTGATGACCTATACCGCTGAGCGCGACAATTTACTGGCCAGCGCGGCGGAACTGTTCGACGTGGTCCAGTCCGGTGCCGTGAAAATTGAAATTAAACAGACCTACCCGCTGTGTGAGGTTGCTCGAGCGCATAAGGATCTCGAGGCTTGTAAAACGACCGGATCAACGGTACTGATTCCTTAAAAACCGAAGTGAATTGCGCGTGGCGAGACGTGCGAAAAAGCAAAGGGCCGGAACTGGTTTCCGGCCCTTTTATGCGTAGGCAGGATCACCTCAGCTCTCCAGGTCAACCTGATGCTTTGCAACTTCGAGGTCACTCAGAACCGGTTGCTTCTGCAGGCGTTTGTAATAAAAGTTCTGTCCATAGAGTACGGCGGCCGGATTGTGGCCGGTGACGCGGTCCTTAACCACCAGGGTTGTGACCGGTGCTTCTGAGTGCTTGTTGAAGAGCATATCGTGACCGACGCACAGGCCCATAATGATATTCATCTCCATCCCTTCGGCATTCAGGATGCGCGCTTGAGCAATCGGGTTGCAAGCCGGCTCAAAAGTGCCGGGCCTTACCTTGTCTTCTTCTTTCAGGTTAAGCGCCATTTTGTCGATGCTACCGGCTTTACAGCAGGCGGAAAAAGGTTCCATCCCCTGCGCTCGCAGAATGTCGCTCAATCGATTGCACTCTTCAAGCAGGCCGATGCAGGTGGCGATACCGATCTTTTTGTAGCCCATCAAACGAGCCAGGGCAAGCATGTCTTCAACCCGGGTCCAGCGAGCGTTGACCGCGTCGGATCCGGGAACTGGCTGGTAACAGAGCCCTTCGACTTTGGCTGCGACTCGGGCCAGTCGGGCGTCAGCATCGTCTCCCTGGTACTGACTGAAGGAGTCGTCAATTATCTTTGCATGAGGTTCAGAAGGGCAATAAGCTGGTTTGGCGGGTTTGCTGTCCGGAGCACCCCAGCAATTTGTGGTGCCTTGCTTTTGCCAGATCGAACTGCAACTTGAACAGGAATGTTCTGGTTTTTCTGGTTTTGATTGCGACATAGTCTCCTCCATTGTCATTGATCGGTGTCGGAGGATACCCTTTAACAGACCCGTCTGTCCAGAGACAGTAGTCAGGCGCCATTGCAGGTAAAGAAAATTGTCCCGCCGGCGTCTTGAATCCCTTCTGCCCAGATTTGCCCGCCGTGCCTGTTGATGATGCGCCTGGCACTCGCCAGCTTGATGGTGCTTTTGGGCAAGTCCGAATCATGCAAATTGTCTCGAAACGCATCGAACAGGCGCGTTGCCTGTGCGGAACTGAACCCTGTACCATTATCCCGGACGAAAAAGACTTTCTGGCTGTTTCTGTGGAACATGCCGAGCTCGATTTGTCCCTGGCGGGACTGCGGGATGAAGTCCGTTGCATTGCTGAACAGGTTGTAAATGACTTGACGCAGCATTTTTTCATCGCACCATGCAGTCATCCAGGGTTGAACCTTGAAGACGATCTGTGTGTCCTGTCTCCTGCTTCTCAACTCTTCGGTCACGTCGAATGCCAACTTGTCGAGTTTGACATGTTTACGCTGCGGTTCACCGTAGGAGACTCCGGTCAGTGCCAGACCAATTTCCAGCTGTTCATTCAGCCTTTCACTGGAGTTGCAGACATTTTCCAGACAGAATTGCGTTTTTTCGCCCACATCGTGATTGCACTGCGCTTTGAGAAGTTCAACAGAAGTAGCCAGTTGCGCTGAGGTGTTGCGTAATTGTCGCAAAAGGTCGTCATGGAATTCCTCGAAGTCCTGCCTGATCAGCCCCAGGTCACTGTTGCTTTGCTGCAGAGTCCCCTCTTTCTGTGCAGTATTTGCCAAATAATGCATGCCGAGATAAATCGCTGCCAGGATGAATATACTGAAAAGAACGCGAATGGCCAGCTCGTGGTACGAGGGCGAGAATAATTGCTCCCCTATGCTCCCCTCGCCGAAGAGGATGGCATCAAGGACCGCATCTGCTGTGAACGCAGAGGGAATTAGAAGTAATCCCCACAGCAACAAGCGAAAAGATGATCTTTGTGAGAGGTTTTTGTCCAAGGCGACCCCGTTTCCCCTAAAATTTATGTAGTTTAATCATGATATGTTAATACTGCAAGTGGAATTTCGGTGTAGTGAGTCTTAGTTTGTCGTGGTGGATTCCAGATTGTAGACAAACTTCATACTGAGAATGTATGGGGTTTTTGTGTGTCTGCCGTTAGAGTGTTTCTCTGTTTTTTCAGAAGTTTTAGTGCAACAGAACTGTGATCTGTTGCACTTTGTTTTTCTTTAAAGAAAAAACAGAACCGGCGGGTCGCGTCCCGCCAGACGCCTTACTTTTGTCCAGGCGGCGACAAAAGTA
>Ga0316191_10004492_pt1 | contig 10418 bp, 12 predicted proteins | sample Eddworburr2cm_MG_FD_204928 | JGI IMG/M metagenome (GOLD analysis project Ga0316191, IMG submission 204928) | Coastal sediment microbial communities from Maine, United States - Eddy worm burrow 2 cm | ecosystem: Environmental > Aquatic > Marine > Coastal > Sediment | place: USA: Maine... | reverse complement strand
AGGGGATTGTTCATCCAGACGATACGAATGTCGTCGCCATAGCTCGCCTTGAGTTGACGTATCGTCGGCGCAGCCTTCGCGCAGTAGGGGCATTCGAAGTCGCTGAGCTCGACGATCGTGACGAGCGCGTCGTGGGGACCGTCCTGCGGTTCGTCGCCCGAAAGCGGCACGTAGAAGCGCTCGACGTCGTCGTCGACGATTGGACGGCTGGCCGCTTCGTCCGCAGTCTCGTCGGCGTCTTGTTGGGACTGACAGCCAAGGCTTGCAACGAGTAGCAAGGCCGCGAAGGCATAGGCGATTTGATGGGGGCGCATGAGATCCACGCTTGAGTCTATCGAGCGAATCGTATGGCCGCCAAAGAGCAATTCGCGCGCTAGACTCGGCGCCCAATGCCCGACCAAATGCTGTCGTGCATGATGTTGAGGATGCAGGCCGCGTCGGGTGCCGGCTCGTCGACCTTCAGGCGGCCGTCGATCAGCAGGAAGGCCGCGCCGTGAACGGCCGACCACGCCAGCAGTCCGGCGTCATTCAGGCTTCTCGAGAGTAGCCCCTCGTCTTCGCAGGCTTGCAGGACGCTCTCGAAGGCGGCGAACGTGGCATCGCCGGCCTCGCAGAGCTCGGGGATGTCGCGCGTCGGCACCCATCCGAACATCAAGCGGAAGAGCTCGGGATGCGCTGTGGCAAAACGGAGATAGCCGGTACCGGCCCGCTTCAGGCGTTCTTCGCCCCCGACATCTTCTTCTTGCTCTGCCAGGATCTCGGCCCGGAGCTTTCGATAGCCATCGGCGGCCAGGGCCGCGAGGAGCGCCTCCTTGTCCTCGAAGTGGCGGTAGGGCGCACCCGGGGTGACCCCGAGCTCGCGCCCAAGCTTGCGTAGCGACAAACCGCCGGGGCCTTCCTTTTCGAGCAGAGCACCGCCTGCTTCGAGTAAGGATTCCCTCAACTCACCGTGATGATAGGCTTTTCGGGCTGTTGCCATGCTGGAGTGTAACTTGATCATAGTCACGGTGTAAACAGTGTTGACATCCAAAGTGAACGCCGTATACATAGATGTATACAGTGAATACATCAGGAGGTCAACATGAACCAGTCACTACTCAGCATCGGCATCATCCTCTCCCTCGGCACAGTTGGTTGCGCCGGCTTCGGGGGCCAACACAACTCGAGCCTCGCGGGGCAGTATCGGGCGGAACGCGGGGTCGACGGCCTCTGGTCGGCTACCGAAGAAGCAGGTCCAAAGGGGGCTGAAACACCCCGCTACGCGGAACAAGAGCTCGGGGCTCTCTGGGACGGCAACGCCGGGAATCCCGCTGGAGTCGCCGACCCGGGCTACCGCAGCGAGCGGGGCGGCGACTTGTGGAACTCGGCCTCGGTCACGCGGAGCTGGGAGCCAAGCAACACGCAGAAGCGCGACAGCGACCGACTCAGCGGGTCGGCCAGCGGTCTAGGGTCCGTGACAGCCTTCCAATGAAGTACGATTCTGGGAGCGACAGCTCGCTGTAATCATTTGGTTTTCAGAGATTCGATGATGCTATCATTGGAATGTTGCAGTATTAATCCTTGACGCAGTGCGTTGCAGTACCCAAGATTAGATATATCCCAGCGGGCGTCTCGTCCCAGCAAGGCGCTTGCCGCACCGATTGGGGGTGTCTCATGACAACCGAACTACTCATCGTCATCATGTCCATCGTCGCGCTCCACGTCGCCGCTCTTGTCGGCGGGGGGTTGGCGCTAGGCGTCATGAAGCTCTTCGGCCGAAAGCCGCCGAGCCTTCCGACGGGCGACCCGACAGAGACGGCCCACTAGGGCGAGCTCAGCACCAAGAGGCCTGGTGGCCCGGCTGCTCGATTAGCTCGCGGAGGTTCGCCGAGACTACGCGGTAGCCCACGTTGCCGTAGAGCTTCTGCCGGCCCTGATTGAGGTAATAGGTCGGGCTGCCTTCGATCCCGTGCTTGTCGCGCAGCTCGACGTCCCGGCAGGCCTCGGCGAGCGCCTCGCCGGACTCTAGCTTTGCCTCGATTGCAGGGACTGGGAGGCCCACCTCCGCGAGCACGTCGAGGAGCACGCCCCGATTGGAGATGTCACGGGCGTGCTCGAAGAACGCAGAGCGTACCCGCCAGATCGCTTCTTCGAAGAGGCTGCGCCCGCGGAGATCTTCGCGGCGCTCGACCGCCAAGACGCCTTCCTCTTGAAGGAGGCGGACGGCACAGAGCATCTCGTGCGCCGTCGCCGATGTCGTTGGCGCCGCGTCGCGCCACACGCCATCGCTCACCGTCGCGTGGGGAAAGTCCTCGGCGACTTTGCGTACGTGAGCGCCAAAGCCCGCATACCCGCCCCGGTCCTTCCAGCCCTCACCGATACGATATCGCGTGGCTCCGAAGATCGGGATGAATCGGTACTCGAGCTCGATGGCGCTGCCGAACTCCTTTCGGAGCTCATCGAGTCGGACTTCCGCAACGTACGCCCAGACACACAGGACGTCCGACACATAGGAGATGTGAATCGTCATTCGAACACCATGTAGAAGATTCCGGCGATGAACAGCAGGGCAAAGACGACCAGCCATTGGCGCCAGATGTCGCTCTGAAGCGCGGACGTGTCTGCCGGCTCGACCGCCTCGGTGCGCGTGCACTTGGGGCAACGCGGGTCGTCGCCGGCATCCTCCAGCGTGAACTCGTAGTCGCAGTCGGCGCAAAGGTAGCGAGTCGACATTTGGCTCACCACCGCCCGATGCCGCCCATGTCGTGCACCTTCGTGAAGCCGTTGCTCTCCAACAGCCGCTTGGCCATCGCGCTTCGGCCGCCGCTCTGGCAATAAATCACGATCTCCCCGTTCTTGTCGCCGAGCTCTTCCATTCGGCCCGCAAGCTCTTGGATCGGGATGTTGATCGAGCCTTCGATCGCCCCGCCGGCGTACTCGCCAGTGCTCCGGACATCGACGAGCAGCGCGCCGTCGGCGACGAGCGCGCGCGCATCCGAACCGGCCACGCGAACCGCCGTGAGCTTCATGTAGAGCACGGCCACGACGAGAATCGCCAAGACCACGAGGATGATCTTCGAGAGCATGGCCCAAGGATAGTGCCCGCCGTTGTACGCGCCAGAGGCGGCGTGCCGGCCGCCCCAGGATCCGGTACGGTGCTGCCGTGAACGCGATCGTGAAGCTCACTGTGGCCCTCCCGCTTTCGCTGCTAGTGATTGTCGCTTGCAGTAGCGGGGATGGCGAAACCGGTGGAGGGGCGGCCGGCGTTGGCGGCGCTGCGGGCTCCGGAGGCAGTGCGGGCGTGGCCGGGGCTCCCGCGCCCTCGGGCTTCGAAGAGTTTGCATGGCGGATCGACACGCCCGATGCGCGGACCGAGCGATTGTGCCCCGAAGCGGTGGCGCCAGACGACGCACCGGACACGACCTTCATCGACTGCGCGCTCGAAGGAGCGACGTTCTCGTCGGCCGAGCCCGAGGGCAAGGACGCGCTCGTGGTGCTTGCGTACAACATCCTGCGTGGCTTCGAGGTGGACGCCCAGCTCGACATGATCACGAGCGGGGTCGATTTCCCGGTACCGGACGTCTTGCTCCTGAGCGAGGTCGATCGCGGCTGCCAAAGGACCGAGTTCCGCAACATCGCGCGCGACTACGCGGAACGACTCGGATACTACTACGTCTACGCGGTGGAGTTTCTCGAGCTCCCGGGCAACCGTGGACCGACGGGCCCGTACGACCCGCCAATCTGCGAGCACGGCAATGCGATCGTGTCGCGCTATCCGCTCGGCAATGTCCGTCAGCTTCGTCACGAGGCGAACCGAAGCTGGTACAGCCCGCCTGGGACGCCCAACCCAGACGAGCCTCGGCTCGGGGGGCGCATCGCCATCGCGGCAGACGCCAAGATCGGCTCCCGTCTCGTCCGGTTCAACGTGGTGCACCTCGAGTCCACCCTGACCACCTTGGACATCCGCGACGCGCAGTCCGAGGAGGTGGCTCTCGGCACGGAGCCCATCACCCACCCCGTGATCTCGGGCGGCGACTTCAACACGTTCTTCTACTTCGATGACCTCGACAAAGGGGTGCTGACCGAGCCGGCCGTGAAGTCGTTCATCGACCGCGGGCACGATGACGCGCATCAAGGCCTTCCTCTCGAGGAGCGCTACACCTCGTTCGACCCCTTCCCGATGGTCATCGACCTCATCTTCATACGTGGCGTCACCGTCAGTGGTGCCGGCCGCTGTCCGCCCGAGCGCTGCGAGTCCCTCTCCGATCACATCCCGGTGTTCGCCGAGATTCAGGGCGTCCTCGGCGACTGACGAAATGCGGCGCCCGGTGGAAAACCGCGCTAGACCTCCGGCATGAACGAGCCCAAGGGCAAGGCTGAAGGCCAAGAGAACGCCCCGAACTTCGTGCACGACTTGGTCCGTGAGGACCTGCGCACCGACAAGCACGGCGGGGCGGTCGTGACGCGCTTCCCGCCGGAGCCCAACGGCTATCTACACATCGGGCACGCGAAGTCGATCTGTTTGAACTTCACGACTGCTGAGCTCGCCGCCGACGGCCGCTGCCACTTGCGCTTCGACGACACCAATCCGGAGGCTGAGGACACCGAGTACGTCGAGTCGATTCGCGAAGACGTGCGCTGGCTCGGATTCGATTGGGGTAGCCACGAGTACTTCGCATCCGACTACTTCGAGCGGCTATACGAGTGTGCGGTGGATCTCATCGAGCGTGGGCTCGCCTATGTCGACAGTCAGAGCCTCGAAGAGATCCGCGAGGGGCGCGGCGATTTCTACAAGCCCGGCGTCAATGGCCCGTTTCGAGATCGCAGCGTCGCGGAGAGCCTCGACCTTCTGCGACGGATGCGCGACGGCGAGTTCGATGAAGGCGCTCACGTGCTTCGCGCCAAGATCGACATGGCCTCGAAAGATGTGAATCTGCGCGATCCGCTGATGTACCGGATTCGCAAGGTCACCCATCACCGAACGGGCGACGACTGGTGCATCTACCCTATGTACGACTACGCCCATCCGATGTCGGACGCGTTCGAGGGGATCACGCACTCGGTTTGCACCCTCGAGTTCGCGCACCACAACCCACTTTATCAGTGGTTCGTGTCGCATTTCGATTTCGATCCGGTGCCCTGGCAGTACGAGTTTGCGCGCTTGAACCTCACGTACACCGTGATGAGCAAACGGCTACTCAAACGCCTGGTCGAAGAAGGTCACGTCGGTGGCTGGGACGACCCGCGGATGCCGACCATCGCTGGAATGCGGCGGCGCGGCTACACGCCGGCGGCTATCAGGCGCTTCGCCGAGCGGATTGGCGTCTCGCGCCGGGACAGCATCGTCGATGTCGGCCTGCTCGAGCACGCGCTCCGAGAGGACCTCAACACGACCTCGCCGCGAACCCTGGCGGTGCTCCGACCGTTGAAGCTGGTGATCGAAAACTTCCCCGAGGACGAGGAGGTCACTGTCGATGCGCCGTTCAGCCCCGACAATCCGAGCTTTGGCTCTCGCACGCTCCACCTGACGCGCGAGCTCTTCATCGAGCGGGATGACTTCATGGAAGAACCGGCCAAGAAGTGGTTCCGGCTAGCGCCCGGCAAGGAGGTGCGCCTGCGCTACGGCGCGCTGGTGACCTGCACCGACGTCATCAAGAACGAGGCGGGCGAGGTGGTCGAGCTTCGCTGCACCTGGGACCCCGAGTCCAAGGGCGGCAACGCGCCGGACGGGCGGCGCGTGCGCGGCACCATCCACTGGGTGAGCGCGAAGCACGCGGTCGACGCAGAGGTGCGCCTCTACGACAGGCTCTTCAACGAGGAAAACCCACTCGATGAGTCACTCGATGGCGACTTCACCGACCGCATCAACCCCGGCTCCCTCGAAGTGCTCGAGCACGCGAAGCTCGAACCCAACCTCGCGACGCGCAGTCATGGTGAGCGCGTGCAATTCGAGCGCCTCGGCTACTTCATCGTCGATCCGGACAGCACCGCGGACCGCCCGGTCTACAACCGGACGATTCAGCTCAAGGATTCCTGGGCGAAGAAGAAGGGCAAGTAGCCGTAGGGCTACGACATCGCCTCGATGCGGCCGTCGAGCTCCGCATGGAACCAGGCGATTGGGGTCTCTTCGACCCCGTAGGTAAAGCGCTCGTTTGCTCCGCTCCCGAGGCCGCGTTGGATCTGCTCGCACACCCACAGATCCTCGCCTTTGAAGACCCCGTTTTGGATCAGCTCGTAGTTGAGCTCCCAATGGGCGCGCGCCTTTTCGTTCTCCGGCTCTTCGGAAATGATGAGGTCGTGCTCCCAGTAGATCTGGTCCAGTCCGACGGGGTACGCGGTCGCCCGGCTGACGAAGCCGGGCTGAGCGACGAAGATGGTGTTTGGGAAGATCACGTATGTGGGCGTGGCGATGTCCCGGATGTCGTCGACCGCGTCGCTCTCCACCGCTTCGCGGAAACCGCCTCTGCCGACCACAGCGCGCACATGCGGGCCGGCGAGCTCTGAGTAGCTCTGGTGGCCTTCGAAGTACGGCCCGACAGTGTTCTTGTGGAGGTGCCTGACGTGGTAGCCGTCGAGAAACGCTTCCATGACGAGCTTCCAGTTGGCTCGCGCCGTGGTAGTGCCGCGGCGAAAGACGACATGGCTTTCGAGGCCGAGCGGTTCGAGGTCGGGCTCCAGCGGATCGAGGAAGGCGTCGAAGTCGTAGGTCCGACCCGGCGTGCCGACGACCCACACGAAGCCGAATCGCTCGGTCACTGGGAGCGAGGTGAGCGAAAGGGAGCCCTTGTCGAGAGACGGGAACAGCTCTTCTCGCGGCACGTGGGTGAGGCAGCCGGAGAGGTCGTAGGTCCAGCCGTGGTAGACGCAGTGAAAGCTCTTCCGGACCTTGCAGAAACCGGGCTCCTCGATCAGCCGCGTGCCGCGATGCCGGCAAACGTTGAGCATCGCGTGGAGCCCTCCATCGCGAGCGCGCGTCACCAGAATTGGCACACCGAGCGCGTCGTGAACGAGGCAGGCGCCCGGGGAAGCGAGCTGGGTCACGTGCGCCACCGGCATGGGCAGCGACCGCATGAGTCGTTGCTCCTGCTCGAGGCGCCCCGGGTCCGTGTAGACCTCGGTCGGGATGTGGAAGTCGTGAAGCGCGGGATCCGGGCCCCGTTCGTAGACCCCGGCTAGCTTCGCCATCAGGTGTTCGTAGATCGGCGGGTTGCTCACGTGGCCTCTGGAATCGGGACCGGCCGCTTGGACCAGTAGGTCGCGACTGTGAGTCCGGAGATGAGATGCCAAACACCCCACCATGCGGCGATGATCGCCATGCCGCCGAGGCCGTCGAAGAAACTGAAGATCAACACCAAGGCGAGCGCCGAGTTCTGAATCCCGACCTCGATCGAGATCGCGCGCGCGTCGTAGCGATGACAGCCGAGCATCCGTCCGCTCCAATAGCCGAGCGCGAGCCCGAGGGCGTTGTGGAGCGCCACCGCGAACGCCACGTACCCGACGTTCTGCAAGAAGTGCTGCCAGTTGCCGATCAGCGCGCCAACGATGAATAGGCCGAAGGCCGTGAGCGAGAAGACCTTCATCGGTTGCCGAAGGCGGGCGGCGATGGCCGGCTTCTTGGACGCGACCAGCATTCCCACGACGAGCGGCACGCCCAAAATGGTGAGAATCGTTCGGAACAGCGCAAATGGATCGAGATCGACCTGGCGGAGGATCGCCGCCGTGCTCGGGTTGAGCCCACCCCAAAAAGAGAGATTGGCAGGCGTCATCACGACGGCCAGCGCGGTCGAAATCGCCGTCATGCTCACGCTCAGAGCCGAATTCGCTTTGGCGTAGTGTGCGAGGAAGTTCGAGAAGTTCCCTCCTGGGCAGGCCGCGACCATCATCATACCGAGCGCGATTGAGGGTAGCGGCTCGATGATGAGCACGAGGACGAAGGTCATGGCGGGAAGCAGGATGAACTGCGCGCCGAGGCCGATCAGCGGCCCTCGCGGGTCGCGGATCACGCGCTTGAAGTCCTCTGCGCGGATGTCGAGCGCGACGCCGAACATGATGAGGCCGATCAGGACGTTCAGCAGCGTCAACGTCGCGGGATCGAAGTTGAGTTGAACCTGGTCGACGGCTTCCATCCGGGCGCCCCTGACTAACACATTGCGGCGCGCAACTACACGGAAACCTCTGGTATGCTCGTCGCCGCGATGCGGATCTTCGTCACTTTGGTTGCGGTCGTTCTGCTCTCAGCCGTCGTCGTGCTGACGTGGGTGATCGCGCGTGGGCCCACGGAAGCCGAGGCTTCCGAGATCGCCGCGGTGCTTGCGCCGACGGGCGCCCCCGACGCGCCCCCTGCATACGCGCATTGTGCCTCCTGCCATTTGCATGACGGGAGCGGGCGTCCGGATGGCTCGATCCCGCGACTCAACGGGCAGAGTCGCGCGGTCTTGCAGAACAAGCTCTATCGCCTGCGCTCCGGCATGCTGCGATTGCCGGTGATGGATCCATTCGCGCGGACGCTCGAGCCCCGAGAGATCAGCGAGGTCGCCGTATATCTCTCCAAGCTGCCCGATACTCCGAGCGGACCGAGCGGACCGAGCGACGCGAGCGATGAGGCGCGCGCGATCGGAGCATCTCTCTACGCGGAGCACTGCGCGTCTTGTCACGGGGCAAACGGAGAAGGGCATGATGGCTTGTTCGCCTCTCGGCTGTGCGGTCAGTATGCCGGGTACATGGAGCGACGCCTGCGCGAAGTGAAAGAGAAGACCCGAGGTGACGCCGACGCCGTGATGCAGGGTGTCCTCGCAGGCCTCCCGTTCGAGGGATTCGAACCGATCGTGAGCTGGCTCGCTGCGGGGAAGGGATGCGTGGCGCCGTGACCAACACCTGGAGTCGAAGGCGGTTCGTGAAGATCGGCGGCGGCGCCGCGGCCGCAGCGACCGTGAGCGCACCAGGGATCGTGGGCGCCGCGCTCGGAGGCGCGCCACCGGGCGCCCGCCACGTCCGTGTGGTCATCGTCGGTGCGGGTCTGTCTGGCTTGATGGCAGCCCGAGAGCTCAGCCGCCTCGGTGAGGATTCCTTCGTCGTCCTCGAGGCGCGAGATCGCGTGGGTGGCCGAACGCTCAACATGCCCATCGGTGGCGGGCACGTCGTCGAGGTCGGCGGCGAGTGGATCGGCCCCGGCCAAGACGCCGTCGCCTCGCTCGTGCAAGAGCTCGGCATCGGCGTCTACGACCAATACTACCAGGGCGACACCACCTATGACATCGAAGGGACCGTTTCCCGCGGACTCCTGCCCGATGTCAGCTTCTCGGAAGCCGTCGACTTCGCCAAGGTCGCCTGGCAGCTCGATCGCCTCAGCAAGACGCTCCCACTCGGCGAGGCCTGGCGGGCGAAGAACGCGGTCGCGCTGGACCGACAGACTTTCGGCGCCTGGCTGAGCGAGCATTCGGCGACGAGCTTCACCCCAGCGGTGTTCCGCTTGGTCAATCGCGCGGTGTGGTCCGGCTATCCCGAGCGCACGTCGCTTCTTTGGATTCTCAACTATCTCCGCTCGGCGGGCGGCTTGTTACCGGTCATCCTCAACGATGGGGGTGCCCAGGATCAGCGCATCGAAGGGGGCTCCCAGGTGATCTCCGAGCGCATGACCGCCGGCCTCGGCGAGCGGGTGCTTCTCGGCCGACCCGTCCTTCGCATCGAAGACCCGCCCAACGCGCCAATGCGCGTCGTCACCGCGCAAGAAACGTTCACGGCCGATCGGGTCATCGTGGCGATGGCGCCTGCCGACACCACGCGCATCGAGTTTGCGTCGGGGCTCCCAGAGGGCCGTCGGCAGCTGGCGTCCGGTTGGGCGCGCCTGCCTCGCTTGCCGCTCGTCAAATCCGCCGTGCTTTACGACAGTCCGTTCTGGCGCGCCGACGGACTGAATGGCGCCATGCAAAGCGATCGCAGTCCGATTCAGCTCGTCTTCGACAACTCGCCCGAAGACGCCTCGATTGGCGTCCTCAGCTGCTTCTTGTCCGTCGTCGAGTGCCCACAGCTGGCAGATCGCGCCGCGCGTGAAGAGGGCCTGAAACACGAGCTTGCGCGCTACTTCGGCCCGAAAGCGCTCGACGCCAAAGGCTACGTCGAAAAGGACTGGGCCATCGACCCTTGGAGCACCGGTTGCATCACGCCGCTCACACCCGGCCTGCTCACCGCCGCGGGCGAACATCTGCGAATGCCAAGCGGACGCATCCATTGGGCCGGCACCGAAAGTGCGAAGGTCTGGTGCGGGTACATGGACGGCGCGGTCTCGGCGGGAGCCCGCGCTGCGGCCGAAGTCCTCGCAGCACTCGAGTCCGGCTGATCAGCTAGGACGAACGAATTCCAGTGAGGATCCAACGGCGCGTGTCCGCTGGGTCGATGACGGCGTCGATTTCGAAGTGCTCGGCCATGTTGATCGCCTTCCC
>Ga0316191_10004491_pt1 | contig 10418 bp, 10 predicted proteins | sample Eddworburr2cm_MG_FD_204928 | JGI IMG/M metagenome (GOLD analysis project Ga0316191, IMG submission 204928) | Coastal sediment microbial communities from Maine, United States - Eddy worm burrow 2 cm | ecosystem: Environmental > Aquatic > Marine > Coastal > Sediment | place: USA: Maine... | reverse complement strand
ATTCGATGTGATTGAGGAGTTCACGCCGAATGGGGTAGATACTCAGATGTGGCTCATGGCCCGACAAGGCACACCCTCCCGACCATATCCGGCTGGGAGGGATGAATAGAGCATTGGGCCGCCCACAGACTGGCGGAGTGCACGTCAACGGTGGCATTTGCGTCAGGAGTGCCGTGCTCGTCACAATGGTCGTCAGAGGACCACTTCAGGAAGAGCGGAAGCGCAGTCAGGGGACGCTCGATGTCGGACGATCGCTCACAGAAGGCGAAGGTGCCGCCTCGGTGGTTCATTCGCAGCGCGTGGTCCATCCACCGCGGCTTGTATCGCGTCACGGGTGGCCGCTTCGGACTGCGGCGCCCCAAACCCACTCGCTACGGCATGATGCGGCTCACCACCATCGGGCGGCGCAGCGGCCAGGAACGGAGCGTCATCCTCGCCTACTTCGAGGATGGGCCGAACCTGGTCACCATGGCGATGAACGGTTGGGCCGACGATGAACCTGCGTGGTGGCTCAACCTTCAGGCGCATCCCGAGGCCAGCGTCGCTCTCCCCGATGGACAACGCGCCGTCATCGGGCGAGTCGCAACGGGTGAGGAGCGATCGCGACTCTGGGATCGGTGGCGCGAGATCGATGCGGACCTCGACGGCTACGCCGCGCTCCGATCCGGTGAGACTGCCGTCGTGGTCCTGGAATCGTTGCCCGAATCGTGAGTCACTGACTTCAACCGACCGGCGGAGATCCGCAGCCTGCCGCTACGAGGCTCTTCGTCGTTTGCGGTCTCGTGTGCGGCGGCGGAGACGACGACGCTCACCGGCGTCCATCCCTCCCCAGACGCCCTCGGACTGCGCCGTCTCCAAAGCGAAGCTCAGGCACTCTTCCTGCACCGGGCACCCGGCGCAGATGGTCTTCGCTTTCGTGGCAGCCCCGGGAACATCACTCGGGGGGAAGAACACCTCCGCCGGCTGGGTCGCACAAGCGGCGTGTTCATGCCATGCCTCTTCGGCGTCGAAATACAGTTCGTCAACTACGGAAACCATGTCGTCGCTCCACCTCTCGGCTTGCGCGATACCAACGTCGGTGGTGGCGAGATTGTTCCCGACCGGGCCTGCGGTGCGCCCCGAGCGCTACGGCGTCGGGCCGGCCGCGACGTCGTCGAACGACCACACGAGGTCGCTCTCGCAACGGACAACCCCTTCGATCCGCCCGACGAGTTCCTCGAGCAGGCGTGCGTCAGAGCGATTCGGGACCTGACCGGAAAGCTCAACCACGCCTTCGGTCACGTGCACGGACACATCGCGCGACTCGAGCATGAGGATTCTGCGAATCACCCCCCGCTCGACGTCGTCGGCGATCGCCTCATCGTCCCTGGCGAACGCAACCAGGATGTCGGCACGACTCACGATGCCTTCGAGACGGCCATCGGGATCTACCACCGGCAGCCGCTTCACCTTCCGGTCGGCCATCAGGCGAGCCGCTTCTGCGATGGTGGTGTTCCGGTCGACCACGATCGGATACTTGGTCATGGCTGCCTCGACCGTTGAAGGAACACGGGTGCGCTTCTCGCCAAATACGGTGTCGAACAACCGCTGCCTCCCGGCAGTTCGTCCCGCTTCGGTCTCAATGAAGTCGGCTTCGGTGATGATACCGATCACCGACCCGTCTGGCCCCTCCACGGGAAGCCCAGACACGCCAGCCTCGATCATCAACCGCGCCGCCTGTTTCAACGACCACTGAGGCTGAGCGACAAACACATCGGCCGTCATGACGTCAACAACTCTCATCTCACGCCCCCGAGGAATCGGTCTCCAGAGGGCGGACGGTCATTGCGTCCACTCCTCCGGCGGGTATTGGTGTTCGTGCTTCGTCGCAACGCGCGCCGCATAGGCAGCGGCCTCGCTCCGGCGTGACATCTCCATCTTGGCAAGGAGGTTCGACACGTAGTTCTTCACGGTCTTCTCCGCGAGGAACATCTCCTCCGCGATCTGTCGATTCGTCATACCGTCGGCAATCAGATCGAGAATCCGCCGCTCCTGCGGAGACAGCCTCCGGATGAGCGGGTCGTCCACCGTGTGCCCGCGCAACCGATCGAACAACGGTTCCGCCATGGCGGGGTCGAGCAGCGTTTCTCCTGCGCCAACGCGCCGGATGCTGTCGATCAGCGCCTCAGCGTCGATTCGCTTGAGAACGTAGCCGGCGGCACCGGCCATGATCGCCGACATCAACGCTTCCTCGTCGGCAAAGGAGGTCAGGATCAGCACCCCGACATCTGGCCACCGGTCGATAATCTCGCGACACGCCTCGACACCGGACCCATCGGGGAGACGAACGTCCATGACCACGACGTCTGGAACGTCATAGCCAACGCGCCGAACTCCCTCTTTGGCGGTCCCCGCTTCGCCGACAACGGAGAGGTCATCGTACGAGTCGATGAGCGACCGGAGACCGCGTCGAACGACCTCGTGGTCGTCTACGAGTACGACGCGGAGCGATCCGGCCGGTTTCTTCTTTCGTGGCACCCCCGCAAGGTACCGCATTCATGGACTTGACGGGGCACCGAATGGGTTGGCTCGGGACCGAGTAGCCTGCTTCCGTGGTGTTGAGACAGTTCACTCCAGCACGGCTCCGCGACCTCGTTGAGGGGGCTGCAGCGGTAGCCGGCCAAACCGATCTTCAGGCGATCCTCGCAACGACGGTTGAGATCGCCATGGATCTCACCGGCGCACCTCATGGTGCCCTCGGCGTGGTGGGCCAGCACGGCGGCCTCGTCGACTTCGTGCACGCCGGCCTCGATCCCAACGAGGCCGAAGCGATCGGCGGACCCCCTCAGGGGCGAGGCATCCTCGGCCTCATCTCCCGCGAAGGCAAGACCGTTCGATTGAACCACATCAGCGACCACCCGGATTCGGTAGGCATGCCGTCTCACCATCCGGCAATGGGCCCGTTTCTCGGAGTCCCGGTGCGTGCCGGGCCAATTCTCTTCGGCAACCTCTACCTCACCGACAAAGAGGGTGGCTTCACCGAAGAGGACGAAGCCCTGGTCGAAGCACTCGCCATGATTGCGGGGACCGCCATCCGAACCGTTCGTCTCCAGCGGAGGCTTCAGAGCCTCGCCGTCGCCGAGGACCGCGAGCGGATCGCCCGCGACCTGCACGACGCCATCATCCAGAACCTCTTCGCTGTGGGCCTCTCACTCCAGGGGCAGGCTCTCAAAGTCGTCGACCCCGAGGTCCGCCGGGCGCTCGAACAAGATGTGGAGAGCCTCGACCAAACGATCACTTCGCTCCGCGGTTTCATCTTCGACCTCGGAACGCCAGGCGGCGATGAGCGGACCCTGCGATCCGAGATACGAGAACTCGTTACCCGCCTCGCCGGACCCCACGACACCGAAGTCCAAGTGACCTACACCGGAACGCTCGACACCCTTCCCCGCCGTGTCATCGAGGATGCGATGCAGCTCATCCGCGAGTCGTTGAGCAACTCACTCCGCCACTCGGAGGCCAGTCGCGTCACGATCGAACTCCACGGCGGTGATGACCGACTGGCCCTCCTCATCTCTGACAACGGCGTCGGGTTCGATCCAGCCACCGTTGCCTGGGGACTCGGACTCACCAATCTGAGGGAGCGATCCACGCGGGCTGGGGGACAGATCTCGATCGACTCGGAGCCGGAGACGGGAACGACCGTCCGCGCCGCGTTGCCGCTCTCCTGAGCCGGGCAGCGGGTCTTTTGAAACAACGCCCGTGGCACCACTACATTTCTGTCTTCAGCAAGCGCGCGCAAATGGGGAATCATGGACCTGAGGGTCGCTGCCACCGGTGAAGTAGTCACCGTTCCTGCCGGGACCACGGCCGTCATCGGCGCGGATCCGTCGGCAACAATCCGTGTCGCTCGACCCGGTATCTCACGGCGCCACGCCGTCGTGAAGTACGACGGCTCTCAGTGGGTGCTGCAGGATGCCTCCAGCCGCAACGGAACGTTCTACAACGGCGCCCGCATCCAGTTCCTGGACATCAAGGGTCCGACGACCGTCCTCCTTGGCCATCCCACCGAAGGCACGGAGGTCCAACTCACGCCGATCGCCACTCCCGGCTCGAGGGCCCCGACGGCCGGTTCGCCTGGTGCCGCGACAAGGCCGGCTCCCGGCGCCACACCGCCTGCCCCGGCAGCAACACCCCCACCGGCGCAGCGCACCCGCGTTGCTCCGACAACGCAGGCTGCACCGGGAAATTCGGATCCTCGCCTCGATGACCTCGTGTCGGCCCTCAACGACACGATGAAATCGATCAAGGGCCTCACCTGGTCTGTCTGGGCGATGATCGCCGTAACCGCTGTTCTGGCAATCCTGACCCTCTTCGTCGGGATCATCGGGAACTAGCTCGGAGCCACGAGCGGTGAGGTCCGAGCCCGAATCGCTAGTCGTCGTCTGAGGCTGTCCGGAGGTACTTCTCCACCTCAGCGCCGATCTCGTCGGCCGGCAGAACCTGAAGCGGAGTTACGAGTTCCGGACGGTCTTCCTGCATCTGCTCGAGCCGCTCAACGTATTGGCGTGCATCGTCGCGTCCACCGAGATCTACCTCGATCTGTTCGAGTTGGGTCGATGCCTCCAACGCCAGGTCGCCGATGGGGAATCGCACGTCCACCTGGCCGCCGACCCGTTCAATGAGGCTCAGCGCACCGGGGTGGAAGGGAGCCTGCAAATAGTGCGGCACCTGCGCCCAGTACCCGATCGCCGGGATGCCGGCATCCGCAACACCTTGCCGCAGAACACTGACGGCGGCCCCCGGCACCACGAGATCGTCGGGCAGCACCTCATCGCCCTCGCGCAGCAGAGCCTCGTCCGACGTCGTGCACACGACCCGTACCGGACGCGTGTGCGGCACTGGTGCCGGTACCGCACCGAGGGTCACGAACTTCTTGACGCCGTAGCGTTCGGTCAACCCCACGAACTCCCCGATCAGCTCCTTCCACCGGAAATCGGGTTCGTTCCCAACGACGAAGAGCAGGTCAACGTCGTCGACCGTTCGGTGAATGATCTCGAGGCGGGGCCAGACCGTCTCGATGAGTTTGCCGGCGGAGAAGTGCAGCGTTGGGCGCGACGAGCGGTAGTCGAACAGGGCGTCGGCCTCGAAGGCAGCGATCACATCCCCACCGTCGGACATTCGATCTGCGGCATCTGTGCCGACGGATGCAGCATCGACCCAGCCCGACATCGCCAGCAGCATGATCGGATCATTGAGGTCGAGATCGGTTGCGAAGGAAATCAGTGTCATCACTGCCGACGTTACTCAGCTCCGCGTTGTCACGCCGACGGGAACCCGGCAGCGGCCGCCTCCCGGTCCATTCGCTCGGTTACTCGCCCCCGAAGCTGCTGGAAGAACTCACGGGTATTGAACGGCTCGAGACCGGAGGCACCCATTGGGTCGTGCGCCTCGGAGGGAAGCCGGTAGTCGTCGACCTCAAAACCGCGTCTCCGCTCGTTCGCATAACCCCGCAGTTGGGTTCGCATCGCCGCGGCCCTGAGATCGTCGCCGGTGATGTCGAGTCCCGTCGCGATGCGGAGCGCATCGGCTTCGAACTCGGGGCTTGCGTTCGCGAACTTGCACAGGCCGGTGAAGTCGTCGATCAGATAGAGCGGCCCAGTCTCCGTGATGGCATCCACCCAGTAGTCGAGATCCGTCTGCCGTTCCATGGCATAGAGCATGAACGTGCGCATCGACATGTGCCCACCGGCCAGGGCCCACGGGAACCCCGGATTGATGTGCGGCTCGTATGCGGGATACTCAAGCCCCTTCGAGTGCATCGCATACCCCGTCTCCTCCAACTGGTCGGCAAGGCGTTTCACACCACCGCCGAGGTCGGGCAGGAGTCCGTCGGACACGGCCTGAATCGCCGCCATCACCCCGCCCGCGTCGCCGTAGGCCAGACCGCCAAGCAGGTCGGCGTCGTGGCGCCGGTTGTACTCCATGACGTACCCGAGGGTGACTCCGAGCGAGATCGAGTCCAGCCCCAGCTCGTCGGAGAGGTGAATGAGAGAGAAGGCTGCATCGGCGTCGTAGATACCGAGATTCGACGACAGCAGAGCGATCGGTTCGTAGTCCACCTTCGCACGGAAGCGCCCCGTCCCACCGTCTGGTTCCTCGTCATAGACGTTCTTGTGGCAGCGAATGCCACACAGGTAGCACCCCTCCGCCCTGACCTCGTACGGCCCATCCTCGACCGATTCCCGGTAGAGCGTCGTGCCGGCGTCGGTGCCGGTCGGAGCAAAGTTGAGTTCCGGAAGCGCCTGCTCTTCATGCATCCACTTGAGCGTTCGCCATGTCCCGCCGCGGTCGTGTTCGAGATCCCGATACCTGGCACTCCCCGGCCCCAGGTTGATCTCGCGATTGATGTCGCGCAGGCCGCGTTCGCGGACAGGATCTGGACCGTCGGCTGCGATCGCCCACAGATTCTTCGAGGCCATCACACCGCCGTATCCACCCCGCCCGCAGAACCGCTGCTTGGCATCGCCGCTTTCCAACTGGTTGTCCGTCGACAATCCGATGGCGGCATAGCGCACGGTCTCGTAGTGCTCCGAGGCAGGTCCGATGGATGCGAAGTGCGCCTGGGGATAGCGCCCATGAAGCTCCTGGATACGTTCGTTGATGGTGTGCCCTGCCAGGTTCGACGCGTCAAGGAAGTCGAACCGGACGGGTCCGTCATCGGATCCCGGCGTGAGGTGAATCAGCGTTGGTTGCTCGGCCCGGCCCGTGAAGATCACCTCGTCGACGCCGAGGCCGCGGAGCTTGGTCCCGAAGTGCCCACTCCCCGCGCTCCACATGAGGCCGGGAGCGCCGCTGTCGGACACCTTGAGGGGCGAGTAGCCGTGGAAGAACGTTCGCAGACCGGTCATCACGCGGGTACCGCTCAACAGGCCGAGATTCATCACAAGCGGTGCGGACGGGTCGTACGGGTCGTCAACCTCGACAGCGGTGAGTAGCTTCGTGGCACGAGCGATTCCACCGAGAGCGTCCTCGAGATCTTCAGCAGGGACCGACTCGAAGCGGACCGTTTGGTCCCGGAGGTCCACGTGGTATCGGTGAATCATCACCGATGTAACCGGCAACAGCACCCGCTCCTGCACGATCCCTCATCCCTTCAGTCGATCGTCGCATCGTAGCGATTGGCTCCGGTGCGCCGATCGAACGAGCGCTAGAGGTACAACCCCGTCTGCTCCTCGGCGGCCGGTGGCGCCAGGGCGTGCCGACGCTGCATCTGCTCGAGTTGGGCCTGAGCCGACATCTGCTGGGTCCATAGCGACGCCTGTATCCCCTGGAAAAGACCTTCGAGCCACCCAATCAACTGGGCTTGCGCCACCCTGATCTCCGGCTCGGTCGGTGTCTCGCCCTCAAGCGGGACGAAGATCGCATCGAGTTCTTCCTTGAGGTCGTCGGAGAGCACATCGCGCAGTTCCTCGATCGAACGGTGGTACACGGCGAGCAGTCGCTGGCGACCTAGATCATCCATACCGGACGCCCGCACTTCCTCGAGCATCGCCCGAGTCATCGAAGCGATCCGGATCAGCTTCGAGGGTTCGCTCACGAACGTGCCCTCGTCCTCCGGTTCGTCGGCGGCCACGGGATCGACTACCTGCGCAGTAATCGGCTCTTCGGCCTTGGGCGTTGATGTCGCATCGGTCTCGTTTTCCATGACCCCATGGTACGGCGGCGCGGCCCGAGCCGAGACGGTACCCTCGAATCCATGACGGATGCAGCAGCGCCGAGCGACGGGCAGAAGCGGTCGCGCGCATGGTGGAAGGTTCTCCTCGTTGCGGCCGCCGCGTTCCTCATCGTCGTGATTGTCGGAGTTGCGCTCTTCATGCAGGTGTCGGTGCGGCGGGCATTCCCCGACGTCGACGGCGAAGTCGCGATCGCCGGACTCGACGCGAGCGTTGAGGTCATCCGCGACGACATGGGTGTCCCCCACATCTACGCGTCCAGCACACACGACGTGTTCATGGCACAGGGCTACGTCCACGCCCAGGAACGGTTCTGGCAGATGGACTTCTGGCGCCACATCGGTGCCGGGCGTCTCTCCGAGATGTTCGGCGAGTCGCAAGTCGAGACGGACACGTTCCTCCGCACCCTCGGTTGGCACGAGATCGCCGAGGCCCAGTATGCGGCGGCCCCGCCGGACATGCGGGCGATCATGGACGCCTATGCCGACGGCGTGAACGCCTACCTCGCAACCCAGTCCCCTGCTGACCTCAGCTTCGAGTACACCGTGCTCGAGTTCACGAACCACTCCTACACGCCCGAGGTATGGACTCCGGTCGACACCCTCAGTTGGGGCATCGCCATGGCCTGGGAGTTGCGCGGCAACATGGACTCCGAGATCGAACGGGCGATGCTGCTCGGTACGCTCACCGATTCGCAGGTTGCCCAACTCTTCCCTCCGTACCCGGGTGACATCAACCCATACATCGTCTCGGCGGAAGAGAACGCGGCCAACCTGGTGACCACCATGGCTGCCTCGCTCCACTCGACCCCCGCGATTCGCTCAGCGCTGTCATCCGCTCACGAGAACATCGATCTCCTCGCCACGCTCGGCGCATCCGCGCCCGAGACCGGGATCGGGTCGAACTCCTGGGTCGTCTCCGGTGCCCGGTCACCGACCGGATCGCCGATTCTCGCCAACGATCCCCACCTCGCGATCCAGATGCCGTCGATCTGGTTCCAGAACGGCCTCCACTGCACCGACGTATCCGCCGCCTGCCCGTTCGATGTCGCCGGCTTCTCATTTGCAGGCGTACCAGGCGTGATCATCGGTCACAATGCCAACATCGCGTGGGGCGTCACGAATCTCGGGCCCGACGTCCAGGACCTCTACGTCGAGAAGGTGAACCCCGGCAACCCAAACCAATACGAAGTCAACGGCGTGTGGGTCGACATGGACGTCCACGAGGAGACCATCGCCGTCGCCGGCGGCGACCCCGTCACAGTCGAAGTCAAGGCGACACGCCACGGGCCGGTCATTTCCGGCTCGTATGAGGCCTTGGACGATTTCGCCGACTCAGGTAGCGCTCCTCCGGAGCCCTATGCGATCGCGTTGCGGTGGACGGCGCTCGAGTCGAACCCGGGAATCGTTCAGGCGTTCATCGGCCTCGACATGGCGCAAGACTGGGACGACTTTCGCGCCGCGCTCTCGACGTTCACCGTTCCGGCCCAGAACTTCATCTACGCCGACACCTCGGGGAACATCGGCTACCAGGCACCGGGGTTCGTCCCGATCCGCGCGGGCAGCGACGGGACACTTCCCGTCCCCGGGTGGACCGACGACTACGAGTGGAGCGGATACATCCCGTTCGACGAACTGCCACGGTCGTACAACCCGGAGAGCGGCTACATCGTCACGGCAAACAACGCCGTTGTCGACGACACCTATCCCTACCACATCACCTACGACTGGAATCACGGTTATCGAGCCAGGAGGATCGTCGATCTCGTCGGGTCCAATAGCGGCATCGGCCTCTCGGAGCATGGTTCGATTCAGTTCGACTCGTACAGCCTCAACGCGCAAACGGTCGTGCCGTATCTGACGGCGCTTGATTCCTCGCTCAAGGGTGTGCTTTCCGCGTGGGATCTCGGGAACCAAGCCGACTCCAGCGCCGCGGCGGCGTTCAACGCTGTCTGGACTCGCCTGCTCGAATACACGTTCCACGACGACCTGCCCGAGGACTACTGGCCCAACGGGGCGGGACGCTGGTACACGGTCGTTGGAGCGATGCTCGATGATCCGTCCGATCCGTTCTGGGATGACAAGACGACATCCGATGTCGAGGACCGTGACATGATGCTGTCGAAAGCCCTTGCCGCCGGCTTCAGCGATCTGGACGAATGGTTCGGCGACAACCCCGCGGACTGGCGCTGGGGTGACCTGCACCTGTCGGTCTTCCGGAACCAGACGCTCGGAGATTCCGGGATCGGCCTCATCGAGGACCGCTTCAATCGGGGCCCCCATAAGACGTCGGGCGGCGCGGACCTCGTCAACGCGACCGGTTGGACCGCGTTCGAAGGGTTCGAGACCACCTGGCTGCCTTCGATGCGGATGCTGGTCGACCTCGGTGATCTCTCCAGATCGTTGACGACCCACACGACCGGCCAATCAGGCCACGCCGACCACCCCCACTACGACGACATGATCCCCCTCTGGCTGGCAGGCGAGTACTCCCCCATGAACTGGACCCGCCCCCAGATCGAAGCCGCCGCAGAGGCCACACAGACCCTGATCCCGGGTGAGTAGGGAAGCCGCCAGTCGCCAGTCGCCAGGTGCCAGATTCTCCGCGTCAGCACCGGTTTGTGTCACATCCGGGAGATAGGTTGCGGGGATGGGACACCATGATCTCGCCACCGACACGATCGAGCAGGAACTGCTCCAGGGC
>Ga0316191_10004490_pt1 | contig 10418 bp, 12 predicted proteins | sample Eddworburr2cm_MG_FD_204928 | JGI IMG/M metagenome (GOLD analysis project Ga0316191, IMG submission 204928) | Coastal sediment microbial communities from Maine, United States - Eddy worm burrow 2 cm | ecosystem: Environmental > Aquatic > Marine > Coastal > Sediment | place: USA: Maine... | reverse complement strand
GATTTGCCGGCCAGCCTGCGAATCAGAAAGCTGATCACTAGGCATGGCTATGACATCGTTCACTCACATACCTCCCACGCCCATACCCTTGCGTTTTTTGCCGCCCTAAACCGCAGGACATGCCGGGTGGTTACCCGGCGGGTGGATTTTTCTATTTTTCGCAACCGGTTCTTGCCTTTAAATGGAATCAAGTATCGCTTTATGGCCGATTATTACATTGCTATTTCGCACCAGATTAAACAGGTGATGGTAAATGACGGCATAGCGGCCGACCGCGTTTTTGTTGTGCACAGCGGAATTGATCTGCAGCGCTTTGCCGGGGTTGCCGGTGATCATCTCGCGGACGAGTTTAACCTGAAGCCCGATGAGCGGGTGGTTATCAATGTTGCCCATTTGGCCGGGCACAAAGGTCAAAAGTATCTGGTTGGCGCCATCCCCCATGTGCTGGCCGCAATTCCAAATGTGCGCTTTTTTATCATCGGCAAGGGGGAGCTGATGTCTGAACTGCAGGCCCTTTCAGTTTCCCTTGGAATAGGCCATGCCCTTACATTCACCGGTTTTCGAAATGACGTCGGTGCTTTCTACAAGATTGCCGATCTTTTTGTTATGAGCAGTGTCCAGGAGGGTCTGGGTACGGCCATTCTCGATGCCCTTGCGCTGGGAAAACCGGTTGTGGCTGCAAATGCGGGGGGGATTCCCGAGATCATCAAGGATGGTCAGACCGGCCGCCTGGTTGAGGCGGCCAATCCGCAAGCGCTGGCCAAAGGAATCATCGAGATGCTTACCAATGTCGATCAGGCCAGAACAATGGCCCGGCGGGGGCAGGATACTGTCAAAGCGGGATTTTCCATCGATGCCATGGTTGAAAACAATTTAGCGGTCTATAATCGGCTCTTGACATCCAACAGCCGCAGACCGCAATCTTCTTCCGATTAGAAAGCGCTTGATCCGGCTTATTCCGGCTTATAAAATAAGGATAACGGTAAATATGAAAATCCCGATAAAGCTATCGGCTGCCATCATAACTTTCAATGAAGAAGATAATATTGAACGTTGCCTTGAATCACTCGAGAAAACGGCTGATGAAATCCTAGTGGTCGACTCCTTCTCATCTGACAGGACCGCTGAGATTTGCAAAAGTAAAGGCGTTGAATTTATTCAACACCCCTTTGAAGGGCATATCGAGCAAAAAAATTATGCCCTGTCCTGGGCCAGCAATGATTACGTGTTATCCCTGGACGCTGATGAAGCACTTTCTGATAAGCTCATCCAATCAATTCGAGCGGCCAAACAAAACTGGAGTGCAGATGGATATTCGGTGAACCGGTTAACCAATTACTGCGGCAAGTGGATTCGACATTGCGGATGGTATCCCGATAAAAAAATCAGATTGTGGGATAAAAGAAAAGGGTACTGGGGCGGGGTCAACCCCCATGACCATGTCGTCATGGAAAAAAATAGCCGCATTAGCCATCTGCAGGGTGACCTTCTTCATTATTCCTATCCGACGATCAGGGATCATATTTTGCAAATAAACAGCTTCTCCGATATTGCGGCCCGGGCGGCCTTCGAAAGGGGCCGGCGATCCAACCTGTTACTGGATGTATGTCTGAACCCAACTTTGACTTTTGTTAAGAAATATTTTTTAAAACTAGGAATTTTTGACGGGTATGAGGGTTTTGTAATTTCGACCAGCACGGCCTATGGAAAGTTTTTAAAATACATCAAATTAAGAGAATTGGAAAAGTAGAAACGTACCGATTAGCCTGGTTATACAGGCTTGGTGACTTTTAGTTGCTTGTCGCTGGATCATGTTGAATAGGTGTCAGGTGTCGGGTTCAAGCAGGTTTCAGGTGTCAGGATGAAATGCAGAGGTTCTGAGGGCCTGGGTATAAGGCGCAGGGCTTGGGAGCAAGGTGTCTGGAGTCTTCCAATTAAAAATCTGAAATCGAATTATCTGCCCTCTGTCATCTGAAACCTGACACCTGACACCTGAACCCTTTTTAGCACAGCCGATTTATGAGGATAGGGTTATATGGGCTTAACCAGGGACTCATAACAGGCCACAACCTTCTGGACATACCTTTCCGGACTGAGAACGGTTTCCGCATATTGCCGTGCGGCCCGGGAGCAGCTTAGCCGGAACTTTCTATCGTTTGTCATGGCCATCATGGCCCGGGCCAGGTCCACGGGTTTTTCTTCGATGAGAACGCCGGTTTCCCCATCTCTGATCAATTCGGGTAAAATTCCTCTACGGGCTGCAATCACGGGCTTGGCGCAGGCCAGGGCCTCCCTGACCGCGCGGCATGAGCCGTCACTGCCGGGAACCAAAAAAATCTTGTAATCAAAAAGGTTTAACACATCGCGATAGTCATCCTGGCGATATCCCGTAAAAATAACATTGCGGTCCAACCCGCGACGGCTAACTGGCTGTCGGGCAACGGTGTCGATGTGGGTGCCGCGGCCGACAATAAGAAATTTAAAGTCAGGAACTTCTTTTGTTACCAGCTCGATCGCGTCGAGCAGCAAGGAGAAATTTCTGTGTTTCTGGACACGGGCCACAATTCCGCCCACCGGGGTGTCAGCTGTCAAATCAAATTCCGCAAGCAATTTTGGGCTTTTTTCGAGGGGGCGAAAAATCTCCGGATCAACGGGGATGTCCACTTGTTGAATGTCTTTTTCAGGAAAAATTTTGGAAAGATAGGTTTGTACCCCTAAGGAGGCCGTCATAATCTTGGCGGTTCGGTTTAAAAAAAATCGCTGCCTGAAGTTCAACGGGGCGGGTTCACCATCGTAGCAAGTTCTGATTAAGCGGTCACCGAATCCGGCGAGTACAGCCGTTAAGGAATCGTTATCCTGATGGCTGTGAATCAGCTTGATCCGCTGGTGGTTGACAATTTTTCTTAAGGAATAAATATCCGGGATCACCTGCCAGTTTTGGTGTTTTTTAAGAATCAGGCCATTCACAAAATCTAGTTCAAGCTGGCAGGCCTTTTGGTAAAGAAAATTTTGCACACCCCGTCTGCGCTCGCACGCGAAGAGGGCCTCAACGTCTTCGCGCCTCTTCAGCCAGGTGACCAGATTCAGGGCGTGATCCGCCGGACCGGTCCATTTAAAATTGCTGTACAGGTGTAAGATTTTTTTCGGATTCATTTTTGGTTCAATAATCTTTCAAAAGGTCGGTAATGGCACGGCAGGCCTTTTCGACGCCGCCCTGGCGTTCTTTTATATACTCACGTGATCTGTTGATTATCTCAGCCCGGGGCGGAGAGCTTTCCATATCCTTTAAAAGCAGGGCGGCCGCTTCCCGCCAATTGCCGGCCACCCGGAGCAAATCGGCGTCGATGATTTCAGGCCCCACCCACGCAAAGTTTTCCCACGACGGCCCGATAACCGGTCTTGTTCCGCAAATTAGTGCTTCTAAAAAATTCTGCCCGCCCAGGGGCGCAAGGCTGCCGCCAACAAAGGCCGATTTGCAAAGTTGGTAGGCCTGCAGCAGCTCTCCGAAAGTATCCCAGATGATAACCGTCCCGGCTGTTGCCGGCCCTTTGGCCTCCGAGCGCAGAGACCATCGAATACCGGCCTGATTGAGGGCCTCCTGCCAGGATCGGATCCGGTGCAGATGCCTCGGAAACAGGCCGATGACAGTTTGCGGACTTTTACGGAAGATAGCAATGATAATTTGTTTGACCAGGGGTTCTTCCTGGCGCCTGACAGACGCCAGGACCACAAAGGTCAACCCGCCTGGTACCAGGTCTTTTATCCTGTTGGGATGGTCCGCGGAGGTGGCTGCGGAGGCGACACGGTCAAATTTAATGTTCGGCATGGTCGCGATTCCGTCCGGACCGAACAACTGTTTGAAACGGTCGGCATCGGCCGATGAAATGGCCAAAACCCTTGCAGGTCTCAGTTGGCGCCAAATCGAAGGCCACAGCAGATATCTTTTCAGGCTCCTGTCGGTTATCCGGCCGTTAATGATGATTGTTTTGCAATGGTGCTGCTTTAGGGCGCGCAAAAGGCCCGGCCAGATTTCAGTCTCTAACAGCACCATGGCAGCCGGACGGATAGCGGCGACGGCCTTGCGCATGATAGCCGGTTTGTCGAAGGGAAAATAGGCAACGGTGATATGGATTTTCTCCCCGGTGCTTCCCCGGTCCGTCAGGGCCCGATTCAGGATATCAATTCCCTGGCTGGTGTTCGAGGTCACCAGGATCTTCACCGTCCGGTCAACCTTAAGGGCCTTAATTATTTCAAGGGCCAGATAGGATTCACCGACGGAGGCGGCCTGGATCCAGATATCCGCAACCGGCAGCATAGGTTTTAAGCGTCTTTGCTGAAATCCCTCGGCCAGGCGATGATTCAACCGCAGCCATGGCACTGTGCAACTCCAGAGCAGGTTATACAATCCGAAAGCAATTCTTGGGGTCATATTATTCAGCATTTATGAATCGTATTTAAATGCCTATTATTTGTCAATTTTTTTCATCCGGCCGTTCATCTCAACAACCCCAAACCGGCAAGTCGCGGCAAGACCGGTGCGGTCGACTCTAAATGTCTGAACATTGACAGGCTAAAAATTGTTTGTTACTCGTAAGGGCCACTTTGGGCATGTGTTGGGAGACGAGGTCAATGGAATCCAATCCAGATGATGGCAAACCGATACGTCATCAGGGAATCGATAACAGCGGTCATATTTTAAAGCGCATCATCGGTAAATTAGCGCACCGGCATATTATCGGGCTCGGTAAGGTTTTGGGCGCTGCGGCCTATTTCCTGGATCTACCCCACCGCCGGATTGTGCGGCGCAATCTGCAATTTACCCATCCCGACTGGACCCGCGAAAAAATTGACAATCTAGCACGGCGTGTTTTTCAGAACCTGGGCATTTCCTTTCTTGAGACGTTTCAGTTGGCGACCCTGTCCCGGGAACAGGTGCTCGGCCGGGTTCGGGTGGTGGGCCTGGAAAATTTGCAGAATGCGCTAAAAAGCAAGAGCGGTTTAATTCTTGTATCCGCGCACCTGGGAAGCTGGGAGACAGGGCTGCTTTTTTTCTGTTGCTATATCCAAAAACCGATCCTCGGGGTTGCTAAAAAGATACGTCTCGCACCGCTGAATCGTTGGGTGCACCGGCTACGAAGCCGATTTGGACTCAAGATCGTATATAAAAAAGGTGCGCTGCCTGAAATGCGCCGGGTGCTTCGCCGGGGAGGCGTCATCGGACTGCTGGTGGACCAGAGTCGACGATCTGAAGGTGTGGATGTCAATTTTTTTGGACACCGCGTAACAACCACCCCGGCGGCTGCTTTTCTGGCAATCCGATGCCAAAGTCCGGTGCTGCCGCTTTTTTGCGTCCGGGACGACAGCGGCCGGTTAAACGTAATTGTGAAATCCCCGCTGGAAATGAAACGAACGGGGGATTTGCGATCCGATATCCAATCCAATACCCAGATGATAACAGATGTCGTGGAAAAAGCCGTTCGCCAATACCCCGACCAGTGGTTTTGGGTGCACAAACGCTGGAAGAAATATTATCCGGATCTTTACCCCGAATACCAGGCTCGAAGGCAACGGCGCCATGAGAAAAAAAGAGCGTCGCAACCTGATGCAGGCGAATAAATATTAGGCTTTATATTGATATGCAGGCACCGGCACGCCAAAGTCGGTTGCGGTTTAATTAAACCAATTTCTCCGTCGTCCTCGTATTTTGTACTTGATATCCTTTGATTTCTGCAATAAATAATACTGTACCGTATGATTCGCCTTGGTCAGGGAACAGTGGACAGAAAAACGGTAATCTTGCCTATTGCCAACGGGAAATACCTCCTGCCAATTTTTTTCACTGTTTTTTCGAATAATTCGCAAAGGGTCACTGCGAGCGATCCGCCCTTTGGGACTTGATCTGTGAACGCAAAGATAAATATATTTAATTTCAAGGAGAGCGCAATGGCAATCAGTCAGGAACTTTTAGACATTCTAGCCTGCCCGAAGTGCAAAGGCGACCTATATTTGAATGAAGCCAAAGATGGTCTGAAATGTGACCAATGCAAATTATTGTTTGAAATTCGGGATGATATCCCGATTATGCTCATTGAAGAAGCCAAACCACTTGATGGATAGTTAGTAAATAACAATTAACGAATAACCTCAAAGGCATGAGTAAACCCCAGGAACCGAAACCTGCCAAACTGGTCATCGGGCTTTTCATGAAGGACAGGGCTTTGTTTGAACCGCTGGCCGTTGAACTTGCATCCGAATTTGGTTCTTTAGACATGGTCAGCCCATGGATGCCGTTTGATTATACGACTTACTATGAGCAGGAGATGGGAACACCGCTTCTTCGGCGACTGCTGGCCTTTAAGACGCTGATTGAACAGCTCGACCTGGCCAGCGTAAAATTGACGACCAATCGTTTGGAAGATCAATATACGCGTAACGGCCGGCGTCGGGTCAACATTGATCCGGGCTATCTATCGTACGAACGATTTGTGCTGGCTTCCGGTAAAAATTTTATCCATCGAATTTATATCGGACAAAAAATTTATGCTGATTTAACATTGATTTATCAGCAAGGAGCTTTTCAGAAATTGCCCTGGACCTATCCCGACTATGCGGACCGACCGATTGCCGGCTTCCTGGCGCAGGCACGTGCCAAGTATGCGGTTGATTTAAAACGGGCTGACGATTAAATTCAGTTGTGGCATTAGGACACTGTTATCAAAAAACTTAATGGAGAACCCCCAAGTTATGATCAAAAGCATGACCGGTTATGCGACTGCTGAAAAAAACGCCGGTGAAATTACGGTGTCGGCTGAGATGCGTGCATACAACAATCGTCATCTGGATATTGTCCTGCGAATGCCTCCGAGCTACATGGTGCTCGAAGATAAGCTCAAAGGGCTTGTCGCCGCGCGCATTGCCCGAGGACGGGTGGAGATTAAAGTTCAAATCAAAGATGAATCCGAACAGGCCATGGCCTTTGAAATTGATCAGCCCAGGGCCAAAGCAATTCACAGCGCCCTTGCGCGGTTAAAAAAGGAGTTTAATCTGGGCAATGACATTTCCGTAGAACAATTGCTCAGTCTGGGTGGAATTATAAAACCGGTTGAGCCCTCCGATGAACCCGACAGCCTGTGGACAACGATTGAGGCCTGCCTGATCCAGGGCCTCGATGAACTTGAAATTATGCGTCAAAAAGAAGGCGATTTCATCGCCGCTGATTTGTCCGCAAGACTGGATTTCATTGAAGGGTGCCTTGCTGAGATAAAAGGTGAATCCGCGACGCTGTTAGAACAGTATCAGGAACGATTGAAGGAACGCATCGCTGCGTTGACCCGTGAGACAGTGGAGATTGACCCTGCCCGGCTTGCTCAGGAAACAGCCTTTTTAGCTGACAGGAGCGATATTTCCGAAGAGATTGTCCGAGCAGAGAGCCACGTAAAGCAGTTTCGCCATATAATGAACGCCCAGGAGCCCGGGGGACGAAAACTCAATTTTTTGCTGCAGGAATTCAATCGGGAATTTAACACCATCGGCGCCAAGATCGGCCATGCCGATACATCTCACAAAATCGTCAATATTAAATCCGAACTCGAAAAGATTAGAGAACAGATCCAAAATGTAGAATAGCTAATAGTGTTCAGGGTTCAGAGGTTCCAAGGTTCCGGGTTCAGAGGTTCAGGGTTCAAGGATTCGGAGGTTCAGAGTTCAAGGTTCAAGGGGTTCAGAGGTTTAAGGGATCAGGCACCATCAACCTTATCACCGTGAGCCCCATGGTCGCATTTAAAATTACCCCTCGTCCTCAGTATAAAATCGATTTGTGAGTGCGAGAGTGCTAAGCTCAGGGATCGTCTTGAGCCGCACGGCGGACAAGCACATAACCTTTGAACCCAGAACCCAGAACCTTTGAACCTTTAAACTATAGCGCATACGCGAGCTCACCACAGAAACAAAGATGGCGTAACTAAAGTCTTTGTACATGCGACAACCAGCAGAAATGGAGGTAGGATGGATCAAACTCTTTTAAACATCGGTTTTGGAAGTACGGTGGTTTCGGATCGGGTAGTTGCCATTGTGTCCCCGAATTCTGCGCCGATGAAGCGGCTCAAAGACGATGCCCGTGAAGAAAGGCGTCTGATCGATGCAACCCACGGCCGCCGTACCCGTTCGATAATTGTCATGGACAGTAATCACGTAGTGCTTTCAGCCATCCAGGCTGAAACCGTCTCCCAGCGCTATGCCCAACTGAAAGAGCCGTCCTGATCAAAATGAAAAAGGGGCAAATCAAAAAAGCCCGGGCGCCAGTAAATTCAAGCTTTTTAAAAGGCCCGGGCCATCTTTTTATCATTTCGGCACCATCCGGGGCCGGCAAATCAACCCTGTGCCACGCTATGCGGGATCATTTTTCAGATCTTTTATATTCGATTTCATATACCACCAGGACCCCGCGCAAAGGGGAGCAAAACGGCGTTGACTACTATTTCATCCCTAAAGACGAGTTTGAAAAGGGAATTTCGCACCATCAATGGGCTGAATGGGCTGAGGTACACGGAAACTATTACGGCACTTCAGCAAAATTTCTGGACAATGGATTATCGGCCAAGAGGGATATTCTGCTGGATATAGACGTTCAGGGGACACGCCAAATTCTTAAGCGCTACCCCGACGGCATTACGATTTTCATATTGCCGCCTTCACTGGAAGTCTTAAAGCAACGCCTGGAAGCCCGGGGTACAGACAGCCTGGAGGTCATTACGGTGCGCCTGGACAATGCGCGTAAAGAGATGGCGCAAAAAAATATGTATCGGCATATCGTCACCAATGATCGGCTGCCGGATGCAACGGCGGAAATGGTCACTATTTTTGAGAGCTATCGCTCGTGAAAACCGAAATATTATACGGTATCCATCCGGTTTACGAGTCCCTGACCGCCCGGCGGCGAAACATTTACGAAATTTATCTTCAAAAAGACAATAAATCCGGTCGTCTTGACCGGCTGGCGTCTTTAGCGACCCGCAGAGGTATCCGGGTGAAAACCGTGGGCTCCGGTGATCTTAAAGCGCTTGTCGGTGTGGCCGGTCATCAGGGGGTGGCTGCCCAGGTCGATCCTTTCCCACTGACTGCGATCGCAGACATACTGGCTGCGGCCGAAACAAAGGGTGCACGGCATTTTTTGTTAATGCTGGATAACATCCTGGATCCTCAGAATCTGGGGGCCATTATCAGAACCGCTCTTTGTGTCGGTATTGACGGTGTCGTTATACCCAAAGATCGCAGCGCGCCGCCGACGCCTGCGGTTTCCAAAGCTTCCGCCGGGGCGCTCGAGCACATATTCTTAAACCGGGTGACCAATCTGGTGCCAACCATCAAACATTTCAAAAAAAGTGGTCTATGGGTCATCGGACTGCACAAAGAAGCTGACAAGTCCATTTATGACTGCGATATGACCGGATCAGTAGCCATAGTTCTCGGCGGTGAGCAAAAGGGGATACGGCCCTTGGTGAAAAAAAATTGCGATTTTCTGGTTTCCATTCCCCAACTGGGAGCACTGAATTCACTCAATGCATCGGTGGCTGCGGCGGTGGCCATGTATGAAACCCTGCGGCAAAGGCAAATGAAGGTGGAAGGCGGAATGCGGAATGCGGAAAGGAAACCGGATGACAAAGGTAAATGAATGCGGAATGCGCAAAAGGAGAGGGTTGAATGTCTGACTTTCAAATTTCCGCATTCCGCATTCCCACTTCCGAATTCCAAGGTATCTGGCGCCACAGGTTCAATAAATGATATCGCATCTCTTGAATAGGCTCTACCAAATAATCCAAGAGACCGTCTTTCCGCCTAAATGCCTGGTGTGCGCAAATTTTTTTCGGATTCCGGATCAAAACCGTCCAAAGATTGCAGCAAACTCGGGTCCTGATGGAAATACCCGAGCGCTATCGGTTCAGGCCCAGCTGGAGATATCGCTGGCAACCTGCCTATGTGCAAACTGTCTTACAGAACTGATTACGGTTGAATCTCCGCTTTGCATCTGCTGCGGCATACCGTTTAAGAGCAGGCAGGGGCAGGATCACTATTGCGGCGCATGCATTGCATCCGGTAAAAATTTCGGCATTGCCCGGGCACCGCTGGTATACGATAGGATTATTACGGAAGTCATCCATTGCTTTAAATACAAGGGCAAAATTCAACTGGCCCGGCCGCTCGGTGAACTTCTCTTGACGGCCTTTATGTTTTTTTGGGATAAAGACAGCATCGATATTATTTTGCCGGTGCCCTTGCATCCCGGCAGGCTCAGGCGCCGGGGATTCAATCAGGCCCACCTTTTGATTCGAAACTGGCCGGACATGGCGGCAGGTGGTTATTGTGATTTGCCCCGCATTCGGATTGAACGCGACGTTTTAATCAGGAAAATCCCCACGCCC
>Ga0316191_10004488_pt1 | contig 10420 bp, 9 predicted proteins | sample Eddworburr2cm_MG_FD_204928 | JGI IMG/M metagenome (GOLD analysis project Ga0316191, IMG submission 204928) | Coastal sediment microbial communities from Maine, United States - Eddy worm burrow 2 cm | ecosystem: Environmental > Aquatic > Marine > Coastal > Sediment | place: USA: Maine | collected... | reverse complement strand
CAGGTCTACCCGCGACAAATGAAAGTCTCGCAGGGCCAGCGTCAGCAAGCGACTGGCTGCCGACTCAGCGGTGCCATTGTCGGCAGCTTTGCGATACAGGGCGTAGATCCGCTCGTCCTGGGCTATCTCCGTCTGGTAACGAGCCAGCAGGGGCAGACAGTTGTTGTAGGCTTCGCGCAGGGCCTTGGAGTTGGCTACCCCATGCAGGTGGCTGACGGGCGCCCAGGCGTAGTGCAGGCGTTCATCGAGCGCCTCCAGGGGCAGAATACTTTGGGCGAAGTCACCCTCATCACCGGCGGCCTTCAGAATGTCGCCGAGAGCGGACCGGTTCTCCGCCAGAACCTGGGCGATGGCAGGCTCGATATCTTCAGGCCGAATTCGGCTGAAGCTCGGCAGATGTTCGCTGTCGAGAAGGGGGTTGGACACAGGGGACCGTTGCACGAAAAAAAATCATCCTATCACAGGCCCCGGGGCTGGCTTAAACTCGCAAATCCCTGATTCGTGGTGCATAAAGCGATGCTTGAATCTCTCGACCTGGTAGTGATAGGTGGCGGCAGCGGCGGCCTGGCAGCGGCCCAGCGGGCCGTGGAGTACGGCGCCAAAGTCGCCGTAATTGAGCGGGGCCGACTCGGCGGCACCTGCGTGAATGTGGGCTGTGTGCCGAAGAAAGTTATGTGGAATGCTGCCGCACTGGCCCATGGCATGCACGATGCGCGCGACTACGGTTTCGATGTGCCCGAGGTGTCCCATGACTGGGCCGCCCTGAAGAGCCGGCGCGATGCCTATGTGGAAAGACTGAACGGTATTTACGCGCGCAATCTCGATAACAAGGGTATCGAGCACCTGGCTGGTCAGGCCCGCTTTCTGGATGCTCATACCATCGAAGCCGGCGCTCGTCAGCTCACGGCGCCCCACATCATTATTGCCGCGGGTGGCCGGCCCTGGTTTCCGGCCATTCCCGGTGCCGATCTGGGTATCGATTCCGATGGTTTTTTTGATCTGGCTGAGTTGCCGGCCCGGGTGGCCGTGGCCGGCGCGGGCTATATCGCAGTCGAGCTGGCCGGGATGTTAAAGAGCCTGGGCGCTGACGTGTCCCTGCTATATCGCTATGACAGCGTCCTGCGCAGTTTCGACCCCATGCTGCAAAGCGGTCTGCTGGAAGCCCTGGGCGAAGCCGGCATTACCCGGGTGCCGCAGGCGACGCCGACGGCATTGCTGGGCGAGCCCGGCAATATCCGCGTCCAGACCGAGGCCGGCGCCGAGCTGGGGCCCTTTGACTGCTTCCTGTGGTGCGTGGGTCGGGTGCCGGAGACCGAAGAGCTTGGCCTGGCTGCGGCCGGCGTGCAGACGGATGCCAAGGGCTTTGTGCCAACCGATGCTTACCAGGCCACCAATGTGCCGGGTGTTTATGCAGTGGGTGATGTCACGGGCCGGGCTGCGCTGACCCCAGTCGCTATCGCGGCGGGCCGCCGTCTCTGCGACCGGATTTTCGGTGGCATGACCGATCGTCATCTGGATTATGAAAACATTCCCACCGTCATTTTCAGTCATCCCCCCATCGGCACCTGTGGTCTGACTGAAGACCAGGCGCGTGAACAGTACGGCGAGGCTGTCAAAGTCTACAGTTCTGACTTCGTGCCGCTATTTAATGGTGTCACGGATCACAAGCCACGCATGCGGATGAAACTGGTAACCGTCGGTGCAGAGGAACGGGTGGTGGGTATTCATCTGATCGGCCCGGGCAGTGACGAGATGTTGCAGGGTTTTGCTGTGGCCCTGCGCATGGGGGCAACCAAACGCGACTTCGACAACACCGTGGCGATTCATCCGACCAGCGCGGAAGAGCTGGTCACTCTGCGTTAGCTTCCCAGGCTGCGCACCAGCAGGCCGATAGCAGCCGCAGCCGACACAATGAGCACCGCCCGGCGGGTCGCGCCCTGGTCCAGGCGGTGGCGCAGTCGGTTCGCGATCCAGTAACCGGCCAGGAAGCCGGGCATCATCAGCGCACCGGCTGAGGCCTCCGTCGCGCCAAAGCGGCCGAACAGGGCCAGAACGACCAGAATCAGGGCTGATGCAACGGTATAGATCAAGGCCAGGGTCGCCCGCACCCGTGGCCCGCTGGCATGCTGAAACAACAGGGCCAGCACCGGTGCGCCTATCCCGGTGCTTGCGCCCATGGCGCCCGCCACGCCGCCGGCGACTACTGCACTGGTCTTGTTCAGCGGGATATCCAGGCCGATGACTGTCAGCGCGATGGCCAGCAGGATGACCACGGCGAACACCAGTCCCAGCTGCTCCGCCGGCAGGGAAGCGATGATCCAGGCTCCGAGCGCCGAGCCCGGCACCAGGCCGATGAAGACAGGGGTGAGGTGCTCGCGGTCAATGTCGCCGCGTTCCCGCCAGGCCATCAGGGTGGACAAGGCCAGGCTGGCAAAAATCATCGGCGCCGGCACCAGGCTCAGGTTGATCCACGCCAGCAGAGGCACGATCAGAAAGCCGGCACCGACTCCGCTGGCGGCTTGCACCACAGAGCCGACGCTAATGGCCAGGGTGGCCGCCAGCAGTTCCAGCGGCGTCACAGGATGCGGCGGATGATCACCCGGAGCGGGCGCCAGGCCCAAAGATGTACCAGAGAATGACGCCGAGTACGGGCAGTAACAGGACAACGACGATCCAGAGGACTTTCATGCCCGTGGTGGCTGAGCTTTGAGCAATTTTCAAAATCGCATAGACATCCAGCACCAGGACGACAAGACCGAGAATACCGTTCACTTCCATCAGGGCTCTCCCTTGGTGCGACCGGCGGCCGCGTCAATTATTAACTTGCCCACGTCAGGCGCGAGGCGAGCCAAAGATAGCATGCGGCTGCGATGCCCGATGAGCCGAAAATCATGGCCATCACAACGATCTGGTAACGCACTGCGATCAGCGGATCGATGCCGGAAAGAATCTGCCCCGTCATCATCCCCGGCAGCGAGACCAGGCCGACGGCAAACAGCGAATTGATCAGGGGTATCAGCGCTGCCTGAAAAGCTTCATGCAGGGCGGTGTGCGGATCTGTCCGCCTCTGACGCTCCGATGCGAAGCGTTCTGCGGCCAGACTCACGCTGTTCATGGCGCTGGCGAAAATCATGCCGGCCAGGGGGATCACATAGCGCGGTTCGTACCAGGGTTCGATCTGCACCACCAGCTGAGTGACCAGCCAGAGTACCGGCACGCCGCCAACAAAGATGGCCGCCAGGGCGCGACCATAAGTTCCGGCATTACGCTGTTGCACCGGGCGCACGGCAATGCTGCTGGCAGCTATCAGCATGACGGCCAGCGCCCCTGCCACCAGAGCGCCCTGATCGGCAGCGAACAGGAAGTTCAGCACGTAACCAATCAATACCAGCTGCAGCAGCATGCGGCCCAGGGCATAGGTGGCGGTACCGGCGCCCAGGGACCAGCGATACAACACCACCAGCACCACCGCCGCCGGAATGAAGGCCAGCACCAGGCCCGGCAGGGTGATGTGAAGCACGCCGGGATTCACCGCGACTATTCGCCGATAGCGGTTTTGAGGGAGACGCGCGGGCCGTCTGCCTCCCAGTAAGGCGGGAAGCGCATGGCAACGGCAGACGCTGCCATGGCGGCCGCATAGAACACGGTGAACAGACCTACATTGCCGTACAGGACGAAATAACTCAGGGTCGCGAGCAGAAAAGGATTGTGTGCGCCCAGTACCTTCTTGTTATTCCAGGCGCGGATATTGTGGGGCGGTGATACGTGAATATCCCACCAGCCGGACTGGTAATTCATGTTGTAAACGGCAATCACCACCAAGGTAGCCAGGGCCGTGACCGGCGCGGGTAACTGGAAGCTTTCGAAGATTGCGTAGATGGACAGCAGCATCCACGCACCGCAGGCGCCCCACACCAGCCCGAAGAGCAGGGATGGCAGCAGATACAGGCGGCGCCCGTGGGTCAGGGTTCCGCGTGGCCACCAGATCACATAGCCCCAGACAAACGCTGCCCCGCACAGCCCGGTGAGGCCCAGCCACAGGGGATCGCCCAGCTGGGCAGCTGTGACTAGCGGCTGGGCAGACAGAGCGCCCCAGACGCCGGTCAGCCAGGCCAGTAGGCCCACACCACAGAAATAGATGCCGGCTCGCAGCCAGGCCATGCGCGGGCTATGCACCCCGGCGTCATGCTTCGGGCGTTCCGCGAACAGCACGCCGCCCAGGACAGTGGCAATGAGCACAAGGCTGACAGCAAGAGCGTCGAGTTCCGGAGCCGCCCGATAACCGAGAAAAAAATCAGTGGGATTCATCAGCTGCCCGCCTTTTGTTTCAGCTCGTGGGGCCAAAAGTTGTATAGATACTCACCCAGTCCAGACCCAGCCGCGTGCCAATCAGTTCCGCCAGCTGGGCCCTGATGGCGTCGTCGCGGAACTGCACGGTGATGGTGTTGGTCAGTGGCTCGCCGGCAGCATTCACGATCCGCGCCGGTTGCATCAGGATTGCCGGGTAGACCAGCCCTTTCTTTTCATAAGCGCCGAATTCAGCCCCATCAATCCGGACCGGCTCACCGAGCAGCTCGGTCCAGATGCTGTCCAGGGCACTGGGTTCATTGTCCTGGCGCTCGATGAACCGGGCAAAGTCGTCTTCAATACGCCTGACATACTCATCGAGTATCACCTCGCCCGGTTTTGCATCCCGGGTCAGGCCATCTTCCTCCACCGCCGGTATGGCGAGGATCGCCGTGATGCAGTCGATCTGGCTCACTCGATGCTCACTCCACCGGCCTCCAGCACCCGGCGGGCAGGCTCCAGTTGTTCGGCATAGCGACGCCAGCGGCCGGCGGCGCCCTGGTAGAGAGCTTCGCGCACCTGGGAGGCACTGGCCGTGGCCACCGGCGCGGCATTGTGCTGAAACTCCAGGCAGGCCGGCTCCCAGTCGAGCCCGCAGTGCTCGATCAGCCGCCGGCTTTGCTGTTCCTGATTGGCAACCAGCTCCTCGTAGTCCAACCGCAATACCCGTTGCGGCAGGACTGCATCCCAGTGCTGCATCAAGGCATCAAACTGCAGGTAATAACGTGCGGTATCTTCCAGATCGTAGGCGTAGTTGTAGTAAGAAAAGTCCGTGGCAAACAATTGCCGGAAGTTGCTCAGGCAGGTATCCAGCGGGTGCCGGCGTACACAGACGATTTTTGCATTCGGCAAGGCCCGGGCGATAAACCCTACCAGCAGGAAGTTCAGAGGCGTCTTGTCCGTGAAGTGTGCTGTCTTGCCCGTGGCCGGCCGGGTACTGTGCAGATAGGTCTGACCCAGTTTCGCCGGATCGACCTGCAGGCCCCGGCTTACTACCTCCGGATCCAGGATCCGGGCTGATTGACTGCCGCCGGCTTGTTTTAGTACCAGCCCCAGGTTCTGCAATTCACCAGCGGCATAAACCGCCGAGTGGCTGGAGATGATGCGTTCGACCAGGGTCGTGCCGGTGCGCGGCATGCCGACGATGAAAATGGGTTCGGCGCTTTGTTCGCCGGCAGGCAGTTGTCCGCACAGCTCGGGGCTGAAGCTTGTCTGCAACGCGGCGAACAGCGTTTCATCTTCGGTTGCTGAATAATCCAGCTCGCGCTTTTTCCGGCTATTTCCCCGGGACCAGTTATTAAAGGCGCCGGCGTAGTCACCCAGGTCTTCCAGTTCCTTGGCCAGGGCGTGGCGCAGATAAAGCTCGGCATTGACGGGTAAATCGGCTGCCTGCAACAAGCGTTGCAGAGTCCCGGTGTGATTATTCTGTGCAGTCTGCCGGCGCAGGTTGGCGCGGGCCCAGTGAGCCTGGTAAAAGTCAGGCTTCAGGGCCACGGCCCGGTCGTAAGCTGCTTCAGCTTCGGTCAGCTCGCCGGTGAACTTCAGGGCTGCAGCCAGGTTGAACTGGAACTGGGCATTGGCGGGTGCCCGGGCAACTGCCTGCCTGAAATTCTCCGTGGCCTGGGCATGGGAGCCGCAGCGGGTATAAACCCAGCCGAGGGTGTCATGTGTCAGGGCATCGGTGGGCTGTAGCGCCGCCGCCCGGCCGGCAGCATCCAGGGCGGCCTTCGGAGCATTCAGCTGGGCCAGGCAACGGGCCATCAGGGCGTAATAGTCGGGGCGACTGCGTTCAAGCTGAATGGCGGCCGACAGATGTTCCAGGGCCTGGCGTAGCTGGCGTTGCTCGGCGGCAATATTCGCCAGCAGAAAATAGCCGTGGGCATCGCGCGGAAACTGCGCCAGCAATTGGCGGCAGCTCTTTTCAGCGCCGGCGAAATCCCCGCCGGCCAGTAACTGCCCGATCCGGTTGTGACGGCGGCGACTGTCTGCCGTGTAATGCTCAGCCAAAATGAAACGGGCCTCTATAAGAGGCCCGCATCATATCAGTGATCTGCCAAGGGGCGATCAGCCCGTTGCTAGAAGCTGTAGTTAAGGTCCAGCCCGATCACGCGGGGTGTCAGCACGTAATTAAAGTAACGGCGAATTGCATAGTCAGAGGCGCCGCCGGCCGTTGTCAGCAGGCTGCGATCAGCGCGGACACCGGTTACGGCTTTTTCGTTCCAGAGATTGTCCGCATACAGACTGGCTTGCCACTGGTTACCCGCCAGGGTGACTGCCGCATAGTGCAAATCAAAGCCTGAGAGCTTTTCGCCCGGCCCTGGATTGACGAAATCAGTCAGGCCGTCGTCTGGGCGGCAGCAACTGCCGCCGTCACCCAGCTTGGTGAAAACATCGCTCTGGGCTGTCATGCCATAGTCCAGCGTCATATCGATGCCATTGGTAATTTGCTGGTTAAAGCTCAGGAACAGGGCCCCCTGGTGTTTGGGTGTACCGGGCAGCCGGTCACCATCCTGGGCAGTGCCTTCCTGCAGCTGGGGCGAATCGCCGCGCAGCTGGGCATCTGTATAGGCATAGCTGCCACGCAACTGCAGTTGATCGGTGATCTGGTAGGTGAACTCCAGCTCGGCGCCCTGGCTCTTGGCCTTGTCACCGTTCAGGGTGATGGGGAAGCCGCCCTCCAGGGACGAGTCACCCACCTGGATGTTCTCCCAGTCGATATAGAAAAGGGCTGCATTGAATGTCAGTGCACCGTCGATTAACTCATTACGCAAGCCAATCTCGTAATTGTCCGTTTCATCCGGTTTGTACGCCAGCTGATCGGGAGAGCCGCAAACGTTGTTTGCTGGGTTCGGTGGCGGGGCACATTCCTGGATACCGTTGGTATTACCGCGCCGGTAGCCTTCGCTAAAGGTGAAATAGGCCATGGTGTCTTCGGTCAGGTAATAAGAGGTGTTGACCTTGAAGACCAGTTTGTCGATGTCATCGTCGTTCTTGGACGGAATGTAGGCAATCTGATTAGTCAGGTCGGCCGGATCAATGCCGAAGATCTGGTTTAGCAACGGCGTGCCGATAGATTGGTCCAGTTCGTACTCGTCTTCGAAGTAACGCGCGCCGACGGTGACCTGCCAGGCATCTGTGAACTGGTAACCAATCTCGCCGAAGATAGCCCATTCTTCACTTTCCTGATGTTCGTCCTGAATGTACTCGATATCCGTTCCCGTCAGGTCGGCGCCGGAGAACGGCAGATTGGTAATCTCTGCGACTCCGGCTGCGCCAGCGCAGGTGGGGTCAGTGGTGTACAGGCACGGCGTGTACTCTTCGCTGCGAAAATCGCGCTCCGCATCGGAATAAAAGAAACCACCAATCCAGCTCAGCGGGCCGTCGCTGGTAGATACCAGGCGCAGCTCCTGGGTCAGGGTTTCTTCGCTGGCTTTTTCGCTGGTGAAAGCGCTGAAGCTCGGGAAGTCTGCATAGGTATAACCGAAGGTGAGCAGCAAATCTGTCTGGTCACGCTGACCGTCGTCCTCATAATCGATATAGCCCGTGGCCGAGGTTAGCTCCGCAAAGCCAAAGTCAATGGTGGCAACGAACTCGAAGATATGGTTCGTCTGCTCGTTGTGTTCATCGAAGCGCAGACCGTTGTCATAAAAACCCGTGGGTATAGAGACGCCCTGATCCTGCTGAATCAGCTCCAGGCTGCCCTGGGTATTAATCTGACGTCCGCCGACCTCCTTGTCCTGGTAGTGGTAGGTCGCCAGCAGACTGATGTCATCCGTTGCATCCCAGGCCAGGGAGGTGCGGGCGTACCAGGTTTCCACGTCGTTGACGTCTTTTTTACTGCGCAGGTTGTCACTGACGTCCACCGGGTTGCTGAAATCTGGTTCCGGTACCGAGAAACCCGGCTCACGCACCAGGTACTTCTGATCGACAAATCCAGCCCGGTCTTCGTAGCTCAGCACACCTCGGAAAGCCAGCGATTCAGTAATGGGTACGTTGACAACACCATCAAGGTCATAACTGGTGTCACCCGATTCATCGATGTCATAAACCTTTGTGTGCAGATCTACCTCAAACTCGGACATGTTCGGACGATTTGGAATATAGCGAACCGCGCCGGCGAGAGAGTTTGCGCCGTAGAGTGTGCCTTGCGGGCCGCGCAGTATTTCTACCCGGGCCAGATCCTTGGTTACCAGATCAATATAGACGGGTACTTCACCCACATAAGTGGCGACCGTATTGCCGTTGCTGTTACCGCCGGAAGCTTCACTAAATGTCAGGTCATCGACACTGATGCCGCGCATGATCAGTGGCGAACTGGCGCGGGCACCCTGGTCGACCGAGACCATGCCGGGTACCCAGCGGGCCAGGCCGTCGATATTAGAAACGCCGCGAAGCTGATCCAGTTCGCCAGCGCCAATTGCTGAAATGTTATAGGGAATATCCTGTACGGAAGTTTCACGGCGCGTAGCAGTGACGAAAATTTCGTCATAGATTTCGTCCGCCAGCGGTTGGCTGACAGGAATCACCGCCATGGAGCCAATGGCCATGGCAACAGCGCCTGATACTGGCTTCAGACGGGCACTTAGTGGCCGGCTAATTTGCCTGCGAGTCTTCATACGAACTCCCTGGTTGCCTTCTGTCCAGAAGGCCTGACTTAGGCGGGCGCAGTGACAAGTAATTAGCCCGCAACAACATTCCAATAACCTTGATGATGATTTGACACGGCGCCGACTATTGTCAAATAGCGGCCTTGATTACGTGACGCAGTTCACAAGTCAATGGCCTATGGCAGCTGTCGACGCACGGATCTGGTGTCTGGCCGCACGCCGCGCCAGATTTTGAAAGCCTCGGCTGCCTGTTCCACCAGCATGCCCCAGCCCTGGTACGCAGCCTTGGCGCCTTGCGCCTTGGCCCAGCTGACGAAGGGTGTCTCGGTCATGGCATAAGACAGGTCATAGCAAATGGTCTGCTTGCCGACGAGGCTGCCGGGGAAGGGCGGAACTTCGCCTTGCAGGCCGGCTGAGGTGGCATTGATAACAATGTCCCACGCCTGATCGCCCAGCTGGTCGAAAGCGCAGGCGCGGATGTTGCCCAGCTCGTTGAACTGCTCGGCCAGTTCTTCGGCACGCCCCGGGGTGCGATTGGCAACGCAGAGCTCCTTCGGTCCGGCCATCAGCAGTGCCGGAACAATGCCGCGCGCGGCGCCACCGGCACCCAGGATCAGGATGCTGGCATCGTGGATGGCGATGTCGAGATTCTCACTCAGATCCCGGGCCAGACCGACACCATCGGTATTGTCGCCACTGAGTCGACCATCCTTGGTGACGGTGACCGTGTTGACTGCGCCGGCCAGTTCGGCCCGCGGCGTGGATGTGTCCACCAGGGCAGCGACGGCTTCCTTGTGGGGCACGGTGACATTGAAACCACGCATGCCGTCTTTAATAAGGCGCCGGATCCTTGTCTCCAGTTCAGCCGGGGGGATATCCACGGCTTCGTAGCGCAGATCCTCCCCGGTTTGTTCCGCGAACTGGGCGTGGATGACCGGCGACTTACTGTGGGCAATCGGATGGCCGATAACCCCATAGCGGTCTGGCATGATGGCTGTCCCCCCTGAGCCGGCCTGATGAGAGGGCCGGCAGACACTACGTCTGCGTTTTACCATAATCCCGGGGTCCCGTCGCTAGTCGGCGCTAAGGGAGTAGTCCGATGCCCAGTGCTGCTGTCACGCGTTGCCCCTGGTGTGAGGGTGTGAGCGATGCCTACCAGGCCTATCACGACGAGGAATGGGGCGTGCCCCTGCGCGATGATGCCGGCCAGTTTGAATTTCTGATTCTGGAGGGCGCCCAGGCCGGCCTTAGCTGGTCCACGGTATTGCACAAGCGCGACGGCTATCGCGAGGCCTTTGCCGGTTTCGATGCCGAAAGGATGGCCCGTTTCGGCAAGCGCGATGTCAATCGCCTGCTGCAGAACCCGGCCATCATTCGCAATCGCCTGAAAGTTGCTGCTGCAATCGGCAATGCCCAGGCCTACCTCAAGATTCAGGAAGAGTCAGGCAGCTTCAGTGATTACCTGT
>Ga0316191_10004487_pt1 | contig 10420 bp, 8 predicted proteins | sample Eddworburr2cm_MG_FD_204928 | JGI IMG/M metagenome (GOLD analysis project Ga0316191, IMG submission 204928) | Coastal sediment microbial communities from Maine, United States - Eddy worm burrow 2 cm | ecosystem: Environmental > Aquatic > Marine > Coastal > Sediment | place: USA: Maine | collected... | reverse complement strand
TCCACGTTTTAGGCACACTGCCTCCCGGCACATATCGGCTACCAATGACGAAATCGGCACCGGCCTCAATTTCGGATAACAGCCTGGGGATGTCTTCAGGTTTGTGGGAGAAGTCAGCGTCCATTTCAAATACCAGGTCCGCTTGCAGCACCTTAAGCGCATGATCCATCCCGCGAATATAGGCCGCACCCAAACCAGCCTTCTGCCCTGTTAAAAGGTGCAAGTTATCATTGCGTGCCAGCAGACTTCGTACCACGTCTGCAGTCCCGTCCGGAGAATTATCGTCTACGATCAGAATATGCAGGTCATGCTGAATCCCTTTGAACTGTTCCAGCAGCGCACTGATCAGTGCACTGATGTTGCCGCGTTCATTAAATGTCGGAATTATAATTATTGTTCTCATCACGATGCTGTAATTTAAAGTTTCCCGTAACTGTTAATCGTAGTTTACTGTTGTTATTGTTTAACCATGAAGAGTTTGTCGCAGATCGCAGCAGCAGAAACATTTCAGGATAGAAGTCTGCTAATTTTAATAGCCATTATGGCGCTAGCGGCTTTTCTCAGGATATTTTTAATTGGAAATCACGGTCTGTGGCTGGATGAAGTATCTTCACTTGGATTCGCCAAGAATAATCTACAGGAACTAATCCAGATAGTCACCGCATTCGATAACCATCCGCCAACCTATTATATTTTGCTGCACTACTGGATTTTGATGTTCGGGGACTCTGAGGTTTCCTTGCGCATACCCTCGGCAATATTCAGCGTTCTTTCGGTCTTATTTACCTATAAAGTCGGCAATATACTTTTTGACAGGCGAGTAGCAGCAATAGCAGCGCTCCTGTTAGCCCTATCAGGTTTCTCGATTTATTATGCCCAGGAAGCAAGGATGTACAGCTTATTGGCGTTCACGTCTGTGCTGTCTGTGTATTTTCTTTTAAAGCATCTCAATAAAAACACACCCTGGTCCCTGATTAATTATATATTGTCTACCACACTTCTGATTTACACACACCTGTATGGATTATTTATTCTTGTTGCTGAAAACCTGTATATCCTGACAATCATCTATGCTTACAGTGAAAAGAATGCCGGGATACAGTTAAAGAAGTGGGTATCCGCGCAAATATATATTTTTCTGCTATCGTTACCCTGGCTAGTATCGCTGATTAACAGGATTCTGGTTGTGGATGAACAGGGATTCTGGGTAGAGATACCAACACTTACCTCTATTGTTAAAACGTTTACAGCATTCTCGGGAACAACCAAAGGATTACCCATATGGCTAGCTCTGCTGTTATTGAGCATACTCTTCGCTCTGATTATCAAAACAGCGCCCGGCAGAAAGATTCTTAATGCACCGTCTTCGCCTAGACATGTGAAGTCTGTTTACTTCCTGTCCTTACTTCTGCTCATCCCAATCGTATTACCGTATCTAGTATCACAATTCGTTACTCCTATTTATATTATCAGATGCACTATAGCCGGACATTTCGCCTTCTACTTGCTTGTAGCACACGGTATAACACGTATTCGATGGATGCACGTACGCTTCACAGCGCTTGTACTGGTTTTATTACTATCAACAAGATCAATTGCCCGGGAAGATTACGTACACCGCAAGTCTGCCCAGATCAGGCAGGCTGTAGAACATATTGGAGATAATTTTGAAAATAATGATGTGGTGATTATCTGTGGAGATCGCCACCTTGAAAAGCCCTTCAGATACTATGCAGAGAAGCTGGATAATCCGGTCACAATAGTGAATATACAGCTACCTAATAATGAATTAGCGATTCCAGAAAATCTGGAAGCTGGTCAGTTATGGTTTGTCAGACGAACAGACAGGGTGGAGCGGTGTGGAGAATTCCCTCATACTATTTCACATCGATATTTCCAGACAGGTATGACAAATACAACATTCAGGAAGCTAGAACTGACTACTCTCAAGAATAAATAGGTGTTAACTTTTCCTGGCTGTTCCGGCGCCGCTTCCATTGGACATACACACATGGAATTCATCACACAGATTTTTCTTCAAAAGAAAACGACTTTATACTCTATTGTAGTGCAGATACAAATTCAGTAGCCCACGATGTTCGACAACCCACCAACTGAAAGAGAGTGGCGATCATGGTGCTATGCATGCATCTGGTCGCTGTTAATTCTTATGACAGTGCCAATAGCACGCGTGATACAGGCGTATATCAGCGAGCACTGGGGCCGTGATTTCTTTTTGTACAGCGTCATTTTCATCATGGTGCTGTTACTAATCACATCACTACTGCTGACAACTGGAAAACGAACGGCTACAACGATGAACCGTGCATGGCTGGTCAGTATTGCCGCGGTATTTATAGCCTACACAATCCAGTTACGCAGCAACCCTGAGGAAGCGGTGCACTTCGTCCAGTATGGTTTCCTCAGTATTCTTGTATACCGGGCACTGACACACCGTATCACTGACTATGGTATCTATTTCATTGCCCTGTTGCTTACCACCACTGTAGGCATCATTGACGAAACACTGCAATGGCTGACGCCGAATCGCGTATGGGGACTGAAGGATATCCTGCACAATACCCTTGCAGCCGCACTGGCACTACTCGGAGTGGCAATGGGACTCAGTCCTGCCCATATATCCGGCAAGCCAACTGAAAAGACAGGACAGATCATCTGCCGCACAGCGCTCGTTGTTGTCATCTTGCTTGGCGCAAGCTTGCTGAATACACCACAGAGAATCAGCTGGTATGTTGACCGCTTACCGGTGCTGAAATTTATTTCTGCGAACTCCGGACTGATGGCCGAGTATGGCTATCGCTACGATGATAATGAAACCGGCATATTTCGTTCACGTCTGTCACCGGAAGAACTTGAACAAACCGACAGGCAGCGTGCTGCCAACGCCGCGACAAGTCTCGATGAATTACCAACACTGGATGATTATCGCGAGTTTCTGCGCCGCTACACTCCGTTCAATGACCCGTTCCTGCATGAGGCGCGCGTCCACCTAAACCGCCGGGATTACTACCTGACTTCGGCCGACAAGTACCGGGAGCATGACACCGCCGAATTTCTGCGCCGCATGACGATTGCCCATTACGAAAACAGAATCATGGAGAAATACTTCCCGGAAACACTGCTAAAATCAGGTTTTCTACTTCCGGACATGACCGTCAGTCAGATGAAGGAATATGCATCACCCGCAGCCAGATATGAAAGCGCTGTAAGCAAGACCTTGATAACGCGTGTTGATGAGCGACAGGTCCTGTGGATTACCCTGATTCTCGCCGGGTCCCTGATTGCGCTGGATCGGCTACTGGCCAGCAGGAGGAAAACGTGAGTACGAGAGTATCAATATCGCGCCGGCGTTTTCTACGCAATGCCGCTGGATCGTTGATCGCCGCTGGCAGCACAGGCCTGATCAAGGGTTGCGCAATGACACCACCAGGCCAGAAAAGTGTGCGCTTTGTCTTTTATACCGACGTGCATGCTCGCACCGAATGGGATACACCGGTGGCAATGGCGCGCGCCGCTGATGCCATCAATGCAGTGCAACCGGATTTTGTCATCGGTGGTGGCGACCTTATTACCGATGGATTCCAGAATTCAGCGGCAACGGTGGCCACACGCTGGGATGCCTATATGGCAATGCACCGGGCGATCAAGGCTGATATCTATCCAGCTATCGGTAACCATGATCTGGTGGCGGCGATACCCGAGGATGGCACTGCACCGGCAAGTGATCCTCGTGCGATCTATCTAGACAGAATGGGACTGGAACGTTCCTGGTATTCATTCAACGTCGCCGGTTATCAATTTTTCGTACTTGATTCCATTCGGATCAGTCATGATGAATTCAAGTATCACGGTCATGTTTCATCAGAGCAGATAGAATGGTTACAGGAAGAACTGTCACGCACGCCCCTCGATATGCCGCTGATTATCGTCCTGCATATACCGCTGCTGACGGTCTTTTACGAGGCCACGAAAGGCGCGACATTTGGCGCACCGCCCAACCGGGTGATCACCAACAACATGGAAGTCCTGGAGTTGTTCAGAAACCATAACCTTATGCTGGTTCTGCAGGGACATCTGCATGCGAGCGAACGACTGCAGTGGCGGGATACAACGTTTATCACCGGTGGCGCGATCTGCGGTCGCTGGTGGCGCGGACCCTGGCACGGCACGGAGGAAGGATTCAATATCATCACACTGCAGGGTAACCGGATTGACTGGCAATACATCGACTACGGCTGGCGGGCGAGGCGACCGCGCAATCGCTAACCTGTATTAGTTCAGACGATGCGATAGTAGCCAATTCGATCACATTTGCAATTGATTACCCAAAGTACTCAATTTGCTCTTTATAAAGCTTGTCAACCAGTCGGCCCCCGGGTACATCGACATCCTCATATGTAAGGATTTCATCACGCAGCAGGTTACGCTTAAGCCGACAACCTTCTATAAGGCTCATTGGAATCATATTTCCCCTTCTGGCTACATCATGGTTCTCGGTAACACCATAGACCATAAACCCGCCGATACCATCAACTTCCTCACCCTCATTAAGATCACGTTTGGCAGCAGTGACCACATCTACGACCTGCCCCGCGAGAGGTGCAGTCGCAGCATCATGAAACAACACTGCTCGTGCAATTGTGAGCGGCGATTCCAGATGTGGAAAATGATAGGGAATATAAAACACATAGACGGGGCCATCTCCCATCTTCAGATAACTCAGATACTGCTGTTTAATCGGGTTATCATTATATCCAAGCACAAATACACCGGGACCAGGTTCAGCACCCAGAACATAGTCAACAATGCCACCATCCAGCATCTGATCAAGAGGAAACAGTTCTTTTGCCTCTGTCACATGTTTGCACTCCGGACCATACATACCGCGGGTACCCACCCTGAAACCTGTTGCATTGGCGACCACCGCCATCTCCATTGATATCTTGGTACCGTCGGCGAAAGAGGTAATCATACGCGGCTTCTGCTTGTGCGCATCTGCAAATCCTTTTTGTGTTTCAGGTGTACGATAATGGTCCTGCAAACCCTTCATGTTACCGGCCAATATTGGCTTGTAGCCAATACTGTCTACCCAGCGATACAGATTCATGATCACTCCAGGCTGATCACCATCTACATTTGAAATCACGACCCCGGCTTTATCTGCATATACCTTCAGTATTGGGCCCACAACCGCGTCCAGTTCTGCATTCATGAGGATGACATGCTTGCCATGTTCAATGGCTCTCATGACCACATGAGCACCGAACTCTATCTCTCCTGTTGCCTCCATAACGGCATCGATACCCTCTGCCTCACACAGCAGCATTGGATCATCGGTGATAGCGTATTGCCGATTTTTGATGGCATCTTCCAGCTCTGCAGCTGTGTCAACCTTGACTATGGAGTCTACACCGGCCTGCTTGAATGCAAGTTCTGCCTGTGAAATAGTGCGGTTATATACGACAGCCACATCCATCCCTTTTATCGCTGACAAAATCTGGAGTACCACTCCTCTTCCCATATAGCCTGCACCAATAATACCTACCCTAATGGGGTTGCCAGCCTTTTCCCTGTTTTCCAATGCGGCATCAACGATAATCATTCCATGTTCTCCTGCGCAACGTTTCTTTCATTTGTTAAAGCCTGCTTCAGAAATCATCCCATCCCCTGTCTTTTGGTGACAGGATCACACCCTCATTAATCGGCCATTCAATACCAAATGAAGGATCATTCCATCGGGCCCCTTTCTCTGCCTCCTGCACATAGGGAGCTGATACCTGATAGAAGACCTCGGTATCATCTTCCAGCACCTGATATCCATGAGCACAACCACCCGGAATGAACAACGCCTGTCTATTGGTTGAGGTCAGGTCAATACCATACCAGTTTTTATAGGTGCGAGATTCTGGCCGAACATCCACCACCACATCGAATATTGATCCTTTAATACAACGCACAAGCTTGGCCTCCTCATACGGGCTCACTTGCCAGTGCAGCCCCCGTAATATTCCACGTTGCCTGTTATAGGATATATTCGCCTGTATCAGGCGCACATCGATACCATGCTCCATAAATTCCTTTTCACAAAACGCCCTTGCAAAAAAACCGCGATCATCGGCAGCAGGGGCCAATTCAACAACGAAGACACCCTCAACATTAACAGAAGAAAACTTCATGGTACGCTACAGCCCGATACCTTCATATCTCACTACACTTCTTTTATCTATCATACGGCGGCCGTCGATTATTAAAGGCTGTTTATCCTGGCCTTCAAGGAGGCGGGGAATTTCCTTAAAATCATCCCAACAGGTGATCAGCATAATTACTTCTACCCCTTCAATGGTGCTGGATACCTTATTACAATACTCAATCCCCGAGCGACCAAAAACCTCTTCAGCCTCATGCCGGGCAACCGGATCATAGGCCTTGATCTTCGCCCCATGCTGTTGCAGCCACTTCACGACAGGTATAGCAGGTGACTCACGCATATCATCAGTCCCTGGCTTGAACGCCAGACCCAGTACAGCAACCGGTACATCCTTAACTGAAGGGAAATGCTTGATCAGTCGATCAAGCATTTGCTGTGGCTGCTTGCGGTTAATATCAATGACGGCATCCAAAAGCTGCATAGGTTCACCAACTCTAGGACCATGCGCAATCAGTGCCTTCACATCTTTCGGGAAACAGCTGCCACCAAATCCGCATCCTGCCTCTATATAACTAGTAAAGCCCGGTACAATGCGTGTGCCATCTTCCAGGATAGGGGAAAAACGTTTATCGAGGTGTACGCCTTTTACTACATCAATCGCATCTATTCCCCCGATTGATGCACAAAGATTACCAATTTCGTTGGAGAATGAAATCAGTGTTGCCAGCAGGGAATTCGATGTGTACTTAATCATTTCAGCTGTACTGTTATTTGTTTTAAGTACGTCAACCCCCTTGAATGGGGCATACAGTTCCTCAAGCACTTCATGGGTTCTGTCATCGACACCACCCAGCACGATGCGGTCTGGATGCATAAAGTCATCAATCGCTTCACCTTCTCTCAGAAATTCCGGGTTCATACCAACTCCAAAATCAACACCCGCCTTTTTACCAGATGCCGCCTCCAGAATAGGCAACACAACATCATCCGTTGTCCTCGGAACAACGGTACTCTTTACTATCACAACGTGATATCCATCTTTCTCTCTCAACGCCTCACCAATCTGACGCGACACGGTTTTTATGTAAGTCAGGTCAATCAGCTCCCCGTCAAAAGGAGTGCCTACAGCGATCAGGGACAGGTCTGATTCAATAACAGAAGCGCGCAAGTCTGCCGTTGCGTTCAGTCTTGTGCCAGCATTTTTTTTCAGCAAGTCTTCCAGGCCGGCTTCATAGATAGGGGGAATACCATTGTTAATCTTTTCTATTTTTGTCTCATCAATATCGACACAAACTACTTCGTGTCCCTTTTCCGCAAGACATACACCGGAGACCAGACCTACATAGCCTGTACCCATAACAGAAACTTTCATTACGCGTCCTCAGCAGAGTGGTTATCCTTGTACCACAACAGTGATCGCTTCAATCCCTCATCCAGTGATATTGTAGGGCTATAACCAAGCTCGGTACGGGCTTTTGTAATGACTGGGCAGCGACGATTGGGGTTATCTACCAGGTAATCATTATCTTCACTTACCTGCATGACAACTTTACCCTTGTAGTTCAGCAGGTCACGTGACACCTCAACGGTTCTCTCTGCCAATGTCAGTATCGAAATTTCGGGTTTATCAATACCAATGTTATACGCCTCTCCACTCCTTCCCTTCACTAAAATCTTGTAATACCCGACTATTGCATCTGCGATATAACAAAATGTGCGTGTTGGCGCGCCATCCGAATACATAACAATATCCCTGTCAGCCAATACATCCCTTGCAAAGTCCGCCAAGGCCCTGCGATCAGAAATTTTCAACCCGGGACCATAATTGTTGAATGGACGCGCCATTTTAATTGGCAATCCGTATTGCCGGGCGAAATTCACACATAAAGTTTCGCCATAGCGTTTTGACTCATCATAACAGGCGCGTGGTCCTGTGCAGGAAACGTTTCCTTTATAGGTCTCGGGTGTTGGAATATTTTCCGGGGTTGGATCTCCATATATCTCGCTGGTCGAGTAAAACAGGAACCCGCCTGTACTCTTACCATCAAGCTGTTGTTGCAAGAAGTATTCAAGCAGGGATCTCAAACCCTCAACATTGGCATCCATCGTCTCAATGGGGTACTTACGGTAATAAATAGGTGATGCTATTGAAGCACCATGGATAATGTACGGATAAGCCGCAATATCAGCGGGCAATGGGTTTGTAATATCGTGTTTCTTCAGCGTCAGGTTAACATCGCCTTCCAGCGCCTTTAACCATTCCGGAACCCCCCTTATGTAGTTATCATATACCGTTAAACTGATTGGCTTATCGCCAGCCCTGTGTTTGTTCCAATGCAATACCGCTTGCACAAGATAATACCCAAGGAACCCTGCTCCACCTGTAATCAGAAGTTTTTCACCTGAGAGAACAGTAAATTCTTCGGCCAAATTATCACAGATATAATTTAAGTCTGCCTGTATTACGTCTTGCGCACTTTTCATTTTTCATCCCTTGATCATTGAGTGGGTTGTCTGGGGCTTGGCATGAAGCACTACTGCTCTTCCATCCCGTGGGGATTACATATAATCCCTATTGTGTTAAATATCTACCGTCTCTTCATACATCATCGCCACGATGATTTTTCATGGCAATTTTCCAGGTAGGTATTGCTGCCGGAGGAAACCTGTCAAACCGACTGGTTGAACGTACTGCTAACCGCAAAGCGCCCTATTATAAAATTCTATTGCCCAAATGACAGTGAAAATAAGTGCGAATTCATACCCGGATTATGATGAAACTCGATTTCACCACCGCAAGGACTTTTGATAACTATGGCACCCCCAGGTTTCATCTCTGATGGTTTCTTCAAGTTATCTTTCGTCAACCTCGCCAGTAACTGAATCTGATTGGCGGACTTACTACATCCTGAATACAACGGTCCACTTCTTCGGATAAAACAGGACTGGGTGATGTTTTTGGCCAATCAGAAGAACTGCAGTTGAAGGGTAACTGACTGGACCGCGCGTACCGTCATTTTGCTACGCTGACACTTCCCTGAAACATGGAAAATCAAACGCATCCAAACCCTGCGTACAATTATTTTTACTATTCAAGTATTGAGGTCACCCCGCGGCCAAAATTATTAGACGAAAATCTGCAATAAACTCAATTCCTTATATTAAATTCAACCTATTCATTCTGGTTATGCTGATTAGATGACAATTTATTGACACTCAATCGATTAAATACTAATGTATTTAGTAGGGTAACAAAAGATTGATATTTATATCTCACTGATTTAAATGTTGATTTGTTACTTTAGTCGACTAACAGGAACATGACAGAAAACGCATAATATAGTTTTTGAGATGGAGGTAACATGAACGATACAAATGACACCACAGGAAGAGCCCGCCGTGATTTCCTGAAAAAGGCAGGAAAATTCGCTATTTACACACCTCCCGCTATTATGATGCTGATGCATCCAAGCGCAAATGCAACCAGAGGGTCCATGAAGGGCAATAATGGTTGGGGTAACGGCGGGGATGATGGTTCGCCGAACGGAAAATCTGATGTGGGCCGGTAGACACATAAACGCAGAGATCATGATTATTTAACCAGCGACAGCCTTCCCGGCTGTCGTTTTTTTTGGACCTTACTCTCCCGTTTTTCAGTCACTATCAGAAGCCATTCAACACTTAATCAACCCTGGACGAGATTAAATCAAGCAATTCGTCTTATACTAAGATTCAAATACCCCGCAACTTTTTTCACGGGCGTTAATCCAAGAATGGCACAACCTGACCTGCCGCCACCAATCTCAGTCGGCGTATACTCATATCTCCTTGATGAGGAATTGCTGCTCTTTTCGGAACCCGCTCGTGCAATCTTCCAACTAAACTCGAGCGCAGCACTGATATGGTGCTGTTGTGAAGAAGGGCTAAGTCACCAGTCTATTACTGCCGAGCTTTCACAGACATTCGAACTCCCCATACCGGAGGCAGAAGCAGTTATCAGTACGACCCTGTCAGAGTGGGAGTCTCTGGGATTGGTTGGTCAGAGGACCAATCCATCAATATCACACCCCGAAGTTCAGGCAGAAACACAAAGTGCGGCTGACATCGCAAGGCCCGCGGTCAAGACAGACGGTGTTCAATACCAGAAAGGATGCAGCTACAAGCTGCTCGAAACTGTAATCCGCATACGCTTTTCCAAGTCATGTATGGAACATATTGCACAATCTGTTTTCGCTCACCTGGGCGTCTCTA
>Ga0316191_10004482_pt1 | contig 10428 bp, 9 predicted proteins | sample Eddworburr2cm_MG_FD_204928 | JGI IMG/M metagenome (GOLD analysis project Ga0316191, IMG submission 204928) | Coastal sediment microbial communities from Maine, United States - Eddy worm burrow 2 cm | ecosystem: Environmental > Aquatic > Marine > Coastal > Sediment | place: USA: Maine | collected... | reverse complement strand
TCGCAGCAGCGGCCAGTAGAAATAGGCGAACAACATGAGCAGAGCCAGTGACGCAATTGTCATGCGCCAGCCGGATTTCAGGAAGTCCTTGCCAGTGAGATAGCCTGAAGCATAGATGATCGTAAAGGCCGGGTGAGCCGCAGCGGTAATATAGGCAAAAGCCGATGAAACTGCAGTAATGAAGCCAACGGCCAGCGGGTCAGCGCCCCCGGCGGTTGCTGTTTTCAGCACAATGGGTCCGAGAACCGCAACTGCTGCGCCGGCCGTCATTGTATTGGTCACAAAGGTCGTCAATAGCGCGATGGCCATCTCCAACCCGAAACCGGTGGCCATGCCTATGGGACGCAGGAGTTCCACGAAATTCCTGGCAACCCATTCGGCCGCACCGGTGTCTTTCATCTGAACACCCAGCGAAATCGCGGCGGCATACAACAACACAACTCCCCAGTTCACGCCGGAATTGACGTCCTCCCAGCGCACCAGGCCAGCCACCAGGAACGCAATCGCACCGGCGATGGCGACAATGCCGAGCCCCAGTTCTTCGGAAAACGCGATCCAGCCAATCACCGTCAGAAAGAACACCAGAATTGCCATCCACTGGGCCGGCCTGATCGGACCATCCATGATGACCTGGGTGCGCAGTCTCGAAACCGCGCGCGACAGGTCAGGGTATTCCGGTTTGAACGTCCAGAACAACACGGTGGTGACAATCGGCAACTGGATCAGGAAGATCGGATAGGCATACATCATCCAGGTCACGTAATCGACGAGGAAGCGGCGTGTCTCTGGATTGGTCGGATCGAAGAAAAAGTCTTTCCAGTAACCGATCATGATGGCGTTTCTCGCCCCGCCTGACGGTGTTCCGATACCGGCGATCGCACAGCCGTACGAGATCGACAGCAGCAGGACCGCAGCCAGGTTTTTCACTTTTTTCGGCTCATTTGAAGTGAGCGTTATGAGCGTGATGCCGACCGGCAGCATCATCGCTGCGACCGTGTGTTCACCGATGAATGAGGCGAGCACGCCGCAGGTCAGCGTAATGCCGAAACTGATACGGAAGGTGCTGGTACCGGTAACCCGCACAATGGCCCAGGCAATGCGCCTGTCGAGCTTCTGCTTGACCACGGCAACCGCCAGCATCAGGGCACCCATGATGAACAGGACTGAATCCGTCATCAGACTCCTGGCCACGGTTGTGGATTCAAGTCCCAGCAGGACCACTTGTCCGACAATGATCATCAGCGCCACTGTCGGCAGCGGCACCGGCTCGGTGATAAACAGGATGGTGGCAAACAGCGACATGGTCAGCACGATCTGACCTTCGCGGGTCAGACCCTCATATGGTCCTGTCTGCAAAAACGCGAAGGCCAGCATGATGGCGATGAAGAACCAGCGCTTTTCCCAGAAGTAATACAGATTGACCTGGCTGCGCAGGTGGACCCAGCGCTGATACCCGTGTCGCTGAAGCCGGTGCAGGCGGTGTTCGCCATAGTCAGCCTGAAGGCTGTCGCGGGCCAGCTGAAAATCGGTATCGCTCATGCAATCCCCCTTGCGATGCTCTGCGTGCCTGTGAGAGGCTCGGAGCCGCTAAATACAGTTATTCGCACAATTGCTCGCCATGAACGGAAAACCGCCTGATGACAAAACTCGATGCAATTCTTGACCATGTTGATGACCAGCTCGATGCAAGTCTCGACAGGTGGTTTGATTTGTTGCGCATTCCGTCCATTTCGACCGATCCGCAATACACCGACGAATGCCGCAAGGCGGGACAATGGGTCACCGATGAGCTGGCCGGCATGGGATTTGACGCAAGCCTTCGCGACACGCCCGGTCACCCGATGGTGGTCGGCCATTACGATGGTCCTGCGGGAAGCCCGCATGTCTTGTTCTATGGTCACTATGATGTCCAGCCTGCCGAACCGCTCGACAAATGGAAGACACCGCCATTCGAGCCGGAGCGCGTGACGGGTGCTGATGGAATAGAGCGCATATATGCCCGCGGCGCCAACGACGACAAGGGCCAACTGATGACCTTCATAGAGGCCAGTCGCGCGTGGATCAAGACAACAGGTGGATTACCGTTCTCGGTGACGGTGTTGTGCGAGGGTGAGGAGGAAAGCGGCAGCCCGAGTCTCGATCCGTTTCTGACCGAAAATGCTGCTGAGCTGACCCGTGAAGTGGCGCTGGTTTGCGACACCAATATGTGGGACCCCGATACGCCTGCCATCTCGACCCGGTTGCGTGGTCTTGCCCATGAAGAGGTCACCATCATTGGTCCGCGCATTGACCTGCATTCAGGATTTTATGGCGGTGCTGCCTTTAACGCCATTCATGTGCTGACTAAAATCCTGTCCGACATGCGCGATGATGACGGCCGCATTACCATTCCCGGCTTTTATGACGGCGTGCCGGAATTGCCGCCGGAAACAGCTGCCCAGTGGCAGGGTCTCAATTTTGATGAGGACCAGTTCCTCGGCGACATAGGCTTGAAAGGTCCCGCAGGCGAGAAGGGGCGCAGCGTGCTCGAGATGGTCTGGTCGCGGCCGACACTTGAAGTGAACGGCATATATGGCGGTTACACATCCGCCGGCACCAAGACCGTGATTCCGTCTGAAGCCACTGCCAAAGTGTCCATGCGTCTTGTCGGCAAGCAGGACCCGAAACACGTTCTAGGCGTGTTTCGCAAGTTCATCGAAGACCGGTTGCCGGAAGGCTGTTCGGTTCGCTATGGTGGCAATGCCGATGGCTCTCCTGCCATCGAGATCGCTGAAGACAATCCGCATCTGAAAAAGGCAGCCAGGGCGCTTGAAGATGAGTGGGGCAAGCCTGCGGTATTGATGGGATGTGGCGGTTCAATTCCGGTGGTGCGCTCGTTTCAGGATATCCTTGGCATGCAAAGCCTGCTGGTCGGATTTGGTCTGCCGGATGATGCGCTGCATTCGCCCAATGAGAAATACAATCTCAAAAGCTTCCACAAGGGCATCAGAAGCTGGGTCCGGGTGATTGGTGAACTGGCTGGGTAGAGGTTGAATACCTGGCATGATTATACAGCTTATCATCGGGTCCATCGTCATTATCGCAACAGTGGCCATTCAGGCTGAAATGTTCGGCCTGCTGACCCGCAAGCATGAACCGTTTCTGACCTGGACGCGCAGGAGGTTCCGCCGTTTTGCCGGCACTGCCTTCATCACTGTGGCCATGCTGGTGGTGCTGTTCACCATGACCGTTGAAGTCTGGTTGTGGGCCTTCGTCCTGATTGCCACAGGGGCTGTGTCGGGACTTGAGCCGGCGGTATATTTCGCGCTTGTGTGCTTCACGACGCTGGGTTTTGGTGACATAACGCTGCCCATCGAGTGGCGGCTGTTATCGGCGCTGATCGGGGCCAACGGGTTCTTGATGTTCGGCTGGTCGACGGCCTTCATGGTGGAACTGATCAGGAAGAGCCGCTAGAGAAGTGCGGCTTCATTTGTGTTCGCAAGATGATTTTATCACGTTGATATCATGTGATTTTATGATCGTACTTGATTCATTTCGTTAACGTTATGGTGTAAGGGTTTCGGTCATCACCCGGGCAAGCTCGCGGTCGCGATCCTTATCGGAACCGGCAAGTCCGGAAATGGTGCTGGCCTTGTCAGCTTCTGATCTGTGCTGGTTCATTTTCCACACGCCTTCGAGTCGGCTGACGTTCAGTTCGACGCCGACAATGCCACGCAGCATGGTGGCCACATAGTCATCCGGTGCATCGGACACTTTCCATGGCGCGGGTTGTTCGGCTTCGTTGCGGTCGGTCAGGCTGTTGACGTGGGCCAGCAGCCGGTCAGCGTCATGCAGGGTGCTGGCAACACCGTGTGCATGGACAATCACATAGGCCCAGGTCGGTACTACCTTGCCGGTGTCCTGCTTGCTCGCATAATGCGATGGAGACAGGTATGTATGCGGCCCCTGGAAAATCGCCATGGATGTCGTGTTGCCGCGTTCAATGATTTTCCAGTGATCATTGGCACGGGCAAAATGGCCGCACAGCCTGATCGACCCGTCTGTCGTTTCGCTGACCAGCAATGGCAGATGCGACACTTTCAGTCCGCCGTCGGGAGTTGAGGTAACAAGCGCGGCAAGCTGAATGGCGCGCGCGGCATCCAGCAACACCGCCGGCCTGGTTTCGCGTGACGTGTCACGTGCATACACAATATCGGCCATGATGGTCTCCAGAGCGGCTTGGCCTTTCAAAGGGCTGCCATTTTCGCCTTGTTCGCTGTCGCCAGTTCCTTCTCCGTCGCGCCATGGTCATAGGCCGGTGACAGGATCAGCTCCGCTGATTCCAGGTCAAATACCATAAAACCCGTCATGTGCTGCAGGTAATCGACCCAGTACTGCTCAAATACGCCGGTGAGTTCGCGAGAGGCAACCGCTTTGGCAATCACCGTGCCATTGCCGCAAACCCGCACCGCCTTTCGCGTCAGGGGGTCAAGAAAGCAGATTTCGCAGGCCGGATTGCGGCGCAGGTTTGCCACCGTGCCGGGTGAACGGATATTGCCGCACGCAATTGTGCGCTCGTCCACCACCACAAAAGTGGCCTTGGGGGAAACCGCGGCGGATCCGTCAGCCCGGACCGTGGCCACAAATCCGGCAGTATGGGTGCGGATAAGGGATTGCATTTCGTCGGTCAGCATTTTCGCGTCGGCTCCTATCCGGCCTTGAAATTCACGGCATGGTCCGGGGCTGTCAGGCCATCATGGTTGCGCAGATCATCGATTGGCATGCCGGTTGTCGTCGTCAGCGGCACAACGCCGGCCCAGATTGGCAGTTCATAGTCTTCCTCATCATCTGACGGCGGTCCAGTACGGATTTTGACGGAGGCTTCATCAAGCGGCAGGCGCAACACCGTCGTGGCCTTCAACTCCTGCTCGGTGATGGCCCGCAGCACATCCCAGCGCCCCGGAAACCAGATATCGAACATGGCCTTCAGCCGGGTTTCCTTGTCGTCCGGCTTATCGACAATTTCAGCTTCACCAAACACCATGCACGACCGGTAATTGGCAGAATGATGGAAGCCGGAGCGTGCCATGACCATGCCGTCCCATAGTGTCACGGTGAGGCACACCTGCGTGGCCTTGGCGGCCCGCAAAAACTGGCTTGCCGACGAGCCGTGCCAGTAGACGTGATCGCCTTCGCGCCATTGCATTGTCGGCGTCACCACCGGTGCCGCGTCAAGTTGATAGCCGACATGGCACAAGGGCATTGCGTCCAGCACTGCATGTACTGATGCAGCATCAAAGTGGCCGCGCTCATGCAGCCGCCTGAGCCGGGTGCGCTCGCTTGGTGCATCTGTTTTCCGGGGCATTGAACATATGTCTCCTGATATATCGACTTTGCAGCAGGTCAGCGTAATAATGGCCTTGAAGAAAGAGCCAATATGAGCAAATCCAATATATCCACTACTGATGCTGCCATTGCTGCAATCGCTCTTGATCGCGACGGCACCGCACCCTTGCATGTGCAGTTGACCGGCCAGCTGCGTGACATGATCCTGTCAGGCCGTATTGCGCCGGGCGGGCGATTGCCGGGCAGCCGTGCGTTTGCCGGTGACCTCGGCGTTTCGCGCATCACCGTCACGACCTCCATGGATCAGCTGGTGGCGGAAGGATTTGCCGAGGGCCGTCACGGCAAGGGTTTGTTCGTGGCGCCTCATTTGCCCGATACATCGCTGAAGACAGCCGGATTTGGCGAACCATTTGAAATTCACCCGATTGAAACGGGCCGGTCATCACCGGTGCCGTTTCAACCTGCCGCTCACGATGACCGCCTGTTTCCGCACAACGAGTGGGCCAAGCTGCTGGAACAAAGCTGGCGAAACCCGGATAATCGCGCAGCGTCCGGTATCGACCCTTCCGGCCATCCGGCATTGCGCGAAGCCATTGCACATCACCTTCACGAATGGCGCGGGCTTCGATGCCAGCCCACACAGGTTTTTGTCACCGCAGGTGGCGGAGACACCACACAGCTGATTATCCGGGCAATCGGTCTGGTCGGCCACAAGGTTGTGCTGGAAGATCCCGGTTACCCGCTGTTTGCCAGTGAACTGGCGCAGCAGGGCGTCGACGTGGTTCCGGTTGCCGTGGACGAAGACGGGCTGGACCCCGCTGCCATGCCGGCGGCCCGGCTGGCGATCACCACACCGTCGCGGCACTATCCCACGGGCGTGACCATGCCGCTGGCAAGACGGCTGGACCTTCTGGCCTGGAGCGACAGGCATCAGGCCCTCATCCTCGAGGATGACTTTGACAGCGAGTATCGCTATCGCGGCACGCCGCTTCCCACGCTGATGGGATTGGCCAACAATGACCGGGTACTCTACATGGGGTCGTTCTCGAAAGTCTTCACGCCGCAATTGCGATTGGGCTATCTGGTGGTGCCTGAACCACTGGCCGGGTCTTTTGAACACGTGCTCAGTGAACGTGGTCCGCTGGCGTCGGCAATCGCGCAACCGGCCCTGGCGCAGTTCATGGCGTCGGGTCGCTTTGCCACTCATATCAGGCGCATGCGGCGGGTATACAGCGTGCGCCAGCAGGCACTGATCGAGAGTGTGTCGCGTCATCTCGCCGGTTTGCTGGTGGTGCAGGCGGAAGCCGGCGGCATGCATCTGACGGCACGGCTTGCTGCCGGTCTTGCGGCACGGATGAATGACGGGCAGGTGTCGCGCAAGGCCCGTGACGCAGGGCTGGTGCTGCCCGCCTTGTCCGGTTATTGCGCACGGTCAGCCAGCTGCCAGGGATTGCTGATGGGGTATTCCGGATTTGATGAAACGGAACTGGATGCGGCTTGCGCACAACTTGCAGGCCTGCTTCAGGTATAAGACCGAATCCGGTCAAGCAATTCGGCAGGCACGGCGATGCCGTGCGCCGCAGCCATCTCGCGATGTGCGTGACGGCTGTCGCCGGGCAGGCGTACACCGTCATCTTCGCCAAGTGCCGACAACATCACTTCTAGGCGCTCGGCAAACGGGCCTGAGCCTGCCTGAATGCCGCTGAAAACCTGTGGCGCAAGGGCAATGAACATCTGGCCCACATCACAAGGCCCGCCCTCATTGTTGCCGAACAGGGATGCCTGGAACGAAAAATTCGGGCCCGCCAGGCCGCCGGCCAGCACATCGACCAGCAGCGCCAGCAATGATCCCTTGTAACCGCCCGCCGGCGCCATGGCGCCACCGTCTAAAACCTCATTGGGGTCGATGGTCGGTACACCGTGTTTATCCAGCCCCCAGCCAAGCGGGATGGGTTTTCCCTGCGCGGCGTGTTGTTTCACCGTTACATAGGCCACCTGAGACGTTGCCATGTCACCAATCAGGGCAGGGCGGCCATCGCCGCGCGGCACGGCAAAGGCCAGCGGGTTGGTGCCGAAAAATGCTTTGCTCCCGCCATGAGGTGCCATCAGGGTTGACGAATTGGCAAAACCGATGCCGATCAGGCCGGCTCTTGCCGTGCGCTCCACGAACCAGCCCAGGATACCGGCGGATGACGAGCGCCGGATGGCAAGTGCGGCAATGCCCTGGGTGCGGGCGAGCGCATGGAAGTCGTCCATGGCCTCGTGAAAGGCGGCAAACGAAAACCCCTGGGCTGCATCGCTGGTAATCGCCGATCCGGCAACCTGTACATGGGACGGCTGTGCACTGCCGGCGATCTTGTTGCATTTCAGGTGCTCGCAATAGCTCGGCAGATATCCCAGGCCAACCGTGCGAAGACCATCTGCCTCGGCCTCGACAATGGCCGCTGTAGCCTGCTCAAGCTGGATGCCGCGCGCCCCTGACCCCTTGAGTGCGCCGTGTGCCAGGTCTTTGATGTCGGCGAGGGAAAGGTATTCATCGTGTGGCATGACGATCATCCAGCTTGTGGGCAGGCGCAGAAGACAGTTGTATGCTCAACTCGCGGCCCAGTTTTCGCTTCATGGCTTTGGCAAAATCCTCAAATTCGTCGGCGCTGATGACGAATGACCCCGGACCCCCGGTCACGTTGGCGCGGTAATAGGCAGCAAGGCCTGCATCGCCGTCAAGGATCGCCAGCCCGTTGATGGTGATGCCTTTTGAAATTGCCACACTGCGCGCCTCGGACGGATGCTGACCGGAATTGTTGCGGCCGTCTCCGGAGATATCTATGCGGCGGTACTCTCCGACCTGCGCGTTGTTTTCCAGCATTTCGACCGACCGGTTGATGGCGGTGGCGATGGCCGTGAAATTGCCGGTATTGGCCCGTGGTGCCTGAACGATCCGTGCTGCCAGTGCCCTGATTGAAGCTTCCGTAGATACCACGGTCCAGTCGACGGCAACCTTGCCAAGCAGCCCGCCGCTCCATTGCAGCAGGGCAATCGCGACGCCGTTCTTGTGCTGGCCGATGGCTGTAATGATCTCACTGCTTTCAAAAGCCGCCGCGATGCCGCGCATCTGCAGTGCGTACTCCATGTCATCGACGCTGGCCGACGTATCCACGGCCAGAACCAGCTCGATTGCGACGGGTTGCGCAGCAGCCGGTGCACAAGCCGGCAGCAGGCACAGCGGGGCAATAATCACCGGACTGATTTTACCTAGTGCAACATGGGTTCGATAGAACCCATAAACCTGATCTGGTGCAGGCAAGCCAGCCCTAAGCGCGGCCCGAGCGGCGTTCCACCGGGCCTGACACCAGGACCCGGGATCCATCAACCAGTTCTTCCAGAGCCTCACCACTGACCGGTATCACCTCATGGTCGCCACGCTCGCTGAGGGTAAGTCTAACCGGTTCGCGTGTGTAGTCGAGCCCGGGATGCAAAGTGGCCCGTGCGCCGGCATTTGCCGGTATGAACGGCCAGCCTGCATTTTCCGGTTTGAAGTTGACGCCACCATCGTTGGTGCGCCGGACAATGGCCGGGCGCGGCCACAGCACGGGATCAGGCACTCGTTCCGGCATGATGCCGGACGGATTGAACAGGTCGGCTTCCACCTCGCGCAGATGGTCGTCTTCGAACAGTTCGCCGCCGCTGAGGACTTCAGCGTACATGCCGCAAAACGCGTGGCCCGTATAGGTGCGCAGAATGTTGACCACATCGATGCTGGTATCACCGCTCCACGGATCGGCTGCTGTCGCGGCGCAGCGCAAGGCAGGCCGCAGCACTTTCATCACAACGGAGCCGAAACGAATGGTTCTGCCGGCCAGCGAGAACTCCTCAAACGGTTCCAGCCCGGCCACGTACAGATTACCGCGGAACCGCAAATGCGACAGCGTCAGTCCGCTGACCCACTCCAGCCATTCCACTGTTGCAAGGTTGATGATCGAAACGCCGGTATCGGTGAAATCCCAGTGGCCATGGGCGTTGGCCAACCGGTGAAGCTGGATGGGCCCCAGCGGTCCGGGGGTGAAATGCCGGTTCATCATTCCATTCACCGCGCTGTCATCGCCGCTGCTCAAATCGGTTGATGCGGTGGTGTCGTCAGGCGACTTGATACGCAGCGTACTTTCGGTTTCGTTCACGTCGGCACTGAAACCTGCCAGTTGCGGATACACCGTCATCTGGATGAAGCTTCGGGCCTGGGTCCAGTCGGTATCATTTTGAGGCGGCGGCTGGTTGCCGGAGGTAAACGCAAATGCCCGGTCCCAGGCAAGGCCGGCGCCGGCGGCAAGCACGCCGCGATCGAGGCGTTCGGCCCGAAAACCCTTCACCGGATAGCGATAGATGTATTCAACGCGAACTGTCATGTTACCTGACCAACCGTTTGCCAAAACCGATACGTGTCTTCAAGCGTCTTTCGCGATACAGCGTGAACAGGCCCGAGCCGACAATCAATACGATGCCGAGCATCGACCAGTTGTCCGGCACGTCACCAAACACCACATAGCCAAGGATCAGCGCGTAGATGATCAGCGTGTAGCGGAACGGCGCTGTGTAGGCGACTTCGGTACCGCGCAGCGACATGACGGTGAACAGATAGCCGCCGACCAGGAATACCGATCCCAACCCGATCCAGCCGGTCTGTGTCACGTTGATGGGGTGAAAGCCTTCAAACACTGCCCACACCGCGCCACCCAGCATGACGCCGACCGAGTTGGTAAACGCAACAATGATGGAGGGCACGGTCAGATTGAGTTTCCGGGTCGCGAGATCCCGGATGGCAACCGTGAAAACACACGCAAGCGTCAGCCAGATGTAATTGTTGAATCCGTCACCGCCCGGTTTGACGATCAGCAAAACACCGGCAAATCCGACCAGGATGGCACTGAGCCGCCTCCAGCCGACGGCTTCACCCAGGAAAGCAGCGGCCATGACGGTGACCACCAGTGGTACGGCCTGCATCACGGCTGTCACATTCGGCAACGGCAGATGGAACAGCGCGATGATGAACAGGAACGTCGACACCACATCAAACAGGGTACGCACCAGCACTTGTGGCGACAGCGCTTT
>Ga0316191_10004480_pt1 | contig 10428 bp, 14 predicted proteins | sample Eddworburr2cm_MG_FD_204928 | JGI IMG/M metagenome (GOLD analysis project Ga0316191, IMG submission 204928) | Coastal sediment microbial communities from Maine, United States - Eddy worm burrow 2 cm | ecosystem: Environmental > Aquatic > Marine > Coastal > Sediment | place: USA: Maine... | reverse complement strand
AGAAAACGGGCGGCTCCTTCCCTCTCTGGATGAGAGGACCTGGTACGCGGTGCCGGCGGAAGTGAGCGGCTACATAGAGAGCGTAGATCATGACGCCATCCTGCGCCTGGCGCGGGACAGGAGGACCATCGTGCGGATGGAGCACGGCATCGGCGCGTTCGTTGTGCAAGAGACTGCGTTGGCAGCGCTCGCCCTGACATACCCGCCCGATCAGGAGACGATCGTTGCCCTGAACGGGGCTTGCAGTATTGGTCGCCATCGCACGACTGATCAGGACCCAGCTTTCGGTATCAGGCAGATCGTGGATATGGCCTTGAAGGCCCTTTCGCCCGGTGTCAATGACACCTCGACGGCGGTGATGTGCGTGGATTACCTGACAGCGATTCTGACTCGGCTGGCTTGTCGGCAATTCCCGCCATCGCACCGTTACGAGGGAGAAACGCTGCGCGTGATCGCCATCGTTCCGACCTTTGAGGGTCTGTTGGACGAGGCGTTCGACCAGATTCGGGATAGTGCCGCAGGCAATGTCGCCATCATGGCGCGTATGCTGGGCGCCATCGATAGCATCGCCAGTCTCACGGTCAGCCCGAGCCACTTACGCGCACTCGACGAACAGGTGCAGTGGATTGCCGAGCTGGCCGATCGCAGCATCGAATCCACCCATGATCGCGCGCAAATTGAAAGGCGGCTGCTGCAGGTGCGCGAAGCGCTCGTATCCGAGACCGCATTGCGCGCAGTAGAAGAGAAGGCATAGTGTGACGAGATCGAGCCGGGAAATGGCAAACAACTCCCGCGCATCGAATTCCGGCCTGGTCGTCTCTGTGCGTGGCAGCGTCGTGGATATGCGCTTTGATGCGCAGCTGCCGCCGATCTACTCGCTGCTGCGCACGGGCGAGAAAAACCAGATCGTCATCGAAGTGCTGGCGCAACTGGAAGAGCGTATCGCCAATACCGGCAGCGGCGCCATCACCTAGATCCAGGCGGTGTATGTGCCGGCGGACGATTTTACCGACCCGGCGGCGGTGCATACCTTCTCGCACCTTTCCGCGTCGATCGTGCTGTCGGCAAGCGGGCGAGCGAGGGACTGTACCCGGCCATCGACCCGTTGCAGTCCAGTTCCAAAATGGCCACGCCGGGCATCGTCGGCGCACGACACTATGCGCTCGCTCAGGAAATCCGGCGCACGCTGGCACAATACGCAGAACTCAAGGACATCATTGCCATGCTCGGCCTGGAGCAGCTTTCGCCGCAGGACTGTAACGTGGTCGCCCGCGCCCGCGCCCGCCGCCTGGAGCGTTTTCTAACCCAGCCGTTCTTCACCACCGAGCAGTTTACCGGACTCCAGGGCAAGCTGGTCAGTCTGGAAGAGGCACTGGATGGTTGCGAGCGCATCCTGAATGATGAGTTCAAAGACTACCCGGAGAGCGCGCTCTATATGGTCGGCGCGGTGGACGAGGCGAAACAAAAAGTGCAATCCGGCAAAGGCGCAGGCAGTGACGCATCCGGGCCCGCGCCGGAACCGCAAGCGGAGATCGAACAGGCCGCCGCTGACCCTGATGGATCTTAGGGTCCTCCTGCCCTTCCAGGTCTTCGCCGACAAGAGCGGTGTGTCGGGTATCGTCGCCGAGACCCGCGCTGGCTCGTTGGGACTCTTGCCACGCCGGCTGGACTGCGTCGCCGCGCTCGCGCCCGGTATCCTGACCTACGAAACCGAAACGGAGGGCGAGGTGTACGTTGCGGTGGATGAAGGGGTGCTGGTCAAGACCGGACCGGACGTGCTCGTTTCCGTGCGCCAGGCAATAGGGGGAACGGACCTCGGCCAATTGCGTGAGGCGGTGGAACAGGAGTTTCTGACCCTGAATGAGCACGAGCAAAGCGTGCGTTCCGTGCTGGCGAAAATGGAAAGCGATTTCATCCGCCGCATGGTAACTTTTGACAATGACTGACGGACCTCAAAGCAAGCCTTCGAAGCCGAAGCCATCGCTTGCTCAGGAGGTCGGCGGGAAGGCGGCACGCAAACTCAAGGCACAGCGCGACAACGCGCCGGGCGTCTGGTTCGGCCTGGGCATGATGGGGCTGGTGGGCTGGTCGGTGGCGATCCCGACGCTGCTCGGCGCGGCACTCGGTGTCTGGCTCGACAAGCACTATCCAGGAAGCCACTCCTGGACGCTGATGCTGCTGATTATCGGTTTGGCTATTGGCTGCCTGAATGCGTGGCATTGGGTCGCAAGGGAAGACAAGGTGATGCGGGACGAACAGGAGGATGGGGATGAATGAATGGTTGACGCTGGCACTGGCAGGGATGGCGGGCCTGTTGCTCGGCGCCATTTTCTTTGGTGGCCTTTGGTGGACGGTGCGCCTGGGCGTTGCCTCCAGAAGACCGGCGCTTTTGTTCCTTGGCAGCCTGCTGTTACGGACAGTTGTCGTCGTCGCTGGATTTTATTTTGTCGGGGATGGTCACTGGCAACGGCTGCTGGCATGTCTGTTCGGCTTTTTCGTCGCGCGTATCACCGTAACACGACTCGCCGGCCCACCGCTCGAACACTACAACACTGCGGCGAAAGAAGACTGGCTGCGGCCCTGAACACAGCGTCTGCCCCCGCGCTCGTGCGGAGCGCGTTTGAACTGCCAGCGGAGCAACGCGCGGCGATACAACAGGCGCTCAACGAAACCTTCTCAGCTGAAATCCAGGTCCGTTTCGACACCGCGCCGGACCTGATCAGCGGTATCGAGCTCACCACCAACGGCCAAAAGGTCGCCTGGAGCATCGCGGATTATCTCGCGTCGCTGGAAAAAAGCGTCGGCGAACTGCTGATGGAACCGTCAAAACCCAAAATCAAACCTGAAACCAGGACGAAGTCCGGGGCTAAACCTGCCGCTCCCGCGGAGACCAAATGAGCGCCCCGCCGGATTCCTTGCAATGTGTCTTCGACAACGCGTTTGCCGGCCTGAGCCAGGGACGCGAGACCTTTACGCCGCAACTGACGCCGCGCGAGGCGGGCACGGTCACCAGCGTCTCCACGGGGATTGCCAAGGTCTCCGGACTTCCCGGTGTGGGCAGTGACGAGCTGGTGAAATTTCCCGGCGATGTATTCGGCATCGCCTTCAACGTGGATGAGGACGAGATCGGCGTCGTCCTGCTCGGCGAGTATTGGCATCTGCACGCCGGGGATGAGGTCGAGCGCACCGGCCGGGTCATGGATGTGGCCGTGGGCGACGGCTTGCTGGGGCGCGTCATCGACCCGCTCGGCCGGCCACTCGACGGCAACGGGCCGCTGGTTGCAAGCCGGCGCCTGCCCAGCGAACGTCCCGCTCCTGCCATCATGGACCGCGCGCCCGTTAACGTGCCGCTGCAGACCGGCCTCAAAGTCATCGATGCGCTCATTCCCATCGGGCGTGGCCAGCGCGAGTTGATCCTGGGTGACCGGCAGACGGGCAAAACCGCCATTGCCATCGACACCATCCTCAACCAACGGGACAAGGATGTGTTGTGCGTCTATTGTGCCATTGGTCAGCGCGCGTCTGCCGTGGCGAAGGCCGTGGCTATCCTGCGCGAGAAGGGTGCGATGGAATATAGCGTCGTGCTTGTGACCGAGGGCAATGATCCGCCGGGGCTTGCCTACATCGCGCCATACGCCGCCACCAGTATCGCGGAGCATTTTATGGAAGCGGGTCGCGATGTGCTGATCGTTTACGACGACCTCACGCATCACGCGCGCGCCTATCGCGAGCTCTCGCTGTTGCTGTGCCGTCCGCCCGGTCGCGAAGCCTTTCCCGGCGATATTTTTTATATTCATTCGCGGTTGCTGGAACGGGCGACGCATCTCTTCTACAACCGCCCCGCGGTTGGGGGGTATGCGCCCGTCAGTCAGCGGCTGTTACCGCTGGATGAAATCTGGCGATGCAAGCTGGCCGAACGTCCATGGCCGACGGAAAACCTGCCGGAGGTCATCGGTGGGGGCGCCCCGACCTTGCGGGTACTGATCCGCGAATACCTTTTCGTCTCGCTGTTCCGCGCGTGCGCCGAATCGCTGGCCAGCGAGAACGCGAGCCGTCTCGCGGCGATGCAACGCGCCGACAAGAATATCGGTGAACTGCTGGACGACCTCAACGGCACATTTCACCGTTTGCGCCAGAGTGGTATCGATGCGGAACTGTTCGACGTGATCTCCGGGTTCGAGGCGCTGAACGAATCCTGATTTCATAGTGGCCGATGGTCATTTACTTCGTGATGGGCTGGTTTATAGTGCAGCAATCAAACCACTGCTCGCGGGGCTGCCACGCGCCGGTTTCATCTGGCTGTTGACCGGGAAAGTCGGCAGACGCGAGACGTGCGCCGGCATTCCCGGTTTCGCCAATAATATGTTAGCTTGTCGTTATGAAATTGCGTGTAATGACATTGATCGCTGGCCTGTTTGCCTCGGCACTGGTACCGGCAGCAGGCACGGGACGTGATCCCGCCGGGTATTTTTTCCAGGAGACCTTCGGTGATTTCCACGAAGAACTGGCGCAGGCGCGGGCGGAACAGCAGCAGGCCATCCTGATATTCTTCGAACAGGAAGATTGTCCCTTCTGTCACCGTATGAAAACCACCATCCTCAATCAGCCAGCGGTACAGGACTACTTTCGCGAGCACTTCCGGATCTTCAGCGTGGATGTCGAGGGCGATCTGGATATCACCGATTTCAATGGCCGCCCTACCACCCAGAAGGACTTCGCCTTCAAACAGTTCAAGGTTCGCGCGACCCCGGTGTTTGCATTCTTTGATCTGGACGGCAAACTGATTGCCCGCCACACCGGCCCCACCAGTGACATACAGGAGTTCCTCTGGTTGGGCGAATATGTCGCCGATGGCCACTTCCGTACCGAAAATTTCACGCGCTACAAGCTCGAAAAACGCGGGCAAACCCCGGGCGGATGAAGCCGTCAGTGTTGAGCCGGAAGTGGTGCTACCTGGCCATTAGCGGGCCGCTGCTGTCATTTGGCCTCACGGTAACGGCTGCTCCCCTGCCGGAACCGCTCAGCCTCGAGGATGCACTGCTGGCCGGGAGTAACCACCCGGCGCTCGCACTCAGCCGGGCCAGGCTGGCGCAGTCGGAGGCAGAGGCGCAGCTGGTGATGGCACGCGATGCCGTCGACATCGGCGCTACGCTGGAGGCGCGTGTTATCGAGCCAGCCTCGAGTTCCGATGACCAGAGCAACAACGATTCCCGTGCCACTGTGTTTGCACGCAAGCGGCTTTATGATTTCGGTCATACCCGGGCGCTGGAGACCGCCGCAACCACCACGATCGCGGGGGAACAATGGCGTGTCGGTGCCGAGGTGCTGCGCCACCGTATTGCCATCATGCAGGCATTCTTTGATGTGTTACTGGCCGATCTCGAGTTCGCACGTGACAACGAGGCCATGGCCGTGGCCTATGTACAGGCGGACCGCAGCCGTGATCGCAACGAGCTCGGGCAGTTATCAAACAGTGACCTGCTCCGGCAGGAGGCGCTCTACCAGGAATTCCGCATGCGCAGTAACCGCTCGCAAGCTCGCCAGCGCAGTACCCGCGCGCTGCTGGCGCAGTTACTCGATAGTCCGGAGCAGCTGCCTTCCACCCTGTTAGCACCCGACCTGGCTGCCAATGACCGGCCGTTGCCAGAGTATGAGCAGCTGGTGGCGGCGATGATGGCCGCCAACCCGACCACCCTGTCATTGCGTGCGGAGCTGGAAGCTGCTCGCCTGCAGGTTCGGGCGCAACGTACCGGCAATCGTCCGGTGTTGAGTGGCGCGTTGCTCGCAGCGGCCAATGAGCGCAATGTGGGTTCGCGTAATCCACTGGAGGCCGAGCTGCGGCTGGAAATTCCGCTCTATGACGGCAATCGCGTCAACGCCGGCGTGGCCCGCGCACAGGCCGATGTTTACCGACTGATGGCAGAGCTGCGCCAGCATGAGTATGACCTGCGGCAGCGCGTGCTGGAGATCTGGCTCGATATTCAGACCCTGCTGGCCCAGCGCCAGCAGGTGGAGGTCTTCATGCAGTCGCGCATGCTGGATTTCGATCGCGCCCAGGCCGAGTATGAAATGGAACTGAAGACTGATTTTGGTGATGCGCTGGTTGGACAATCCGAAGCGGCCCTGTTGCGCGCACAGACGGAATACAACCTGGCACTGGACTGGGCACGACTGACTGCGCTCACCGGTGAGCCCTATTCACCCTTCATCCATGTCCCGGCACAACCACAACCCGTAAACGGCAGCCATGAAAACACCCTGCTTCGCTAGTCTCGTACTTTACCTGCTGGCCACTACCCCAATGGCAGGGGAGTTTCCTGCCGTGCTCGACTGGTCGCAGCGGACGGTGCTGAGTACGCCGGTGTCGGGTGTCGTCAGCAAGGTGGCGGTCAGCCCGGGTGAGCGCGTTGCTGCAGGACAGCTGCTGCTGCAGTTCGATCAGCGCCCGTTCGAAAGCGCACTGCAGGACGCCAGCGCACAGCTGCGCAAGCACGGGCTGCAGCGTGATGAGGCGAGGCGTGAACTGGAGCGCACCCGCGAACTGTACGAACGCACGGTGATCTCCGTCCACGACCTGTCACTGCAAGAGATCAACTTCGCGGTTGAGGAGGCTGATTACAGCAGTGCCGTGGTGGCCCTGGACACCGCAAAACTGCAGCTTGAATACAGCACCCTGCAGGCGCCGTATGCCGGGCTCGTGCTATATATAGAGGTCTCGGCCGGCATGACCGTGATCAATACGCAGCAAGCTACTCCACTGGTCACGCTGGCACAGGACCGGCCCATGCGGGCAGTGGCGCAGGTCCCTGCGACGGCACTGGACGATCTTGCAGCCGGGCAGACGGTTAGCGTTATCGTGAACGACAAGCGCTTTGACGGCAAACTGGACAAGCTGGCCGCGGAACCGGACAGCAGCGGGCAATACAGTCTGGGTTTCTCCTTCGATCCGGGCGAGACCGGTCTGCGCTCGGGTCTGCCGGTGCTTGTCAGAATTCCTTGACACAGGAGCAGCGGGTAGCCCCCCGGAGAATTCGTCAGCGCCGGGATCACTCCACGAGGGTCCGAATAACCTGAGCGCGTGCCCCGGGGGTAAAAGGGGCTGGATACATTTTGTTATGTACCATTTGAGAATGCATGTGTGCGCCTTCAACTCAAGAATGCCAACACGTGGACCATTCATCCCCTGCATGGATTTTCGGCCATGATGCTGGCGCTGGAAGACTATTAGTTGTTTTTATTTGAGATATTGATGGTGGCCAGGGACAGAATTTAACAGTCACTTATAAAGTGCTGAAATGGATTTACCCACGCAAACCAACGAGTTAGAACCATACTGGGCCTGAATGGGCATGACCATGGACAGTACCCACATGATCGCCCATGCAGGCAGGTATGGCCTTACGTACGCCACCGTACCGACTGTGCCTGATCATGCGAGTAGCGTTGCACTTGCATCCGGAGTATCCATGAAATTACCCCGGCCACTTGCCAGGCGAAGTTACCAGGTGACGAAAAGATGACTGCGACGAAGGATGCGCGATTGGCAATACCGCCAGTCGGGACTCTGACAAAAGGACTTTAGAATGGACTGGAATATTGTTGAAGGCAACTGGAAGCAGTTCAAGGGCAAGGTGAAAGCACAATGGGGCAAACTCACCGACGATCATCTCGACGTGATTGCCGGCAACCGTGATCAGCTGGCGGGCAAGGTCCAGGAGACCTACGGCATCACAAAGGACGAAGCCGAGCAGCAGATCAAGGACTTTGAAGAACATAACAAGGGCTAGGAGCGTTCCACCTGGCCAGCACCACGCCATGCGCGTCGCTGCGTCGCGTGCAACGTCAGGGGCGTTAAGGGCAGATGCCTTGCTGAAAGGACTTTACTTATGGCGAGCCATAGACGCTTCACACCGCCATTTATTCCGACCGGGGGCGCGGCGACCGCTTCCTCTTCACCACGCTGATGGTCGAACTCCTTTTCAACATAGAACAAGGACGACGGACGACACGGCGCACGCAATCCGTAACGACGGGGCGTCGTCATACCCTCCTGGAACGTGGCCGATGAGCAGTTGAGCACCCGGTATCACACCGGTCATGCAGCGACGATCCACCTGCCTCGATCAAGGCTATGTACGATAATGTACAGACTCGATGCTGGAGTTCAGGTAGTCTGCCTGTCAGCGGTGAAACACCGAAATCAGGCACCCCGCCAGGTTGATATGGTTAAGTCGTCTGCGGCGGAATCATGGGAACCGACAGCGGCTAATACGGAACAGGCCGGGACAGATATACCAGCCCGCATTGAATCGCGCCTGGCTTCCGCGCCTTGCTATGTGTGACAACGAACAGACTCATTTAGTGAATTGCCGGATTATTCGAGATCCCCATCTCACTTAACTAAGGACAAACCATGAAAATAAATCTCGCGACAACCTGTTTCGTCATCGGCACCTTGCTCGCCCCGGTTGCGGCGCTCGCTGAAGACGCAGACTCGGACCGTATGCAACCCATGACATACGTCAAGGACTCGGTAATAACAACCAGGGTCAAGGCCAAACTGGCCGAGGAGAAGATGAGCAGTCTCGTGCATGTTCAGGTCGATACCGACAGCAATGGCGCGGTGTATTTGAGCGGTAACGTCGAATCCCAGGAAGAAGCGGACAAGGCTGTATCAATTGCACACGAGACCGAAGGCGTAACCTCGGTCACGAGCAATCTTAAAATTCAACTGGATGATTAGGATTCTGGTTCAACGCAGATATCCTGCTGATCTGATGCGTTCAGCGCGTAGCAAAAGCTACGTGCGTGCTGGCCTTCTGTTTATCCGGGGCATTGTCCCAATGAAGAAGTGGGTAGTTCCATAATCATAGGAGTACGGCATGAAACGTTTACTATTCGCGTCAGCCCTGGTCGCTGCCGCCACCGCGGCATTCGCGGGCGATAATCAGGATCACGCCAGCATTGGCCAACCCGATTACTATGGTCGCCTCGACTTCGGCGACTATCCGCAGCCGCAAGTCATTAATCGTCATCCGATAGCAATTGAGCAGGTACCGACGAATCGCCGGCCGGTTTACCTGCGTGTACCTCCAGGTCAGACAAAAAACTGGCGCAAGCACTGCCGCGAGTACAATGCCTGCGGCGAACGAGTCTTCTTTGTGCAGGACAACTGGTACAACCGCGATTACGCTTCGCATTACCAGCAAGTTCATCGTGACTGCCAAAATGACCGGCGTGACGTGCACAATGATGATCATCACTGGTACAGAACGATTCCCGCGGCGACAATCACAACGATGGCCGTGATCACCAGGGCATTGGCGTAATGCCGGTCCCGGCTCATACCTCCCCGGTGTAGCAAGTCCTTGTGGCTAATGCCCCGCAAGCGGGATGATGGCTACGGCATATCACAATGTACACTCTTGCCATAAACGACCCACGGACCACGATACTCCTCGTCGAGGACGATCCCGCCGATGCCAGGCGGGTTAAGGATGCACTTGCTGGCACGGAAGGCAGTTCCTCTGGAGAAAACACATTTCATGTCGAATGGGTGACGCGGCTCGAAGATGCACTCGAACGCCTGGACAGGGATGGTATCGCCGTGATCCTGCTTGATCTCACGCTTCCCGACGGCCAGGGCCTCAAGGCGTTCGATCAGGTGTTCGAGGCCGCGCCGAATGCCTTGATCCTGGTCCTGAGCGCGGCGCGCGATGAGGAAATCGCGCGCCCGGGTCACGCTCAACTCCATTGGTGACGCCGTGCTGACCACCGACCTCCAGGGCAACGTGACCTATCTGAATCTGGCGGCAGAGACGATGACCGGCTGGTCCCGTGAGGAGGCGTTGGGTAGACCGCTTACCGAAGTCTTCAGAATCATCGACGGCACGACACGTGCGGTCGCCGCGAATCCGGCGCGGCGCGCCATGGAGGAGGACAGGACCGTGGGACTGGCCGCGGACTGCGTACTGGTTCGCCGCGACGGGGTCGAAACCCCCGTCGCGGATTCCGCCGCGCCCATCCACAACCGGGACGGCCGGGTCTCCGGGGCGGTGATCGTCTTCCACGACGTCAGCCAATCCCGGGCCATCGTACTGAAGATGACCCATCTGGCCCAGCATGATTTTCTCACCGGTCTGCCCAATCGGGTGCTGCTGACCGAACGCCTCTCCCAGGCGATCGGGCTGGCCCACCGTCACCGCAAGCAAGTCGCGTTGCTGTTCCTGGACCTGGATAACTTCAAACGCATTAACGATACACTGGGACACATGATCGGCGACCAGCTGCTTCAGCGGGTGGCGGATCGCCTGACCGCGTGCGTGCGCGCCACGGATACGGTCTGTCGCCAGGGTGGTGACGAGTTCGTGATACTGCTAGCCGAGATCGAGCAGCCACAGGACGCGGCGCACATCGCAGATAAGCTGC
>Ga0316191_10004479_pt1 | contig 10429 bp, 8 predicted proteins | sample Eddworburr2cm_MG_FD_204928 | JGI IMG/M metagenome (GOLD analysis project Ga0316191, IMG submission 204928) | Coastal sediment microbial communities from Maine, United States - Eddy worm burrow 2 cm | ecosystem: Environmental > Aquatic > Marine > Coastal > Sediment | place: USA: Maine | collected... | reverse complement strand
ACACAGGCAGAGGTGTTACCGGGCATGGCACATGACATGATGTTAGAGGCTGGATGGCGAGCGGTAGCGGATCGGATGCTGATTTGGCTTAACGAGCTGGGATTGTGACGGTCGTGAGTGCAGAGCCAACTGGGCGATGAAACAGGCCAAAGCTTAAATAGGAATGTCCGTTCATTCGTATCAACTTGCCGTTCACCGAGATGTGGCAAAAAACGTATCTTGGCCGTAAGTACGCGTTTATGTCACGTACGCCCCATAAATTCAATGTATGGTTGTTGAGGTCGGCTGAACGGGGGAAACCGACCCATTCCTGTCTTTTGGCCATCTCTCAGATAACCAATGGCTTAAAGACAAAAAACGACCCGTTGCTGTCATTCGGATTGCTTGGTTTCATAGTCCGGTTTCGAGCGGATTGCGGACCATCCTGACGATTAGATAGAACATTCCTCAAAGCTGTGGTCGAAAGCCTAGATGCCTATGCAGTGTCATTTATTGATCGTCGCCACGTTGCCGGTGACGTACCGAAGGCCTTTTTGAATGCGCGTGAAAAGGCAGCTTCAGATTCGTAGCCGACCGTGCTGGCAACAATGGCGAGGGGCGCGCAGGTGTTCCGTAGCTCTTGCGCAGCGACCTGCATGCGCCAGCTGGCGAGGTAGTGCATTGGTGCTACGCCGATCAGGCGGGTGAAACGCTCGGCCAGCGCCGATCGCGACAGACCAATTTCCCGGCCAAGTTCATCTACCGTCCAGGAGCGGGTAATGTCTCGATGCAACAGCGCCAGCGCTCGTGCGACGTAGCGGTCACGTAGTCCGGCGAGCCAGCCGGTCTGGCCCTCGGGCAGGGTATCAGCGTAACGCCGGACGGCTTCCACGAAGAGCAGCTCGGACAGCTTGGCCAACACAGTTTCCGATCCCGGGCGGCCGTCCGCGACCTCGGCAGCAGCGTACTGGAAAGTAGAACGAATCCATTCTGCTGCACCAGCCTCTTCGGCGCTGAGCCTAAGTGCGGCGGGCAACGTGGAAATCACCGGGTTCCCGTCAGCATTGTCACAGCCCAGGAATCCGCACACCATGCGGGTGCGTGCGCCTTCGCCGCCGTGGTGGATGGAGAAAAGCCCGCCATCTTTGGGTGGCTGAATAATGTCGCTGCCCATTACGGGCGGCAGGCTGAGGTCACTGCCCAGTAGGTGTAGATCGTTGTGCGGCAAAAGGACGACCTCTCCTGGCCCGACCAGGAAGGCCTCTTCATCCTCGCTATCGATGCGGACGTGCAGATCTCCCTCGACAACGTAGTGATAAAGAATTAGGTCGGACGTTGAGTCGAGAAAAGGGGCGCAATGCTCGGGCGCCACTCTTGCCGTCATGCACCACGGCGCAAAGAACTCGGCGTGTAAAAACACGCCACCGGTCAGATGCGCCACTCTCAAGACATCAGATAATGCGTCGATTCTCTGCTCCTCGCCTAATCCGGCGTTTCGGTCATGTCTCCCGGCGGGTCAATCATAGATCAGAAATGCCTCTAACGTAAGAATGCAAGTGTGATTCGGCAGGTGCGAGGACGCCGGACACACCACTCTAGACGACAGATGAGGAAACTGACAATGAATGCGATTAACAAGAGTTCTGACACTGACCGATACGCCCGGTGCATCAGCGTTTCCAAGAGAGTGCGCTGGGATATCGATGACGATGTGGTCCGGGGACGCAGCTTTGACAGGTCTGACAAGTATTTGCCCGATGGGTTGTCACTGATCCCGGTATTCACCACCCTTTCCGAGGACGAAAAACGTTTCGTCAGCCAGATCCAGGGGCGCACCTACGCCAATGTGTTCGGTCTGGTTGAGCGGTTTATCAATGCCAAGGTGCTGGAGGTCAGTCGCGACCACTGGCTGGGCAACCAGGTTGCACTGGAGGCATTGGTGCGGTTCAGCGACGAGGAACTGAAGCATCAGGCATTGTTCCGTCGCATCGATAGCATGATCGGAGAGACTCTGCCTGGCGGCTACCGCTTCGACGTGGACCGTGACGCAGTTGCCGGTGTGGTGCTAGGCAAAAGCACATGGGCAGTACTGGCGCTGACGTTGGACATCGAACTGTTCACCCAGCTGCATTACCGTCAAAGCATTGAGCCCGACGGCGAGCTATCCGAGCTGTTCAAGGACGTTTTCCTCTATCACTGGAAGGAAGAGAGCCAACACGCGATTCTCGACGAGTTGGAATGGAAGCGGCATAACACCGGACTGACGATGAATGAACGCGACCGCGCGGTTGATGAGTTCATCGAACTCGTCGGTGCGGTGGATGGCATCCTACAGGCCCAGGCTGCCGCCGATGCAGGCTATTTCGCCGTGAACTGTGGGCGCACGGTGGACGATGGGGAGATTGAGGCGATCGAGCACGGATTCCTCAATGCCTACCGATGGCAATACATCCACTCTGGTGCCGCACACCCGACGTTCACGAAGGTATTGTCGAGCATGATCACCGAAGACCAGGGGCAGCGCATCCAGGCGGCACTCGCTACTTTGCACTAGGTCTGTAGCGGTCCTTGTCAATCACCAAAACAAAGGAGACGTATCATGAATACCCAAGCAGAGACTATTAAACCCAACATCGTCAACGGCATCAACGTCGACGACCTCATGGCCTTGCTCGCCTGTGTAGAACAAGACGCATCGAAGGGTAAGACCAACTGGCGTGTTACGACGTCCTGGCAGGGCCAGACCCGCAGCCGCTCCGAAGTTTCTGGCTTTGGGATAGGTGACCAAAAAGTACCCCGCCGTTTTTCGTTTGACATCGACGAACCCTGTGAACTGGGTGGCAGCAACGCCCATGCTAACCCCCAGGAACATCTGATTGCGGCGCTTAACGCCTGCATGACGGTAGGGTATGTGGCGCAGTGCGCGATCCGGGGGATTACCCTTGAGCAACTGGAAATCGAGACCGAAGGCGAGATCGACCTCCGGGGTTTCCTGGGGATCGACTCTAATGTTCCGCCGGGCTACGAGAGCCTGAGTTACATCGTCCATATCAAGGGTGACGGTACCGAGGAGCAGTTCGCCGAGATCCACGACGCGGTGATGGCAACCTCGCCCAACTTCTATAATCTTGCGAACGCCGTGCTTCTGAAACCGACTCTGGTAGTCGACTAGGCACAGGTTATCCAGCGCGGCGTGACACCGGGCAAACGTCACGCCGCGCATCGACCTATTGGTACAGAGTTATGTATAGCCCTAAACGGATGGTATTAATATGTTAATGATCGAGTATAAAGATGTCGGTTGGTGGTATTGGCTGGTAACAGCGGGACTGCTTACATTTGGTTTATCGGGAAACCCAATAGGGTTTGCATTTGCAATCGGTCTAACGATTATTCAACTGATTCACTTTGTGTTCAGAGAACGCAACATCACTGCCTTCCCGATACAAGTGCGGTTTTGGTATCTTATGCTTCTTCTTGTGGCGTGGTCGGAGCCTCTGCAATGGATCTATTGGGTTCCTGCTATCGGTACGTGGGCGCAGGTAATATTCGGATATTGCACAATGGCACGCTGCGTTTCTCTATTACCCTGGAATCGTAGTGAACAGTTGTCACTTGATTTGTTAACGAAAACGTTCCTTTCTCGCCCGGTTCGAGGAAGCATTAAACAAGGTTTTGAAGCCACACAGTAAATTTCGGGTTATACAAATGAACCACTGATCGCTGATCACCTTGTGCTGACCATGAAGGCAATCATTACTGAACGACCGATTCTGAGAAGAATATGCCATTCGATGGCCGTTCTGCGAATGGCAGGAGTTGGCCGACAGTTGCCGATCAGGAGCCCCGCCTCAGCGGGGTTTCCTGTGTCTGGGAACGGCAACTTTGGCCGAAAGTCCCCGTTCAGGAACCCCGCACAAGCGGGGTTTTCTTTGTACCGGGAATGACCGGAGTTGGCCGAAAGCGCTCATTTAGCGGACGCTTATATTAGCCATCACTAACGGTAACAAACGGTAGAGTCGAGATGTGGCGCGGTGGTCTAAGGTTTAGCCTATCTGTTGCCGCCCCTTTCGTCTGGCGGTGCCTCAATAGCTGAACCATCACTCCGTTTCCACACCCCGCTCGTCGCACCGGGCGTGCGGATCTCCCGCACCCGGCGCTCGGACAAGAACTCACGCCTTCGCCCACGGCACGTTGCGTTTCAAGCAAGACAGACGAACGAGACGCAGCGTCTCGTAGAGGTACACGTCGGGATAGGCCGTGCCCCCACTGCGTCTGACTTTGTGCTTGTTGCCTCGACATCCGCGAAGTCCTGATCATCCGTACCCGCTGCGCCCTTGTTGGAGCGGCACTGAGCATAGGCATGCGCCAGGATGTCTTCCCGGTAAATCTTGTCGTACAGGGCATAGAAGCGATAGCTCGGCTCTGCCTTCGCTTTCGAGTGTAACGCCCTCTGCAGTCTCTGAACACATTTTGGAGTTGATAGGTTGCCCAATCTCCCGTCCTTTCCTACGTCTTGCGTTTGTCTTGAACTGAGGTCCCTTCCCTCCACCGGCATTACCCGGCTTCCCAGGTCTTACGAACCTCGCCGCCACCCCAAAGCGCCCGGCCTGTCCCTCACGGGCCTCCGGTTGGTCATCCTGTCACCACGCCAAGGGGCTTCCCGTGTTGCGTGCGTTTTCCTTGTGTACATGCTGTCGCCACTACCCCGGCACAGCGACTGGGGGTGTTGCTTCGCTCATTTCCCCCAGCCGTGTCAGCCTTCCCCGCATGGGTGAACGGGTCGGCCTGTGCAACGTCCTTTTCGAGGATTGCTCAGCGTTTACTCGCGTTACGGCCTGCACACTCACTGAATCATCTAAAATGATCCCTTACATCAAAGGCTTCAGCTATTTCGTTACTTCCATAACTGCTCCGATTGCTTCCGGCTGGAGCGAAAATTGCCGGGTGGGACTCTCACCCACTGGAAAACGCCGCCTTAGCACGGCGCACACCCAACCCGGACATAGAGCATTTAAGCCTGGATGACCGGAACGTACTGAAGTCAGACATTGAGATGATTAAGGCGGCTATCGACTTCATCTAACTTACTGGCAATCAATGTGTGTAAGGTTAGCCAGAAATCTGTCTAGTATCCTTTACACTTCCTGCTTACGCATGTTCACGAATCCATTCGCTAACATGCAGAAGAACCTGGTTTTTTAATGTTTTGCATATATCTTGCTTATTTTTGCACCAGCACAACTAACATCCATCAAGAACTGTGCGCTAATAACTAAGAAAAGGGGTATGCAATGGATCAACTAATTCAAAATATAAAAAATGAAACCAAAAATATTAAAAAAAATATTATGCAGGTACACAGGGGATTGGACATGAGTAAAAAAGTTTTATCGGCTCTTTTTGTGAGCATCCCGCTGAGCATGTTGTTGCCTTCGCTGGCTTCGGCCCTAGGTACGCCGGATGAGTTGCCGCCACCCATGGAAACCATTTGCGACTCAGAGCAAGGTGCCGCTTATGGGCTTTGTAATGCTTACTGTGAGGCGATGGACTGTGATGACCCTGCACCACATGCATCGGTTACCGCTTGCCAGAAAGTCTCCGATAAATACACGCAACTGACTGGTGAGCAACTTCCGTGTGACGATATATGCCCATTAAACGACAAAGCAGACTACCCGTATTTCTTCGGAGTTGTTAACGGGGATATCCTGCTCAATGAGTGCGCGCGCGATTCAAATTGGATGGACGGTATTACTGGTGTTGCAGTATGGAGTGCTACTGATACTGCACTTCCGGGATCAGCCGCTGGTGCCGTTTGGATAACACCTCATGGTCTTCATTCTGGAGGTGATGGGCAACGCAGCACAAACGGCCTCGATGCCGAGCAGTATAATTTCTGCTTGGGGCTGCTGGAAACTGCTATTGCTTCAACATCTGGTTTAACATGCAGGGGTGAGTAGAGAGATAGCTATGCAAAACGGATAATTATTTGGCAGCGGCTTCCGCCGCCGCTTTTATTTGTGCGAAGCTCCAAAACTGACCGACAGTCGAAGTACGATAGCCGGGCGGGGATGTCCGGAGTTGCTGCATCTGAGACCTTCCCGGGAGCGGCGGGAATGTCTTGTTCTGGCCGATTGTACTCATTCAGGAACCCCGCATAAGCGGGGTTTTCTGTTACTGGGAATGACCGGTTGCCGAAAGTGCTCGTTTAGTCGTCGGTTATATTAGCCATCACTAAACGGGTAAAAACGACCCACTCACGCCATTCAACTAAAAGTCCTGGACGGCAACTAAGCAGCGTAAAATGGACATTCCGCTAAGTATTCAATCCACCAATGACCCGAGAGCTGCCCTATAGCGCCGGGCCGCGATGACCTGGGCGCAGCTGCTGAAATGGGTTTTCTATATTGATGCTGAGACGTGCCGTGCCATCGGCGGTTCGGTCAAAGTGATCGCCAGCATTGAAGATCCGGTGGTCATCGGGAAGATACTTACTCACCTGGATGAAACATCCCCTGCAACAGAAACGATCTGTTCGCCCGAATGTCGGGCATCGCCGCAAACGGGATTATTCGACGGATGTTAATGGAACCTGCCCTTCAGATTGCCGCAACTATGCGGCAGGAGTACTGTTGGCCTGGAGCGAGGAATTGATTGGTAAGGAGTGTTTACGAATGGGAAAATTCAATGCATCCGACAGCGTTCAGTGCGAACTGCACCGTGCGCAGAACAAATAACCAGGCGACCAGTCCTACGATAGCTGTGGACTTTTCGGAACAGGGCTTTTATTGTGCTTATTAGCTATAAGCAGGGCTGCCAAAGCTATCCACCAGAGAAAGGAAGAAGCCATGTTACGCCATCTTTTCTCAATTGTAGGTGCTCTTCTTTTCGCCACAGTGGCCTGTGGCGAAACAATTACCTATGTCCGCAAAGTATCAACCACTAACTTCTTGGGGTGGGGTCAGGCTGGCTTCTATTTCCCGCAGTTTGCCGCCTCCAGCATTGTCGGACCAAAACGAACCGACGACAACATGCAGCTTTTCCTGCCGAATTGGTTGGAATTCAATTTCGACCCTTGGGATCCAGACGATACCACCTTCTCAGCCGACAAACCCGATTGCTTCGACAATTGCAGCGGGAGAGGCGTCTATACCCGGGGAGGATACACCTATTGGGACGCCTTCACCTTGCCAAACGGCTTTTCCGGCCTCTCCGGCTCGATCGTGGATGAGAAGGCGGAAAACAACACCAACAACACCGTCAATCAAATCTATATGAAATCTGGCGTGCCACCCTCTTTCTGCATGCATATCGTCACGGACAACACGGCCAATGCACACAATTCTGCTGACTCTATCATAGTGAGGGGCGGCAGACCCGGCCAGGGAAGTTTTGACCCCAACGCCCCTATTCCGAATCTGTCATTCGACGGAACTACTGACGTGCACACGTTCCGATTCGATAACTTTCTCCCCGGCGATTTCATCAAGATCAGGCTCAACTCAGGAACCCCCGGCATGGATCCCGGTTTTGGCGGTCTCATGTTCGATGAGGCCTGCGATTATATTCCCAACGAACAATGCGGCAATAACGCTTGTGACGTCACCCTCGGCGAGAGCTGCGAGAGCTGCCCGGGAGACTGCGACGCGTGCATACCCGGGACGACCCCCACCAGAACTTGGTACCATCACGGCCCAGATCCCCAGTCCCACTACGTGGCAGGCACCAACCGGCTGCTCATTTTTGCCGCCCATGGCGTTGACGGTAGCAACCATTGGGTGCAGGGCGTCAAATATGGCAACAAGAACATGCGCTTTCTCGAGGCAAGGTCTCAAGATAGGAACGACAAATCCACGGTTTCGGTATGGTACCTGAAAGAGGCGGACATCTACTCAGCCGGCGGCACAAATTTCAGCGTAGATTGGTACCACAAGCCTGGTCAGCGCTCCTACGAGAGCATCTTTTTTACAAATGCCAGTCAGACCTTCTCGTTTGGAGCCATCGACGAAGCCGGTTGCAATGATTGTTACGCGGTTGCGTGTCCTTGGAGGACCATGGAGCCTGGCCACATATCGCTCTACGCAGGCACGCATGAGAGAAACGGAGCCAACTTCTGGCCCCTAAACGGCTACACCCAGGATGCCGACCTGTGGATGGGCGGCAATGGCAAGGCTACCATGGGCCACAAAAACGGCATCGGCAATATGGAGTCGGCGGGCGCCCAGTTCGGCAGGCAGGGTGCATTCTCCCTCGTTTGCTTCGAAGTTCAGGATATACCGCAGACCATACCGCAGACCGACAGTGACGGCGACGGGCTGAGCGACGCGCTTGAACTTATGATCGGCACGCTGCTCAACGACAGCGATACCGACAACGACGGAGTGTCGGATTACGACGAGGTTAATTTCGACGGCGATGCATCCGCTTACAATCCGGCGACCGATCTGAACCCGTTTGATGTCGATACCGACGGCGATGGAGTGGACGACGCCACTGAACTGTCTGTCGGTACTGACCCGAATGAGTCTCAAGATACGGATAGTGACGGTATAGGTAACAACGCGGATACCGATGATGACAATGACGGTTTGTTGGATGCAGAGGAAATCAATACATATGGCACGGATCCGTTAAAAACAGACACCGATAACGATGGACTCGACGACAAATATGAAGTCGAGAATGGTCTGGACCCGCGGGACGGGATATGCCCGTCATATATATGCGGCAGTGGATTGCTGATGCGGATCCTTCCGCTTATCGATAAGTGAAGCAACCATGAATTATTATATCTGATGGCTGGCAACCAAAACAGTAGCCGCAGTCCAGCGAAAGGAGGACAGGCATGAATAGGTACCTCGTATGCGCAATGACATTAGGTTTTGCGCTATCGTCACTACACGCAGTTAGCGCATGTGCGGACACAGGGTTTATCGACGGTGCGCACGTAAAATTTACAATGGTGGATGCTTCCGGCAACTATGGGGGCTGCATGGTGCTAATAGATAAGAACCCAAAGTTGACACTTCCAACTTGCGGAAATCATTGGGTGTCATTCAGCTGTACGGGAACTTATGCCCCGAAAGATTTAGCGTACCGTATGTTTGATACGGCTCAGCTCGCATTGGTGACAAACAAGACGGTTACTTTAAGGATCGAGGACACGAAATTGCATAATGGATATTGCTATGCCTCGCGTATTGATTTGAATCAGTAATAGGAAATATGAAGTTATCAATCGCCCCTCGTCATGATTGATCCAAGATATATGTCCGGAAGAAGAATAATTATTGCGGGAATAGCGCTCCTTTTACTTGCTGTATACTGGGGTGTCTTGGAATTTGGGCCGGATGAGGAAGTCGGTGCAGATGAACTGCAGTCATCATTGCAGACACGCACTCCTGGCAAAGCCATAAGCAGCAATCAAAGCCAGATGTCTATAGGAGCCACTACTGACCGTGATAAACAAGCGACTGCCCGCAGTCAGACGCTGCGACCTGCTGCAGAAGAGCCGTTACCCGGACATGACCAGACGGGCGTGGTTTACGAGCAATCCCTATATCCTGCGTTTGCGGATAAACCCCAGGGCAGTGGTCCAGTGCTGAATGCGGATTCACGCGAGCCTGCATACACCACGGGGGTCGTTGTACAGGACACCGGCCCAGTGCTGGATGCCGATTCACGCGAACCCGTATATACCACGGACGCTGTTGTACAAGACACCGGTCCAGTGCTGGATGCCGATGAGGCATATCGAATTACTGGACAGGGACAAGCAAACAGTCCGTGAAAAAGGTAGTCAAAGGCGGCCCGGCCAGCTGCCGCACAGCGGGGTCGCTGGCCCTAGCCACTCGATGGCCATTTCTTTGACTTTCGCAGCCTGTGAGTGACTGAAACTGGCCGATAGTCGCCGATCAGGAAACCCGCATCAGCGGGGTTTTCTGTGTCCGGGGAACGGCAACTTATGGCCGAAGTTCACCGTTGCCGGCCACACCAGCAACACGGATTCAGCAGGACAACGAACGGCAGGTAACCGACCGGAAATCTCCGTTTAATGCTGGCCAATATAAGCAAACACTGTAAGACAAAAACCGACCCATTTTCACCGTTCCTGAGAATATCAGGAACGGTGAAAATATACTGTAAGCAGTCGCTCCCGTGTAGGCCATCGACAGCAACCTTCGGCCGTCAGCTGTCGGTCACACCCTCGCTGTATGAACAGCGCAAGCCGAGTATGGAACCTGCGATCAATGTTCAGCTGCTCGTTCTTGGTGCCAGCCGAGATTCTCACGTTGCCATTAGGTCATCCAGCAGCGGGCCATATTTACGTGCATAGGCTTAGGCTTGAAGGGCATTCGGTCCCCCTTATACTATGCTGTTTGTACACTGCCTTAGGCGTCTGAATCTTTCGTCCATGGACATTTCATCAATTCTTCTCGCTGTCGTC
>Ga0316191_10004476_pt1 | contig 10433 bp, 7 predicted proteins | sample Eddworburr2cm_MG_FD_204928 | JGI IMG/M metagenome (GOLD analysis project Ga0316191, IMG submission 204928) | Coastal sediment microbial communities from Maine, United States - Eddy worm burrow 2 cm | ecosystem: Environmental > Aquatic > Marine > Coastal > Sediment | place: USA: Maine | collected... | reverse complement strand
AGCGAGCTCAAATACGAGCGACTTGCTGCAGTCCTTGATTGGGGCGAAGCCACCCGCCATGTCGCCGTAGAGTGTTGCATAACCGACCGCCATCTCGCTTTTGTTGCCCGTTGTCAGCAACATGCGGCCAGTCTTGTTCGATATGGCCATCAGCAACAGCCCGCGGCATCGTGCCTGGATATTCTCCTCGGTCGCATCGGGCTCGGTCTCGCCGAGAACCGGCCGCAATTGCGCAATTGTCGCCTCATACATCGGCTCGATGGGAATCACGTCGTAGCGGATGCCGAACGTCTTCGCCTGTTTCTTCGAGTCTTCCTGGCTCATCGTCGATGTGTAACGGAATGGCATTTGCACGGCGCGAACACGCTCGGAGCCGATGGCGTCGCAGGCGATGGCGCACACGAGTGCGGAATCGATTCCGCCCGACAACCCGATGATCACGCCCGGGAATCCGTGGTTCATCACATAGTCGCGCGTGCCTTTCACAAGGGCGTTGTAGATCGTCGCAATCTTGCCATCGGGATTAGCGATTGGACCACGTTCCGGCACAACGCCGCTAACGGCCCCCTCGAGCGTGAGCGTGTGCATGCTCTCTTCGAAAGCGCGCGCCCGGTATACCACTTCCCCATCCGCATCCATGACGAATGACCCACCATCGAAGACCAGTTCGTCCTGACCTCCAACATGATTGACATACACAACCGGGATGCCGACCTCAGCCACGCGAGCGCGCACGACGTTTTCTCGTTTCTCCTGGCTGCGAACTTCGAAAGGCGATCCATTGATCACGAGAGCGCATTCGGCACCAGCCGCCCGGCTGGCACCCATTGGTCCAGGCTTCCAGACGTCCTCGCAGATAGTCAGGCCAATGCGCAAACCGTTGAGTTTGAATACGGCCGGCTGCCGCCCTGCCGTGAAATATCGCTCTTCATCAAACACCGCATAGTTTGGCAGCAATTGCTTGCGATAACGCGCGACAACCTTGCCATCCAGCAACACGGCGCAGGCATTGTAGATCTCCCCGTCATCGTATTCCGGAAACCCGAGGAGAATGGCGATGCCATAGACCTCGCCCCGCACCTTGGCAACTGCGGCCTCGACGTCGTGGCGCAGACCGGCATGGAACAACAGGTCCTCAGGTGGATACCCGCAAACGCTCAGTTCAGGGAATACGACAATATCGGCGCCGTCCGCATCGCGCGCGCGGCGCGCATGCTCGATGATCTTCGCCGTGTTCCCCGCGACATCGCCAACGATGAGATCGATTTGGGCGAGCGCAACTTTGACGGCGTCGGTCATTCAGGGCCCAGCTCAGGAGCTGATAATCTCCTGCATCTTCGAGCCTAGCTCGGCCGGCGAACGAACAGTAGCTACGCCAGCAGCATCCAGGGCCTTGAACTTGTCTTCCGCCGTGCCCTTACCACCAGCAATAATCGCGCCGGCGTGACCCATGCGTTTGCCTGGAGGTGCTGTGACACCGGCGATGTAGGCAACAACCGGCTTTGAGACATTGCTCTGGATGAACTCAGCCGCCGCCTCTTCGTCCGTGCCACCAATCTCGCCAACCATGATGATGCCGTCGGTTTCGGGGTCCGCTTCGAAGAGCTCGAGGCAGTCGATAAAGTCCATACCGCGAACAGGGTCGCCGCCAATTCCTATGCACGTGGTCTGACCCAGACCGTTCACCGTTGTTTGGTACACAGCTTCGTAGGTGAGCGTGCCCGAACGGGATACGACGCCAATGCGGCCTTTCTTGTGGATGAAGCCCGGCATGATTCCGATCTTGCACTCTTCCGGCGTGATGATGCCCGGGCAGTTCGGGCCAATCAGGCGGCAGTCGTAATCCTGCAGCGCCGACTTGACCTTGACCATGTCGTTGACCGGAATACCTTCGGTAATGCAAACAATCAGATCGACACCGCCATCAGCCGCTTCGAGGATCGCATCGGCTGCAAAAGGCGGTGGCACGTAAATCATGCTGACATCTGCGCCTGTAGCGGCAACGGCGTCACGCACCGTGTTGTACACCGGCACGCCGAGGTGCTCCTGGCCGCCACGTCCCGGCGTTACGCCAGCGACGACCTGAGTGCCGTACTCGATGCACTGTTCAGTGTGGAAGGACCCCTGGTTACCCGTGATGCCCTGGCAGAGGATCTTGCTGTCTTTGTTGACCAGAATACTCATTCGTCTATCCGTCAGGCTGCCGCAGCAACCACTTTTTTGGCTGCGTCGGTAAGATCTTCCGCCGCAATGATGTCCAGGCCGCTGTTCGCCAGCAGCTCGCGCCCCGTATCGACGTTGGTGCCTTCGAGGCGCACGACGACGGGTACTTTTACACCGACTTCCTTTACGGCGCTGATGATGCCTTCTGCAATCAGGTCGCAGCGCACGATGCCGCCGAAGATGTTCACGAGAATCGCCTCGACGCTGTCATTCGTCAGGATCAGCTTGAACGCCGCCGCAACTCGCTCCGCCGTCGCTCCGCCGCCAACATCGAGGAAGTTGGCCGGCTCGCCGCCGTGCAGCTTGATCAGGTCCATCGTTGCCATCGCAAGACCGGCACCATTCACCATGCAGGCGATATTGCCATCGAGCGAAACGTAATTGAGGTCGTGCTCGGCCGCTTTACGCTCAGCTTCGTCTTCCTGCGACTTGTCGCGCAACTCGGCAATTTGCGGCTGGCGGAACAGCGCACTGCCGTCGATATTGATCTTGCCGTCCAGGGCGACGATATCGCCTGCCTTGGTCGTAATCAGCGGATTGACCTCTATCAGGCTTGCATCCGATTCAACGTACAGCTTGTACAATTTCTTGATGAGATCACCGAACTGGCGCATCTGCTTCTTATCGAGCTCGAGGCCGAATGCCAATTGCCGCGCCTGGTAGTCCTGCAGCCCGGCATCCGGTGCGATCGCAACCGAGAAGATCTTCTCGGGTGTCTCCGCAGCGACTTTTTCGATATCCATGCCGCCGGCTGCCGACGCGATGAATGAGATGCGGCTGACCTCACGATCAACGAGCATGCTGAGATAGAGCTCGCGGTCGATATCGGAGCCCTGCTCGATATACACCGTGTTGATCGGCAGACCTTCCGGGCCCGTTTGGTGGGTTACGAGAGTGCTGCCCAGCATCTTGTCGGTGTACTCGCGCACCTCGTCCAGCGTTCGTGCGAGCTTGACGCCGCCTGCCTTGCCTCGCCCACCGGCGTGGACCTGTGCCTTGACGACCCAAAAGTCGCCACCGAGTTCCTGCGCTGCTTTGACTGCAGCATTCGGCGAGTCGGCCGGAATGCCGCGCGGCACCGGGATACCGTAGTCGGCAAACAACCGCTTGGATTGGTATTCGTGAAGATTCATTGATTTATCAGTCTGTAGTCGAGCGAGAAGGGATTCCGCGGTCTCCGCGAAAAAGTCGCCGTATTTTGGAGGTTTGCGCCACCCATGTCCATATTCGGTCTACAATTCGCGCATGAACGAGGCACAGACTGACGCCCCGCTGCGGCGAACCTACCGCGGTAGCCGGGACGCGCTGTTACAAAAGGCCATGGATGAGCCCGAGCTGGGATGGCGCGTGTTGATAACGTTAAACGCCTTCCGGCTCCTGATATCGACGACCCTCTTGTTGTTGTTTGCCGTCGGCTCGCAACCACATTTCTTCGGCGACGCCCGGCCAACACTATTTGCCGCCTGCGTTGCCGGCTACCTGGTTTTCGCTATTCTTTCCGCGGTTTCTCTGCGCCAGCAGTGGGTTCCGCGCACTGCGCTGGCTGTAACGCAACTGGTCGCAGACATCGTTGCGATCGTCCTCCTGATGCATGCCAGCGGAGGTATTTCGAGTGGTCTGGGCGGCCTGCTCGTCATTTTCATCGGCGCCGGCAGCCTCGTCATGCCGATGACCGTTTCGGCAATGCTTGCTGCGCTCGCGACATTTGCGATCCTCGGTGAACACGCCTACTCGCAGATTATCAGCGTTTCCTCGACCGCCAATTACCCGGCGGCGGGCATTCTGAGTGCCGTCATTTTTGCGATTGCGCTCGCATCACAGCCGCTGGCCAGGCGAATCCGCGCCACGGAAGCCCTGGCGCACCAGTTCGGCGTGGACCTCAAAAACCTGTCGGAACTCAACGAGTACATCGTCCAGCACCTGCGTGAAAGCATCGTGGTCGTGGATGCGCGGGATACTATCCGCCTGATCAACAGTTCAGCGACGCAGCTACTCGGTGTCGACAGCATCTTGCCTGGCACCCCCGTAGCCACGTCATCCGCGCCCCTTGCCCAGTACATCCAGGCATGGCGTGAGGACTCGACACTGTCGTCCCATCCGGAGCTGACGCTCATTACGTCAGGAGACAACGTTCGCATCACGGCGCACCTGGCCCCGCTCGCCAAGGACGAGCATCGTGACGGCCCGATACTTGTGTTCCTCGAAGACGTCAGCCACATGAACGCACGAGTGCAGCAATCCAAGCTGGCCTCACTCGGCCGGCTCAGCGCCAGTATCGCCCACGAGATTCGCAACCCGGTGGGCGCTATGAGTCACGCGGCACAGTTGCTGGCCGAGTCGCCCGGGCTCACCGAAGATGACCAGCGCCTAACCGAGATAATCCAGACCCACTCGAACCGCGTAAGTCACATTATTGATAACGTGCTGCAGCTCTCCCGCCGCGAAACCAGCCGACCAGAGACAGTGGAACTCAAGGCCTGGCTGGATGATTTTGCTGACGAGTTCGCGCGCACTCTCGAGTTGCAGGAAGGCGAGTTCACAGTCGGGGAGATTGCCGACGACGTCGCGGCGCGCATGGACAAGGGCCACTTACGCCAGGTTTTGTGGAACCTTTGCGACAACGCCGTCAAGTACGCGAGTGAGACGGGCGGCATCATGGTCGAGATCAAGGGCGGGCGCGTGTCGGGCCACGGTCGCCCTTATATCGAAGTGCTTGATTGTGGACGCGGTGTCGACAAGGCGACCGCCGACAAGATTTTCGAACCGTTCTTTACGGCCCGCTCGGGTGGCACAGGGCTGGGCCTGTACATTTCGCGCGAGCTTTGCGAACTTAACCGCGCAACGCTGCTGTACCTTGACCGGCCCGGTGGAGGCAGTATCTTCCGTATCGTATTTGCCGATCCGGACCGCTGGGATACACAGGACGAGAAATGAACCAACCACTAGCGCTGGTTATCGATGACGAGCCCGACATCTGTGAACTCCTGACGCTCACACTGGGCCGCATGGATATTCGCACGGAAACGGCGATGGATGTGTCCGGCGCCAAGACGTTGCTGGGTAAACACGATTTCGATATTTGCCTGACCGATATGCGCCTGCCGGATGGCGACGGCCTCGAGCTCGTAGAATGGATGCAGGCGAACGCTGCCGGTGTGCCGGTGGCAGTAATCACTGCGCACGGCAACGTCGAGACGGCCGTGCAGGCCCTGAAACTGGGTGCTTTTGACTTTATCTCCAAGCCACTCGACCTCGGCAACCTGCGCACAATCATCGAGAACGCCCTGAGGGTCCGCGCACCGGGTCAAAATGGCGGTTCGAAACTGCTTGGCGAATCCGAGCGCATGCACGATCTGCGCGACATGATCAGCAAGGTGGCCCAGTCACAGGCACCGGTCCATATTTCAGGCGAGTCCGGCACGGGCAAGGAGCTGGTCGCTCGCCTGATTCACGATAGCGGGCCCCGTGCGGAAGGCCCGTTCGTCCCGGTGAACTGCGGGGCAATCCCGGCAGAGCTCGTGGAAAGCGAATTTTTCGGTCATCGCAAGGGCAGCTTCACGGGTGCCGTCAATGATAAAGCCGGCCTCGTCCAATGCGCCCGCGATGGCACCCTGTTCCTCGATGAAATAGCCGATCTGCCGCTTGCGATGCAAGTCAAGCTGCTACGCGTCATCCAGGAGAAAAAGGTTCGGCCCGTTGGTGCGTCGCAGGAAGAAAGTGTCGACGTACGAATTCTCTCGGCAACACACAAGAACCTGTCGGACATGGTCGCCGGTGGCGAGTTTCGCGAGGACCTGTATTACCGCATTAACGTCATCGAACTGCACGTACCCGCGCTGCGGGAGCGAGGCGATGATGTCTTGCTGCTGGCTGACCACATCCTGCAGCGACTGAGCGCAACGGCATCCCTCGACGAAAGCGCGCATGAGGCGCTCCTGAGCTATGCATTTCCGGGCAACGTCCGTGAACTCGAGAACATGCTGGAGCGAGCGGTGACACTTTGTTCGAGCGGATCAATTTCGGCCAGCGACCTGAGCATGCGGCAATCGGACAACGCGGAACAGGCGCAATCTGCCGTCACCGGCAAGCTGGGTGAGCAGGTGGAAGACGTGCAGCGCCAGGCGATCGTCGAAGCCCTCGAGAAAACTCGCTATAACAAGACTGCCGCAGCGAAGCTTCTCGGTCTTTCATTCCGGCAATTGCGCTATCGCATCAAGAAGCTGGGCATCGAATAGACGTAGGAGCGCGCCCCTGCGCGCGACGGCCGCAGGCTCGGCCGGCGGGCTCCAGGTGACACAAATTGTCACTATGTGACACGAAACCGACGCTCGCCGCCCCATTTGTCACTTTTTACCTACGTAGATTATTGTCATCCAGAAACAAAAACAGACTTTTAATCAATAACTTGACGCACATCACGTAAAACTGGCATGGCGTTTGCTTTAGTACGTGTACAGGCGATTTCGCCGTTAATTTGAAAACACTCTCAATTCATGGAGACGAAGAGATGAAGAAGCAACAAGGTTTTACACTTATCGAACTCATGATCGTAGTTGCGATCATTGGCATTCTGGCTGCAATCGCTATTCCTGCATACCAGGACTACACGATCCGCGCACAGGTTTCTGAAGGTTTGAACCTGGCTGGCGGCGCAAAAGCTGCTGTAGCTGAGTACACGATGGACCGCGGTTCATACCCCGATTCCAATGCAACCGCCGGCCTTTCCGACGCAGCCGAGATCAAGGGCAAGTACGTAGGTTCGGTGACTGTTACTAATACGGGCCTGATTTCGGTCGCATACGGTGGCGAAGCCAACGTTATCCTCCGCACCGGTGTTCTCGAGCTGTCGCCGTTCACGAACGCGGGTTCGGTTGAGTGGGATTGCCGCTCGTCTGCTGGCCCGACGATTGCTGACAAGCACCTGCCGGCCGCTTGCCGCTAAGACACCAACTAGAGCTTTTCGCTTTAGGTGTAAGTCAGAAAAGCCCCGGTACACCGGGGCTTTTTTTTTAATCGAAACTGAAGCATCAAGGCCATTACGTGAACCACGTCACACTCTGGAAACACTCTTCAAGGACCACTCACAGACGTTCGTCAACATGCGATAAGATCAGGCATGTACGGGGAGAATGCAGCCAAATGACTACTAAACAACACGGCTTCACGCTGATAGAGCTGATGATCGTCGTCGCAATCATCGGCATCCTGGCCTCTTTGGCGGTCTCGGCATACCAGACCTACACCGTCCGCGCCCAGGTTGCAGAAGGTATACAAATGGCCGCCGGCGCGAAAGCGCCTGTCGTCGACGCTTTCAACATGGATGGCGAGCCACCTGCAGGCCGGACCGAGGCTGGCATGAGTCCCCTCGCAATAGACACCAAAGGCAAGTATGTCGCTTCTGTCAATATCGTCAACGGCCGCGTTGATGTCACATTTGGTAATGAGGCGCACGTCGAGATCTTTAACGAAACCCTGTCTTTCACGCCTTACGCATCGGGCAGTGGCAGCATTATCTGGCGCTGCGGCTTCGCACAGGCGCCGACAAACACCACCGAACTCTCAGGTAATGGCGTGGATGCGGTTCATATAGACCCGACCGTCGCCGAGCGGTACCTGCCGTCAGTCTGTCGCTAAGGCGCTTATCTCAGCACCGATGAGGGCCTGCTGGCGACAGATCCCCGCAAATTGGCGCGTTTTACTTAATCAAATTCGATAACTGTGAACAGCCGCACAAAATCCAGTTGAATAGGTAACTTGGATCAGTGAGACTGTGACGCTCATAAGACGTAATCGCTTGGGATTTGCATGGTAGCAACGGCTTCACAATCCAATCTCGCGGGCCTTCCACGACGCCTCGTGCAGGACGGTATTGTCTCGGAAGAGCAACTCCAGGACGCAACCGAGGCCGCCAAGAAAGAACGCTTGCCGTTGATCGCGTACCTGGTCAGCGAGAGTCTGGCCAATGCGCGCGCCGTAGCTGTAGCGGCCTCCCACGAGTTTGGGGTGCCCCTTTTAGACCTCGACGCGGTCGAGATCGATATCGACGTGATTCGCGCAGTCGATCAGAAGCTAATCACCAAACACCGCGTATTGCCGCTGGTTAAGCGGGGACAACGCATCTTCCTCGGCATAGCCGATCCGACCAATCTGCAAGCCATCGACGATATCAAATTCGCGACCAGCTTGCGTATAGATCCAGTAGTCGTCGAGCAGGACAAGCTCGAGGAACGTATTAACAGGGCTATTGAAGCCGTCGACACGAGCATGAGCGGCCTTGCCGATGACGACTTCGATCTCGAGAACCTCGATGTTAGCGGTGAGGAGAAGGAAGACGAAATCCAGAAGGACGACGTCGAAGATGCGCCCGTCGTCCGCTTCGTCAACAAGGTGTTGCTGGATGCTATCAAGCGCGGTGCCTCGGACGTTCATTTCGAGCCGTACGAGAAGATCTTCCGTGTCCGTACGCGCCTTGACGGCGTTCTGAGCGAGGTTGCGACGCCGCCCGTCGTATTGGCCAACAAGGTTTGTGCGCGTCTCAAGGTTATGTCACGCATGGACATTGCCGAGCGCCGCGTGCCGCAGGATGGCCGTATCAAGATGCGCCTCAGCAAGAACCGCGCGATCGACTTTCGTGTCAACACCTGCCCCACGCTCTTCGGTGAGAAGATCGTTCTGCGTATTCTGGATCCGTCCAGCGCCAAGCTCGGCATCGAGATGCTGGGTTACGAAGATCACCAGCGACTGCTTTACGAAAAGCACCTCGCCAAGCCCTACGGCATGATCCTGGTTACCGGACCAACGGGATCCGGTAAGACGGTTTCGCTGTATACGGGCCTGAACATTCTCAACACCGAGGACCGCAATATTTCGACGGCTGAGGATCCTGCGGAAATCAACCTGCCGGGCATCAACCAGGTCAACGTGAACCCGAAAGTGGGCCTGACGTTTGCATCGGCGCTCAAGGCTTTCCTGCGCCAGGATCCGGACGTGATCATGGTCGGTGAGATTCGTGATCTCGAGACGGCCGAGATCGCGATCAAGGCAGCACAAACCGGTCACCTGGTCTTGTCCACACTGCATACCAACGACGCGCCGAAAACGCTGACCCGTATGGTCGACATGGGTGTAAAGCCCTATGCAATCGCAACCTCGGTCAGCCTGATCATCGCGCAGCGACTCGCTCGTCGACTATGCAATAACTGCAAGGAAGTGAAGGACATTCCACGTGAGGCGCTCGAGAAAGAAGGATTTACGGCGGAAGAACTTGACGATGGCATCACGATTTTCGGCCCCAAGGACAAGGGCTGCAAACAATGCAACAACGGATATAAAGGTCGTCTGGGTATTTTTCAGGTCATGGAAGTGTCCGAGACGATGGGCCGCATCATCATGGAGGGCGGTAACGCAATGCAGATCGCTGAACAGGCGGCGCTTGAGGGGGTTATCGATTTGAGGCGAGCCGGATTGAACAAAGTCAAGGAAGGGGTTACCAGCCTTGAGGAAGTCAATCGGGTTACAATTGAGTAATTAAATCAGGTAATTACCGAGTTTACGGAACTAACACATGGCTAACGCAGCAGTTGTAGGCAACACGCCGTTCCTGTGGGAAGGAACAGACAGAAACGGCAAGAAGATCAAGGGCAAGAGTCTTGCCAATGATGAGGCAACGGTACGCGCCGATTTAAGGCGCCAGGGTGTCGTTCCAACTCGAATTCGCAAGCAGCGACAGAGTCTGTTCTCAGGTGGCGGCAAGATCACAACGGCCGATATTGCAATCTTCAGCCGGCAGCTCGCTACGATGCTGGCCGCAGGAATTCCGCTGGTCCAGGCATTCGAGATTGTTGGTAATGGCCATGAAAATGCCGCAATGCAAAAACTCATTCTGGCGATAAAGGCTGACGTAGAAGGCGGTAGTGCGCTGGCGGAGGCCCTCGCGAAGCATCCATTGTATTTTGATGATTTGTTCGTAAACCTCGTTGAGGCAGGTGAACAGGCAGGTGCGCTCGAAACTCTGCTCGACAAGGTCGCCACTTACAAAGAAAAAACAGAGGCCATTAAGAAGAAGATCAAGAAAGCCCTGACTTACCCGGCGGCAGTACTCGTCGTCGCCTTTGTCGTGACAACGATTCTCCTGATATTCGTAATTCCGTCATTTGAAGATTTGTTCAAGGGTTTCGGCGCAGACCTGCCGACATTTACGCGTATGGTCA
>Ga0316191_10004475_pt1 | contig 10433 bp, 2 predicted proteins | sample Eddworburr2cm_MG_FD_204928 | JGI IMG/M metagenome (GOLD analysis project Ga0316191, IMG submission 204928) | Coastal sediment microbial communities from Maine, United States - Eddy worm burrow 2 cm | ecosystem: Environmental > Aquatic > Marine > Coastal > Sediment | place: USA: Maine | collected... | reverse complement strand
GGGGTCTTCAGACCCTGGCACCAGGGTAATGCCACTAACGACGTTTGCTTTCAAACTCAAGCGAAAGCGGATTGATGGTTCTGCGCCATCATCAAACTGAAAAGCCCGGCGGTTGATATCAAAACTATTTCCGTTACTGGAATAACTACCGGGCTCGGTTGCCTGTTTTGCCTTGCGGTATCCCGCAGCTTTCAGCTCAATGAGGAGCGCGTCTTTTGAAACAGATTTTCCGCTATAAAGACTCAAAGGACGGGCATAAACACGACTGGGCACATCCCAGATCCTGCCCTCAAACTCATCACGTACCTGCATATCCAACCAAATGACCCAGGGTACGCTGAGACCAATGCCCAGACCCACCAATAGCATCAGGACACGGAATAATCGCCGCAGCAAGCCGGGCTTTTTACGGGCACTCTTTCTGCGCGTTGGCTTGCGTCGCGCCGGCCCTTGTTTTTTTGCTTTAACCGCCATTTAAACCCTGAACATTAATACCGTGTGACATCAATCCGATCATTATCCATAATGCCCGCAGTTTGTCTTGGTATAATCCAACAGTCAGGCATTAATTCATAATTTCCAATACGGGCAGAGTCCACTATTACAAGCACCAGGTTTCGTGGCAAACAAAAATGACTAAAAATAAAACGCCCAACAAACCGTCGACGAAACCCGTTATCTACGTCCACGCAAAAGGCCATGCCCCGGTCAACCCGGACCAGGTACATACCCTGTTGGAGTTGGGTTTACCCTTGCTTAGCCGTCTTAAGATTGACGGTGCGACTCAAACCGAAAACGGTTATGACCAGCCCGCACATCTGTTGTCCGAGCTGGCCATGCTATTCCCCGACAGACCCGTTATCTTCCTGCGAGCCGGCTTGCAACCATCCGGAATATTTCTTGATCAACTAACCAGAATAATGGATCAGGCTGATCAGCCCCTGGTGCTAAGTGCGCTTTCAAACGCTGAAACTTCTACAAATCCGTTTGCCGGCTTACAAGCACCGGAACAAAAGACAGAAATTGATCTTGAAGGAATGGTTAACCTGCTGGCGCCGGGAAACCTGCATACCCTGACTGAATGGACCGATCATTTTGCATATCTTTCAGCTGAAGCTGTTGGCCTCCTGGCTGAAAAACCCGACAGCAGTACCCTGATGCAGCAACTTTTAGCTGTGGGCGGAAAACTCAAGGTGCCCGATCACCTGTTCATACATGACCCGGATTCCAGGGTTTTTGAGAAACTGTCCCTGCAACCGCATGAATCTGTCTACCCGCCACCATTCAGCGAACTCAGCGCAAGGCTCCAGGAGTGGATCAATTCGGGAATTGCCGTTCTACCGGTAGCTCCCGGTGCCGGAAAACCTGCCAGCCTCCACATTACTCACAGTTGGGGTGGGGGGATCGCGCAGTGGATAAAGTCATTTATAGAAACCGATAGCAAGCATACACACTATCAACTGCGCTCTGAAAACACCCAATCGAATAGCGCTTTCGGCCAGAAATTGTCCCTTTATGCCGGAAATGAATTGCGATGTCCCATTGCCAACTGGTGGCTGCAACCACCCATTGAGTCCATCGCCGATACAGATGTCGTTTATGAAAATATTGTGTCTGACATCTGCAATCGATTTGAAATAGGCCGGGTAATTGTCTCTTCCCTGATTGGCCACAGTCTCGACGCCTTGCGTACCGGACTGCCGACCGTACAAATCCTGCATGATCACTTCCCTATCTGGCCCATGCTTGGTGTGAATCCGGAGCCTTATATTTCCGGTGAAACTGGCGCAGACCTGGGTAAAGCCTTATCCGAACATAAAAAGAGCCGGAATTTTCAGGATAAAGACAATCTCACCTGGTCACAGATACGCGAAAGCTATTTACAGGCACTTACCAAATTTGATGTAAAAGTCGCGGCGCCGGGTCAGTGGGTCCTGGATCTACAAAACAGACTTGATTCCGGGTTTGCAAGGCTCACCAGTAAGGTCATACCCCATGGTTACCCGGCACTGCCGGGGCTGAAACCCATCACTCCAAAACCACGTGAAGACGGAAGATTACGCATGGTTATCCTGGGGCGCATGCAGGAGGGCAAGGGTCAAAAATTGCTGTCACTTGCACTGCCCGGACTGGCTGAATACGTGCAGGTTTACCTGTTGGGAACCGGCAAGCCGGGTGAAGCCTTTTTCGGTGTGCCGGGTGTTGACGTAGTAATTGAATACGACCGTGATGAACTGGGCGGCCTGTTAGGCACCATCGGGCCTGATTTTGCAGCACTTTTATCGGTGGTACCAGAAACATTCAGCTACACGCTGTCCGAATTGCAGCAGTTGGGTATACCCGCCATTGCAACCCGCGTCGGCAGTTTTCCTGACCGCGTGGTACATGGTGAAACCGGTTGGCTTGTTAATGCGGATGCGAACGCCGTGGTCAACCAGGTAGCCGCACTATGTCGTGAACCCGGGCAAATAGATTCGGTGCGCCAGAAACTGCCTTCAATCAAAGCGAATACGCCGCGGAAAATGGTCAATGCCTATAACCAGTTTTGTCCACCTGCAAAGACAGTGCAAGCTTTTACACCAACCGAAGCCGAACCTGTTCGGGTGCAATGGGCTGCAGCGGATTATCAGTATTCAATGACAGATAACAAACTGCGTATCGCTCTGTCAAAGCACAGCGAACTGGCACACGAAGTTGAGTTGAGAACTGAGTGGGCGCAAAAGACTGCCCATGCCCTGAAGCAAGAGCAAATTGGCCGGAAGAAGTGGGTAAGGGAGTTACAAAAGGCCCTGAAGCAAGAACAAAAGGACAAGAAAAAATGGGTAGGGAAATTACAAAAAGCCCTGAAGCAAGAACAAAATGACAAGAAAAAATGGGCAGGGGAATTACAACAGGAAATCGACCGATTAACAGAGGAGTTTGAAGCCAGGACAGCCTGGGCACTGGATCTCAAACAAGATCTGGAGCATGAACAGAGGCTTCGTGAAATATGGGTTGACCAGTTGGAAGTTGAAATCAGCTTAATTCTGAAAGCCCTGACTGAGACTCAACAACACTTGCAGGAAACCCAAGACCAATTGCAAGAAACCCGGTTGAATTTTGAAGATTCCCAATTGAACCTGGAAGAAACCCGACTGAACCTGGAAGAAACCCAATTGAACCTGGAAGAAACCCAACTGAATCTGGAAGAAACGCAACTGAATCTGGAAGACAAGCATATACAGCTGGACAAGCTTGAATCAGATTATCAGCTTATCTCAGAAGAAAAGGCGTTGATACTGAGTAGCACATCCTGGAAAATCACCCGTCCGCTAAGAGCAAGCCGTCGTGTTGCAAAGAACCTTATGTTGGCGCGTGCCTGGAATCCATTGCGTTGGCCGTGGCTTCTTTCAAGCCTGATTCGGAACCTGCACACACTGGGAGTTGCAGGAACTTTACAAAGAATGCAAAAAGGCCGTTCGGAGCTTGTTCCAATACCTCGTACAGAGATAGGGGTCGAGCCGCTAAAAGAGACTGTTTTCGAACCCAGTACCGGGGACGTTTCAGAGGCCGGTACCGAGGACATTTCAGAGACCGGCGCCGAGGAGATTGCGGAACCCAGCTCAAAGCTTGTTTCAGAATATGACCCTGAAATAGAGCCAAAACTGATTGATAACCTGGTAACACCTGGGCCATTCGTGGTCTCTGCAAACCCGGATGTCAGTATTGTTATCCCCGTGTATAACAAGTGGGCGTACACAGCAGCGTGCCTGTCCAGCCTGCTTGAGGTCAAATGCAAATATTCATTTGAAGTCATCGTGATTGATGACCAGTCCAGCGACGAAACCGCGGATCAACTGGCAAAAATCAAAGGGATTACATACCTTAGAAATGAACAGAACCTGGGTTTTGTGGGCAGTTGTAACCGCGGGGCAAAACACGCCCGGGGGGAATACCTGGTCCTTCTGAACAACGACACACAAGTGACCGATGCCTGGCTGGATGAATTGATCGACACCTTTGATCTTGAGCCCGGGATCGGCATGGTTGGCTCCCGGCTGGTTTATCCGGACGGTAAACAACAGGAATCAGGCGGCATCATATTCAATGATGCTTCGGGCTGGAATTACGGTCGTGGCGATGACGCTGAAAACCCGGAGTATCATTTCCTGCGCGAGGTCGATTACTGCTCTGGTGCCTGTATTGCCCTGAAAACTGCATACTTCCACGAGCTCGGGGGCCTGGACGAACGCTATTCTCCCGCCTATTACGAAGATACGGATTTGGCATTCAAAGTGCGGGAATCCGGTTACAAAGTCATGGTTCAGCCCTGCTCGGTCATCATTCATCACGAAGGCGTCACATCAGGGACCGATACATCGAGCGGCACCAAGAAATTCCAGCTGATCAACCAGGAGAAGTTTCTGGAACGCTGGAAGTCTGAGCTCGAGGCGCAACCTGGGCCTGTTTCCAATCCCTATGACAGGCTGGCCATTCGAAAGACCATCCATCACCGTAATAAAGGTCAAATTCTATTTATTGATGCACATACGCCCGAACCTGACCAGGACTCAGGCAGTGTTCGACTGACCAACCTGATGCAAACCTGCAGGGAGTTGGGTTACGGCGTGACATTCTTCGCAGATAACCGTGCTTATGCAGGCAACTACACACGTGACCTGCAAAAAACAGGTATCGAGGTTCTGTATCATCCGTGGCTGGCATCTTTGAGTGACTTCTTCCGTAGCCGCGGTCATGAGTTTGACCATATATTTATCAGCCGGCATTACGTCGCTACAAACTACGTCTTAATGCTCAAACGCTATTGCCCCAACGCACGCTTTATCTTTGATACGGTAGACCTGCATTACCTGCGTGAACAACGTCTTGCCGAGCTTGAGAAAAGCAGGGCGCTGAAGATGGCAGCCCAACAAACCAAACGCGCCGAACTGTCTGTGATCAAAGCCGCAGATGCAACACTGGTCGTAAGTTCGGTTGAGAAAGATGTATTGGCCGTGGATGCGCCGGATGCCAGGGTACATATACTTTCCAATATTCATCATGTTCCCGGCCGGGACAAGGGTTTTTCTGAAAGAAAGGACATCTATTTTGTAGGTGGTTATCAACATCCACCCAATATCGATGCGGCCTGCTGGTTCGTTAACGACGTCTGGCCCCTGATACGCGAACAACTGCCGGAAATGCGCTTCCACCTGATTGGCAGCAAGGCACCGGAGCGGGTTCGTTCACTAAAAGGGGATGGCGTGGTTTTCCATGGCTATGTCGAATCCCTGCAACCATTCCTCGACGACTGCCGCCTGGCGATTGCACCCCTGCGCTACGGCGCTGGTGTCAAAGGAAAGGTCAACATGAGCATGGCGCATGGCCAACCCATGGTCGTAACTTCCGTGGCCGGGGAAGGTCTGTTTGCAGAGCATGAAAGAGAATTCCTGATTGCAGAAGATGCAGAGTCATTTGCCCGTGAAGTTGTCAGGCTCTACCAGGACGAAGCACTGTGGTACAAATTGTCGGATGCATCTATAAAAAACGTCGAGACACATTTTTCAGTCCAGGCGGCACGTGACAGCATCCTGTCACTGTTTGAAACCATACCCTCGAAGAGTTAGATTTCCCGCAACCTGCGCGCTTCAAAAATGTTGGGAATGGTGCTGAGACGACTCAGCAAGTCACTGAGTTGCTGATAGTCTTTTACCACGACCTGCAGACGAATATTGACCTCTTCGGTCGGTTCGTTCAGATGGCTGTTAATATCGGTGACCGACACATCCGAAGTTGCCAGCATCGCTGAAATGTCCTTGATCAATTCACGCCGGTTATAGGCCCTGAGTAACAAGTTAACCCGGTAACCTGAATCCGGTTCTTTCCTCCAGCGAACCTGGATCAGACGCGGGTTCTCCTCTCTCACCCAACGCAATACGTTGCTGCAGTCATCGCGATGAATCGTCACGCCCCGGCCGCGCGTGATATATCCGCAAACCGGGTCACCAGGAACCGGTTGGCAACAGCGGCCCATTGTCGTCATCAGGTTACCGACCCCTTCAATGGTGACATCGCTGCCTTCTTTCCCGGTTGGGGAGCGGCGGCGTTTGGATGTGCGTGTAACCAGGTCTTCCGCCGTCAATTCGACTTCCTTGACCTTGAAACGCTCAACAGCATGGAGAACCTGGCTAACAGTCAGGTCACCATTGCCGACCGCTGCATAAAGATCGTCGACGGAATTGAAATTGAATCGTTCCGGCACACTTTCCAGATCAGCTGGTGCCAGGTCCATGCGTTTGAGCTCCGCCTCGACCACTTCTTTGCCCTGGCGCAGATTATCCTCATGACTTTCACGCCGAAACCATTGACGAACTTTGGATCGCGCACGCGCGCCGCGGATAAACCCAAGACGCGGATTGAGCCAGTCACGGCTGGGCTTGGGGTGCTTGCCGGTCAGAATTTCAACCCGGTTGCCGGTTTGTAGGCGATGGGTCAAAGGAACGATACGACCGTTAACTTTTGCACCCTGGCAACGATGCCCAACCTCGGTATGAACGTGATAGGCAAAATCCAGCACCGTCGCACCCAGCGCCATGTCCAGAACCTCACCCCTTGGGGTTAGAACGTAAACACGGTCTTCACTCGCCGCGGTCTGGAAACTTTCCAGCAGACTTTCGTCATCCAGCCTGTCTTCACCGGACTCCAACAGTTGCCGCATGACCGCGATCTTGTTGTCAAAGGCAGGATCATTCGGGCCGCCCTCCTTATATCGCCAGTGTGATGCCACACCCAGTTCCGCGTGCTCATTCATTTCCCAGGTGCGAATCTGAACCTCGACCGATTTCCCTTGCGGGCCTATAACAGCGGTGTGCAGGGACTGGTAGTTGTTGCCCTTGGGCATGGTGATGTAGTCATCGAATTCACCCGGGATGGGTTGCCACAAGGTGTGCACCAGGCCCAGTACGCTGTAACACCCGGGCACGTCATCTACAAGCACCCGTACCGCCCTGACATCAAACAGCTCGTTGAAATCCAGCCCCTTGCGCTGCATTTTCTTCCAGATGCTGTAAATATGTTTGGGGCGGCCCTTGACCTCACCCTTGAGGCCGGCAGTATCGATGGCTGTTTCCAGCTTCTCAATAAACGCGCTAATAAATTTTTCACGATCCGTGCGGCTCTCGGACACAAATGCGGCAACGCGGCGATACTCCTCCGGCTGATCAAAGCGGAAGGCCAGGTCTTCCAGCTCCCACTTCAATTGCCACACACCCAGGCGGTTGGCCAGTGGTGCATGAATCAGCATGGCTTCCCTGGCAAGGGAGACTGCATCGTCTTGTATATCCTTTACCCTGCGCAGCTTGACCAGTTGCCAGGCCAGCGCAATCAGCACCACGCGTACGTCCTTGACCAGCGCCAGCAGCATCCGGCGCAAACCTTCGGCGCTATGGCCGGTACTGGCAGGCAGGTGTTCTGTTTCGAGTTCGATCAGGTAAAGCAACTGATCCAGTTGATTATTGACAGTCCTGGATAAGCCGGCACGAAGCGCCTGGACATCTTCGCCCCACTCCGAGGCAACGAACAGCATCGCACAACTGACAGTGTGGGGATCCGGCGACAGGGCAGACATGACTTCCAGCAATTCCCGCATCAGCGACAGGCTGTTTCCGTTTGCCAGCTTGCTTTGCCGCAAGCTGTCATACAACGCCATGCATTCATCTGCCGAGCTGCCTACCGAGTCGTGATAGGCCTGTAACCAGGCAGTCAGAGCTTTGTTGGTTTCAGCGGTCATTATCAGGGATACGTGGTGCTTTTTGCTTATTTTGCAAGCTCAAAATACTCCACGCCAGTGCCGTAGGGCATACACTTATCCAATTTTTTTTCTGGCTTTTTGCAGGCGTTGCACGGATACCTTGGCACGGGTGCCAAGCTGCTGTGCAAATAACGAAACGCGGAACTCCTCCATCAACCAGCGGTATTCGTCCATGGCCGCGTCATAGTCGCGGCCCTCTTCCAGTAATTGCAGGTATTGATGCCAGAATGGATCAATTTCCTGCATCCTGGCAGCATCGCGGTTCGGATCTTTTTCTATGCTGGCCAGGCGAATACGCATGGCGTCGAGATACCGCGGGTAATGCTCCAACCTTCCTGGTGGTAGTTCATGCAGGAATCCCTCGTAAAGCATGTCATCAAGCTGGCTGCGCATGTCATTGAACGCTTCCGGCCGGCGATTGAAGTAGTCATCATCGAGCACGTTTGAAACTTCGCTCCATATAAGCAATGTTTTATCGAGGTATCCGGATTGTTGGCGGAACATCAAACCAATCTCAGCACGGACCCTGTCAAGCAGGTCCATGAACGCGGCTTCGTCACGAATACCGGCGGGGCGGTTCCCGGCCACCAGCGCCAGGCTGCTCTCCACCAATCCGTTAATCAATGTTTCAGCGGAACCCGCCGCGCTCCAGGCAAGCAAACCCGCCGCTTTCAGACCATGGTGTTTGCGCAGGTCGCGTAACTTGCTGTCGAGCTTCAAGGCAAGCAAGCGCAATACACCATGATGATGTTCCAGGGCAGCTTCTTCAGCTGTATCAAACAAACGCAGACCAACGGAATCATCCTGGTCAACAACCGCCGGCCATGCCTCGGTGCTCTGTCCACTGCCGTCTTTTGTAAGCATTGATGCGGGCAGCTTGCCAAACACCCAGTCCTGTTCGTTATCGCGCTGGTGGTCGGTACCAAGGCGCTCCATAAAATGATGCTGAGCCTGTTGCCCGAACTGCTGCTGTAACTCGGACAGATTCCGGCTGACCGCAATGCATTGCCCTTTTTCATCGATCACTTCCACCCGAAAACGTAGGTGATCCGGCAACAGGTTTTCATCGAATGCACCCGCTTCAATTTCCATCCCTGTCATGGCTTCCAATGCACTGGCCAGCGTGCTTAACAGGGGTGATGGATATGCGCCATGCATACGTTCAAGCGCAGCATCTGCAAACTGGGGCACAGGGGTCAGTGCCCTGCGCTGCGGCTTGGGCAGGTTTTTGATCAGCGCAATAAGCTTGTCGCGCAGCAATCCGGGTACCAGCCATTGCAACTGTCCTTCCACCAGCGTATTGAGCCGCTCCAGCGGTACAAACAGGGTCACACCATCCGCCGCATCACCGGGTTTGAACTGGTAACTCAATGGCAGGCTCTGCACACCGACTTCTATTGAATCCGGATATAACTCACCCGGCGCATCACCGGCCTGCTCCTGCGTGAGCACATCGTGGCTGATATACAACTGTTGCCGACCGGCTTCACCCAACTGTTTCAGCCACTTTTCAAAACTTATGCTGTCGCAGACATCCGCAGGAATTCTGGCATCAAAAAACTCGAACACCGCAGATTCATCTGCCATCACGTCATGTTTTCTGCGCTTGTGTTCCAGTTCCTCAATTTCTTCCCGCACCTGCTGGTTGCTCTGTAAAAAACCTGCGCGGGTATCCAACTCTCCACGTACGAGTGCGCCGGTGATGAATATCCGCCGCGCTTCTTCGGGGTTGATACGGCTGTAATTTACCCGGCGTTTCTCGATGATCACCAGGCCGAACAAGGCCACCTGCTCCCAGGCCAGCACCCGGCCCTGTTTGCGTGACCAGTGCGGATCGAAATAGTTATGTTTCAACAGGTGGGCGGCACCTGCCTCAATCCATTCCGGCTTTATGACGGCATTGACACGTGCATAGGTTTTACTGGTTTCAACGATCTCGGCGGCCATTAGCCATTGGGGACTTCTTCCAAACAGGCCGGAGCCTGGAAAAATATGAAAAGCTCTTGAACGGGGCCCGGTATAACCGTGGTCTTCCGGGTTTTTGTGACCAACATGACTCAACAAACCTGCCAACAAGGCCTGGTGAATCTGCTCGAAGGTGCCCGGCTCTTTGCTGAATGACAATTTCTCTTCGCGCGCCTGCTCATGCAACTGGCGATTGAGATCGAACCACTCGTTAATCCGGGTCCAGTTCAGGTATTCACGCTTGCACATTTTGCGGAACTGGCTGGAAGATTTTTCCTTGCGCTGTTGTTTGACGTAATGCCATAAATTCAGAAAGGCCATGAAATCAGAATTGTCATCCTCGAATCTGCCATGGGCTTCATCTGCAGCGGCCATGGCATCCAACGGTCTTTCCCTTGGATCCTGGATGGTCTGGGCAGAGGCCAAAACGATCAACTCTTTCAAACAGGCTTTCTTTGAGCCCTCGATCAGCATACGCGCCAGTCTTACGTCCAGTGGCCAGCGTGCAAGCTGCCTCCCGAGTTTTGTCGGTTCGCGCTCGGAATCTATCGCCCCGAGTTCGAATAACAGGTGATAGGCATCGTTGATCATGCGAGGAGCAGGCGGATCCAGGAAAGGAAAGTCTTCGACCGCCCCAAGATCCGTGGTCAGCATTCGCAGGATGACTGAAGCAAGCGAT
>Ga0316191_10004474_pt1 | contig 10434 bp, 8 predicted proteins | sample Eddworburr2cm_MG_FD_204928 | JGI IMG/M metagenome (GOLD analysis project Ga0316191, IMG submission 204928) | Coastal sediment microbial communities from Maine, United States - Eddy worm burrow 2 cm | ecosystem: Environmental > Aquatic > Marine > Coastal > Sediment | place: USA: Maine | collected... | reverse complement strand
ATCGGCATTATTCGATCGACCGGCGCCGAGCCCGCTGGAATCGCAATCGCGCTCGACCGCCAGGAGCGCGGCACAGGCATCGATTCGGCCGCGCAGGAAGTCGTAAAGGAATACGGAATTCCCTGCATTGCGATCGCGGGGCTGGACGACCTGATCCGCCATCTCGCTGCGCACCCCGCGCAACAGGTCGACATCAACGCCATTCAGGATTATCGAGAGCGCTATGGAAGCAAAGCATAAGACATTCATCCCCGCCCTCATCACCACCGGCGCGCTGGCCGCCTTGCTGGCGGCAACCACGCTGTGCGCCGAGGAGGTCTACCGCTGGGTCGATGAAAAGGGCGAAGTCCACTACAGCGAAACTCTGCCGCCCGACTACCAGGACAAGGGTCACGACGTGCTCAACCGGGACGGCATCGTGATCGATGAAAACCAGACCCTGACCCCGCCGCCGCCGGTCGAAGTGCCCAAGGCGGAAGAACCCCAGGAGCTCCCCCGTGACGCATCCGGCCTGCCACGGCCCAAAGCCCTTTACTCGGAAGCGGAGATGCAGCAACGCATGGATAATTTCCTGATGCTCCGGTACGGATCGGAGCAGGAAATCCTCGACGCGATGGATGTCGAAATCAAGCAACTCAATTACGACCGCCGATTGCTCGAAGGGTCGCACGCCAGCACGAACAGCGCTTACCGCGGGCACATCAGGCTTGCCGCCGAACAGCAGCGGGCCGGCCTGCCGGTCGACCCCGCTACCAAGCGCGAAATCAAAAATCTGAGCAGCGCGCTGGACAGTAACAGCAAGTCCCTCGCAGGTCTGCAGCAACGCGAGGATACCATCCGCGAACAGTTTGACGAGCAGCTGCAGCGCTTCCGCTACCTGTTGGAAAACGGGTCCGAGGAGTCACCGGAAGGCTGAAGTGTATACCCGCTGCCCCGGTTGCCACACGGTCCACCCGGTCAATGCCGCCTTGCTGGCAGGTGGAGCCGGGCGCTACCGTTGCGGCAAGTGCAACAAAGTCAGTAACGCGCTGGAATCCCTGTTCGACGAGTGGCCGTCAGCCGGCGCCCGTGCGCCAGCGGCCGAAGGTGTCCCGGTGCTGGGCTTGCCACTGGACCTGGAGCATGCTGTGCAAGCCGGCCAGGCACCCACGGAGCATGACGCCGGTTCGGCGGAGCCGGCAGCAGCTGAAACCAGCAGGCCTGTGGCTCGTGGGCTGCTGCGGGCGGCCTGGATCACCGGGGCCATCCTGATCCTGCTCGTGAGCGCCTGGCAGTGGGCGGAATTCCACGGCGAACCGCTGCTGCAAGATCCGACCATCGAATCTGCCCTGCAGCGCCTCGGTCTCAAAACACCGCCCCCCCAACAACCGTTTCGCGATCTCGAAAGCATCCACCTGGTCAACCGTGAGCTGAGAAGTCACCCCGTCGTCCCCGGGCGGCTGCGCCTGAGTGCCACCATCGTCAACCGGGCGCAACGAAGCCAACGCTACCCGGACATTGAAGTGGCGCTTCTCGACGCCGCCGGCCAGGTGGTGCTGCGCAAGCGTTTTACCCCGTCCGATTACCTGGCGGTGGACAGCGCCGCAGACGGCGGCATGGCACCGCAGGCCTATTTGCCGTTGACACTCGAGTTGGCCGACCCCGGCTCGCAAGCGGTGGGCTTCGAGCTGGAATTCAGGTGACGGGCCGCGGGTCGCCTGCCGGCCCCGCCGCGATAATTTTCCTGTACTTCGGCGGCAAATCGGCAGCACATCCGTTGCCCGATGTGGTAGGGTTAGAGGTTCCGACAACGCACAACATTTCCGGGCCAATAGAGTCCGAGAACAGTTCTTCAAGAGCCAGTTGAAATGAAAAAGTCTGCCACAGAAGCGGATACTCCGATCCCCCTCAGACAAAACGTCCAGGAAGCCATTCGGCGTTATCTGGAAGACATGGGCCACTCGCAACCCGAGTGTCTGTACCGGGTCTTGATGGCGGAAGTTGAACCGCCTTTGATCGAAGAAGTATTGCGCTACACGCAGGGCAACCAGTCACAGACTGCGAAGATCCTGGGCATGACCCGTAATACGTTGCGGGCCAAGCTCAACCGCTACGATATTCCCGTCACCAACGGCAGGTACTGACCACGGCCATGAGCATGCCCCCCACGCCCGGCGGCGCGCTTGCGCTGATCAGCGTTTCTGACAAGACCGGCGTCGTCGAATTCGCCGCGCGCCTGGTGGACCTGGGTTACAAGCTGCTGAGCACCGGCGGCACGGCGCGGACGCTGGCCGACGCCGGGCTGCCAGTCACAGAAGTGTCCGATCACACCGGCTCCCCCGAAATCATGGGGGGGCGCGTCAAGACATTGCATCCGCGAATCCACGGCGGACTGCTTGGCCGGGCGGGCGATGACGACGCGGTGATGGCCGAGCAGAAGATTCCACGCATTGCCCTTGCGGTCATCAACCTGTACCCGTTCGAGGAAGTCACCGGCCGCCCGGACTGCAGCTTCGAGGATGCGATCGAGAATATTGACATCGGCGGGCCGGCCATGGTGCGCTCGGCGGCCAAGAACTTTGAATCCGTGGGTGTGGTTACCAGTCCTGAGCAGTACGGTATGGTGCTGGAGCAGCTGGAGAAGAATGACGGTCGGCTCGACCGGGCAACGCGTCATGCGTTGTCGGTCGCTGCGTTCAACCGCGTCGCGCAGTACGACGACGCCATCAGCAACTACCTGTCGTCGCGGTCGCTCACAGGAGAGCGCACGACGTTTCCGGGCCAGGCGAACGCCAGCTTCATCAAGGTCGCGGACCTGCGCTATGGGGAGAACCCCCATCAGCAGGCCGCTTGGTATCGCGATTTGTACCCCGCCAAGGGCAGCCTTGCCACGGCCAGGCAATTCCAGGGCAAGGAACTTTCCTACAACAATATTGCGGACGCCGACGCGGCCTGGGAGTGCGTGCGCCAGTTCGACCAGACCGCGTGCGCCATCATCAAGCACGCCAATCCCTGTGGCGTGGCCGTCGCCGCCACAGCCGCACTGGCCTACGACCAGGCGTTCGCCACCGACCCGACTTCGGCATTCGGTGGCATCATCGCGTTCAATCGCCCGCTGGACGCGACGACGGCGGCTGCCATTGTCGAGCGCCAGTTTCTCGAAGTGCTGATCGCGCCTGCCTACGACGACGACACCCTCGCCATACTGGCTGCCAAGAAAAACGTTCGGGTATTGCAGATCAACGGGGATGAGGCCACGCCGCAACAGGAATCCAAGCGCATCGGCAGTGGATTGTTGATCCAGACGTCCGATTTACACCCCATCGGGCCGGACGACTGCCGCGTCGTGTCCCACCGCGAACCCACTGAACAGGAATGGGCCGACCTGATGTTCGCCTGGAAGGTGGCGCGCATGGTTAAGTCGAACGCGATCGTCTATGCATCCGGAGGGCGCACCGTGGGTGTCGGCGCAGGACAAATGAGCCGGGTGGATTCCGCGCGCATCGGGCGCTGGAAAGCAGAAGATGCCGGGCTGCCCATCCGCGGGGCCGTCATGGCTTCCGATGCATTCTTCCCGTTCCGTGACGGCATCGACACCGCGGGCGAGGCGGGCATCGCGGCCGTGATTCAACCGGGTGGCTCGATGCGGGACGAGGAAGTGATTGCCGCCGCCAATGAGCACGGCATGGCGATGGTGTTCACCGGCATCCGCCATTTTCGGCATTGATCGTGCCGATGACGGAACTCGATCGTTTGTGGGCCCGGCTTAAGCCGCGACCCGGTCAGCGAAGCTTCGAACCCGGCCGGTATCGGTGGGGCTTGCCAGGACACGCTCAAGACGTCCCTGTGCGCTCTTCGAGCGCAGGCAATGAGGCGAGTACGGTTTTGCCGCAGACAAAGAAGTGCTCGTGGAATGCCGTCGCGCGTGTTCCCGACAGCTCGAAGGTCCTGGCAAGCCCCACCCGACACCGCCCTCGACAGCAATGCAGGATGATGGGCGGGCCTGAGACCGCTCTCATAAGTGACTCATTGCGACCATGGAGTCTGAAAACGAGATGAAGGTATTGATCGTAGGAGGCGGCGGCCGCGAGCACGCCCTGGCCTGGGCGGCAGCGAAATCCCCGGCCGTCGAGAAAGTCTACGTGGCGCCCGGCAACGCCGGCACCGCCACCGAACCCGGCTGCGAAAACGTGGCAATTTCGGCCAATGATCTCGACGGACTGCTCGGGTTTGCCCGCGAGCAAGGCATTGGCCTGACCATTGCCGGTCCCGAAGACCCGCTGGTGTCCGGGATCGTCGATCGATTCAGCGCCGCCGGGCTGAATTGCTTCGGCCCCAGTGCCGCGGCCGCGCAGTTGGAGGGCTCCAAGGCCTTCGCCAAAGACTTCATGGCGCGCCACGGGATTCCCACGGCTGCCTACGGCAAGTTCACCGATGTCGCCCCGGCCATCGAGTTCATCCGCGAGCACGGCGCGCCGATCGTGGTCAAGGCGGATGGGCTGGCCGCCGGCAAGGGTGTCATCGTGGCGCAGACCACCGCCGAGGCCGAGGCCGCAGTGCTCGACATGTTGGCCGGCAATGCCTTCGGGGAAGCCGGGCACCGCGTCGTCATCGAAGAATTTTTGCACGGCGAGGAAGCGAGCTTCATCGTGATGGCGGACGGGCGCAACGTGCTGCCGCTGGCCACATCGCAAGACCACAAGGCCGCCGGCGACGGCGACACCGGGCCCAACACCGGCGGCATGGGCGCTTATTCACCGGCCCCCGTCATCGACCGAGCGATGCATCAGCGCGTGATGGCGGAAGTGATCCAGGCCACCGTGGACGGCATGGCCGCCGACGGCGCCCCGTTCACGGGTTTTCTGTATGCCGGCCTGATGGTTTCTCCCGAAGGCGAGCCCAAGGTGCTGGAATTCAATGTCCGTTTCGGCGACCCGGAGACACAACCCATCCTGATGCGCCTGCAATCGGATCTGCCCGAATTGTGCCTGGCCGCCATCCAGGGTCGCCTCGATCAGGTCAGGGCGAGCTGGGATCCGCGCGCCTGCCTGGGGGTAGTCATGGCGGCAGGGGGTTACCCGGGCCACTACGACAAGGGCCAGGTCATCGAGGGGCTGGACCGGGATTTCCCGGAACACGTCAAGGTGTTTCATGCCGGCACCGCCCTGGCCGACGACAGCGTGGTGACCGCGGGCGGGCGGGTGCTTTGTGTCTGCGCCCTCGGCGCCAGTGTCAGCCAGGCGCAGGCGGATGCTTACAGCGCCTGCGGGCAGATTCACTGGGACGGCGCCTACCGCCGCAGCGATATTGGCTACCGGGCGATCCAGCGGGAGCAGTCCGGCTAGGATGGATGTCTCCCACCTGCTGGATCAGCTCAACGAGGCGCAGCGGGAAGCTGTAACCACCGGCGACGAGCACGTCCTGGTGCTGGCCGGCGCCGGCAGCGGTAAAACCCGCGTGCTGGTTCACCGGCTGGCCTGGCTGATCCAGGTACAGCACGCCTCCCCGCTGGGCGTGCTGGCGGTGACCTTCACCAACAAGGCCGCCGGGGAAATGCGGGAACGCACCGGCAAACTCTTGCAGGTTTCGACCCGGCCGTTATGGATCGGCACCTTCCACGGCATTGCCCACCGCCTGTTGCGTATGCACTGGAAGGAAGCCGGGCTGCCGGAACAGTTTCAAATCCTCGACTCCGAAGATCAGCTGCGCCTGTTGCGCCGGATCATTCGCGACGAAGGCATGGACGAGGCGCACTGGCCGGCCCGGCAGGCCCAGTGGTTCATCAATGCGCGCAAGGACGAAGGGGAGCGGCCGAACCACATCGATCACCTCGACCACCCGGCGACCGCAACCTGGGTGCAGATCTACCGCCACTACGAAGAATACTGCAACCGCGGCGGGCTGGTGGATTTTGCCGAACTGCTGCTGCGCGCGCACGAACTGTGGCTCGAGCACCCCCCGCTGCTGGACCACTACCGTCAACGGCTGCGGCACCTGTTGATCGACGAGTTCCAGGATACCAATGCCATCCAGTACGCCTGGCTGCGCATGTTGGCCGGCACGACGGGCCGCATGTTCGTGGTGGGTGATGACGACCAGTCGATTTACGGCTGGCGCGGGGCGCGGGTGGAGAACGTGCGGCACTTCGTGCGCGATTTTCCCGACGTGCGTACCGTGCGGCTGGAACAGAATTACCGGTCCACCGGCAACATTCTGCAGGCGGCCAACACCCTGATTTCCCATAACGAAGCGCGCATGGGCAAGGAGTTGTGGACCGCCGGCGCGAAAGGCGCACCGATCCGGTTGTACGCGGCATTCAACGAGCAGGACGAGGCGCGCTTCGTGGTCGACCAGGTGCGGCAGTGGCTGGACAGCGGCCGGCGCGCCGACGATGCGGCGGTGCTGTACCGCACAACGGCGCAGTCGCGCCTGTTCGAGGAATACCTGTTGCGCGCCAACATTCCCTACCGTGTTTACGGCGGCCAGCGTTTCTTCGAGCGCACCGAAGTGAAAGATGCGCTGGCCTATCTCCGTCTTCTGCATAACCCGAACGACGATGCCGCGCTGGAGCGTGTGATCAACAAACCGACCCGCGCCATCGGTGAGAAGACGGTTTCGCTGCTGCGCGCACAGGCGCGGCAGAGCGGTCTCACCCTGTGGCAGGCAGCGGGTGCCTGCGTGGCCCAGGGTACCCTGGCCACCCGCGCCGGCAGCGCCGTTTCCAACTTCATCCGCCTGGTGGAAGGCATGCGCGAGCGGATGCAAAACTGGACGCTCGGCAACCAGATGCAGGGGGTGATCGACGAAAGCCGCCTGGTCGAACATTACGAAAAGGAGCCGCGCGAGCGCATGGAAACACGCGTCGAGAATCTGCGTGAACTGGTCAACGCGGCCGACTCGTTCATCCTGCCCCAGGAAGATGCCGATGCGGGACTCAACGAGTTGCAGTCATTTCTCAGCCACGCGGCACTGGAGGCGGGCGAGACCCAGGGGGAAAGCTGGGACGACTGCGTGCAGCTGATGACCATGCACTCGGCCAAAGGGCTGGAGTTTCCACTGGTGTTCATCGCCGGCATGGAAGACGGGCTGTTCCCCCACCAGCGCTCGGTCGAGGAAGCCGGCGGCAGGCTCGAGGAAGAGCGGCGCTTGTGCTACGTCGGCATGACCCGCGCCCGTGAGCAGTTGTACCTCTGCTATGCCGAAATCCGGCGCATGCACGGCTCGGAGAATTTCTGCCGCCCTTCCCGCTTCATAGATGAGCTGCCGGCCGGCGTGGTTGAGGAGATCCGGCCGCGCATGGCCACCAGCCGGCCGTATCAGCCGGCCCGCTCAAGAGCACGAGGAAAGACGGCCACGCTGACGGACAACAGCTGGCCGTTCAAGCTGGGTGGGGCCGTGCTGCACCCGAAGTTCGGCGAAGGCACGGTATTGGCTTTCGAGGGATCGGGCGAGCACACGCGTGTCCATGTCAATTTTCCGCGCGCCGGGGCCAAGTGGCTGGTATTGGCGTACGCCAATCTGCAGCCGGCCTGACCGCTCGCCATGTCCCGCGCCGACGAAATTCGACTCGATACGCGGCAAGGGCGCCTGGCCGGACTGACCTGGCGCCAGGAGGGCGCGCCCCACGTACTGGCCCTCCACGGTTGGCTGGACAACGCAGCATCTTTCATTCCCCTGGCCCGGATGCTGGACCGCCTCGACGTGGTGGCGCTTGACCTGCCCGGCCATGGTCATTCCGAGCATCGGCATACCAGCACGCGTTACCATTTCATCGATTACCTGTTCAACATCGACGCCGCGCTCGACGCCCTCGGCTGGTCCGATTGCCACTTTATCGGACACTCGATGGGTGCCGCGATTGCGGCAACGTTCAGCGCGGGCGCACCCGAACGCGCCCGCAGCCTGGTCCTGCTGGACGGCCTTGGCCCCCTGACCGCTCCCGCTGATACCACCACGGACCGCCTGCGGCGCAGCCTGCAAAAAAGCCGCAAGGGCCGCGGGGAAGGACGCCAGTTCGAATCGCTCGAGGCGATGGTCGAGGTGTGGCGCAAGGCGTCCGGCCTTTCGGAGGCGGCGGCCCGGCTGATTTGCCGACGCGCGGCCCGACAGCAGGATCAGCATTTCGTCTGGCGCAGCGATCCGGCGCTGAACTGGGTGTCGTCCCTGATGATGATGGAGGAACAGGTGCTGGACCTGTTGCGGCACATCGAGTGCCCGGCTCTCACCTACCAGGCGACACCCGAATCCCCCTGGTTTTCGCGCGAAAAGGTCGCAGCCCGCAAGTCGGCGATCGCGCACGGCGAGCACCTGGCCATCGAAGGGGATCACCACTTTCACATGGACGAACCCGCTGCGATCGCGGAAACTATCCAATCGTTCATAGTGAGCAACGACCAGCCAACCCGACCCGACCAAGGCCATGACTAAGCAAAGCCACTCTCTCATCAAGGCCGACATCCCTGTCCGCGAACGCCTGATTTTCGCCCTGGACGTACCCGACCTCGACCGGGCTCGCCGCTTGATCGATACGCTCGGTGATTCGGTCGTGTTTTACAAGCTGGGGCTGGAGTTCTTCCTGTCCGGCCACTACTTCGAACTGGCCAGGGAATTGCAAGACAGCGGCAAGAAGATCTTCGCCGACCTCAAGCTGTTCGATATACCGGCGACCGTGGCAGCGGCCGTGCGGCAGCTGGCCCGGCACCGGGTAGACTTCTGTACCGTCCACGGCAACGACCGGATGCTGCGCGCCGCCGCCGAGGCCAAGGGCGAGATGCAGGTCCTGGCGGTTACGGCCCTGACCAGCCTGGACCAGGGCGATCTGGACGACCTGGGCTTCCGCTGCGATGCCGCCACGCTGGTGCTGTCCCGCGCCCGGCGCGCGCTCGAAGCAGGTTGCGACGGCGTGGTTTCGTCCGGTCTGGAAGTGGCCGCCTTGCGCCGGTCGGTTGACCACGCCCTGATCACGGTTTGCCCCGGCATCCGGCCGATCTTCAATGACGAGGCGCCGGCGGCTGATGACCAGCAACGCGTACTGACACCGGGCCGCGCCATCGCCGAGGGAGCCGACTACCTCGTGGTTGGTCGGCCCATCCGCGACGCGGCAGATCCACGGGCCGCGGCAGAGGCCATCCAGACCGAAATCAGAAAGGCTTGCATATCTTAATATCTTGCATTACGATACGCCTGTAACTGCATAATAATGAATGAAAACAACCTTGCGAATCTCAACAACAATTCCAGTATAGAGATTTTACGATCCTCTCCGGCTCTGCCGGATTTCCGGGCGGGTGCATTACCAGCCCGGATTTTTTTTGCGCGTTTGACAGACACCCGCAGGTGCTGGAACAAACCCTCTGCGCCGATTTCCGGGCCCTGCCTGCAACAAGGGGCTAGAATGATCAGGCCAATATGAGCACGCAGAATCCAAAATTTGGTTTCTTCACCAGGATGAAGCTGCTGTGGTTCCGGCTGCTGCGTTCAACCCTTCATCTGTGGGTCAAGGCGAGGATCCTGCCCGAACCGTTCGAGGACCTCGAACTCGACCGGGACCAGCCGCTCTGCTTCGTCATCGACTCCTATTCGCTCACCAGCCTGCTGATCCTGGACAAGGCCTGCGAGGAAAAGGGGCTGCCCCGGCCCTTGTGGCCCCTCGAGTTGCAGGCCGGAACCGAGCCGCGATCGTATCTCGCCCTGCGCCGCAAAAAGGGGTTGATCATTCGCCGCACAGAGGTTCGACGCCACTCCGAAACACTGAAGCGGTTGGTCGAAAATGTGTGCGAGGGCAAGGAGCAAGACATTCAGCTGGTTCCCGTGACCGTGCTCATCGGCCGGGCTCCGGACAAGGAAACCGGGCTCGCCAAGATCTTCTTCACCGAGTCCTGGGAAATCGGTGGCCGCTTCTGGCGCCTGCTCAATTCGCTGGTGAACGGCCGCCACACCATGGTCCAGTTCAGCACTCCGCTGTCGCTGCGCACGCTGGCGGATGAGGGCCTCGGCCCCGCACGCAGCTTGCGCAAGGTCGCGCGCATTCTGCGCGTTCATTTCCAGCGCATGCGCGGCGCCGCCATCGGCCCCGACCTGTCGCATCGCCGCACCGTCATAGACGAGGTCCTGCGCAGCGAATCGGTTCGCGCCGCGATCCAGGAACAGGCGCGGCGGGACAAGATCAGCGAGTACAAGGCGTGGAAAAAGGCTCGCAAATTCGCCTTCGAAATCGCCGCCAACTATTCCTACGGTTTTGTCCGAGTAGCCTACTTCGCGCTCACCTGGTTCTGGAACAGAATTTACGATGGCGTGGATCTACAGCACTTCCGCGGATTTCAAAAACTGGCGCCGGACCACGAAATCATTTACGTCCCTTGCCACCGCAGCCATATCGATTACCTGCTGGTTTCCTATTTTGTTTACATCAACGGCCTGGTGCCCCCACATATCGCTGCGGGGGTCAATCTGAAT
>Ga0316191_10004473_pt1 | contig 10434 bp, 8 predicted proteins | sample Eddworburr2cm_MG_FD_204928 | JGI IMG/M metagenome (GOLD analysis project Ga0316191, IMG submission 204928) | Coastal sediment microbial communities from Maine, United States - Eddy worm burrow 2 cm | ecosystem: Environmental > Aquatic > Marine > Coastal > Sediment | place: USA: Maine | collected... | reverse complement strand
GCGAAGATGCCGGCGGCATGCCCACCATGGAAGAAATGATGCAGGAAGCCATGGCCGGCGATGAAGACGAAGAGGAGCTCGAAGAAGAGGAGCTCGAGGACGAGGAGCTCGAGGACGAGGAGCTCGAAGAGCTTCTGGACGACGAGGCCGCGCCCGAGCCAGACACCACCGAGTAAGCACAGCTGCGCCGGGTCAGTAACGCGGCTGCGCCGGATCAGTAAGCGCGGCTGCGCCGGATCAGTAAGCGCGGCTGCGCCGGGCTGGCGGCCGTGATAGGCTCGCTCGCCCGATGGCGTACACCGTTCTCGCAAGGAAATACCGGCCGCAGAGCTTCGAAGACCTCGTCGGTCAGGAGCACGTTGCGCGGACGCTAGCAAACGCCATCGATGCCGATCGCGTCGCCCACGCCTTCTTGTTCACCGGGGTGCGCGGCGTCGGTAAGACCACCACGGCACGCCTGCTCGCCAAGGCACTCAACTGCGAAAAGGGACCAACGCCGACCCCCTGCAACGAGTGCGGCCCCTGCCTCGAGATCACCGCTGGCGTCGACGTAGACGTCCAGGAGATCGACGGCGCTTCGAACAATAGCGTCGACGACGTGCGCCGGCTGCAAGAGTCTCTCCCGTACCGTCCACAGCGGGACCGCTACAAGATCGTGATCGTCGATGAGGTTCACATGCTGTCGGCGGGCGCATTCAACGCCTTCTTGAAGACCCTCGAAGAGCCCCCGGACCACGTGAAGTTCATCTTTGCGACCACCGAGAGCCACAAGGTCCCGGTGACGATCCGCTCGCGATGCCAGCAATACGACTTTCGTCTCATCCCGCACCGCCTGATCGCTGAGCGCGTCCGCGCGATTCTCGACGCAGAATCTCTGTCAGCCGATGAAGAAGCGATCTCGGTGGTCGCTCGCGAAGCGGCCGGTTCGATGCGAGATGCCCTCACCTTGCTCGACCAGCTCGTCGCGATCTCGGACAACCGGATCACCGCAGACACGGTCGCTGCGAGCCTCGGCATCGCGGCGCGCGAAGCGCTCTACGACGTGGCACGCGCGGTGCTCGTGGGCGACGGGGCCGGTGTGGTCGGTGCCATCGACGGCCTCGCCGACAAGAGCGTCGACATGCAGCACTTCGCCCGCCAGCTGCTTCAACTGGTACGCGACCTCGTCGTGCTCAAGCTCGGCGTAGGCGACCCGGCCGAATGGGTCCCCGAGGAGCGAGAGGCGGCTGAAGCGCTCATAGGCGACGTCGACATCCTCGAGCTCCAACGCGTGTTTCGAGCCACCTCGATGGTCATGGACGAGATGGCCCACAGCCCCAATCCGAAGCTCATGCTCGAAATGGGATTGGTACGCGTCGCAACTCGGCCTCCCCTTCAAGCGGTATCAGACCTCGTCGCCCGGCTCGAAGCCTTACAGTCTCACCCGGGCTCTGGGGGAGGCTCATCGGGCGGTCCGCGGCCTCCCAAACCGACCCCCAAGCCAGCGCCGCGTTCCGCCAAACCGAAAGCCGAAGCAAAACAGAAAGCCGAGGCCAAACCCGAACCGGAAACCAGGCCGGAGCCAGAGCCCAAGCCCCAGGACCCCAACCAACCGATCATGCCGGCCACAAAGCATTCGGGCGGTTTTCATACCAGCAGCGGCGAGGTGCTGACGCCGATCCGCAGAGCGGCGCTTCAGGAGTGGGAGGAGCTAGTCGGTACGCTCGAGCAACAGCAGCCGGCGCTCGCCGCGGTGCTCGAGCATGGCATTCCAAAAGCGGTCGGCCCCGACCGGATCGTACTCTCCTTCAAAGACGGCTCGTTTTATGGGCGCCAGGCTGAGTCGCCCGAATCCATCGCCGCGATCGTGCGGATCGCCGAACAGCAGCTTGGCGCACGCCCGAAGGTCGAAATTCGCTTTGACGCTCAAGGTGAGGCGGCAACCAAGACCGTGGCGGCGGTCGCCGCACAGCGAAAAGAGGCGGAAGCGGACGCCAAGCGCAAAGAGGCGCTCAACCACCCCATCGTTCGTGATGCGGTCGACGTATTTCCAGAATCGGCCGGCAAGCTGAAAGTACACATCGAAGCGGACTGAGAGGATCGAATGAATTTTCGTGGCGGAATGGGAGAGCTCATGCGGCAGGCTGGCCGTGTCCAGCGCAAGGTCGAGCAGCGCCGGGAAGAGCTCAAAGAAGAAACGTTCGAAGCGAGCGCAGGCAACGACAAAGTAACCGCGGTGGCCAATGGTGTTCCTGAGCTCGCCGAGATTCGAATCGACAAGGCTCTACTCCAGGAAGAGGACTTGGAGATGGTGCAGGACCTCGTGGTCGCCGCCGCTAATGCCGCTCTCACGAAAGCCCGCGAGTACGTCGACTCGGAGATCGAACAGATCACAGGGGGACTCTCGATTCCCGGGCTCGGCTGAGCCATGATGGCCAACGATCCGATCGCTGCACTGATCTCGTTGCTGTCTCGCCTGCCCGGGGTCGGCGAGAGGACCGCAGCGCGACTGGCCTTTCATGTTCTCGAGGGAGACGCGCAGTACGCCGAGGCGCTAGGCCGCGCTCTCAGCACGATCCACGGCGAGGTCACCCGCTGCGAGCTCTGTGGCAACTACGGCGCCGAGTCACGATGTGCGATCTGCCAAGACCCGCGCCGTGATGAGTCGCTCATCTGCGTGGTTGCCAAGGTCCCCGACTTGATCGCGCTCGAAGCATTGGGAAGCTTCCGCGGCCGCTATCACGTCTTGCACGGCTTGCTGGCCCCGCTCGACGGCATTGGGCCGGATCAACTCTCGCTCGACGCTCTAGAACGCCGCGTCGCCGACGAGAACGTCAAAGAGATCATCATAGCGACGCCGCTCAATGTCGAAGGCGAGGCGACGGCGCTCTACGTGGCCAACGCCCTAGCGTCGATGCCCGTGCGCGTATCGCGGATCGCAGCGGGGGTCCCGCACGGGGGCGAGCTCGAGTTCACCGACCAGGTGACCCTGGGCAGGGCACTCGAAGACCGGCGCGCGGTTCGCTGAGGACCGAGTCACCCTGAAATCGCCTTAATTCCGACCCGGAATCGCCGCCTTTGAATGTTTTGCCGAGCCCCCTCGTAGAACAGCGAGAGGTGGCCCCATGCTCCGATTCGTACTTCTTCCATTCATCGCCGTCGCCGTCCTGCTGACCAGCACGGAGGCCGCACATGCCGAGGTCGTCGTCGTCCGACCCGACGAGACCTCGTCCCAGGTCGTGGTCAAGACCAGGCCACCGACGGTCGTCGTCGTGAAGCACACCCCGATCCCGCAGGCAGAGGTCGTCAAGCCCGCACCGCCTCCCAAGAGAGACCGCAAAGTGGGGCTTCACTTCGACGTCGGTGGCACCTTTGGTCCGCAGGTCGTGATGGGCGGCTTTTCGGGTGCGCTCCGCTTCCGCCCCAACGAACACGTTGGAATCGACCTCGGCTCAGGTTACTTCGCCGGCAACGACTACCAGGGCTTTTACCGAACCGAGATCCCGCTCACCGCAAACGTTCTCTTCTTCGTCAACCCGCAGCACAAGTTGCAGGTCTACTTCTTGTTGGGCCCAGGGCTTTCGTTCGGCCGGGTCAATACCTTCAATGAGGTTCGCCGAATGACCCACGTTGGCGGCCAGGCCGGCATGGGGCTCGAGCTACGGCTCGCACCCGCCTTTGCGTTGAACGTCGACGTGCGAGGCGTTCTCCGCCATCGAATCGACAGCGACCCGCGGCCGGAGTTCTTCGACGGAACGCGGAGCACGAACACCTCGGGTGGCGCAGTGCTTACCTTCGGCGGAACGCTCTACTTCTAGTGTGCGGATCTTTTCGCCTGTGGTCGGCTTTCCTCCTCGTTCGCTCCCTGCGAGGTACGGACGTACCTCTCAGTCGCTCTCTGTGGGGGCGCTCGATCACAGGCGAAAATCTCTCGCACACTAGTTTTTTGGATCGCGGCTAGGGGCGGTTGCTGGTTCGGCGGCCACTGAAGAGCTTCTTGAAGAAGCCGTCACCCTCTTCGCCTTCTTCGCCCTCTTGCGGAATCGCAGGCGGAGATGTCTTCAATGCGTCGTCCTCGCCGACCTTCTCGAGCTCTTCGAGGTCGTCCTCGTCGACCAGCAATACGAAGTCGGACTCGTCCATGATCTCGACCTCGGTGTGCTCGTCGTCCCAGTCTTCCTCGACCGCCTCGGGCACGCGTGTTGGAGCGGTGTGCGCGGTGGCAGGCGCCATGTCGATCGCGACTCCCTCGGAAAGCTCTCTCAGCTCGTCATCAACCGCCCGCAGATCGAGCCGCTCCGCCCTGGCGAAGCGACCGCGGATTTCAGAGATCTCCTCGTCGCTCTTGCCGAACTCTGCGAGTGCCTGGTCCACCCCAGCCAGCTTCTCTTCAGAAACGCTCACGTTATCAATGTCACAGGAAAACGCCGCCCCGTAAAGTCTTTCACCGGAAAAGAAACTCAGGCCGACGGAGAAAATCGAGCGATTTCCGCCTCGACCAGTGGAAGACGGTCCTGGCCCCAGGTGAAATAGGAGCCGATTCGAAGCGAGGGGACCCCCCAGAGCCCCAGCTCGGTCAGCGCCTCCCGATTGGCTTTGGCCTTCTCCTCCCAGCTCCCGTCCTCGATGGCCGCCCGCACCTCGGGCTCGCTGATCCCGGCTCGCTCGGCCACGAAAACGAGGTCCGGAATGTGCGCGACGTCTCGAGCCTCCGACCAGATGCCCTGCATCACAGAATGCGTGAGCTCGAGCTCGAGCCCCTTCACGGCCGCACAGTTGAAGAACACCGCCATACAGTAACCGATGCCCTTTCCGAGCGGGTCACACACGCGGCCGAACGGGATCCCCAGGCGGTCGGCCTCACGCTTCGCGTCATGCACGATGTAGAGCCTCTTCGCGCGCGGCACAGCGAGGCCGCGCATGACCATCGGTAGGACGGGGCGTAGAGTGACCTCGACGCCGTAGCGATCTCGAAGATCGATCAGCTGGGGAATCGAGAGATACGAGTACGGGCTCCGGAATGAAACGAACGCCTCGATGCGCGGCTTGCTTCCATCGGCGCCCCCGACATTCGATGCCAGATGAGACCCAGGACCGCGCGTGAGATCGACGCTGCCTTCAAGCCCCTCCTGGCGGAGCCTTTCCTCGAGGTAGTGAAGGCGATCGATCCCCCAGTACCACTCGCCCGCATAGTGGAGCATCCCGGGTTGATAGTGCCCGGCACGCTCGAGGGCGGCATAGTTGGCTTCGAGCGCAGGCCGAACCTCCTCGCCCGACACGCTCCCATGCCTTTCGACGATTGCGGCCAACGCGGCGCCGTCATCGCTCCAGACAGCCTCGCCGATCTCTGCGGCCACCTGCAGCTGTTCCTCGGCGGGGCGAGCCACGAGAAGAACTGCATGAGCGCGACGGGCGCGGTCTTCCGAGGGGGGCTCAGCGCCGTGCGGGAAACTGAGCCCATAGGTCTCGGCTAGGATGGCAGCGTCACGAATCGCGTGACCTTGCAGCATGTCGGGCTCCGGGTTGGCCGAGATTCCCGGCCGCGCAACTGGGATCAGCTCGATCTCGAGTCGGTATGCGCTCGCCAGGCGCGGTGCGACCTGCACCAAGAGGTGGCTGTATGGGTCGTCCATGCGGTAGTAGAGGCGCACCTGTCTGCGGCCCCCGCGGAGCAAGCGCCCGGCCGTGTGCAGAGCGCGTTTCGCCGACCTCGAGCTGAGGTAGAGGTTGAGCCCGGAGCCGATGACCTGGGATTTGGCCGACATCTAGGCGGTGCCTGCGAGCTCGTACACCTTGGCGACCGCTTCGGCGAGCTTGCTTGGGTCCGGACCTCCGGCCTGCGCGAAGTCAGGGCGCCCGCCGCCGTTCCCACCGACCACCATGGCCGCGGCTTTGACGATGTCGCCCGCTCGGAATCGACCTGTGAGCGCCTTACTGACGCTACAGACCAGCAAAGCCTTCTTACCGTCCTTGCTGGCGGAGCCGAGCAGAATGACCGCGGGAGCAAGCCTGTCTCTCAGCTGGTCGGCCATCTCGCGCAGCGCGCCCGCGTCCCCGAGCTCGACCGTGGCTCCTAGCACCCGGGCGCCATCGACTTCACGCGCCTCCGAGGAAAGGTCGGCGCTATCGCCAGACATGAGCGAGCGCTTGAGTCGTTCGATCTCCCTCTGGGATTCCTTCTGCTGCTCGATGAGCCGCCCCACCCGGTCGCGAAGCTGCGGAGCCGGCGCCTTGAGCAAAGCTGCTGCTCCGCTGAGCTCGGATTCCACCCGGCGTAGATGCTCCAGTGCGTTGAGCCCGGTCGTCGCCTCGATGCGGCGGACGCCGGCGGCAAGGCCGGTCTCCGACAAAACCTTGAACAGCCCGATGTCGCCAGTGCGATACGCATGGGTGCCGCCGCACAGCTCGAGTGAAGGCCCGATCGTGAGCATGCGGACCACATCTCCGTACTTCTCCTCGAAGATCCCGATGGCGCCGCGCTTCTTCGCCTCATCCATCGGAAGCGCCTCGGTCGTGATGTCAGTGTTCTCGAGCACCTGAGCGTTGACGAGGTTTTCGATCTGTTCGATCTCGGCCGCGTCGAGCGGTCGGGTGCCGCTGTAGTCGAAGCGGAGTCGCTCCGGACCGACGAGCGAGCCCTTCTGGGCGGCGGTTTCGCCGACGACTTGGCGTAGGGCCCAATGCAAGAGGTGAGTCGCGCTGTGGTTGCGGCGGGTCGCGCTCCGAAGAGCGTGATCGACGCGGAGCTCGACCACCGCGCCGGCCTTGAACGAGCCGGAGGCGACCTTGCCTCGATGCACGATCAAGCCCTCGACAGGCTTGTGCGTGTCTTCGACCTCGAAGAGCGAGCCGTTGACCTCGATGACGCCTCGATCACCCACCTGGCCACCTTGCTCGGGATAGAACGGCGTGGCGCGCGTGATGATCTCGCCCGACACTCCGGTCCCGAGCTCGTCCACCGGGCCACCCTCCGCAAGCAGCGCGAGCACTTCGCTTTGGGCGCTCTCGCTCTCGTACCCGAGGAACTCGACCGCTCCGACTTCCTGTACGAGAGCTGGGTACACGTCGGCGACGGCGCTGCTGCCGATCTTCGAGCCCTGGCTTCGCAGGCGCGCCTCGCCAAGCTCTTGATTGAAGCCCTCCATGTCCACGTCGAAGCCTTGCTCCTGGCCGATGACTTCTTGGAGACCGACCGGAAACCCGTACGTGTCGTAGAGGCGAAACGCGACCTTGCCGGGGAGTGAGCGAGCGCCGCCTTGCTCGACCCATTCGTCGTTGTCGGCGATGAGCTGAAGTCCGCGATCCATGGTGCGGCGGAAGCGTTCCTCCTCTTGAAGCGTGATGTCCTCAATCAGGGCGCGGCGCTCGGTGAGCTGAGGGTAGACGTCGCCCATCTTGTCGGCGACGCGAAGGGCGCAGTGATGCAGGAACGGCTCCCCGATGCCGAGGCGGTGTCCGTGACGAATCGCCCGTCGCATGACCCGGCGAAGCACGTACGCGCGGCCGTCCTTGTCGGGGAACACCCCTTCCGAGATCAGGAACGCCGTGGTCCGGGCGTGGTCCGCGATGACCCGCATGCTGACGTCGTCCTCAGACTGACTCGATCGATAACGCTTCCCGGAGATATCGGCGGCCAAGTCGACGATCGGCCGCAGCAGGTCGGTGTCATAGTTGCTCAAGACATCCTGCTTGATGACCGCAATCCGCTCGAGGCCGGCGCCGGTGTCGATCGACGGGGCCGGCAGCGAATCCATCTGGCCATTGGCGTGGCGCTCGAACTGCATGAAAACGAGGTTCCAGAGCTCGAACCAGCCGCGGCCGTCCGCGTCTGGCTCCTCGCCAAACTTGCGCGGGTCGACGTCGTCCAGGCCAAGGCAGTAGTGAATCTCGGAGCACGGTCCGCAGGGGCCGGTGTCGCCCATCTGCCAGAAATTGTCCTTGGCGCCGCATCGGATGATGCGCTCGTTGGGAAAGCCCGTGACGTCCTTCCAAATTGCAGCGGCTTCGTCGTCGGCCGGCGCGAGCCCCTCCTCGCCTCCGAAGACCGTAACGACGAGGCGCTCGGGGTCGAGCTCGAGCGTGTCGATGAAGTAGTCCCAGGCAAATTTGATCGCGTCGCGCTTGAAGTAGTTCCCAAACGAGAAGTTCCCGAGCATCTCGAAGAAGGTGTGGTGCCGCGCGGTGACCCCGACGTTCTCGAGATCGTTGTGCTTGCCGCTGATACGGATGCACTTCTGCGACGAAGTAGCGCGCGAATACGGCCGCTCTTCCTTACCGGTGAAGACGTCCTTGAACTGCACCATGCCTGCGTTCGCGAACATGAGCGTCGGATCATTCGACGGGACGAGCGGACCCGAAGCGACCCGCTCGTGCTCGCGCTCCGCGAAGAACCGAAGGAACGATTCCCGAATTTCGGATGAAGAGGCCATTCCCGACGATTGCTAGCGCTTGTGCAGCGCCCACGCAACGCCTGTGCTAGAGGCTTCGCCGTGCTGACGTGCCTCCGCGTCCGGAGCTTCGCTATCATCGAAGCGCTCGAATTTGAGCTCGACGCCGGGCTCAACATCGTCACCGGTGAAACGGGCGCCGGAAAGTCGATCCTGGTCGATGCGCTCCAACTCGTGCTCGGCGCCCGGGGGCGGCCCGAAGTGGTGCGCACCGACGCCGAAGCCGCCGAGGTGGAGGCGCTTTTCGATCTGACCGGCCAAGCCGAAGCGCTGGCCGCATTGCGCGACCTGGGCATCGAGACCGACGGGGAGCTCTTGATCCGCCGAGTCGTCAGTGCGAGCGGCCGAACCCGGGCCTACGTCAACGGGCGGCTCGCCACCCTGGCCCAGTTGAAGGAAGTGACCAAGGGCCTCGCGGACATCTCGTCCCAGCACGAGTACCACTCGCTAGCCGACTCACGGCATCATCTGACTTATCTCGATGCGTTCGCGAGCCACGCGCCGCTGGTCGAGGAGGTGGGTCAGGCTCATGCGGCGCTCGTCGAGGCGGCGGCGCGGCTCGAGGAAGTGGTGACGGAAGAGCGCGGCAAGGCGGACCGCGAGGACTTGCTTCGCTACCAGGTCAACGAAATCGAAACGCTACGGGAAGCGCTGGAGAACGAAGAGGCGCTCGTCGTGGAGCGTGAGCGGCTTCGGCACGCGGAGAAGCTCGGCGTCGCGGCAGGCGAAGCGGAGGCGCAGCTCTACTCGGACGATGAGTCGATCTGCGGCGCGATCTCGCGAATCGCTTCGTCGGTGGAGCAGGCATCCAGTTTCGATCCGAGCCTCGCGCCGATGGCTGCGCAGGTCCGCGACGCCCTGGTTCAGCTCGAAGACGCGGCATCGGAGCTCGGAAGCTACGCGCGGGAGCTCTCATTTGATCCGAACCGATTGGGAGCACTCGAAGATCAGATCGATCGCTTGTCGCGAGTGAAGAGGAAGTACGGAGACACCGGCGCGGAGATCCTCGCCTACCGCGACCAGGCCGCCGCAGAGCTCGACTCGCTCGAACGGTACGAGGAGCGCCTCGACCGCTACCAACGCGAGTTCGATGAAGCGCTCGAAGAGGCGTCACGCGCGGCCCTCGCCCTCCGCGGCAAACGGCAAACTGCAGCGGCCAAGCTCAGCAAGGCGATCAGCAAGGAGCTGTCTTCGCTGAGCATGGGCGAGGCCAAGGTCACGGTGGAGCTGGCCGCCCTCGAAGGCGGCCCACGCGAGCTTCAAGTCGAGGGCGCACGTCTCTCGCCGACCGGAATCGATCACGCCGAGCTCCTGATCGCCCCCAACCGCGGCGAAGAAGCCAAACCGCTCCGCAAAATCGCCAGCGGCGGTGAGCTCTCCCGCGCAATGCTCGCAATCAAGCGCGTGCTCGCAGGCCTGGGCCCCGCAAGCCTTTACGTCTTCGACGAAGTCGACGCCGGAGTCGGCGGCGCCGTCGCCGAAGTCATCGGCCGCAAAATCCACGAGGTCGCCCAGCACAGCCAGGTCCTTTGCATCACCCACTTGCCCCAAATCTCCGCATACGCAGATGCCCACTACCGAGTGCACAAAGAGGTAGTCGGCAAGCGCACGAAGAGCGATATCCGCTTGCTCTCCGACAAAGAACGCTTGGAAGAAATCGCCCGCATGCTAGGCGGCGTCACCGTCACCGACCAGGCCAGAGCGGCGGCGCAGGAGCTCATCCGCGGGGCCGAGGTCTAGGCGTTCACCCACGCCGGCACTGGCGCTGCCGCCGTCGCTGACGCTGGCACGGCCACTGCTACCGTCCCTGCTTCGGCCCCACCAGCGTCCGCAGCGTCCCCTCCACCACGACGTCCCCGCTCTCATCCCGGAGCGTGACCTTGATCTGATACTCCTGCTTTGCGCTGGAATCGATCGGCGGGGTGCGGCATTCGCCTGTGATGGTTCCTCGGGCCTTCTTGATGTAGTCGAGCCCCATGCCGGCAACGATGAAGCGGGCGTCGTCGGG
>Ga0316191_10004471_pt1 | contig 10437 bp, 8 predicted proteins | sample Eddworburr2cm_MG_FD_204928 | JGI IMG/M metagenome (GOLD analysis project Ga0316191, IMG submission 204928) | Coastal sediment microbial communities from Maine, United States - Eddy worm burrow 2 cm | ecosystem: Environmental > Aquatic > Marine > Coastal > Sediment | place: USA: Maine | collected... | reverse complement strand
CAAGCGCAGGGAAGAAGCCGAACGCAAGCAGCGTGAAGAGGAAGAGCGCAAGCGCAAGGAAGAAGCCGAACGCAAGCAGCGTGAAGAGGAAGAGCGCAAGCGCAAGGAAGAAGCCGAACGCAAGCAGCGTGAAGAGGAAGAGCGCAAGCGCAAGGAAGAAGCCGAACGCAAGCAGCGTGAAGAAGAAGAGCGCAAGCGCAAGAAAGAAGAAGAACGCAAGCAGCGTGAAGAGGAAGAGCGCAAGCGCAAGGAAGAAGAAGAGCGCAAGCAGCGTGCAGAGGAAGAGCGCAAGCGCAAGGAAGAAGAAGAGCGCAAACAGCGTGAGGAGGAAGAGCGCAAACGCAAGGAAGAAGAAGAGCTCAGACGTCGCGAAGAAGAGGATCGGCGCCGGGCCGAGGAAGACAAACGCCGTGAAGAAGAAGACCAGCGCCGGGCCGAGGAAGAGCGTGCGCGCCGCGATGGAGAAGACCGGCACCGTGAAGAAGAGGATCGCCGGCGTGCGGAAGAGCGCCAGCGCCGTGAAGAAGAAGACCAGCGCCGGGCCGAGGAAGAACGTGCGCGCCGCGATGAAGAAGACCGGCACCGTGAAGAAGAGGATCGTCGGCGTGCGGAAGAGCGCCAGCGCAGGGAAGAAGAGGAAGTCAGATACCGTGACGAGGAAGAACCTCTATCCACTGGCGAGGAGGAAGCAGACGATGAGCCAGTGCCTTCACTCAACTTCGATATTGGCAACTTCGATTTGCCTTCCGACTCCAGCCCGGATTCGAGCCCTGCTTCGGAAACACAAGAGAGCTCGGGCAGCAGTTTCGATCTGGCCGCTTCCGCCGGTTTTGAATCGTCTGATGATTTCGCTGCGAATTTTGACCAGCAGCAGGAGCGCCTGAAAGAGCAGGAGGAGGAGAAAGAGCGCCAGCGACAGGCAGTCGAGGCCGAGCGCGATGAGGCGGAACGGGCGCAGCGCGAGGAGGAGGCAAAGGAAGAGGCCGAGCGCAGGGCGGCGAAGGAAGCCGAAATGCGCACCCGCGTTGAGCAGGAAAAGGCCGAACGCGCAGAACGCGAACGTGCCAAGGAAGAGGAATACAAGAACAAGATCGAGCAGGACGAAGAGCAAAAGCGCGCTGAAGCCGGGCGAAAGCAGCTTGAGGAGCAGCAGCGGGTCGACGCTGAACGTAATCAGCGCGAAGAAGATCTGGTCCGCCGCCGCCAGCAGTCCGAAGAGGCAGATCGCAAGCGGGCGGAACTGAAGTCCCTCCAGAAACGCGGCAAGATCCGTTCGCCTCTCGAGCGTGCAAGGCCTTTCATCATTGGTGTCGCGGTTGTGGTTGGCCTGGTTTTCGGAGCCGTCAACCTCATGCCGATGTCGGGCTACATACCGGCAGTAGAGAAAATGGTGTCGGACAAGGTTGGCGAACCGGTGACGATCGGTTCGATAAAAATGTCACTGCTTTCGGGTTTCGAGTTCCGGCTAGGCAATGTCAATATTGGTTCCACGCAGGATGTGACTCTGACTGATGTGGTGGTGGTGCCCGAGGTGGGGTCGCTACTCGGTGACAGGATGGTGCTGAAGTCGATTCGTGCCGACGGAGGAAACGTCGTCAAGGAGGCACTGGCGCGGATGCCGGACTGGCTGGAAACATCGATGGGTGACCAAAGGGTGGATGTGCGCTCTATCAGTTTGCGGAGTATCAAACTGGATGTCCGAACTTTTTCGGTTCCAACAATGAATGCCGACCTCACGTTTGCCCGAGACGGATCAATTGGTTCCGCGACTATCGAATCCGCCGATGGCAAGCTGTCGGTCGATATCAACAAGTTCGATGGCCAGACTGCTGTTGCCATTGTTGCCAGTAACTGGTCGCCACCCGTTGGCGCACCTGTGCAGTTCACTGATTTCACTGGTAAGGGCACGCTCTCCGGAGCCACCCTTACGCTGAACCAATGGAATGCAACCGCCTACGGTGGCGAGTTAAAGGGCACGGCGGAAATGTCGTGGTCGCCACGATGGCGTCTGTCGTCACAGTTTGAGTTTGTCCGTATCGAAACGGAAGAAATGCTTGCCGTGTTCTCGGATACGGCAAGGGTTACTGGCCTTGTCAGTGGCAAGGGCAGGTTGACTGCGCAGAGCGGTAGTGTTGATACCCTGCTCGACAAGCCTTCCCTGAACGCGAATTTTGCCGTCAAGAAAGGCGCCGTCGACGGAGTGGATCTGGTGCGCGCTCTGCAAGCAGGTCGTAGCGGTACACAAGGCGGGTCGACGCGCTTCGAACAATTGTCCGGCGAGGTTGCCGTTTCCAATGGCCGCTTTACTTACCGAGAGGTTGAGCTGGGTGCCGGTATCCTGTCTGCTCTGGGGAACTTCGATATTTCGAGCAAACAGGAAGTCAGTGGGCGCGTCAGAGTCGATCTGCGGTCCACGGCGCAACGGCTGAATGCCAATCTGAATATTTCAGGCACCCTCAAGGGCGTGTTGCTACGGCCTTGAAGCCAGGAAAAAAGCTCCGGTAATCAGCATCAGCCGGGCTTGTGCCCTGGTGCGAAGATTTTTTCGCATTCAAGCCAGATCATCGCGAGTATCAATGTCGCGCAACACACCCGAATCGTCATCGCACGCGATCAGCTCGCACTGGCCGGCGTGGCGCCGGACCACTTCGCGAGCCCCTTCGTCTCCCTTAACTGCGAGCAGTTCGGGCAGCAACCGGCTCGATAATCCAACGGGGTGGCCGCGCGTACCCCGATGGGTGGGCATGGCGATCAGTGCGCCGAGTTCGATCGCATTCGCAATCTTTCGTATGGTTTCGGGTTTGATGTAAGGCATGTCACCCAGCGCGATGATCCATCCGTTACTCTCGGCAGTCGCCTCAATGCCGGCGATCAGACTGCGGGACATGCCCGCATGTGCGTCCTTGCATTCGATCAGCCTCGCACCTTCGCTCCGGAGCAGGTCTCCCAATTCCGTGTCGCCGATTCGCACGACGACAACACTGTGTTCGACGGCCGATTCCAGATTGCGCCACGACGCCAAGCCTACGGGTACGCCATCCGCAAGCTGCGCCAGTAATTTGCCTCCACCGAAGCGACTGCCGCTACCGGCGGCAAGCAGAATTGCACATATGCCCATAATTGCGCTGATGATTGTTGTTAGGCGTTTCTAGACGGTGAGCAGGCAGGTTCTTGCCCGGAAAGGCCGGGCGCTCGCTCTGGATATATCGGTCGGTTACTTCAGCGCAAGCTCACCGCGTACTAGCGGCGGGTTGTCCGCAAAATATTGCTTGATCCCGTTCAGCATCGCGCGGGCGACCTTGCGCTGATATTTCTTGCCCCTGAGTTTGCGTTCTTCCTGCGGGTTCGTCAGGAATGCAGTTTCAACCAGTATCGACGGAATATCGGGTGCCTTGAGCACGGCAAACCCGGCCTGTTCGACGTGTTGCTTGTGCAATTTATTGATTTCCCCAAGCTCATCAAGTACGGAATTTGCGAGCTTGAGACTTTCGTTGATGGTTGCTGTTTGGGACAAGTCCAGTAAAACCTGCTTCAAGGTGATGTCCGCAACATCGATGTTGGCGCCTCCGATCAGGTCGGCTTCGTTTTCCTTGGCCGCCAGCCACCGGGCGGCCGCAGATGTCGCACCGCGTTCGGACAGGGCAAATACCGAAGAACCGCGGGCATGCGGCTTGATGAAGGCATCGGCGTGGATGGACACAAACAGATCTGCCCGAACGGCTCGTGCTTTTTCGACACGCTTGCCCAGCGGTATGAAATAGTCGCCGTCACGAATCAGCACGCCACGCATCTTCGGATCCTTGTCCACCAGCTTTTTCAGTTCCCGCGCAATTGCAAGCGTCACATCTTTCTCGTAAGTGCCGCGGCGCCCCGTGGCACCCGGGTCTTCGCCACCGTGCCCGGCATCGATTGCAACGATGACGATTTCCTTCGGAACGAGTTCGACTGCCGGTGCCGGTGTTGCACTCTGTCTGGGGGCCTTGCTGCCATTTAGCAGGGAGAGAATCGGGTCTGCCGGTACCGTCGGGTAGATGTCAACGACCAGCCGGTGGCCGTAGTCACCGATTGGTTTAAGTGTGAACACGGAAGGTTTCACTTTTCGTTTCAACTCAAGTACGACCCGGGTGACACCTGGTTTGAACTGTCCGACACGGGCGGCAGAGACAAACGCGTCATCCGTGGCGAGTTTCGACGGCAATTGCCTGAGTTCCTTGCCGATCGCAGTCTTCTGCAGATCGATGACCAGCCGATCCGGTTTTTCCAGAGCGAACACGGTGAAGTCGATTTTGGCGTGAGTCTCTATTGTGAAACGGGTGTAATCAGGGGCAGGCCAGACGCGCACGGCGGCGACGCTGGTATCCGCAATGGCCCGGGCTCCAGGCCAGAGGGCGGTGCACGCGAGGATCACGAAGGTAAATAGCGCGCGCAGTGACGCCGTGTCCATGCGCGGTATGCGGGCACTCAAATTCGCAAATGTTGCAAGCAACGTCTTCCGTTCTCCGTGTGCGCTGTCAGCCGCGCGGTGCGCCCACCATTTGTCATAAGCAGGCTTATTTCCAGATCGGCAACCGGCAGTAAACCCCCGGCCCGCTCGGCCCATTCAACGATGCAAACGTTGGATCCGTTGAAGGCTTCCTGGAGCCCGGACTCGATCAGCTCCTCTGGGTCGGCGAACCGATACAAATCAAAGTGATATAAGTCTAACCTAGAAAGTTCGTAAAGTTCAACCAATGCATACGTGGGGCTCTTTACACGGCCTCCGAATCCCAGCCCCCGCAATATTCCGCGAGCCAGTGTGGTCTTGCCTGCGCCTAGTGGGCCATGCAGGGTGATCAGCATCCCTTGCACCAGCCCCGCGGAAATCCGGTTCCCCAGATCCAGAGTCGCATCCTCGTCGATAAGTGCCAGCCCAGCCGAGTCAGTCATGGTTGTTTCGCGGGGCATTGGGGTCAGTTGCCGCAATGTCGCGTGCCAATTGAAGAAACCGCTGCAGTGCAGGCAGGTCGTCGTTTCGGCGCCAGGCCAGGCGGATTTCGCTCATCGGGCTCTTTTCTTTCAGTGGCTTATAGACGACGCCGGTGCGCCGAAGATTTTGCAGGGAGCGGGGAATCAGCGCGACGCCCATTTCAGCTGAAACCAGGCTGACGACCGTTTGCATCTGAATTGCCTCCTGGGCGATCCGCGGGCTGAAGCCGGCAGCGTGGCAAAAACTGACGATATCATCGTAGAGTCCCGGTGCCATGTGTCTTGGGGTGATGATAAATGGCGCATTTGCCAGCGCGGCGAGCGGTATCGCGCCACGGCTGCGCGCCTGTGGATAGCCTTCGGGCAGCGCAACGATGAGCGGTTCGTTCAGAATCGGCGCCGACTCAATGGCGGGTTCATTCACCGGTGGCAGCAGGAATCCGACGTCAATGCGGCTGTTGATCAGATCAGTGATCTGTGTGTCCGTGGTCGACTCCTTGAGTGACAACGCCACCAGTGGGTACCGTCTGCGGAATTCGCGCAATACCAGCGGAAGCAAATTGTAATCGGCGACGCTGATAAATCCGACCGCAAGCTCGCCGATTTCGCCGCGTTCCGCGCGACGAGCAGTCAGCACTGCCTGTTCGGAGCGTTCAAGTATCTCCCGCGCATCCTGCAAAAAGGCCACGCCGGCGCGCGTCAACGACACATGTCGGCGGGTACGATTCAGCAGCGTGACGCCGAGCTCGGTTTCCAGGGCTCGAATCTGCATCGACAGCGGCGGCTGGGATATGTGCAGCTTCCTGGCAGCCCGCCCGAAGTGCAATTCGGTCGCCACTGCCATGAAATATCGCAAATGGCGTAGTTCCATGTCACTGTCCGATCGGTTCGTGAACCATTGATTCGTATAACGTATCAAAGAACTCGCAATAATATATTTGACGCGGTTTCGGTGTCACGCGAAACTGCGCAGCCTGCACTGGTTCGCCCTTTTTGATGCCCGCGAGATGTTGCGCGCGGGCAACAATGCTGACAGCCGGACAGGGGTTTCCGGGAAATGGGTTGGCGTGCCCGCGATTGGTTTGAATTGAGTGATACTGAATTGACCTAAAAACATAATTTACAGACGCGGCGCAGCACTTATTGCGGTGGCGCCGTAAACAAGAGGAGAAACGCAATGGCTGACAACTGGCGGAGCAAACTGATCACAGGGGGTGTCGCACGCTCTCCGAACCGGGCAATGCTGCGTGCCGTTGATTTCGGTGACGACGATTTCGAGAAACCGATCGTCGGCGTCGCGAACGGTCATTCGAATATGAACCCGTGTAATGCCGGCATTCAACCTCTGGTGGATCGCGCCATGGAAGCGTTGCGTGAGGCGGGGGCAATGCCGCAGGTATTCGGCGTGCCAACCGTAACAGACGGCATTGGCATGGGAACCGATGGGATGAAGTACTCGCTGGTGTCTCGCGAAGTCATCGCCGATGCGATTGAGACCTCGGTGAACGGCCAGATGATGGATGGCGCGCTGGTGATTGGGGCCTGCGACAAGAACATGCCGGCCGGCATGATGGCGATCGCGCGGATGAATGTGCCGGCGATTTATGTTTATGGTGGAACCATCAAGCCGGGCAAGTGGAAGGGTGAGGATCTGACTATCGTCAGCGCGTTTGAAGCCGTTGGCGCTTACAACGCAGGCAAACTCTCCAAGGAAGATTTTGACGGTATTGAAAGGAATGCCTGTCCGACGGCGGGCGCATGCGGTGGCATGTATACGGCCAATACCATGTCCTCGTCGTTCGAAGCATTGGGGTTGAGCCTGATGGGCTCCTCGCAAATGGCGGCCGTCGATCCGGAAAAAGCAGATTCTGCGGCTGAATCCGGACGTGTTCTGGTAAACGCCATCAAGAACAACATTCGTCCGCGCGACATCATCACCAAGAAATCGATCGAGAATGTGGTGAGTCTGGTGATGGCGACTGGCGGTTCGACCAATGCGGTACTGCACTATCTGGCGATTGCGTCGGCCGCGGAAGTCGACTGGACCATTGATGACTTCGAGCGCATTCGCCGCAAGGTGCCGGTGTTATGCGATCTGAAACCATCGGGGCGTTATGTCGCGGTGGATTTCCACAGGGCCGGTGGCGTTCCGCAGGTGCTAAAGATGTTGCTTGTCAACGGATTGCTGCACGGCGACTGCATGACCATCACGGGACGTACGATTACCGAGGAGCTGGAACATGTTCCCGACCAACCGCGTGCGGATCAGGACGTCATCCGCCCGTTTGATAAACCGATGTACAAGGAAGGCCACCTGGCGATTCTCAAAGGCAATCTGGCGACTGAAGGTTGCGTCGCGAAGATCACCGGTTTGAAGAACCCGACGATCACCGGTCCTGCGCGCGTATACAACTCTGAGAAAGAAACCATGGACGCGATCATGGCCGGCAAGATCAAGGCCGGTGACGTGCTGGTGATTCGCTACGAGGGACCCAAGGGTGGTCCGGGTATGCAGGAAATGCTGTCGCCGACTTCGGCACTGATTGGTGCCGGGCTGGGTGACTCGGTGGGGCTGCTCACCGACGGGCGTTTTTCTGGCGGCACCTGGGGAATGGTTGTAGGTCACGTTGCCCCCGAGGCTTTTGTCGGCGGCAATATTGCGCTGGTGGAAGAGGGCGATACCATCACCATCGATGCACACAAGCAGTTGATCGAAGTGCATGTTTCGGACGATGAACTTGCAAAGCGCCGCGCGAAGTGGAAGCAGCCAGCGCCGCGGTTCAAGCGCGGACTGCTCGCCAAGTACGCGCATCTGGTGTCGACGTCGTCGAAAGGCGCGATTACCGACGGCTTCGAAAGCTAGGTTACGGCGACGGGGGCCGGTTCCGGCATCCATACAAGGTAGCCTGTCAAATACCCGGGCTTATGTGAGGCGCCCGGGGTTTTTTTCGCATCGTCCTCATGCTGACAGATTCGCACGCGCACCGCGCAAGCCCTGTTGTGCTCTTGCTATCGCTGGCGTGTTGCGTGAAAACGCAGCCAGGCTGGTGAAAATCTTTTTCAGGGAACGGGCGTGGAGCGCCGGGTCAACTCGATGTGGGAGGCGATATAGGTTGCCTGAAGCGCGTCCAGAACTTCCGGTGCCACGCCCTGGCTCGCGAGGCTGGCATAGGTTGAACCCTTGAGCGCCGCGGTACGTGTCAGTGAAAACGCACTGAGCGTGTCAATGTACATGGGCCAGACCCGGGAATTCGCAACCGTTTGGACCATCTCCTGTGTCGCCTGCCCGCTCTTTGCCATTTGAAGCACGTCGTCGGGTGAAATAACGCCGCCAGTCAGGGAAGGGTATGCCGGAACCCATTCCGGAACTCCTGGCGGGCGCGTGCCGCGCGCGATGCGATTGGCATCGGTGAACGGCGCCATGCCGTTACCGCCAGTGTCGAGGCTGTCGAGGTCAAGCGGTTGCGGATAAATCGAAGCCGGGCCACCGAAGTCCGAACCCATGTACCAACGCCTGGTCAGCTTTTCCACTTTTGCAAAGAAACCTTGCTGAAGCTCGTCCAGCACCGGCTCGGGCACGCCGCGCGCCGCGAGTTCTGCAAAGTCCGAGCCGCGCAACGCGTAAGTCGTTTTTGCGGCACGCATTCTGGAAACAATCGAGTCGGTGCTCATGCCGTGCGATGCGGCGCTGGTGATGGTCGAAATCGGGGTTACCGGCTTCAGGGCAAAGCTGCTGCAGCCAGCCACGCCGATTGTTATCAATGCAACCGCAGCGGCAACCCGTTCGTAAAGCCTTTTGTGTTTGTACTCCATTCATTGCACCTTCACTTGCATCTTGCAACATTCACGACCGGCTTTGCGGGGCCGATAACACCCGGCCAATGACGGGCAATGCGCTTGCGCTGCCAACCTGCCCCGTAAACAGCCAGACTGCACCAAAGCGAAAAGTCGCTACTGTTCAACCCGGCGCCGTATGCTCGCATTCCGGTGCGTGGTGCCGGCGTTGCTTGCTTGCCGCGAGGACGGGCGCCGGAACTCTAACGCGGCATCCCGCCGCCGGTCCCGGCCGAAGTCGTCTTTCTCGTAAACTCGACGTGGCTGGCGAGATAAGTTGCCTGAAGCGCGTCGAGAGCTTCATAGGCCACACCCTGCTGCGCGAGGTTCGCGTAAACCGTTCCGGTTATCGCAGCGGTACGGCGCAGTGATATTGCGTTCGGGCTTTCAGCGTAGAGCACGGCGACACGCGACTTCAGAATCTTCTCGGCGACTTCCGTTGTCGATTGCCCGCTGTTGCTCATTGCCAGCACATCTTCGGGAGCTATCGGCTGACCGGATACCGCCGGGAAGGGCGGCACCCACGTGGGCACGCCAGGCGGGCGCGTGCCGTGTGTCATGCGCCCTACATCGGTGGTGGGCGCCATGCCGTTGCCGCCGGTGTCGAGGTTGTCAAGATCAACGGGCTGCGGATAAATGGTCGTAGGACCTCCCGCTGAGCGCCCCATGTACCAACGTTCAGTGAAAAGCTGGACATCGCCGAAGAACCGTTGCTGTAATTCATCGAGTACCGGTCCCGGCACCCCCCGCTCGGCCAGTTTCGCAAAGTCGGAGCCGCGTAAGGCATACGTTGTCTTTGCCGTACGGATGCCGGTAATGATCGATTCGCTGCTGGCGCCGCTCGCAGCGGCTTCGGTAATGGTTGAAATGGGTGTGACAGGGCGTGGTGTCAAACTCGCGCAACCGGCCAGGATGATACTGCCAATGGCTATCGAAGCGAACGTAAGGCCCAGTCTGTGTCCGCTATCCGTGTTGATCAAGTGCATGTTTTCTCCTTCGTTCCGTGGTGATTTCGGTGCCGTGCGCCGCCCTGCGCCGCCCTGCGCCGGCGGACGCCGGGGTGCTTGCAAACGGCACGTTCTCGGGTTGCTGCGGATCGCGCTGGCGCCAAACGAACCTGCGGTCGTTTGAGCACGGTACCGGGATGCGCGAGGCAGCGCGCCCTAATAGGAATAAGTATAGAACGGCGCAATTCCATAATACGGATAAGGGCAGCCGAAACACGGATAACCCCAGTAATGCCCGCGCCAATAGGGATCGCCGTAAATCAGGCGCTCCCGCCGCCGTTCACTGATGACATAAGCTTGCTGCATGTAGTCGAGCACTTCGGTAGACACGCCCTTGCCGTTCAGATCGAGTATCTGTGACGCGCTTAGCGGATAAACCGCGTTCGATTCGCGCAACAGAATGATGATCTGGTCGTTGGCCAGGCCATCCTCGCTCATTTGAACCACATCGGCCAGCGATGGCGCGGCAGGCCTGCTCGTGGTGGCGCACCCGGTCGATCCGAGTAGGCATAACAGGACGGCGCCGCAAACGCGACGCTGCCAACTTGACGATAGTGGCATGCTGCCTTCTTCATCCGCTCCTGGGGTTTCACTCGCGCTCATGTGTTTCGACCTCGCCTTGTTAGAGACA
>Ga0316191_10004469_pt1 | contig 10439 bp, 5 predicted proteins | sample Eddworburr2cm_MG_FD_204928 | JGI IMG/M metagenome (GOLD analysis project Ga0316191, IMG submission 204928) | Coastal sediment microbial communities from Maine, United States - Eddy worm burrow 2 cm | ecosystem: Environmental > Aquatic > Marine > Coastal > Sediment | place: USA: Maine | collected... | reverse complement strand
AGCGATCCTGACCAAGCGCGCCGAGGTCGGTGCTGTGCTGGCCGCTGCAAGTCGCATGGGTACGGATGCCTCGGCACTGGTCGAGCTTGCAAACGAACTGCTCGACCGGTCGAGCGCGACGTCGGCTATTCAGGAATTCCAGCAGCGCGCGAATAGAATTCGGGAAACCTCGGCGAGCATCCTTGAAGGTGGCGAAAGTGCTGTCGGCGCGATCGCCGAAGACATCGGCTACCTGCGCAACGTAGCGAACGCATTGGGCGGTTCACCGAGTGATCTCGATATTCGAGCTTTGAACGATCAAGGTCGAGAGGTCGCGCTGGTTCCGGTCATCAGCAGCCTGACGAGTCTTGAGGCGCAGTCAGAGACTTTGGGCAGCAACATCGGACAGGTCAGCAACCTGGTTGAGACGCAGGCGGAGCTTGTCGCCAGTGCCGGCGTGTTACTCGGGTCGTTCGGCTCCGGTGGCGCCTCGTCATCATTGCCGGGCTTCCTGCAAAACACCTGGATACCGGTCGGCCTGGTCGGAATCGCGGCAATGTTGCTCATGGCTTTGCTGTTCCTGCATTCAAAAAGTTCCGTGTTTGAGCGAACCGCGAGAGAACAGGCCGAACAAAACGACAGAAACCAGCAAGCCATCCTGCGCCTGCTGGACGAGATGGGCAGCCTCGCTGACGGTGACCTGACCGTTGAGGCGACGGTGACCGAGGACATCACGGGCACGATCGCAGACTCGTTCAACTTTGCGATCGAAGAGTTGCGCAAGCTCGTTGCGACCGTCAACGATACGGCGCTGATGGTGGACAACGCCACCAAGCAAACAGAAAACACGGCAGCGCATCTGGCCAGAGCCGCAGACAACCAGGGCAGGGAAATTAACGCGGCTACGGAGTCGATCGTTTCCATGGCCGCATCGATTGAAGAGGTATCCGGGAATGCCGAACGCTCATCCGACGTTGCGCGTCACTCGGTAGAAGTTGCGCACAAGGGTGGCGAGGCAGTGCGTCGCACGATCGATGGCATGAACGCGATTCGCGAAACGATTCAGGAAACATCGAAACGCATCAAACGACTCGGCGAAAGCTCGCAAGAGATCGGCAACATAGTTGAGCTGATCAACGACATCGCAGAGCAAACCAACATTTTGGCTTTGAACGCGTCGATACAGGCATCGATGGCGGGTGAGGCCGGTCGCGGCTTCGCTGTTGTCGCGGACGAGGTGCAGCGGCTTGCCGAACGTTCTACGAACGCGACAAAACAAATCGAAGTTCTCGTACGCACTATTCAGGCCGATACTAACGAAGCCGTGGTATCGATGGAGCGCAGTACCACCGACGTAGTTGGCGGTGCGCTGCTGGCCGAGAACGCGGGCGCTGCACTCGACGAGATCGAGCAGGTATCGAATCAGATCGCGAGCCTGGTACAGAACATTTCCGTTTCTGCGAGACAGCAGGCGGGCTCTGCGGCTGACGTGACAAGACGAACCACACGACTTCGTGAGATCGGCGATCAGACGGGTAAAGCGACGACCGCAACAGCCGCGTCGATTTCCAAACTGTCCGAGCTCGCTACTCAGCTTCGCAAGACCGTTGAAGGTTTTACCTTGCCTGCGGACATGATGCATACCAGCGCATTGTCGCGGTCATCTGCGAACGTTCAGGCGCAGGTGCCGGCACGGCCTGCTGCGAACGATTCAGTCAAGGCCGGGTAAAGGGCTCTCGGGGAACACGGACGACCAGATGACGGGCGATACAGGCATTCATGAGCAGATGATCGGTGACGACAAGAGCACCGGCGCGATCAGCGCGCTGTCGATTGTCAGCACCGAGCTCATGGAAACAATTCGCAACGCACATCTTGCGTTGGAAGACTGCGTCGACGGGCGCGGCGGAACCACTGCGTTAAAACGCGCCGGCGAGTTGCTGCATTCGGCGCGCGGTGCATTGCGCATCACAGAAACCTACGGCGCAGCACTGCTGGTCGAGGAAATGGAGCTGGGCTGTGACTACCTGGCGACTTTGCGTTCGGAAAAAGGTCGCGAGGACGGACTGGATGCGCTGACACGCTCCATGGTGCAGCTGCCCGTATACATAGAACGGCTGTTAGGCGGCGGTCGCGATATCGCGCTGGTCTTGCTGCCGATGCTTAACGACCTGCGAGCGGCGCGTGGCGAGCCACTGCTGTCCGAAGGCACTCTGTTGTTGCTCAATCTCTCGCCGAGTCGGTCGGAGAAAAAAGACGAACCGCGTAAAGGTAGTGGCGAGGATCCGGTACTGGTTGCGAGGCGTCTGCGACCGAAGTTTCAATTGGCCCTGCTTGGCTGGATCAAGGGCGGCGACAACAATAAACATCTCGATACGCTGACAAAGGTCGCAGCGGCGCTGGAGAACTCTGCCACGCGCGACGACATGTATCAGCTGTGGTGGGTTGTATCGGGCGTACTTGAAGCACTCATGAATGGCGGTCTCGAGACGTCCATCGCCATCAAGCGACTGCTGGGTCAGGCCGACCGGCAACTCAAATACGTCATCGACGAAGGCCTGCTCGCCTACGAACGCCATCCCGTTGACGATCTTTTGAATAACCTGCTCTATTACGTCGCGCGTTCCAGCAGTACTGGCCCACGAATCAGCGAAATACGGGCGGCGTTCAATCTCTCCGAATTATTGCCGGGCGACGAGCAGGTTGAAGAGGCGCGTGACGCGTTGTCAGCCCCGAGCGCGAAGCTCATGCAGACCGTTGCAGCCGCGATTAAGGATGATCTGAGTCGCGTTAAAGACGTTCTCGATATTTTCGTTCGCACCGGCATGAACAAGTCGTCAGAGCTCGTGCCGCAGCTCGAACTTCTGAAGAAAATCAGTGACACCCTGGGTGTTCTCGGCCTAGGCGAACTGCGTGGTGATGTGGAAGGCGAAATCGATCGCCTCAAGCTCGTCGTCGAACGTGGCGGCGTTGCCAATGATCAGGTCATTCTCGATATAGCGTCGACCTTGCTGCGAGTTGAGGATCGTCTTGACCAGCAACTCGTGCGACTTACAGCGCCACGTGAACCCGATGCGCCCCATGAAGAGCCCGATGACGGAGAATTCCGCAAGGTAACGGAATCGGTAATGCGCGAGTGCATCATCAATCTTGCCCGCATAAAAGAGACGATCAGTCAGAGCTTTGCGTCGCAGTCGCAGTCGCAGTCGCTTGGACTCGACAGCGTGCCATCGCTGATTCGCGGCATTAAGTCTGGTTTGTTGATGCTCAACAAGACGCGTGCGATGGAAGTTGTCGAGCGTGTCGGGCGTTTGATTGTCGCGATGCTGAATGCAGGCGGCCCAAATATTCTCAATCAGAAGGAAACGGACCGGCTTGCTGACGTCATCGTCAGCATCGAGTACTACATGGAGACCGTCAAAGCCGGTCGCAGCGAGCCGTGGTACATGCTCGATAATGCAGAGGCCTGCCTCGCTGTCCTGCGTGACGTTGAGCAGCGACTGTCCGAACTTGCCGAGAAGGCTGAGCAGCCGCTCGAAGCGACGCAAAAACTTTCTATCGAAGGCATAGAGGAACGCGCTAACGAGGCCTTGCGTGAAGTCGAAGCACCCTTGCTACAGGCAACGGAGGTCATTCCGTTGCCGGTCGTATCCCAGTCCGCGGAGCATATGGACCCGGAACTGATCGAGATATTTATCGAAGAGGCGAAGGAAGAAGTCGCCTCAATCAAGCGCAACTTGCCGGGCTGGGCCGCGACGCCGGACGACATGGAGCGGCTGATTACGGTGCGGCGATCTTTCCATACGCTGAAGGGCAGCGGCCGTATGGTCGGCGCCGAGCGCATCGCCGAGTACTGCTGGGCGGTCGAAAATTTGCTCAATCGTCTGATCAACCGAACTTTGCAACGTACGCCGCCGATGGTCGATTTTATTCAGCTGGCCGCTGCAGCAGTTCCCGAGTTGGTCGAGCAACTTGAGGTCGGCACAGCGCCAACAGCTAACATCAATCTGTTTATCGCGCGAGCCAATGCTTTCGCGGACGGCGATCCGAATGCGGCTGTGTTGACGATCGCGACCACGGCAAGAGATGAACCTGTCGAGGAAGAACCGGCGCTCGAGATGGACCCGGTGCTTTACGACATTTTCTCCAAGGAAACGGCGGGTCACCTCAAGGTCATTACAGATTACCTGGCCGCTTGCGAAGGACATGAGCCGCCTTTCGATGTGACGGACAAACTGCATCGTGCCTGCCACACCCTGCACGGCAGCGCGAACATGGCCAACGTCGAGCGCGGCGTTGCGGTTGCCGCCGTGCTGAATCGATTCGTGCGGCGGATCTACGATCACAAAATTGGCTTCCAGCGCTCCGGCCTCGATGCCTTGCGTGCCGCTGCGCGAGCGATCGAGACGATCGTCGGTGATATCAACAACCCGGATCGTGATCGAGCCGACTACACGGCGCTCATCAATCACATCGTCAAAGTATCCGATGCGACGCAGGCCGCTGCAGCACCAGCTGAGCGACCAGCTCCGAGATCTGTGCAGCATGAGCAGGTGCCTGTTGTTGTAGAGGAGGTTGTTGAAGAAGAAAGCGACGAAGCGGAATACGACGCCGAGATCGCCGCCATCTTCACCGAAGAATCTGCAGAGTTGCTTGAAGAAGCGGATCAGGCACTGATTGCCTGGTCGAAAGACCGCTCCGTGCAACCAATGGAAGAGCTCAAGCGGCACCTGCATACGCTCAAGGGCGGCGCACGTATGGCGGGCATCACGGCGATGGGCAATCTGAGCCACGAGCTCGAGACTTTGTTGATCTCGGTCGACGAAGGCCGAGTCAAGGCGACGCCGGCGGTCGAGGACTTGTTGCAACGCAGCGTTGATGAACTGCATCGCATGCGTGACACGGTGATTGCCGGTAAGCCTGTCAAACCGTCTACCGAACTGGAACAGCGTATTCAAAACGCGAACGCTGGCTTCGAGGTTGCCGACGAAGCAGAAGTTGAAGTCGCAGACAGCACTGTCGAGGACGCTCCATCTGCTGAATTTACGATCGAGCCCGACGATACCGTCAGCATGGTCATCGTTAATTCGCCGTTGGCCGACGAGCTGGCACAGCTCGCCAGGGAAAGCGCGGCGACGCCCCCGCAGCAGGATGAGCCGAGCATCGAGCCGGACTTCGAGTCTGACTTCGAATCCGACTTCGAGCTTGAGCTGGAGGCTGAGCTCGAGCCGCCAGCAGAACCTGAGTCCACGCCGGAGCCCGAGTCAGTCGTTGAGCCCGAACCGGAAGCTGAACCAGAAGCCGAACTTGAACCGGAGCCCGAGCCCGAGCCTGAACCCGAAGTTGTTGCGGAAGCCAAACCTGCAGCCGCTGACGTCAGGCCGATACGTGCTCCCGAAACGCGCCAGGAATTTGCGCGCATCGACGCCGAGCTCCTCGAGGACCTTTTGAATGCGGCTGGCGAAATCAGCATCTACCACTCGCGACTCAGCCAGCAGGTCAATACATTTGAATTCCACGTTGACGAGCTCGAACAGACGATTGCGCGTTTGCGTGAGCAGCTCAGAAAACTCGAGAACGAGACAGAAGCACAAATCATGCACAGCCATCAGGACACAATGGTTGCGCGCGATTTTGATCCGCTCGAGCTAGACCGCTATTCGACGATCCAGCAGTTGTCGCGAGCGCTTGCTGAGTCTGCGAGCGATCTTGGCAGCCTCAAGGATCTGCTGCAGTCTGTTACGACAGAGGCTGAAGGCCTGCTCGTACAACAATCGCGCGTAACAGCTGAATTGCAGGATGGCCTGATGCGTACCCGCATGGTGCCGTTCGAGCGCCACGTTGGACGACTGACCCGACTCGTACGACAGGCGGCGACCGAGTCTGGCAAGCGTGCCGAGCTGGTTGTTGAAGGTGCATCCGGCGAGCTGGACAGGCAGGTCCTCGACAAGATGTTGCCGCCGTTCGAGCACATGTTGCGCAACTCGATTGTGCATGGCATTGAAAGCTCTGCAGAGCGTCAGGCAGCGGGCAAACCTGCAGTCGGCCGCATTGCAATTCGTCTGCATCGCGAAGGCGCGGAAATGGTTATCGATGTCGCGGACGACGGCGCGGGGCTTGCGGTCGAAGCGATTCGGCGCAAGGCCTACGAACTTGACCTGCTCAAGCCGGACAGCAAGGTGACCGACGAAGAAATCATGCAGCTCATTCTTACGCCTGGCTTCTCAACGGCGAGTTCGGTAACGCAATCGGCCGGGCGCGGTGTGGGCATGGACGTCGTTGCAAACGAGGTCAAAAAACTTGGTGGTTCCCTGCGCATCAGTTCCGTAACCGGGCAGGGCACGAACTTCACGGTGCGTTTACCGTTTACGCTCGCGATCACGCAGGCACTGATCGTGCGTACCGGCGAGGAAGTCTATGCACTGCCATTGCCGACAGTAGAAGGCGTCGCGCGAATTCCGCGCGCTGAACTTGAAAACCTGTTGAGCCAAAGCGAGCCGAGCTACCAGTATGGCGAGCAGTCCTACAAGTTCAGGCATCTCGGCATGTATCTCGGTGGGCAGGCGGCGCAGTTGCCCGAAGACGAGGCGTTCATTCCGGTCATCCTGGTACAGGCGGGCGAATTCTCAGCGGCCCTGCTGGTTGACGAAATGCTGGCCAGCCGCGAAATCGTTGTGAAAGCGGTCGGGCCGCAGCTTGCCAGCATCCGTGGTATCTCCGGGGCGACCATTCTTGGCGACGGCAGCATTGTGTTGATTCTCGACATTCACGCGCTGGTCCGAACCGGGGCGCCCGTTGTGGAGCTCAAGAAGGCGGCGCCCACACCGGTTGACGATCGACCGCTGGCTCTGGTCGTCGATGACTCGATCACCGTGCGCAGGGTCACGGAGCGCTTCCTGGCGCGCAACGGCTTACGTTGTGCGACCGCAAGAGACGGACTCGATGCGATCGCCGTTATGCAGGAAGCGAAGCCCGACATCATCTTGCTCGACATCGAAATGCCACGCATGGACGGCTATGAATTCGCGTCGCACGTGCGCAACGACAATCGGATGTCCGATGTGCCAATTATCATGATTACCTCGCGTGTTGGTGACAAACACCGCGCGCGTGCTATCGAGCTTGGCGTGAATGACTACCTTGGTAAGCCCTATCAGGATTCGCAGCTGCTGGAAGCCATCCGTCGCCAGCTGGAAGATCGAGGAATTGAATTGCAATGAGTGCCGAGTCTGAAGAGCTCTACAGTTTGCTCGTGCCGTTGTCGGAAGACCGACTCATCGTGCCGCGCGCCTGCGTTGCCGAAGTTGTTCGTTTTTCGCAAGCGCAAAAGCCGGAAGGCGCTCACGAGTGGATGATGGGCACGGTCAACTGGAACGGGCGTCCGTTACCGGTCGTGTCTTTCGAGGGTGCTATTGGCAAAGAAGTACCAGTTACCACGGGCCGCACCCGAGTGGTCGTTTTCTACGCGGGTACGGGGGAACTGAAAACCGGGTTCTTCGGCATTCTGACGCAGGGCTTCCCGCAGCTGGTTCGCGTGAATCGCGATGTGCTCAAGCTCGAAGCGAAAGACGGTTGGCCAGAGGACGCGCCGATCCTGTGCCGGGTACGCATGATCAACGAATATCCGATAATTCCGGACCTCGAGAAACTCGAAGCGATGCTGGCGAGGGAAGCGCTGCAGGCCTGAAGGAGTCAGCTAGCGTAAATCGCCCCACAGCGACTGCAGCACCGCGAGCGAAGCGATTGCCGCCGATTCTGTGCGCAAGACGCGCGGTCCCAGAGAGACGGCCGTAAATCCGGATACCTCGGCGTCAACGTATTCGCTGTCGCTGAATCCACCCTCGGGGCCAATAAGCACACAGACTTTTGTCTCGGGCGCCGTAATGCCGGTTAGCGGTGTCGGCGCGCCGGGTTTCAATATCAGCTGCGCATCGACTTTCGCCGGTTTGTCCCCAAACCAGTTCTTCATCGGCAATGGTGTATCGATCAGCGGTAGCCGGGTTCGTCCCGATTGCTCGCAGGCGCTGTTGGCTATTTTTTGCCAGTGCTCGCGTCTTTTTTCGGCGCGCTCGGCGTTGAGTTTCACGACGCCGTATTCTGTCAGGACCGGCGTAATACGCTTCACGCCGAGTTCGGTGGCTTTCTGCACGACAAAGTCCATTCGATCGCCGCGCGATATGCCCTGCACCAGGTGAATCTTGAGCGGCGATTCTGCGGCCGCCTCGATGCTTTCACCGAGTTCAAGCGTAACGCTGGTCTTGCCGATACGAGTGATGGTCGCGGGCCATTCCGGCCCCTCGCCATTGAACACCACGAGGCGGTCGCCAACGCGCGAGCGCAATACCTTGCCGAGGTATCGCGCGCGATCTCCCTCGAGCTCAATCTCAGCGCCGTTGATCAATGCGCCGGAAACCAATAGCCTGTTACTCATGTGTTCGAAATCATGCCTTAACTGATCGTGGCTAGCGACTATTCCGTCAATCCGGTTGACGGGCTGATCTCGCCGGCCCGCTTGTGCCTGAGCCCAAATCGCGACGAACGACCGGCAAAAGTCGTTCCTGATGCGATTATTCTGCACGGCATCAGCCTGCCGCCGGGAAAGTTTGGCGGTAACGAGATCGAACAACTGTTTCTGAACACGCTCGACTGGGATGCGCATCCGTACTTCGACGAGATCCGCGGCATGCAGGTGTCTGCGCATTTGCTGATTCGACGCGATGGCGAACTGGTGCAATTCGTGCCTTTTACCGAGCGTGCCTGGCACGCGGGCGAGTCGTTGTTTCGCGGCCGTTCGCGCTGCAACGACTTTTCCATTGGCATTGAGCTCGAAGGTGAGGACGAAACACCCTACGCGGATAGCCAGTACGAGGCGCTGCCCAAGGTGTTGCAGGCCCTGTATGACGCCTATCCTGGCACGTCGCCGCGCGAACTCGCCGGTCACTGCGATGTGGCTCCCGGCCGTAAGAGCGATCCAGGCCCTGCTTTCGACTGGCTGCGCTTGTATGATGCACTTGGGGAGCAACTCGAGAGCAAATCATGCATCTGATCGCGCTACTAATAGGACTCGCTATCGAACGGCTGGCGACGCAACTTTTTCACTGGCGACGCTTACGCTGGCTTGACCGCATCATCGACGCCGGTTTTCGTCTGGCCGAGCGACTTGGCAGCTGGCCCGCACTGATACCGGTTGTGTTTCTCGCTATCGTGCTGGCACTGCCAGTCTTCGCAATCATGTATTTTCTTGGCGACACACTGCAGGGCTTCACCTACCTGATTCTTGCGATAGTCGTCCTGTTGTTTTCCATCGGCCCGCAGGATATCGGCGAGCAGGTCGGCGACTACTGCAAAGCGCTGGAGTCGGAAGACGAAGAGCAGATTCAAATTACAGCCAAAGCCATCATCGAGGGCGAGGTCCCGGGTGAGGCCAGAGAACGAATTGCGCGTGTCGAGGGGGCCGTTTGTGTGCAGGCGAACAATCGCCTGTTTGCTGTTGTCTTCTGGTTTGTCATTCTGGGTGCCGTTTCGGGTTCCATCGGTCCGCTGGCGGCCTGGATTTATCGCGTCACTGACCTGATCAGAAGACGCGCCGTATTCAGCGCTGCTCGCGACGAAAGCGCCGATGGCTGTATGGCGCGAATTCGCGATGCGGCTGAAATGCTGCATGGCTGGCTCGCCTGGGTTCCGGCGCGACTTACAGCGCTTGGTTATGCGGCCGCGGGTCATTTCGACGATGCTATCGCGGCGCTGCGTGCGCCGACTGAAGAGCGCGATGAAACGACTTCGATACGCAGCGAACATTTGCTTGCTCGCGTTGGTGTGGCAGCACTTGCGCTGCAGGACCAGGCCGACGAATCCGTTACAGAACGTGGCATCCGCGGGGCGCAAGCCGCCAACAAACTGGTGTTTCGAACGCTGCTGATCTGGGCAGTTGTTATCGCCGCTATGACGTTGTACGGCCTGACGCGGTGAAGCGAGCACTGCTGCTGATAACGGCGCTGGCCGTTGTTGCTGCCTGTGTGGAGAAGCAAGCGACGCCCCCCAAGTCAGCGGCTGCGACGCGAATAGTTTCCCTGGCCCCCAATCTCACCGAGCTCGTGTTCACCGTGGGTGCGGGCGATAAACTCGTGGGCGTCAGCGCCTGGTCAGACTACCCGCGCGAGGTCTTGAAGCTTCCGGTTGTGGGCGACGCGTTCACGATCGATCAGGAGCAACTCGCACTGGCGAATCCTGATCTGCTGCTGGTCTGGGAAGGCGGCACGCCGGCGCATGTCATCGACAAGCTGCGTTCGATTGGTTACAACGTTGCCGCCGTTAAAACGAAAAGTCTGGACGACGTCGCCGAGGCCTTATTGACCATTGGCGAGCTGACGGGCCACAGTCGGGAAGCGGCTCTTGCCGCGAGTCAGTACCGGGCAGAACTGCAAGCGCTGCGCGACAACTATGAGGGACTGCTGGCTATT
>Ga0316191_10004468_pt1 | contig 10440 bp, 8 predicted proteins | sample Eddworburr2cm_MG_FD_204928 | JGI IMG/M metagenome (GOLD analysis project Ga0316191, IMG submission 204928) | Coastal sediment microbial communities from Maine, United States - Eddy worm burrow 2 cm | ecosystem: Environmental > Aquatic > Marine > Coastal > Sediment | place: USA: Maine | collected... | reverse complement strand
TGGATCGCTTGTCGAGGACGGGGGCCGCCGTGCTCGAAAACGCAGAGCGCGAGCTCGAGGAGCGCAGGCTCCTCGGCGACGACCGAGAAGCCGAAACGGCACACGATATCGCCGTCACCATGCGCGCGCTGCAGGCCTCCCTGTGCTTGGGCCTCCGCGGCGAGTCCGGCGATCTCTATGGTTTTCTTGCGGTCCGAGACGACCGCCTCCGCGACGCGTTCTCACGAGAAGAGGTGCAGCTCTTGGCGGGTTTGGCCACGCAGGTCGCCGTCACGGTCGAGAACTCCCAGCTCTACCAACAGATGAAGGAGAAGGATCGACTCGCGGCCCTCGGTGAGATGGCCGCCGGCCTGGCCCACGAGATTCGAAACCCGCTTGGCTCAATCAAGGCCAGCGCGCAGTACCTCTCGGAGACCGCCGAGCAGCGCGAGGATCGAGGGGAGTTCCTCGACATCATCGTGGACGAAGTCGACCGCCTGAACCGAGTCGTCAGCTCGTTCTTGGATTACGCGCGACCCGCTCACACCGACCCCGAACCGATCTATGTCAACTCCGCGGTCCAATTGACGCTTCAGTTCCTCCGGCCGGAATGCGATTCAGCCGAAGTCGAGCTGCACGTCGCGATGGATCCGGACTTGCCCAAGGTGCGCATCGACATCGAGCACCTGCGGCAGGTCCTGATCAATCTCGTCCAGAACGCCGTGCAGGCCATGACGAGCGGAGGGGACATCTATGTCGAGACTCGCACCCAGGACCGATTCCGCATCGGCGGAGGCGCGCGCCGCTGGGTGCAGATCAGCGTGCGAGACACGGGTCCAGGCATCGCACCGGGCCTCCTTGCCAACCTCTTCGTGCCGTTCGTCACGACGAAACAGCAGGGCACCGGCCTCGGCCTGGCAATCTCACAGCGCATCGTATCGGAGACGGGTGGCCGCATCGACGTCCGAAGCCGCCAAGGCGTCGGCACCACCTTCGTGGTCTTGCTGCCGGCCGAACCCGACGCAGCCCTCGATGGCTTCGAGGCTGAACGAGACTCGGATCACTCGTCGGAGCCCGACGGGACGCCGGCGCGCCTCGAGCCCGCCGAGCCCTGATCGATCGACACGGTCTGCATCCGAAGCCGATAGAGCCGGAGGTCGCGCCGTTCGAAGCTGTCTTCGGGCAGCTCGTTCTCGCGAAACAGCCTGCGGTAGGCGTCGGTGGGCGTGTCCGCACTCCGGGTGACCCACGGAAGAAGATAACGCCAGCGCGCGGGCTGCTCATAGGCGACCCCGTGTTGTGATTTCACCAGCGCATCGATCAAGGAGACCGCCCCCGGGTCGAACGTCCCGTCGTCGAACAAGAACGCCACCTCGACGTCGAGCAGATCGAGACGGTCACCGAGCGGCCCCCCCATCGTCTCCGTCCGCTCCTCCCAACGCTCACGCGCTGCGAGCGATGCGGTGATCAAACCCTCAGCGATCGACTGCGCGCGCGCCGAGCGCCAAAGGCGCGGACCACGTCCTCCGCTCAAGAGCACCAACACTTCCACCGGCTGCAGCTGCGTGAGCTCCTCGGGAAAGGCGTCCAGCGGAGGGGGTGCGCTCCCCTCGAGAATGCCGCGCGCCACTCGGGCCAGGACGCGATCCGAAAGCACCACGGGCCAGTGCGTATCGTCCACGACGTACAGCAGCCCCTCGGTCGTCAGGGCTTCTCCTCGAAAACCCCGTACGACGCCGCCCGAAGCAAACCGGTCGGCCAGCGGACGCTCCGCCCCGGCAACCGCCTCCGGAGAAACCGCAACCCACAGGCCCTGGAACCCAGCGTCGTCCAAAGCGTCACGAAGTCGATCTGGGTCGACCCCCTCAACCGCCTCCTTCACCGCAGGGTGTGCGTCGAGCGGGTCCCAGCCGAGCCCCGGCGGCGGCGACACCAACGCCACGACGTTCGTCCACTGCAAGAGCGGGGCCGCGGCCTGAGGTCGGCTCTGCCGCCAAACCACCAGCGCACCCAGGACTCCCACGATCACCAACAACCAAGCCCGCTTTGCCATGCCGCTACCCTGTATCGTAAGAACCGGCATGCCCCAAGGCCCCAAGCTTCGTGCCCACCCGATGGCGAGCCCGTTTCACGTGGTGTTGGTCGAGCCGGAGATCCCCCCCAACACCGGAGCGATCGCCCGGACCTGCGGCGCCACCCAGTCGCCGCTGCACCTGGTGGGTCCGCTCGGCTTCCGCATCGATGAGCACGCCGTGCGCCGCGCGGGTCTCGACTACTGGGACCTGGTCGAGATTCACCGCCACGAATCGTTCGAGGCGTTCGAGGAATCAGACCCACTGCGCCGAATTCATTTGTTTTCCGCCGGCGCCTCGAGATCGTATCTCGAGGCGGCATTCGAGCCCGGCGATGCCCTGGTGTTCGGAAAAGAGTCGGTGGGACTGCCCCCGGTGTTGCTCCAGGACCGGCAGAACGTGTGGGGGATCCCCACCCTCGGGGCGGTCCGAAGCCTCAACCTGAGCAATGCGGTTGGCATCGTTCTGTACGAGGCTTTGCGCCAGAATCGGGCTTTGGAGGACACCTTTCTGGGCTAGCGGCCCTCCCTTGAATACATCCAGACCGGGCGCGTCGGAGGCATATGGCCAATTCACGCGTGACGTCTTTCCTCCCTCTGCTGCTGCTCCTCGCAGGCTGCCCTGTGTACGGACCACAACCGGTGCAGCGCGAAGTTCAAGTCTCCTGTCAGAGCGACTTCGATTGTCCTTTGGACACGTTCTGCGATTTCTCGATAAACAGTTGTGTCGCATACGATTTTGGGATCTGCCTGACCGACGGCGATTGCCCGGTTGGAAGCTACTGTGAGCGCGCCGATGGCAGCTGCTACATCCCGACCATCGCAGAGTGCCGCGCGGACGGAGACTGCTCGTCCGGTTTCGAATGTGACTTCCGTGATAGCTGCCGGCCGGAGACCGACGGGAACTGTCTGGCCGATGGCGACTGCGCCAGCGATGCGCTCTGCGTCGAGAACCTGTGCGCTGCGGTCGTCGAGACCTGTCAGTTCGACTTCCAGTGCTCCGCCGGTTTCACCTGTGCCAACAATCGCTGCCGGCTCCTCTGCGGCCCGGACACCAGCTGCCCGACGGGCACCGCGTGCGAAGAGAGCCTGTGTCAGCCGATCATCGGCGAGTGTGTTGACAGCAGTGAGTGCCCCGACCTGACGACCAACTGTGTCGAAGGAATCTGTTTGCGTCGCTGCGATGAGGGCTGCAACGCCGCCACCGAAGTCTGCGACCCGGAGGGCTTCTGCAGGCCGCGGACTAGCCCCGACCCCCAGGCGCCGTCGCCATTCTGCCGCACGGACGCCGACTGCGACGGCAGCCTGTGCGTCGAGGGGATGTGCCGTACCGAGTGCGACATTACCGCGCCCGAGCCGGATGCCATCTGCGCCTCCCATGACGGCCAAGTGCCGCTCTGCGGACCCGACAACCTCTGCTACGCCGAAAGCGAGACACAGAGCGACTGCCGCATGCAGAGCGATTGCCCTGACGGCGAGAATTGCGTGGACGGCAAGTGCCGCTAGCTCACTTGGTGACGTAGCCGCCGGACGTCCTTGAGGACCCGGTCGATCGAATGCGCGGGCTCGTACCCCAACTCGGTGCGGGCCCGCGAGTCGTCCACCATACAGACGTAGCGTAAGTGGTCGAGCTCCTGTGACGGAAACGAGCTGAGCCGCAGCTTCCAAAGCTGGTCGAGAGCGACCTTCGCAAGAGGCGTCGGCACCGAACGCGGCCGACCGCCCACTTCGCGAATCAGGTGCGAAAGCGGCATCTCCCCCGGCCCTCGGATGTTGTAGATGCCGCGCACGCCGGGACGAAGCGCGAGCTGAATCGCGCGGACGACGTCTTTTTCGTGCACGACCTGCATCATGGGGTCGAAGCCCATCACCATGACCGGTCGCTCGAGCCGCAGGTAGTTGCTGGCCGCATTGTGGACGCGGCCGACGATGTGACACGGGCGCAGCACGACCGTCTCGGTGTCCGGGTGCTTCCAGAAGAAGCTCTGCGCAAGCATGTCGAGCTCGACCAGGTCGCGCATGCCGCCGAAGTGCTGGGCTCCAAGCAAGGGCGCATCTTCGGTGAGGAACTGCGGGTTGGTCGGCTGCGGGCCGTACACGTTGGCCCCCGAGAGCACGACGAGCTTCGGCACCTGGTACTGCGACATGTAGTCGAGCAGCTTCTGGAAGGCGACGATGTTCCAGGAGTGCCGGTCGCGCTCGCTGCGCCGCGGGTCGTGAAGGACGCCGAGGTGCACGACGGCGCGGATGTTCCGACCGCGGAAGATGTCTTTCATCTTCTTGCGCCGCATGTCGACCTGGTGATGGACGATGTCCTTGGGCCGATCGTCGAATGGGCGTCGATCGACGCCCACCACCTGGTCGCTCCGGTGGAGCTCCCGCGCCAGGAGCTTGCCGAGACGCCCACACACACCGGTGACCAACACGGCTCCCTCGGTGGCGGGCTTGGGAAACTCTCCGGTCGTCGGCGCAGGTTGGCGGATCTGCTCCGCTGGCCTGGGTGACTCGGCCATATGCCCGAACACGCCACGCGCGACCGGAGCCCTGGCAGACGGGCGCTCGTGAGAGGGCTCTCTCCCCCGGCGGGCGCTCGGTTTGTGACGGCTTGTGGTTTGTGGATTGGGCATCGGCTGGTCAGTCACTTGATCTTGGTCAGATGAACACACCCTTACGCTCGCGCAGGCCGCGGTTCACCATGCTCTGAATCGTGCTCTTCACGAGCCAGACTTTTTCTTCGATTGCAGAATCGTCGTCGTCGGGGTCCCCGCTGAATCGGAAGGGCTCCCCGAAGTAGAGACGGTACTTGGTCGGCAGTGGCGCGATCATTCCAAAGAACAGCTGCGGCATCACCGGAAACGCGGGCATGTTCAGCAGGCGCGCCAGGGGCTTGAAGTCCGCGATGGAGGGGTACTGCTCTTCGCCGCCGATGACGGCTACCGGGACGATCGGCGTGCCCGTCTCGATCGCGAGCCGCACGAACCCGAGACCGAAGTCGGTGAGCTGATAGCGCTGGTCGAACGTCTTGCTGATGCCGCGCGCACCCTCAGGGAAGACGATGAGGCTTTCTTCCTGCCGAAGCAGGCGCCGGGCGTTCTCCGGGGAGCCAACCACCTGACCGAGCCTCGGGTAGAGCGTCGAAATGAAGGGCAGCTCCGCGGTCCAGGTTTCGACCATGCTGCGGGGAAAACGGGGCGGGTCGGCGTCGAGCATCATGGCGCTGCCGATCATCACCGCGTCGAGGGGCAGCTGGCCCGAATGGTTCGCCACGATGAGGACCCTGCCCTGCGGAACGCGGTTGATGCCGAATACCTGCGTTCGGAAGTAGCGGCGGTGCAGGAGGGCCGCCATCGCCAGTGCATAGCGGCTGGTCTCGGGGTCGAAGCCGAATGGATCGTGGCCGACCTCGTTGAGGTGGGTCTTGATGCCGGCGATACGAGCGTCGAGGTCCTGGCCCACCACGTCTTCGGCGATTCGCACGACGCGGTCGCCGACGGATCGGAGCGCCTGCCGCAGGGGAGACTCCCCCAGCAACCGTGTCCGGCGCCAGCCAGCGAATGGCACGATCGAGCCCCCTTGCGCCATGGTGCCATCGTGGAGACAGAAGCCGCAGGCGTCAATTGGAAACCGCGCAACATGCACGCAACATCACCACTTCACGGAGCCGGTGAGACAGGTCATGCTCAGCCCATGAGCATCGAGTTCGACATCGATCGTATTGGTGGACTTCGCGCAATGCGCGCGCTCGAAGAACTGGTCGTCCGCACCGGCGACGCCGCGATGCAACACTTTCTGAAAGGTGTCATCCCTGAGAAGAAGGCCGACCGCAGCCCGGTCACGGCGGCCGACCGCGAAACCGAGCAGGCGATCCGTCAGTATGTCCTGTCGGAATATCCGCAGGCGGAGTTCTTCGGAGAGGAAACCGGCCGGCACGGTGATAACCCCGAGCTCCGCTTCATCGTGGATCCGATCGACGGAACACGAGCCTTCGTTCGTGGCTTGCCCACCTGGTCGGTCCTCCTCGGGATCGAAGCGAACGGCGTGCCCGTCGCCGGGATCGCCTACATGCCGGCGGCCGGAGATCTTTTCGCCGCCGCGCAGGGTCACGGCGCGACCCACAACGGCACGCCGATCCAGGTGTCCAAGCTGTCGCCTCTGGCCGATTCGACCGTGACCCACGGCTGCCTCCAGCAGTTCACCGATTCGGGCGTGGGAGACGCCCTGGTTCGACTGGCCGAGGCCTGTGATTCAGCCCGCGGGTTCCCGGATTTCGATGGATATCGGCAGGTTCTGCTCGGGCGCGCGGACGCCATGGTCGACCCCGGGGTGCAGCCCTATGATATCTGCGCGCCTGCGGTCTTGATCCGCGAGGCGGGCGGCAGGTTCACCTCCCTCGAGGGCGAAGAGACGATCTACGGCGGCAGCGCCATCGCGAGCAACGGCGTCATCCATGACGAATTGGTCGCAGCTCTGTCGGCAACTCCTTACCGATAATCGAACAATCTGGCTGGCCGATGTAACGGCTTGCTTTCGGGCACGTCTTGCGGAAGGTTCCTCCGCTCGAACCCGAGGAGAGAAGTATGACGAAACCAGTACGGCGAGCAGGTGTCATCGGAGCGGGCGTTATGGGCAGCGGCATCATGGCGCACTTCGCGAACGCCGGAGTCGACGTGGTGATGCTCGACATCGTGCCCCCAGGGCTGAGCGATGAGGACGCCAAGAAGCCCGCCAAGCGGAACCAGTTTGCGGCGGGGGGCCTGAAGGGCGCGCTCAAGGCGAAGCCCGCTGCGTTCTTCCACCCGAACTACGCCAAGCGCGTCACGATCGGAAACCTCGAAGACAACGTCGACCTGCTCAAGGGGTGTGACCTCGTGATCGAGGCGATCATCGAGAACATCGACATCAAGCGCAGTCTGCTCGAGAAGCTGGAAAACACTCTCGACGAGGGGACCGTCGTCGCGTCGAACACCTCCGGGCTCCGGATCGCCGACATGCTCCAGGGCCGCGGCGATTCGTTCCGCAAGAACTTCCTCGTGATGCACTTTTTTAATCCGGTTCGGTACATGAAGCTCCTCGAGCTCGTCGCCGGCGAAGAGACCGACCCCGCCACCATGGAGCGCATGAAGGTCTTCGGGGAGAATCAACTCGGCAAGGGCATCGTCGTCGGAAAGGACACGCCAAACTTCGTCGGCAACCGTATCGGTTGCTACTCGATGTCGCTCACGATGAACGAAATGCTCGACGCCGGCCTCACGCCGGAGGACGTCGACGCGATCACCGGGCCACCGATGGGGCATCCGAAGAGCGCCAGCTTCCGCACGGCCGACATGGTTGGGCTCGACACCTTCAAGCACGTCTCGGACAACTGCTATGAAGCGCTGGTCGATGACCCGGAGCGAGACGTCTTCAAGCCGCCGAGCTTCTTGGTCGAAATGGTCGCGCAAAAGGTCCTCGGCAACAAGACGCGAGGTGGCTTCTACAAGCGCACCAAGGAAGGCATTCAGACCTTCGATCCCGTGACGCTCGAGTACCGAGCCAAGGGCGGCAGCGATGACATCAAGAAGTTCTGCAAGAGCCTCAAGGGCTCGCCAGCGGATCGCGTGAAGGCGCTCGTCGCGAACGACGGCCCCGCGGGCCAATTCGGCTGGAAGGTGCTGTCTCGCACGCTCGCGTACTCGGCGAACAAGATTGGCGAGATTACCGACGACGTCGAAGCCATCGATGACGCGATGAAGTGGGGCTACAACTGGGATCTCGGCCCGTTCGAGACCTGGGACGCCATCGGCTTCAAGGCAGGCTACGAGCGGATGAAAGCCGAGGGGCTGTCGCTGCCTGCCTCCGTCGACAAGATGGCCGAGTCGGGCGCGGAGAGCTTCTACACGGACGACGGCCGCGTGTTCAATCTGGTGAAGGGCGAATACGACGCGCGTGACCTCGACCCGCGCAACGCGAGCCTAACGGTGATGCGGCGGGGCGAGGCGCCGGTGTTCAGCAATCGTGGCACAGAAGCCTGGGACCTCGGCGACGGCGTCCTGGGGCTGACCTTCACCACGAAAGCCAACAGCATCGATGACACGGTCGTCGAAGGCCTCGGCCAGGCGGTAGAGATCGCAGAGCGCGATTTCCGCGGAATGGTGATTTACAACGAAGGCGACCACTTCTGCGTCGGTGCGAACCTCTTTGCGGTCGTCATGGCGGCGCAGCAAAAGGCCTGGGACCAGCTCCGGACGACGATCAGCGGACTACAGAACGCCGTGCAACGAACGAAGTACTCGACCGTCCCGGTGGTGGCAGCACCGTTTGGGATGACTGTCGGCGGCGGCTTCGAGGTCTGCATGGGCGCGGATGCCGTGCAGGCAGCTTCCGAAACCTACGTTGGGCTCGTCGAGGTCGGAGTTGGCCTTCTGCCAGGCGGCGCGGGCAACATGAACATGCTCTGGCGTGCGCTCGAGGGGATTCCCGACGGTACCGATGTCGACACCCTACCCTTCGTCTCACGCACCTTCCAGAACATCGCGATGGCGCGCGTCGCTGGCGGCGCGGGCGAGGCGAGAGAGTTCGGCTACTTCCGCAAGTCCGATGGCATTTCGTTCGACAAGGCGCGTCTGCTGACCGAAGCGAAGGGCCGCGCCATCGGCATGGCCGACGCCGGCTACCACCCGCCGCCCCGTCGCTCGTACCGGCTTCCCGGCGAAAGCGGCATGGCGACCCTCGACATGATGATCGACACGCTGCAAGCCGGCGGGTTCGCGAGTGAGCACGACGCGCTCATCGCGCGCAAGGTCGCGATGGTTCTTTGCGGAGGACCGTCGGGTGCCGCCCACGAGGTCACCGAAGAGCAGATGCTCGAGATCGAGCGCGAGGCGTTCATCAGCCTCTGCGGTGAGCCGAAGAGCCAGGAGCGCATGCAGCACATGCTCACCACCAACAAGCCGCTGAGAAACTAGGCCAACCCGGAACGCACGAGCCAACAGGAATCAGGAGTAGAGACATGGGTAAGATTGTCGTCGTAGATGCGGTGCGAAGCGCGGTTGGGCGCGCGAAGAAGGGTTCGCTGGCCAACCGGCGTCCGGATGAGCTCGCGGGCGAGGTGGTTCGTAAGCTGATGGAACGCAATCCCCAGGTGGATCCGGCAACGGTCGAGGACCTCGTCCTCGGCTGTGCGTTTCCCGAGGGGGAGCAGGGCATGAACGTCGCGCGCATGGTCGGCATGCTCGGTGGTCTGCCCGAGGAGACCTCGGCGCAGACGATCAATCGCTTCTGCTCGAGCGGGCTTCAAGCGATCGCGTTGGCCGCGGGCTCGGTCAAGGCGGGGTACAACGACGTTGTCATTGCAGGCGGCATGGAGTCGATGACCATGGTGCCGATGACGGGCAACAAGCCCAGCGCATCGCCCGAGGTCATGGAGAAATACCCGACGACCTACACGCCGATGGGCATCACGGCGGAGAACGTCGCCAACCGCTTCAACATCAGCCGCGAGCAGCAAGACGAGTTTGCCGCGCGCAGCCATGAGCTCGCGCTGGCCGCGATTGCCAAAGGCGCGTTCGAAGCAGAGATTGTGCCTGTGCACGGCGTGAAATTCGACGCCAACGGCGAGCGGCAGATGTTCGAGTTCAAAGTCGACGAGATGCCCCGCCCAGGGACGACCGTCGAAGCGCTTTCGAAACTGCGACCGGTATTCGCGGCCAAGGGCAGCGTGACCGCAGGCAACTCGTCGCCCCTATCGGACGGCGCTGCGGCTGCCATCGTCATGAAGAAAAAGAAGGCGGAAGCGCTCGGCATCACGCCGTTGGCTATCTTCAAGTCCTTCGCAACGGTAGGCGTCGACCCAGCGATCATGGGCATCGGCCCCATCCCCGCGGTCCAAAAGCTCCTCGCGAAGAACGACCTCACTGTCGACGACATCGACGTCTTCGAGGTCAACGAGGCTTTCGGCAGCCAAGCGGTCTACGTCCAACAAGAGCTCGGCATCCCCGACGACAAACTCAACGTCAATGGCGGCGCGATCGCTTTGGGTCATCCCCTCGGTTGCACTGGCGCCAAACTCACGGCCACGGCTCTGCAAGAGCTACGCCGTCGAGGCGGAAAACGAGCCGTCGTCACGATGTGCATCGGCGGCGGCATGGGCGCAGCGGGCCTCTTCGAAGCGATCGACTAAGAAGACCAACTGCACGATCGGAGACCGGCTAGCGACGCACGTGCCCCGGTATGTTACCAGGCGCCGGCGTTCTTCATCGAGGCCCAGGGCTCCTTTGGCTCGAGCGCATCGCCCTTTTGCAGCAGCTCCACTGAGATTCCGTCGGGGGATTGTATGAATGCCATGTGGCCGTCGCGTGGGGGGCGGTTGATCGTGATGCCGGCATCCATGAGATCTCGGCACAACTCGTAGA
>Ga0316191_10004467_pt1 | contig 10441 bp, 1 predicted proteins | sample Eddworburr2cm_MG_FD_204928 | JGI IMG/M metagenome (GOLD analysis project Ga0316191, IMG submission 204928) | Coastal sediment microbial communities from Maine, United States - Eddy worm burrow 2 cm | ecosystem: Environmental > Aquatic > Marine > Coastal > Sediment | place: USA: Maine | collected... | reverse complement strand
TGAGCTGTGGGCAATCCCTTCCATATTAAGGTTCAGCCTAATTGAAGAACTTCGGCATCTGGCCAACCGACTGGAACGTGCGCGCAGAATGCGCAATTTGGCGAATCAGGCGGCAGATGAACTGGCGGTGACAGACTCGGCAACAGCTCGCAGTCTGATCCTCGATAAGAATGCGACGCACCTGGCCGGTGATGCCTTCGCCAGCCAGTTGCTATACCGCTTGCAGGATCACCCCATAACTACTGAACAAGCGCTAATTTGGGTTGAATCTGGATTAGAAGCCCGGGGCAGTGATGTTGAGGAGGTTCTGATTGCTGAGCAAAACCGGCTCGCCAATGAAAATTTCCAGATTGCCAACATTGTTCGCAGCCTGAGGACGATCGACGATGTTGATTGGACAGAATGGTTTACCAGCGTGTGTCTGGTGGATCAACGGTTGCGGGAGCAATCCAATTTTGCGCAGCTCGACTTTACTTCGCAGAATCAATACCGGACTGCTATAGAGACGCTGGCCCGCCAATCTCAATTTTCTGAACTGGAGGTTGCAGAGGCGGCACTAGGGCTAAGCGCTACCAGCGCCTCAGACCTTGGCGGCAGCATGTCAGACGATGCGCACCCCACGTCTGCGGGGGATGACGTCGGACATTTTTTTGTTGGTGCCAGGCTAGAGGAATTAGAGCGCGCTTTGCACAGCGAACGGCCGTTGCTGGAGCGACTCAAGCGTGCCTACAAAGCCCTGGGAGTAGGTGGTATAGCGCTACCCACTATTGGTCTAACGCTGTTAGTCCTGATCTCGACGGTGTTGGTGCTTGATGCTGCGTCCGTTCCTTTGTGGCAGGCATTACTGCTGGCGATGCTGGCGGCATTGCCTGCCAGCGAGGCGGCCGTCGGCATGTTTAATTTTGCTGTGACGGTGATTAATCAGCCATCGCGGCTAATTGGTTTTGAATACAAACGGGGAGTTCCGGAGTCTGAAAGTACTCTAGTTGTGGTTCCGTGCCTCATTGGTTCAAGGGATGAAGTCGACGAACTGTTGCGCAACCTCGAAGTTCACTATCTGTCTAACTCCAAAGGCATGATCTCGTTTGCCCTGGCCAGCGACTGGCCAGACAGCCAGGTGAAGATATCGCCAGAGGACGAAGAAATACTGGCCTACGCTCAGGCGGAAATCGACAAGCTCAGTGCCCGTTATGCCTTTGATGGTAGAACACGCTTCTTTCTACTGCATCGACGGCGCCTTTTTAATGAAGCAGAGAGCTGCTGGATGGGCTGGGAGCGCAAACGTGGAAAGCTCGTTGAGCTCAATCGACTGCTGCGCGGCGACGAAGATACCTCTTATCTCAACCCATCCGTTGCGCTGCCGCAGAACATTCGCTACGTGATGACCTTGGATGCTGATACACGGTTAACGCGTGATGCGGTAACCAAATTGGTTGGTAAACTTGCACATCCCTTAAACGCACCTCGAGTAGATCCTGCCAATGGCCGGGTAAGCGGTGGCCACGCCATATTGCAACCGCGAGTCACATCCTCGTTGACCACCGGCAAAGAAGCCTCCCTGTTTCAACGCATCTTTTCCCAGAACCGCGGATTGGATCCTTACGTTTTCACGGTTTCCGACGTGTATCAGGACCTCACCGGAGAAGGCAGTTTCACCGGTAAAGGTTTGTACCAGGTGGATGCATTTGCATCGGTCCTGAATGCTAAGTTTGAAGAGAACTCTGTGCTAAGCCACGATCTCTTGGAAGGCGCGATTGGCCGCAGTGCGTTAGTGACAGACGTGGAGCTCATCGAAGACTTTCCGGTGCGCTATGAGGTAGAGGTATCAAGGCAGCACCGGTGGGCGCGTGGCGATTGGCAATTGCTGCCGTATATCCTCAACACGGATAGTGCCATTAATTTGCTCGGCCGCTGGAAAATGTGGGACAACCTGCGCCGCAGCTTGGTGCCGGTTGCCTGGCTGTTGGCGTCGATGCTCGGTTGGTGGCTGCTACCCAGCGGCGTCGAGGTGCTGTGGCAAGGTTTTTTGGTCTTAAGTCTGTTTGTGGCACCGACGCTTGGCCTGGTCAAAGGTGTTTTTCCAGGTCAACGCCAAACCGTGGCGCGGGCGCACTTTTATTCAATCTACAGTGATTTTGTGTCGGCCTCTGCGCAGGTGACATTGCGCATTGTGTTTATAGCACACACAGCAGCTCTCATGGTGGACGCGATGGTGCGCTCGCTGTATCGCACTTATGTCAGCCGGAGCTTGATGCTGGAGTGGCGTACCGCTGCGCAAGTGCATGTGGGTGCCTATGACACTGCGTGCAATTATGTGCGGCTGATGTGGATCGCCATGGCCATTGGCCTGTTTGGTTTGATCAGCACTGCCCTGCTAGGTGGCTCGACATTAAGTTTGGCCATGCTGTTTTGCGTGCTGTGGATATCGTCCCCGATCATTGCCTGGTGGGTCAGTCGATCCGCTGAAACAGAAGACCGGCTCCATGTTCGCAGCGAGGATCGTGCAGTGCTGCGCGCCATTGCTCGTCGTACCTGGAACTACTTCGAAACATTTGTTACCGCTGAACATCATTATTTGCCGCCGGATAACTTTCAGGAGATTCCCGATCCCGTGGTGGCGAATCGCACGTCGCCGACGAATATTGGGGTGTATCTGCTGTCCATAATTTCCGCGCGGGATTTTGGTTGGATCAGCATGGCCCAGACGGTGAGCCGCCTGCAGCAGACGCTGACGACGGTCGGGCAGATGCAGCAGTATCGCGGCCATTTGTACAACTGGTATGACACCCTCACGCTGCAGCCGCTGCATCCCATGTATGTATCCTCGGTGGATAGCGGCAATCTTGCGGGTCATCTGATTGCCGTGTCCGCCGCCTGCCGAATTTGGGCAGAAGCGCCATCGGCCTATATGCATACGGGGTTTCACGGCATAGCCGACGTTACCGCTATCCTGCGCGAAGAGCTTCGCCGGGTGCCCGATGACAGACGGACCATCAGACCGCTGCGACGGCGGTTTGATGAAGTGCTGGGTGGTTTTGCCAGTACTACGGAAACCATTCTAAAACAACCGGAGTACACCGCAGTGCACGTTGCGGACCTGATGCTGATCGCGGCAGAAGTCCTGCGCAGTGCACAGGAATTCGATCTGGCGCTGAAAACGGAACAATCCGCGTCCGTGGCCGGATGGGCGCGGCTGTTGAATGACACCTGCACCGCCAAAGTCGCTGATCTCGAGTTTGACCTGAGCGGTTTGGAGTCGCTAGGCGAACAGCTTGTGCGTTTGCGCGATGAGTCGCGGCGCATTGCGTTCAGCATGGACTTCACGTTCTTAATGCATCCCGAACGGCGTCTGTTGGCAATCGGCTTTCGGGTAGCCGATGAGGAGTTAGAAGAAGCCTGTTACGACCTGCTTGCCTCAGAGGCTCGACTGACCAGTTTGTTTGCCATTGCCAAAGGCGATTTGCCAACGGAACACTGGTTTCGTTTAGGCAGACCGATAGTACCCGTGGGGTCCCTGGGGGCATTGGTGTCTTGGTCAGGTTCCATGTTCGAATATCTAATGCCCCCGTTGGTGATTCAAGAGCAGCGCGGCGGAATTCTCAATCAGACTAACGCGTTGGCGGTTAGGCGTCAGATCGCCTACGGTCGAGCTCAGAACATTCCTTGGGGTATCTCCGAGGCTGCGTTTAACGCGCGCGATCAGCACATGACCTACCAGTACTCAGGGTTTGGCGTGCCAACCCTGGGCATGAAGCGCGACCTGGGCATGGAACTGGTGGTTGCGCCTTATGCGACGCTGCTAGCCAGTCAGTATCAGCCTCACGCTGCGGTGGTGAACCTGGCTAGGCTGCGTGCCGAGGGAGCCTTGGGAAAGTACGGCTACTACGATTCTATTGACTACACCCCGGCCCGTTTGCCGGAGAATACCAAGTCGGTGGTGGTGCGCACTTACATGGCTCACCACCATGGGATGTCGATTATGGCGGTGGCCAATGTTGTGTTTGAAGGTCGGTTGCGGGAACGCTTCCACAGCGACCCGGTGATCGAATCCGCCGAGCTATTGCTGCAGGAAAAAGCGCCGCGCGAAGTGGCAAAACTGGCGGCTAGAGGTGAGGCCGATGAACCCACGCTCGGCAGGTCAGAAATGCCAACCCTGGGTTATCGGATAATCCGTAGCCCGCTGACGAATCGTAGTTCGACCACAGTGCTGTCCAACGGTCACTATAGTCTGATGCTAACCGCTACGGGCACCGGATATGCGAACTGGAATGACCTGGCAGTTACTCGCTGGCAGCGCGACGGCACGGAGGATCGTTGGGGCACTTTCCTATTCCTGCGGGATGCCGCGACAAATCAATGGTGGTCCGCCACCGCGCGACCACGTCGTGCTGAAGGAGAAGTTACCCACACGGTCTTTGCGGATAGCAAAGCGGAGTTCCATAAAACCGTTGGTACCTTAGATAGCCGCGTCGACGTCGTCGTCAGCAGTTCTATTGATGCGGCCGGGTGCCGAATCACGTTAACCAATCATGGCAGCCAGAATCGCGTTATTGAGGTCACGTCTTACGGCGAACCCGTGTTGGCCACGGCTGATAACGACGCGGCGCATCCGCTATTCTCAAAAATGTTTCTGCATACCCGCATTGCTGAAGACGGCTCGGTTATCTATGTGCGCCGCAATAAGCGTGCGGGCAACGAACCGGATGTGATGGTTGCGCACATGGTCGTGGATGCCAATACCAGGCTTCGGGACACGCAGGCTGAAACCGATCGCCGCAAGTTCATTGGCCGTGGCCGCACTCTAGACACAGCCGCCGCATTCGATGCGGGTGCGCAGCTCTCGGGTAGCGCGGGATTTACCCTAGATCCCATAATGTCGTTGCGGCGCACGGTCACTGTCCACGCCGGAAAACAGGTGAGCCTCATTTTCTGGACTATTGCTGCACCAACCCAGACAGAGTTGGAATCGGCAGTGGCAGAACTTCGTCACAGCGAAAGATTTGAGCATGAAGCCATGAATGCGTGGACCCGGTCTCAGGTTCAGTTGCGCGACATTGGCATGTCGCCGAACGAAGCCACTGTTTTTCAAAGGCTAACCCGCTACCTGCTCTATGCCGATGGCGATCTAAACTGGCTGGTAAACAAGGCTGATCTAAAACCTCAGTCGGCGCTTTGGGGCTTAGGGATTTCCGGCGATTTTCCGATAATGATCCTGCGGGTAGATGCCGAAGCCGACATAGCCATCGTCAGAAAAGCGTTGCGTGCGCAACAGTATTTTCGCACTCGAGGCCTCTTAGCCGACCTGGTGATTGTTAACGAACAGGCCACCTCGTATGCGCAGGAACTACAGAACAGTATAGATTCTCTTTGTGAAAACGCGCGCTTACGCGGACTCGCGAGCGGGCCCAGGGTTCACATTTTTGCGTTGCGCCGCGATCTCATAGATGAGACCGCCTATGGTGCTCTTATGGCCGCTGCGGCAGTGACCTTGCACGCTCGAAATGGCAAATTCTCTACCCAGATTGATCGAGCGGAGAGTCTTGCGGCGGAGTCGCCGCTGCGAAATGCGCTCGAGCAGCTCAAGAAACTGCCGTTGCCGTCAGTGCCCTCAGTGCCGGCGGTTCGCGAATCCGGTCGTGTTGCACCGGCTACACCGGAGTCAACCTACTCACCGAAGGCCAGCTACGCCCAAGCCGAGGAGCAAGGTCAAGAAGCGAAGCTGCAGTTCTGGAACGGTTATGGTGGTTTTGATGAACAAGCGAATGAATATGTTATTGGTAGTGCTGCAGGCACCACCACGCCCGCCCCCTGGATCAACGTAATTGCCAACGCTCACTTTGGGTTTCAGGTCTCGGCTGAAGGTAGCGGCTACAGTTGGAGTCAGAATTCCCGGGATTATCAGCTAACACGCTGGTCAAATGACCCGGTGATTGATCGACCCAGCGAAGGGTTCTACGTCGTGGATCATAAGAGCCAGCGGGTATATTCACCCATGCAGAAATTTGCCAAGACCCCGCCGGGTGATTTTGTAGCCCGCCATGGCCTGAGTTATTCGCAGTTCACCAATCACAGCGATGGCCTTGTTCTGGAACTCACTCAGACAGTGGATCCAGAAGATTCTATCAAGCTGTCCAGGCTATTGATCACCAATAAAGGTGACGGACCCCGAACATTACGCGTTTACGCCTATGCCGAGTGGGTGCTGGGTAACAGCCGCAGCAAAACGTCGCCGCACATTGTTGCCCGTTGGGATGCCAGCGATGAGATCCTCATGGCCAACAACCCCTTCAGTATGGACAGGGCAGAGCGGATGGCGTTTCTCGCGTGCGATCAACCCTTAGGGTCACACACCGCTAGCCGCGACGAATTTTTAGGTAAGGGCACGGTGTTTGCTCCGCAGGCGGTGACCCATCTGCGCGAACTCAGCGGCTCCACGCGTACCAATGGTGACCCCTGTGCCGCACTCTGTGTTGATCTAACCCTGGCCCCGGGGGCCAGTACTGATCGATTGTTCATGCTTGGCGATGCTCAATCAGCCGAATCCGCGAGTACCCTCGTGGCGCGGCACCGAACCCTGAAGTTTGATGCTCTTGTGCAACGCCATAGCGATGAGTGGCGCGCAGTGTTGGATACGGTGCAGGTGCAAACGCCGGATCAGTCGTTGAACCTGATGATCAATACCTGGTTACCGTACCAGAGCATTTCCTGCCGCATCCGAGCCCGGGCGGCGTTCTATCAGGCCAGCGGCGCTTTTGGTTTTCGCGATCAGCTGCAAGACTCATTGGCTTTCCTGTTACATATGCCAGCCTTGGCTCAGGCGCAGATAATTGCGGCAGCGGGTCGTCAATTCCCTGAAGGTGATGTCCAGCACTGGTGGCTACCGCAAACGGGCGCCGGTGTGCGTACGCGAATTGCCGATGATGTGGTGTGGCTGGCGTATGGGGTGGCGCATTACATTTCAGTTACCGACGATGAGCAGATCCTGGAGACACCCATTGCCTTCTTAGAAGGTCAGGCTCTCGAACCAGACCAGTCTGAAGCTTTTTTCCAGCCGGAAACATCCTCGCAGCAGGCGTCGCTGTACGAACACTGCGCCCGAGGATTGGATCTTGCCATAGAACGCACGGGCAGCCACAACCTGCCACTGATTCTCGGTGGCGACTGGAACGATGGCATGAATCGGGTAGGTGCAGAAGGCCGCGGCGAAAGTGTGTGGCTTGGTTGGTTCCTGGCGCATACGCTGAATCGTTTCTTACCAATTGCCGACGCTCAAGGGGATACCCGGCGTCAAACAGTTTGGCAGCAGCATCTGCAACGCCTGGTGCAAGCACTGGAGAACGCCGGTTGGGATGGCAACTACTATCGGCGTGGTTACTACGATGATGGTACACCGCTGGGTTCGGCCCAGAGCCTGGATTGTCAAATCGACTCCATTGCACAATCCTGGAGTGTGTTATCCGATGTGGGTAACACTCAACGAAGCCATCAAGCCATGGATGAGGTGCTCGACAAGTTGGTGGATAACCAGGCGCAGCTTATCAAGCTCTTTACTCCTGCGTTTGACGACGGCCCCACTGAGCCTGGTTACATAAAGGGTTATCCGCCAGGGGTGCGGGAGAACGGTGGTCAGTACACCCATGCGGCCACTTGGGTGGTTTGCGCTTTGGCCCAACTGGGCCGCGGTGATGATGCGTACCGCTGCTTGGAGATATTGAATCCCGTCAATCACGCGCTCACCCAGACTGCGGCAGAAACCTATCGTGTAGAACCCTACGTTGTTGCCGCGGATGTCTACTCCGGTTCTGATCGCACAGGCCGCGGCGGCTGGACCTGGTATACGGGCTCCAGTGGTTGGCTGTATCGAGCTGCGGTGGAGTATGTATTGGGGATACGCCGTAAGGGTAACACTCTGATCGTGCAACCGGTGTTGCCGACGCAGTGGGAAGGCTTCTCCGCGACAGTTCAAATCGAAGGTCAGACATACGACATTCGCGTTACGCGGAATGCTGACGCAGAGTTGTTAGTCTACGTTAACGAAGTCGCGATAGGCGACCTGCAGGCTGGAGTTCCGCTGAGCTGAGTGGCTCGTCGGAGTTGGCTGCCGCGCGTGCCTTTTTCACTCATAAGGTTGCAAGCTCCCGGTTTTCATACTTGTCGGGGAACTGCTCCCGCAATTGCAGTTTTCTCTCGATGGCGGCAATGATTTCGGCGGAGAAATTCACACCGGCAAACTTAGCTGCGCTCTGCACCCCGCCCGGACTCTGTACGTTGATTTCCATGATCTTGTTGCCCACCACGTCGAGCCCGGCGAAGAAGATGCCGTCGTGCACCAACCGCGGCCGCACCAGCTCCGCCAATTCCAGAATGCTGTCGCTTATCTCGGCTGGCACCGCGATGGCACCGGCACTCATGTTGCTGCGGATGTCTGTATCGCCAGTTTTCCGCTGCCGGTGAATAGCGGCGACCTCGCCTCTGCAACGCAGGGGCTCGCCATTGAGCAGAAACAAACGCGTATCCCCCTTCGTCGCATCGTGCAAATACTCCTGCACGATCACATAGCCTTCCTGAGAAACCGCGTCCAGCATTTGATTAATATTGGCCGCGTCGTTGGGACGAATCAGGAACACGTTGTGGCCACCTGACCCCACCAGCGGTTTGAGAACCCCGTAACCACCTTCGGCGGCGATAAAATCCTTGGCTTCCTCCCGGCTCCGGGTGACCAGCGTGCGGGGTCTTACCTGTTCAGGAAAATAGTCCATATTGAGTTTGGTCAGTCCCAGACTGAGGCCAACCGGGTCGTTCAGCACCAGCACGTCGCTGCGCAATGCGAGGTTGGCGAAGTTTATTGCGGCCATCTGAGCCCAGGGGCGGTGCGCCGCGTCTTCGGCAGGGTCGTTGCGTAAAAGCAGCACGTCGAGATCTCTCATGTTGATCTCGATCTTGTTGAGCTTGCCGTTTTCCCGCACGCTCTGCAGAAATTTACGGACGGATCGGTGCTTTGCCTGGGGCGCGGCGATGGCATGGGCGTAGACAAAATCATCCGGGCGAAGGGCGAAATCTCCTACATTGATATACCAGACACTGTGGCCACGGTTGACGGCAGTCATAGCGAGCTGCGTCGTGGTATACCCGTCTTTTTCCGTGGCCAAGTCGTTTACTGTGATTCCTATGCGCATCAGTCAGCCTGCTCCGTCAAATCCAGTACGCTGCATCCCTGTGCCAGACGCTTGAGTCGCTCCTGACTCCCGGCCAGGGTAAACAGGCGTGGCACCAGGGTTGCCTCTTTCAATACATGCCGCCAGCGCAGTTCCTCGATGAGGGGAATGTACTCGTGGGCTATCTTGCCGAGATACAGGGTCCGCAAGTCATTGCCTTTCGCCAGGTAAGCGAGTACATCGACCAGACCCTGCAGATAGATTCCATCCTTGGTGTAGCCACCGCCACGAAAGGTTCGCATCGTCATCATGAATGCGGCGTAGGCACCGAAACCAGAATTCTGATGAAGACTGCCAAAAGTCTCGATGAAATCGGCACCGTCGATAATCATGTGAGTGGCGAGCACCCTGCCAGCCAACTGACGCAGGCGTGCGCTACTTAATTCACCAACCAGATACTCCGACAACACCGCCAGCCCTTCCTGCAACGTTTCGTAACCTGCCATGCCGCCGCAGAGTTCCTGCAGCGGTTGTTGACGTCCGTTATGGTAGGTCACGATATGGGTGCCGATTTCATGTGCCAGGGTTGCCCGCAGACGTGATGTCGGAAAGACGGCATTGGCCCCAATTAGGAAATTTCCGTGGGATACCATAATGCCGGGGATGTCGTCACGGATCTCGATGGTAGATGCAAGCGAGACATCCTGGCTTCGGTAGTAATCTAGTTCTTCATGGGCGTAGGCGCCGAACTGCTGCGCATTGAGCTGTTCAGTCTGACCTGCATCTACAGCGTCAGGAGGCACATTTTCCAGGATATCCCTTGCAAGTTGTAACAGTTCCGGGCTGATGTCACCAAAAAGCTGCCGACTGCCCAGTAGAAACGCCGGCGTGTTGCGATCGCTTAGCAACGTGACCTGTCGATCCAGTTCCTCTCGCTTGGCTTCGAAAATATAAGCCAGCGTCGGATCATCTATGGATTCGATGGGTACCTCGTAGAGTCGTCGCTTAAGCAGGGCCGGGTCGATGGTGCGAGGACGATAGTGAAATTCTACCGGTTGCTTGTATCCCCGTTCTCTGAACTGATGCCAGGCGGCGGTAGAGTTGATAGGTGATACAAACAGAAGCAGATCAAACTTACTGTTGATCTCGGCCAGTGCCGCGTCCACCTGTTTAGCTGGATCCTTGATCACCCTTGGCCCGAGCTCATGAAAGTGCGCAGGTCGATGTGTCGTGTATTGATGGGTGAAATTAAAGAAGCAACGCTTCAACGCCCGGTTGATCCGGTG
>Ga0316191_10004466_pt1 | contig 10442 bp, 8 predicted proteins | sample Eddworburr2cm_MG_FD_204928 | JGI IMG/M metagenome (GOLD analysis project Ga0316191, IMG submission 204928) | Coastal sediment microbial communities from Maine, United States - Eddy worm burrow 2 cm | ecosystem: Environmental > Aquatic > Marine > Coastal > Sediment | place: USA: Maine | collected... | reverse complement strand
GGTTCAATTGGAAAGGCTCCCAGCTCCGTCCATCATTGAAGGAGATGTACATCCCTGTTTCTGTGCCTGAATAGAGTATCCCTTTTTGGGATGGATCCTGACGGACGACCCTGGTGAAATGCTCCTTGTCGATCCCTGTCGTGATTTTACTCCAGGATTTCCCATAGTCCGTCGTCTTGTAAAGATAAGGCGTGAAATCTCCCAGCTTATAACGCGTTCCTGCCACATAACAGGTTCCCTCATCAAAATAAGAAGGCTCGATGCTGTTGATCATCATCCACTCTGGCATTCCTGATGGCGTCACATTCTCCCAGGTTTCTCCCCCATCCCGGGTAACGTGAATCAGACCATCATCGGATCCGACCCACAAAAGACCTTCTTTCAAAGGACTTTCATTGGCCGCGAAAATCGTACAGTAGTACTCAACTCCGGTGTTGTCCTGGGTTATAGGTCCTCCGCTGGACACCAGGCGTGCAGAATCGTTGCGCGTCAAATCCTCACTGATCAGCTTCCAGCTCTGTCCTTCGTTTTCGGTGACATGAACATGATTGGAAAAGGTGTACAATCGCTTGGGATTGTGTCGACTGAAAACAATCGGAAAGTTCCATTGAAAACGGTATTTCATTCCTTCCGCTCCATATCCCATCGGATTGTCCGGCCATACATTTATGGCTCTTTCCGTTTTGTTCTTGTGATTGACACGGGTGAGATATCCCCCGTAACTTCCCCCATATACGATGTCGTTGTTCAATGGATCAACGGCAATATGCGCGGATTCTCCTCCTGCCGTTGGCTCCCAGTCTCTTTCGGTGATATGAGAACCTTCACTTCTGTGCTTGATGCGAATCGTTGAGTTGTCCTGCTGTGCCGCATAGATCCTGAAGGGGAAACTATTGTCGGTCGTTACCCGGTAAAACTGAGCGGTTGGCTGATTGTGATATGTTGTCCAGGTCTCACCTCCGTCATAAGTGACCTGGGCCCCGCCATCGTCTCCAATAATCATGCGTTCGGAGTCATTCGGGTCGATCCAAAGATCATGATGGTCACCATGCGGCGCATTGTGGGTCGTAAATGACTTCCCGCCATCTGTGGATTTGTGGTACCTCACGTTGAGCACGTAAACCACATTTTCATCTTCAGTATCGGCATAGACCCGCGTGTAGTACCAGGCTCTCTGCCGCAATTTTCGCTCTTCATTGACACGGGTCCATTTCTCTCCCCCGTCTTCACTCCGATACAGGCCTCCTTTCTCTTGATTCTCTACCATGGCCCATACCCGATTCGGGTTGACCGGAGATACCGTCACTCCTATAATCCCCAGCGTGTCCTCAGGAAACCCTTCATTCTTCGAGATCTCCTTCCAGGTTTCTCCGCTATCCGCACTTTTCCACAGGGCCGATCCTTCACCCCCACTGCTCAGACTGTATGGTGTTCTTTGCACGCGCCAGGTTGAGGCATACAAAATTCTAGGGTTGGTGGGATCCATCTTCAAATCAACTGCACCAGCCATGTCGTTTGCAAACAGAACCTTTCTCCAGGATTTGCCTCCGTCGACACTTTTAAAAACACCTCTGTCGGGGGTGGGCTTGTAAATATTGCCCATTACTGCGGCGTAAATGACATCAGAATCATCGGGGTGGATGGCCAAACGTGAAATATGCCTCGATTTGTTCAGCCCGGAAGCTTTCCAGGTCTTTCCTGCATCCTCACTTTTCCAAACCCCGTAACCCGATGAGACATTGCCTCTCACTGTTTTTTCACCTCCGCCTGCATAAATGACATTCTTGTCAGATGGGGCAACGGCAATGGAGCCAATGCTTCCTCCAAAAAAACCGTCTGAGATGTTACCCCAGGTCCTGCCTCCGTCTTCGGTCTTCCAGATTCCGCCGCCGGCGGCTCCAAAATAAAAGAGGTTGGGTTCTCCAGGCACTCCGGTTACAGCGGCAGACCTGCCACCCCTGAAGGGCCCTACCAATCGATATTCCAGTGAAGAATAAAGGTCCTGTGAATAGGTTGCCTCAGGTTCCGATTGTTTTGACTTTTTCCTTTTTTGCGCCTCAGCTGCGTGGCTGAAAACCATCAACAGGCAAACAAAAAATCCAGTTCGAATCAGTGTCGTATTATATCTCATAATTTGAATTTGAAGGTAGCTAAAATAAGGAATATCTGCACTTTTTATCAAATTGACACATTAAAAACCCGGCAACCACTTAATTGCTGTTCCAAACGGTAGTTCTTACCCCTTGAAAATCAACTTTTACTTTCGTATCTTAGAAGAGTGAAGAGTTACAAGAACATCAATGATCCTCAAAGAAGCTTTGTCAGTGCCTATGTTGAAAAACACGTGGAAAAGAATCAATTTTTCAGAAAAGTGAAAAAAGTGATTGACTGGGTATCGATCGACAAAGAGCTTCGATCGGTATACACGAAAGGTCTGACCGACCGTGGCGCCAAAGCCTACGCACCTCTGCTTCTCTTCAAAATGCTCCTTATATCGGAGTGGTATGAACTTTCGGACACACAAACCGAATCCATGGTGAATGACAGTCTCTCGGCTATGAAGTTTTGTAACCTGACCATTGAGGACAGCGTTCCGGCGCACAGCACCTTGAGCAGGTTCAAGAAAGAGCTTCGCGACAAAGGAGCTCATGACCGGATTTTGACGAGCTTCAATGAGCAGCTGGAACGTCAGGGTCTCCATATCGAAAACGGAAGTGCCCGGGTCGATGCCCGCCTGAAGAAGACCTCTTAAACCTCCTCCATTAAACCCCCCAGGCAGACAGCACCAATTTCCTGCTTCCCCCATGATCCCTGTGTTCGCATAGATAGATGCCCTGCCAGGTGCCTAAATTCAGGCGCCCGTTTGTTATGGGTATCATTAAAGAGGATCCCAAAAGTGAGGCCTTGATATGAGCTGGCATGTCATCGTCACCTTCATAGGTATGCGTATAATAGGGTTGTCTCTCAGGCACAAGGGTATTGAAATGGGACTCCATGTCTGTGCGAACCGATGGGTCGGCATTCTCATTCAGGATGAGGCTGGCAGAGGTATGCAATATAAAAGCTTGAAACATTCCGGTCTTCAGTTCGCCAATCTCCCCGAACGAAGATGTGATTTCATCTGTGACGAGATGAAAACCTCTTGTTCTGGACCCGAGTCGAATGTTTTTTTGGAAGAATTTCATACGCAGTGATCTATGCCTAAAGGCCGGCCGTGAAATGTAAAAATACCCAATTTCAATCAATGGGAAAGGATTCCGGGGATGCTATCTACAGCCTCCCCGAAATACCAGTTTCAATCGCGGCTGCCGAGAAAGACAATTTCGCTGCATACAACTTCGGTCGAATATTTTTTCACTCCCTTTTCATCTTCCCAGGATCGAGTGACCAATTTGCCTTCAAGAGCGACTTCTTTCCCTTTTTGGAGATAGGTCTCGATCAGGTCAGCTGTCTTGTTCCAGGCAACAACCTGGTGCCATTCTGTTTCCGTCACTTTCTCTCCCGACGAATTCGTATACGTCTCATTTGTTGCAAGAGTGAACTTGACCAGCTTGCTGCCGGATTCCATGATTTTCACCTGTGGGTTCATTCCCAAATGACCGATCAACTGTACTCTGTTTCTTAAACTGTTCATGTGCTTGATGTTTTGTGACCCGCAAGGGATCGTTGAACTTGATCGCGGAATTGCTTCAACCGCTTCTGCAAATTTGTGATCCTGGCAATCAAGTGTTTACATGATAACTATTTACTTACGTATGTAAATGAATGTAGTCGATTGTAATCGGATATTTATACTTATCTTTAATCTGTATTCATCCCTTTTCCAGGCATCAAAACTCAAAACATGCTAAAATTCTTTAAAAGAATTCGAAAACGACAAATTCATCAAGGAAGGCTCAAGAATTATTTGCTCTATGCTGTAGGTGAAATCATTCTTGTTGTTATTGGAATCTTGCTCGCGTTGCAAATCAACAATTGGAATACAGAAAGAGTGGAACAGGATCAGATGCAGGAATTTGCGTCAGCCATGATCCAGGACCTTAGAGCTGACATATATGAAACAGAACTTCGTCAAAGGCAAATGGAGAAGATCATCATGAGGATGGACAGTGCCAGGACCCTTATAAATGAATCGAAAATCTCGGATCTCCAGAACATCGATTTGCTTTGTCTTACCTGGAACCTTTACTACAGGCCATTCCAATGGAAACGCAAAACCATGGAACAATTGAAAAGCTCCGCCAGTTTGAGGTTTATTCGAAACGATAGTCTGCTGGAATTGATAGGGGAGTATGATTCCTTTACACAACACCTGGATGAAGATTTTCAAGGCGATCTCACCAGGGTCGAAAGAATTGAGCCTTTGATTCTTGGGGTTGTTAACATGAACTATTCAAATATTACAGATATGAGGGTAGGCCTTCTTCGAACCATCAGCGACGAATCAAGGAATCCCTTTGCTCACATTGAAACAGGAGGATCTTGATCTCCTGATAAACAATCTCATCAGCCTTCAGTTTCAGTACGAAATAAGAGCCAATCTTGAGATGAATAAACTAAAATCGGACGCAGAAAATCTCATAGTATTACTGACAGAAGAATATCAATTGGAAAATATGGATGCTGAATCCGCGAATTTGAACTGAAATAAGTATGGAAAATAGAAGTTGCCTGGAGTGCGGAGAAGCCCTCAAAGGGAGAAGCGACAAAAAATTCTGCAGTGACTATTGCAGAAATACTTATAACAACAAGGTGAATCGCGACAGCAAGAACCTCATCAGGAACGTGAACAACCACCTGAGAAAGAATTACAGGATCCTGTCAGAGCTCAATCCGGGTGGCAAGACCAAGGTGAAGAGGAGGACCCTGATTCAAAAGAACTTTGACTTTGAGCTCTTCACTTCAATCTATGTCACTCGAACCGGAAGCCAGTACTTTTACGTCTATGATCAGGGCTACCTCGAGATTGAGAATGATTATTTCCTGCTGATCAAAAGAGATTGAATTGACGTGCATCGTGTAACAAAACCCGAACTGGCTCGTCGAACACTAAAATTCTTTTATGCTCAAGAAGTGCTTCTTTCTTTTTATCGGGTTTGTTGTGTTGTCCGCAGGTTTGCATGCGCAGGTGCCTTATGCGATTTCGGGAACCATTGTAAACAAGGAAAATGGCGAGCCCCTTCCCTACGCTTCGGTGCGCCTTAAGAACCATCCTATCGGTACCGTGAGCAATGATGATGGAGCCTTTGATTTTTATGTCCCCAAATCAAAGCGAAACGACACCCTGAGCATCAGCTTTATCGGGTTCAATTCCTACGAAGTTCCGCTTTCGGCTGTTGGCGAATTTCTGAAGATCGGGCTATCACCCAGTGTCAATGTGCTCGACGAGGTTTTGCTCACGGAGAAGAGCCCGCTGGACTACATCAAAAAGGCTCTCGAGCGAATGCCCGAGAATTATCCCCAGGAACCCTATCAGAGTTTGGCCTACTACCGGGAGAAGTTTATCGAAAACGGGGCCGTGATCAATAAGGATGAGGGTGTCTTCAAAACCTATTATCCCAAGGTGTCCGACTCGAGCAAAAACAGGCATCAGCTCCTTCTTTATCGGCCCGAACCGGATCCTCAGCAATTTCAGTTCATGAGGGAATGGTTTGAGAAAAAGCAGGAGAAACGAAAGAAGAAAGCCATCAAAAACGGCGAGGAGTTCGATGAAGACGAATACGATACAGACATCGACATGGACCTGGGAGGCCCCGAGACGGTCATCGACCTGGACATCAACAACGAACGAGACAACTATCTCGATCCGAAACACTTCAGCAAATACGAATACAGCTTTGGAGATGAGACCTGGTTGAACGGAGAACGACTGGTGACCATTCTGTTCAAGGCCAAAAGAAAGATCGATCACAAAAAAGACGAAGGCAAGATCCTGATCAATACCGAAGACTATGCCATCGTATCGATAGAGCAAAAAGGCAAATTCAGCATCCCGTTTATAGTCAAACCCATCCTCTTCGTGGTTGGGCTCAAAATAGGCAACCCCACGTTCAGCACCGTGATCAACTATCAGAAATTTGAAGGGAAATGGTATCCCGAGCTCTTCCGTTGGGATGCGAATATCATGCTCACCAAAAAACACACCTTCGATCCGAATGAAAACTCGGATATCAATATCGGCCAGGTATTTTTTATCAACGAACTCAACGGGGAAGCTCTCCCGGTCCCGGAAGAAAAGGTTTTTGACTCCAGTGAGGATATGGAAAACCAGGTGTTCAATGACCTCAACCTGCAATGGAACGGCCTGAATATCATCAAGGACTGAGATCAGCGCCCTGAATTCATGGGAATTGTCTAATTTCGATTTCCATGAAGACGACCCACAGCCTCAAAACCACGGTTTCCATACTTCTGATCTTTTTGACCTGCCTGTTCGCTCTCAAGCGCATCATGCCGCGGGCGATCATCAACGATTCCGTTCCTGCAGAGGAGTTTTCTTTGGCCCGTGCCCTGGATCACTTGAAATTCATATCCGAAAAACCTCATTTCGTAAGTTCTTCGGCTCACGAAGAGGTCAGGGAGTACCTGGTGGCTGAGCTGAAAAAGCTGGGTCTGGAAGCAGAGATCCAGGAAGCCGAGGTATTGGGTCAGAAAAATCGAGTCGGCACAAAGGTTCGGAACATTCTGGCGCGCATTGAAGGCAGCGAGCCCGGTAAAGCACTCATGCTCTTGTCGCATTACGACTCTGAGCTGTCAACGTCTTTTGGGGCCAGTGATGCCGGAAGCGGGGTCGTCGTCATTCTTGAAAGTATCAGGGCCTTTCTCGAAAAAGGAATTGCGCCCAAAAATGACATCATTATTCTTATCTCTGATGCAGAGGAACTGGGTCTCCTGGGAGCCCAGGCCTTTGTGGAAAAGCACCCCTGGTCAAAAGACGTCGGGCTGGTTTTGAACTTTGAGGCTCGCGGAAGCGGCGGTCCCTGTCTGATGTTCGTGGAGACCAACACGGGGAACGAAAAACTGATACAGGCCTTTAACGAGGTCAATACCTCCCGTCCGTTTTCCAATTCCCTGTTCTACAGTGCCTACAAATTGCTTCCCAACGACACAGATTTGACCGTCTTTCGCAAAAATGCCCATGTGCCGGGCTATAATTTTGCATTCATCGATGATTATTATGACTATCATACCGCACAGGACAACTTTGAGCGTCTGGATCGCAACACGATGCAACATCAGGCTTCCTATCTGATGCCTGCCCTGGCCCACTTTTCAATGGCAGATCTCAATGAGCTGTCTGCAGATTCCGACCTGGTTTTCTTTAATTTTCCGGGTGCCGGATTGATCAGCTATCCGTTTTCCTGGGTGCTCCCTATGTGCTTCATTGGGCTATTGGCTCTTCTCCTTGCGGTTGTCTGGGGGCTGAAGAAACAGGTCCTTTCGCTGAAGGATATGGCATTTGGGTTCGTGCCCCTGCTTATCGCGCTCAGCGTCATTGGAATTGGTTCCTTTTACGGATGGAAGCTCCTTTTGAAGATTCATCCCGGCTATCGGGAGATTTTCCACGGATTCACATACAACGGACACCTTTACATCATCGGATTTGTATCCTTGTCGCTCTGGTTTACCGTTTGGCTCTATCAAAGATATTTGAAAAAAAGGAGCGCTGTCAATCTGTTCTTCGCGCCTCTATCGGCTTGGATTATGATCAATTTCGCCATTGCAGCCTACCTTCCCGGCGCTGGCTTTCTCATCATCCCCTTCCTGACCGGAGTCGTCGTCTTTTGCCTCTTCATTTTAAAGCCGAAAGACTCGGCGAAAAAAGTCATTGTCTCAACCCTCCTGACTTTACCTGCGCTGCTGATCGTGGTTCCTCTGATCGAGTTGTTTCCGATTGCCCTGGGTCTTCAAATGACCCTGATCGCCACCCTGATCGCATCTCTTTTGCTGCTTCTGTTGTTGCCCATTTGGTCCTCACTTGCCGGCCTTAAGAACCTCAACAAGCTGTTTCTGATAACCGCAATTCTGGTGTTTGCATCCGCCACGTACACCGCAGGTTTCAACGAGGATTCCAAACGACCCGACAGTGTGCTTTATGTCAGAGACGAATCGACTTCAAAGGGCTATTGGGGGAGCAGAGACCTGGAAACGGATGAGTTCACAAGACAGTTTCTGGGTGAAAACCCGGAGCAGGGCGCCATCCCGGATAAGGTTTTCCAGGATGCGGGCATCCGCAATTTCAATTACCACGCATCCGCTTCACCGATTCAACTGGAACCCTCTCTGGTCAGCATTCTCTCTGACACCGTTGTATCCGATCAGAGGCATCTTCGCGTGAGCATCCGACCGAATCGGGCCATCAACCGTGTGGATATCAGGCTGAAGAAGGATACTCGTGTCCTATCTCTGGAAGTGCAGCAGGAGAAGGCGGTCAAAACAGGAAATACGCCCTTCCTGGTTTCTGACAAGGGCGGTCGAAGTCTTTTTCGGTATTATTTTTCAGATGCCGGAGAGCCTCTCGAATTCAGCTATGTCATCCCTGCGGAAGATGACCCTTCGCTGTTTCTTTTCGAACTGACCTATGACTTTCAGAACCTGCCGGAGATCAAGAAGATAAAACCTGAAATCCAACCTCGTCCCGGCCACCTCATGCCCAATACATTTTTCGCTTCGGATGCCGTTCTGAACCTCAGGGAAATCAAATTCTGATCTCCCGGCAAAGGGCTCAATTTATCCTTTTTTTAGAACAAAATAGCCTGTCTTTTTTAGTATATTTGTGGTCCAATAAAAACTACCCATGAAAACTATAGACGATTTTAATTTTGAAGACAAAAAAGCTCTGATACGAGTCGACTTCAACGTGCCCCTCAACGAAAACCTGGAAGTCACTGACCTGACGCGAATAGAAGCAGCTAAGCCAACAATTGTGAAAATCCTCGAGGATGGTGGAAGTGCCGTTCTGATGTCACACCTCGGGCGCCCTTCAGGACCCGAAGAAAAGTTCTCCTTGAAGAACATAGTCGATGCCGCAAGTGATGTGATCGGCGTGCAGGTGAAATTTGTAGGAGACTGCGTGGGTGAGGAAGTTCAACAAGCCGTTGCTGATCTTCAGAATGGAGAAGTCTTGCTCCTGGAGAATCTTCGTTTTCACAAGGAGGAAAAAGCCGGTGACAAGGATTTTGCCGCAGAACTGGCCAAAAATGGTGACATCTATGTCAACGATGCCTTCGGTAGTGCGCACAGGGCGCATGCCTCAACTGCAATAATTGCGGATTACTTCCCGGACACCAAATGCTTCGGCTATTTGCTGGCCAAGGAGATTGAAAGTCTGCAGAAAGTCCTTGGCAACAGCGAAAAGCCTGTTACAGCCATTTTGGGAGGCTCCAAGGTGTCATCGAAAATCACGGTTATTGAAAATATCCTCGACAAAATAGACCACCTGATCATCGGTGGCGGCATGAGTTTCACTTTCGTCAAAGCCATGGGAGGACAGATCGGCAATTCGATCTGTGAAGACGACAAGCAGGATCTGGCTCTTGATATTTTGAAACAAGCCGAGGAAAAAGGAGTCAAGGTGCATTTGCCGGTAGATGTGGTCTGCGCGGATTCCTTCAGCAATGATGCCAAAACGCAGGTCGTAGACATCAAAGCGATTCCCGATGGCTGGGAAGGACTCGACGCAGGACCAAAAACCAATGTCGGGTTCTCGTTTGTGATCGCCCAATCCAAAACCATCTTGTGGAACGGCCCGGTTGGCGTCTTTGAAATGCCCAAGTTCGCCAAAGGAACCATTGAAATTGGTAACGCCGTCGCGGATGCTACAGCCGAAGGTGCTTTTTCACTCGTGGGAGGTGGCGACTCGGTTGCTGCCGTCAAACAATTTGGCTTTGCGGACAAAGTGAGTTATGTATCCACAGGTGGAGGCGCCATGCTGGAAATGCTCGAAGGAAAGACCCTTCCCGGGATCGCAGCCATAATTAGTTAATAAATGAAGTACACGACCATCCCCGGAACAGACATCAGGGTCAGCAAGATTTGCCTGGGTACCATGACCTACGGGCAACAAAATACCGAGGCAGAAGCGCATGAGCAATTGAGTTATGCCCTGGATCAGGGCGTCAATTTCATCGATACGGCCGAGATGTACTCCATCCCCGGGAGGAAGGAAACCCAGGGAAGCACAGAGCGCTATATAGGAAGCTGGCTGAAGGATCAAAAACGCGAAGAGCTGGTTGTTGCCACCAAGATAACGGGGCCCATGCCCTATTTCAATTACCTGAGGGACAACCTCGGCTTTTCCAGGGAAGTGATCCACTCGGCGCTGGACCAGAGCCTGAAACGCCTTCAGACCGATTACGTCGATGTCTATCAATTGCATTGGCCCGAGCGCAATGTGAATTTCTTTGGACAGCGCAATTACGCTCACAAGGATGATGAGGCCT
>Ga0316191_10004463_pt1 | contig 10446 bp, 11 predicted proteins | sample Eddworburr2cm_MG_FD_204928 | JGI IMG/M metagenome (GOLD analysis project Ga0316191, IMG submission 204928) | Coastal sediment microbial communities from Maine, United States - Eddy worm burrow 2 cm | ecosystem: Environmental > Aquatic > Marine > Coastal > Sediment | place: USA: Maine... | reverse complement strand
CGATACCGCACGCCAATGGCTGGCTGAAAAAGGCTACGACCCGAAAATGGGTGCGCGGCCGATGGCGCGGGTGATCCAGGATGAAATCAAGCAGGTTCTCGCCAACGAGTTACTGTTTGGCGAGTTGACCAATGGCGGCAGGGTGAAAATCGATATTAAAGATGGCCGTTTGCACTGCCGGGTGTTAACCACTAAGAAGGCTCAGGAAAAGGCCTCGGTCGACTAGACCCGGTCTGGCTGGCAGAGATTCGGGCCGTTAACGATCGCGGAAGGTAATTCTTCCCTTGGTAAGATCGTAGGGCGTCAATTCCACGGTTACCGTATCGCCTGTCAATATGCGTATATAGTGTTTGCGCATTTTACCGGAGATGTGCGCGGTGACAACGTGTCCGTTTTCCAGTTCAACGCGAAACATGGTGTTTGGTAAGGTATCCTTTACCACGCCACGCATTTCGATATGATCGCCTTTAGGCATATAGTCCCACTCAGTGTTTAAAGCGCGCCATTATCCATTATTTGCAGGGTATATCAATAGACCGAGTAACACCCTGCAAAACCCTGTGATAACATTCTTTTTTTTGCATCCGACACAATTAATGACAAGAATTGCATATGTATTTCCCGGCCAGGGCTCTCAGTCAGTGGGAATGATGACTGAATGGGGTGAGCACCAGGCTATCGTCAGCGAAGTCTACGCACAGGCCTCTGCGGCCCTTGGCTACGACCTGTGGAAGGTGACTTCGCAAGGTCCGCCTGAACAGTTGAACCAGACCGAGGTCACTCAACCCGCCATGTTGTGCGCGGGAGTTGCGAGCTGGCGCATCGTCAGTCAACAGCTCGCAATACCGCCGGCAGCCATGATGGCTGGCCACAGCCTCGGTGAATACAGCGCTCTGGTATGCGCCGGCAGCCTCGATCTTGGTGATGCGGTGAAGCTGGTTGCCCACCGCGGCCATTTGATGCAGACCGCGGTAAAAGCAGGGGAGGGCGCGATGGCGGCAATCATTGGTCTGGACGATGCCGCTGTGCGCGAAGCCTGCGCCCGGGTCAGCGATGGCGTCGTCGAGGCGGTTAATTTCAATGCGCCCGGACAGGTGGTCATTGCCGGTGTTGCCGCTGCAGTCGAGTCTGCGATGGCCCACGCTAAAGATCTGGGCGCCAAACGCGCATTACCACTACCGGTTAGCGTACCCTCGCATTGCTCATTGATGCGTGATGCAGCGGAGCATCTTGCCGCGGAGCTGGAAACTGTCAACATCGACATGCCGCGGGTAGTGGTAATTCACAATCACGGCGCCAGCGCGGCAAACGCGGTCGATGAAATTCGTGAGCGCCTCAAGAAGCAACTATACAGTCCGGTTGAATGGGTCGCGAGTGTGCAGGCGATGCACCGGCAGGGAATCGAAGTGCTGATCGAATGCGGGCCCGGCAAAGTGTTGACGGGACTCACCCGACGCATCGAAAAGTCGTTGCAGGCGTTTGCCATATACGATAACGGATCGCTGGATCAGGCCCGACAATCTCTTGGTTACTAACTTGCTTATTCACTTGGGAGGCCAACATGCTAGTAGATAAAATTGCGCTCGTAACCGGGGCAAGCCGCGGTATCGGCCGCGCCATCGCCGCTGCCCTGGGTAGCGAGCATGCAACCGTGATCGGTACTGCCACCAGCCAGGCCGGGGCCGACAGCATTACCGCCGCACTCGGCGAAGCTGGCGTCAAAGGCACCGGTATGGTGCTCGATGTGGCCGACCCGGAATCGATAAGCGCCTGCATCAAACAGGTGAGCGAGATTTATGGCGCGCCCGACATCCTGGTGAACAACGCCGGCATCACCCGCGACAATTTACTGATGATGATGAAGGACGAGCAATGGGATGACATCATCAACACCAATCTCAGTTCGGTATTCCGTTTGTGCAAGGCGGTTATCCGGCCAATGATGAAAAAGCGTAACGGTCGCATAATCAACATCTCTTCGGTGGTCGGTGCAACCGGCAACGCGGGCCAAACCAACTATGCCGCGAGCAAGGCCGGCCTGGTCGGTTTCAGCAAATCACTGGCGCGCGAGATCGGATCCCGCAACATTACCGTCAACACCGTTGCGCCCGGTTTTATCGATACCGATATGACCCGAGAACTGGCCGCTGCGCAGCGCGATGCACTGACCGCGCAGATCCCTTTGGGACGCCTCGGTAGCGTCGAAGAAGTCGCCGCTACCGTAGTATTCCTGGCTTCTCCGGCGGCTGCTTATATCACCGGCGAAACGATTCACGTCAATGGCGGAATGCATATGGCTTGACCTCGGCCCGCGCCATATGCAATTAAGTAGTTGATTTTTATGGGCTTTAATCGGCGAAAAAAAAATTAGACATTTGTGGTATCTATTCCGGGTTTTCAATACAATATCGCACCTTACAAGTTTTCGATTTATCAAAGAGGAGAAACTCTCAAAATGAGCTCTGTAGAAGAACGTGTTAAGAAGATTGTCGCAGAACAATTAGGCGTCAAGGAAGAGGAAGTGACTAACCAGGCATCTTTTGTTGATGATCTTGGCGCCGACTCCCTCGATACTGTAGAGCTGGTAATGGCGTTGGAGGAGGAATTTGAAACGGAAATTCCGGATGAAGAGGCTGAGAAAATCACCAGTGTTCAACTCGCTATCGACTACGTAAACGCTAACCTGTAGATAGTTACCCGAATTGATGGATGCCGCTTATCATCTAGCATGTTAAGCGGCATTTTCATTTATTGAGTGGAATGTGCAACTGAAGAGGAATTGATTTTGTCAAAACGTCGCGTTGTAGTAACGGGTCTCGGATTGTTGACTCCGGTTGGAAATACAGTTGAAGAGTCCTGGAAAAATATAGTAGCCGGGAAGAGTGGTATTGCCCCAATCACGGCATTTGATGCCAGTGCCTTTACAACCCGCATATCCGGCTCAGTCAAGGACTTCGATCCTACCGATTACATTGCGGCGAAAGACGTCAAGAAAATGGATACTTTTATCCATTTTGGTATCGCCGCTGGAATTCAGGCGCTGAACGATTCTGGTCTCGAAGTCACCGATGAAAATGCGGAGCGTATTGGCGTCGCCATTGGCTCGGGTATTGGTGGACTGCCCTCGATCGAAAGGAATCGCGATGCTTATGTCGAAGGCGGTCCGCGCAAAATATCACCTTTCTTTGTCCCCAGTTCACTGATCAACATGGTTTCGGGAAATTTATCGATCATGCGTGGTTTGAAGGGTCCCAATATTTCGATTGTCAGCGCCTGCACCACGGGTGCTCATAATATTGGCGACGCGGCGCGCATGATTTCCTACGGAGATGCCGATGTCATGGTCGCCGGCGCTTCCGAGATGGCGACTTCGGCACTCGGTGTCGGTGGTTTCGCAGCGGCCCGGGCGCTATCAACCCGGAACGATGATCCGCAAGCGGCGAGCCGCCCCTGGGATCGTGATCGCGATGGATTTGTGCTGGGTGACGGTGCCGGGGTTATCGTGCTCGAAGAGTACGAAATGGCAAAGAAGCGCGGTGCCAACATCTACTGCGAACTGATCGGCTATGGCATGAGCGGTGACGCTTATCACATGACTTCACCTTCGCAGGGAGGTGAAGGCGCGGCGCGCTGTATGGTCAATGCGATGAAAGATGCCGGCCTGAACCCCGAGGACATCGACTACATAAACGCTCACGGTACCTCGACCCCCGCCGGTGACGTCGCCGAAACCAACGCAGTAAAGCTGGCCATGGGTGCGCACGCCTACAAGCTGGTGGTAAGCTCGACCAAGTCGATGACGGGCCATTTGCTGGGAGCAGCCGGAGGTATCGAAGCGATATTTTCGATCCTCGCGCTACGTGACCAGGTGGTACCGCCGACGATCAATCTCGAAAACCAGGATCCGGAATGCGATCTCGATTATGTCGCCAACACGGCCCGCGAGATGAAGCTCAGCGCTACCATGTCGAATTCTTTTGGCTTTGGTGGAACCAACGGCACCTGCATTTTCAAGACCATCTAGTTTGCCGTGTATGCTGACGATTTACCGATCATCAGCAATGCCGGCGCGAAGCGGGGCAGGGCAGTGGTTTCCGGCTGATGGCCGCCAGGCCCGGGCTGGCGGACGCTTAGGCAGATAACGATGCTGGCACTTATCCGACGACTGTTGATCTGGAGTCTCATCGCCGCGTTGTTGTTGATTGCGCTGCTGGTATTTCAATTACTGCGTTTTCAACACGGCGCCATTCCTTTAGCAGCTGGACAGGAGGTGTTCCTGATTCGCTCCGGCAGCCACATCAAATCGATCGCGCAGGATCTCGCGCGTCAGAAAATCATCGACGATCCCTGGCTGTTTATCTTGTTAGCCAAGTTGAGGGGACTCGAAACGCGCGTACGTGCAGGGGAATACCAGATCGAGCCCGGGTTAACCGCGGATGATTTGCTGGAAAAGTTCGCCAGGGGCAACGCCATTCAATACAAACTGGCGATCATCGAAGGCTGGTCTTTTCGCCAGATGCTTGCGGCCATTGCCGAGGATCCAGTCATCGAATCGACCCTGCAGGGAAAATCCGATGCGGAGATCATGGCCATACTGGGTTATCCCGGCCAGCATCCCGAGGGATTGTTTTTCCCGGACACTTATCGATTCCCGAAAGGCACCAGCGATGTCGATTTTCTCAAGCGCGCCTACCAGGTGATGCAAAAACATCTCGAACGTGAATGGAACCAGCGCGAGCCTGGCCTGCCGCTTAACTCGAGTTACGAGGCGCTAATCCTCGCATCCATCATTGAAAAGGAAACCGGCGCAGGATTTGAACGTCCATTAATTGCCGGGGTATTTGTCGAACGACTGAAACGCAAAATGCGCCTGCAAACCGACCCGACCGTTATCTATGGACTCGGGGAGCACTATGACGGCGACATACGTTTCCGCGATTTGAAAAAAGACACCCCCTATAATACCTACCTGTATGCCGGATTAACCCCGACCCCCATTGCCTTACCCGGGTTGCAGGCCATCCAGGCAGCCCTGCACCCCGCGACTACCGATGCGCTGTACTTTGTTTCAAAGGGCGACGGGACGCACCAGTTTTCGGCCACGCTGGAGCAACACAATGCAGCCGTAGCCCGATACCAGCTGAACAAGAGCAAATAATCTCGTAGAATGACCAGCGTGACTCCCGCCACCAGCAATAATTCCAGGCCGGGCCAAAGGCCAAATCGAATGATCGTCATCGATGGCATCGATGGCTCTGGCAAAGGTGTGCAATCGCGCCGTCTACTGCAAATATTCCTCGACGCGGGCGAGTCGGCCATTCTGACGCGCGAACCAGGGGGCTCGCCGGCGGCAGAGGATATCCGCCGGTTGCTGGTGAAGGGCGAACCGCAAAAATGGGATGACATGACCGAATTATTGCTGATGTATGCCGCGCGCAGATCCCATTTGCGCGACACCATCTGGCCCGCGCTCGCTGAAAATAAGTGGGTAATCAGTGATCGCTACGCCGATTCGAGTCGCGCCTTCCAGGGTATCGCCGGTAATCTTGGGCTCGATACGGTCGAGCGCATCCATCGGCTGGTGGTTGGTGATTTTGAACCGGCACTGGTAATCATTCTGGATCTGCCCGAGACGATTGCGCTGGCGCGAACCGAGGTACGCGGCGACGACGAGGATCGTTTTGAGAGAAAAGGCCAGGATTACCACAGCCGGGTGCGAGCCGCATTTCGGCAGATAGCCGCGACGAATCCTTCGCAATATCGGCTTATCGATGCCGACCGAGACATCGCCGAGGTCGGTGCAGACATTACACAGACCATCAATGCGCAGTTTGCGCTGCAACTGACGAGCGTCCCCGCCACTCGCTGATGACTACCGAGCTGCCGACCATGTTTCCCTGGCAAAGCGAAGTGCTGGAACGCGCACTGAAATTGAAACAGTCGAACCATTTACCCCATGCAGTCATGCTGGAAGCTGCCAGCGACTACCAGATGGATGGCCTTGCCCGCTACCTGTCGATGCTGCTGCTGTGCGATCAGCCAGAAAATCTGTCACTCTGCGGGAGATGCGAGGCATGCCGCATGATGTCGGCGGGTACTTACGCCGATTTCAGTCTGGTCACGCTCGAAGTCGATGAAAAATCCAAGAAATTGAATAAAAACATAAAGATAGATCAAATACGTAATCTAATACATGAACTATATTTGACTCACAAATACGCCCGTTTGAAGATCGCTGTCATTTTTCCGGCCGAGGCGATGAATAAATCAAGCGCCAATGCGCTGTTGAAAACCCTGGAAGAGCCGGCAGCCGATGTGCTGTTGCTGCTGATAACGCGCAATCCCGGTCGAATTCCGATCACCTTGCGCAGCCGTTGCCAGTCCTGGACGATCGATCCCGCGGATGAGCGCGCGTCACTCCAGTGGCTGGCGGATCAGGGGATCGATGCTGCTATCGCCGCGCAATACCTGCAATATGCAGGCGGCGATCCGCTGCTGGCAATGCACTTGCAGCAACAGAATTACGCGCAGCGCGTAGAGAAGTTCAAAACCAGCCTGGCGGCGTTTCTGCGTGGCGGCCAAAGCGCCACTGAACTCTGTAAAAACCTGTTGTCGGATGAAGTGGCCATTCCCCGGCGCCTGATCGAGATGACGCTAAAGGCCTACTGTTATAAGGCCTGTGGGATGGATAGCGCCGCGCAGAAAATATCTGCCGTGGAGCGGGACAAGGCACGGGGGTTACTCGACCTGCAGCGTCGTGCGCAGCAGCAACTGCAGGTTGAAGAAAATAATCTCGATTTCCAACTTCAGCTCGAAGACGTGCTAATATCATTGAAACAAATACTTACCCGGAGATTGAGCTGATGGGAGCCCCAGGTAGCCAAGGGATACTGTCTCTAAACATCAAGGACAAGAGTGCGCTCTATGCCGCTTATATGCCCTATGTGAAAAATGGTGGATTGTTCATTCCCACCAACAAGCAATACACCCTCGGCGATGAAGTGTTCATGCTGCTGAGCCTGATGGACGACAAAGAACGTCTGCCCGTGGCCGGCAAGATCATCTGGGTTACCCCGCAGGGTGCGCAGAGTAACAAGTCCGCCGGCATCGGCGTGCAGTTCAGTACCCAGGATAACGGCACCACGCGCAATAAAATAGAAGGATTTCTCGCTGGCGCACTGCAGGCCGATCGCCCGACGCACACCATGTAAACTCGCTCTGCGCGGGACCTCCCCATGTTCTTTGACTCGCACTGTCATCTGGATCGTATCGATCTGGAAGACTTCGACAACGATTTCGACAAACTACTGCAAACCATTGCCGAGGCCGATGTTACGCGTCTGCTGTGTATCGGGGTCGATCTTGAGTCGTTCGACACCATGCAACAGTTAATCCAGCCTTACGACCAGGTCTTTTGCAGTGCCGGCGTTCATCCCGACTATGTCGATGCGGACGAGCCCAGTGTCGAGCTACTGTGTGAACTGGCAGAGCGCGAAAAGGTAGTCGCCATCGGCGAAACCGGGCTTGATTACTTCCATCAAACCGGTGAACTCGACTGGCAGCGCGCGCGCTTCATCACCCATATCGAGGCCGCGCGCAGCTGCGGCTTACCGCTCATCGTCCACACCCGGGATGCTCGCGAAGATACCCTGGAGTTGTTGCGCCGCCACAAGGCCGACGAAGTAGGGGGCGTGTTGCACTGTTTTACCGAGGACTGGGAAATGGCGAGTGCGGCCATCGACCTCGGTTTTTACATATCCATTTCCGGCATAGTCACTTTCAACCAGGCGCAAAATGTACGCGACATGGCGAAGCGGGTTCCACTCGAGCGCCTGCTCATTGAAACCGACTCGCCGTGGCTTTCACCGGCACCCTATCGTGGTAAAACCAATCACCCGGGTCGGGTCGGACTGGTCGCCGAAAAACTTGCTGAAATTCGTGGCGAATCGCTGCAGGATCTGGCAAGTGCCACCTACAGCAATGCCAACCGGCTGTTCGGCCTGTCCTGAACGCAGCACCTGGGAGCCTGTTGCCAGGCCCCCGCTAACCAGGCGTGAACTGAACAAATGGGGCAGGGTGCATGTGCTGCGATCGGGTGTTTACTCGCCAAGCAGCGACCAGCCCGCCGCTGGTTTGAAGCGCTCACCGAAACGACCTTGATAGTCGCTCATCGACGCCAGGATAGATTCCACCCCCTGATTCAGGCTGTAATTCATCGGCCCTCCGCGAAACGGTGCAAAACCGGTTCCAAAAATAATACCGGCGTCGAGTAGATCACGATCGGCGACAATTTCTTCCTGCAGGCAGGCGGCAGCCTCATTGAGGAAGCGGAACACCAGCCGATTCTGTATCAATTTCTGGTCACCGAGGTCGACGTCTTTGTCCTTTAGCGCTTTACCATTCTTGTATTGATAAAACCCGCGGCCCGATTTCTTGCCCAGGCGCTTTGCTTCGACAAATTGATTCAACCCGGGTGGCACCTTAATACCGTAGGCTTCGGCGAGGTTCTGTGCCACCGACAGGCAGATGTCGAGACCCACGGTATCGGCGAGTTCGACCGGGCCCATGGGCATACCGAAATCGGTTGCAGCCTTGTCAATCGCTTCGGGGGCGACACCTTCTTCGTAAAGCGTAAATGCCTCCACCAGGTACGGCATCAGGATCCGGTTCACCAGGAACCCGGGCGAGCTTTTCACCGGCAACGGCAGTTTACCGATGTGTTGAGTGAAAGCTGTCGCCTGTTGCAAGGCTTTCTCGGACGTTGATTTCGCCGCCACGATTTCAACCAGTGGCATCATCGCAACGGGGTTGAAAAAATGAATTCCCACCAGGCGCTCGGGTTGCTTCAGCACCGTTGTCAGGGTTTCCAGTGGAATACTCGAAGTATTGGTAGCAAGCACCGCATCGGGTTTCATGCGCGCCTCGATATCACGGTAAATCGCGTGCTTGGCCTCGACGTTTTCATAAATGGCTTCGATGATGACATCGGCCCTGGATACTCCGTCACCATCGATATCAGGAATTAGCCGATCGATAGCCGCGTTGCGCTCACGGGTGGTTTTAAGCCGTTTGCCAAAGAGTTGATGTGCTCGTTTAAAAGCATTGCTGAGGTACTTCGCTTCGCGATCCTGCAGCGTCACGGTCAAGCCGCGCAGCGCACACCATGCGGCTATATCGCCGCCCATGGTACCGGCGCCGATGACATGCACGTGGCGCGGTATAAAGGATTGCTTGTCACCCAGACCTTTCAGGCGGGTCTGTAAAAAGAAAACCCGGATCAGGTTACGCACCTTGTCACCCTGGATCAGGCGTGCCACGGAATTGGCTTCCTCTTCCATCATGCGCTTGTGGTTACCGTAATGTGTAGCCCAAACATCGAGGATGGCGTAAGGGGCAGGGTAGTGCTGGCGTGGTGCTTTCCTGGCGACCTGCTTCTTCATGTACTCGGCAAGCGCGTGGCGAATGCCGGGCAAAGACAGCAGCTTGCCGACGAACGGCATGCGTTGCCGACGTGGCTCGGTCAGTGCGAACTGGCGTACCGCACGCTCCATCTGCCGTTGTGGCTGGGCCGAATCGACCAGCCCGATGGCACACGCGGCACGAGCTGTTAAACCTCTGCCAGTCAGCATTAAATCCATCGATTTCAATGGGTTGATCAACGTGGTTGCGCGCACCAGCCCACCGTAGGCGGGATGAATGCCGAGCTTGACCTCGGGCAATCCTATGCGTGTCGCGGCATCGTCCAGCGCCACTCGATAATCGCAGGCGAGCGCAAGTTCGGTACCTCCACCCATGCAAAAACCTTCGATCATCGCCACCGTCGGGCATTTCAGTGCAGCGATCCGACTGAATAGCTTCTGGCCGCGCTTGATCATGATCAGCGCTTCCTGGGTGGTCTTGACCTGTAAGAACTCATTGACGTCCGCGCCGGCAATAAAGCCGCGGGATTTTCCGGAGCGAAAAACGATCGCTCGCGGAAGATCCTGAGATATCTCATCGAGCAGGCTGTCGAGTTGCTCCAGCACCGAAATCGAAAGTACGTTGGTACCGGTATTCTGTTGATCCAGGATCAACCAGAGGATACCGTCATCATCGCGGTGGCTCTGCCAGTCACCCGTATTGCCGTTCATGATGCGCTCCTGTCGAGTAGCATGGCGCCACCCTGACCACCGCCGATGCATAGCGAGGCGATTCCTCTACTGGCGTTTTTCTGCTCCAGTACCCGCGCCAGGTGCAAGACAATCCGCGCTCCGCTCGCACCGACAGGATGCCCCAGGCTAACCCCTCCGCCATGTATGTTGAGTCGATCGCGTGGTATTTCGCCAATCACTGATCGCAGTCCCAGTTGCTGTTTACAATAATCCTTGTCAGCGAGCGCCGCCAGCACCGCCAAAACCTGTGCAGCAAAGGCCTCGTTGATTTCCCAATAATCAATATCGCCAACCT
>Ga0316191_10004462_pt1 | contig 10447 bp, 6 predicted proteins | sample Eddworburr2cm_MG_FD_204928 | JGI IMG/M metagenome (GOLD analysis project Ga0316191, IMG submission 204928) | Coastal sediment microbial communities from Maine, United States - Eddy worm burrow 2 cm | ecosystem: Environmental > Aquatic > Marine > Coastal > Sediment | place: USA: Maine | collected... | reverse complement strand
CCGCTGCTTCAGCTCAAGGTGGCAGATACGGCGGATGCGAATGAGGCGTAATCTCGCCCTTGCGAGCGCCTGCATGCTCTTCCTCTCAGGTTGCAGCTGGTTCTCCTGGCTGCCCTGGGTCGACGGCGATAAGAAGAAAGATGATGAGTCGCTGAAACCGGCCAAGCTCACCAAGTACGAGGCTGAGGTCACCGTGGAGCGCCTGTGGAAGGCGAGTGTGGGTAAGGGCCTAGGCCGGAAATACCTGCGCATGCGGCCGGCTGTGGTTGCGGATCAGATTTATGCCGCAGATGGCTACGGCCGTATCGAAGCATTTGACCGGTTCACCGGCAAACGTACCTGGCGGGTCCAGCTCGATGCGGAGTCCGGCGGATTCCTGAACAGCTTCGATGTGCTCGATCGGACCGATCCCTCCTTTATCAGCGGCGGCGTCGGAGCCGGAGGCGGCAAGATCTTCATCGGCACCACTAACGGTGAGCTGCTCGCGTTTTCAGCCAGCGACGGCAGCGAAGCGTGGCGTCAGCAGGTGGACGGTGAGGTGTTGAGTCCTGCGGTAACCGGAGAAGGCCTCGCCTTCGTGCAGACTATCGATGGCAGCCTGATGGCGCTCGAGCTGGAGACCGGCGAGGTCCGCTGGGAGATCGACAACCAGGTACCGATCCTCACCCTGCGCGGTACGGCGACGCCCGTCTACGAAGCGGGGGTGGTCTATGCCGGTTTTGCCAGCGGCGCGGTGGTTGCCGTCCGGGCTGAAAACGGCGAGCCCATCTGGAGCCATCTGGTCATGCTGCCCGAAGGACGTTCCGAGCTCGAGCGCATGGTGGACGTGGATTCCACGCCGCTCCTGGAGGGTCCCATGGTTTACGCCGTTGCCTATCAGGGCAACCTCCGTGGCGTGCGCCGACAGGATGGCAATCCGCTCTGGGAGTTGCCTATGTCCAGTTTCCTCGATCTGGATACCGGCTACGGGCATATCTATGTGATCGATGAAGACGATGCCATCGTCGCCGTGGATACGCGTACGGCGGAAGAGTCCTGGCGTCAGGAAGCACTGGCGCGGCGCAAACTCTCCAGCCCGGTCGCCTTCAGCAACTACCTGGCGGTCACGGACGATGAAGGCTATATCCACATCCTCGCTCAGAGCGATGGGCGGTTGCTGGGAAGGCGCAAGCTGGATGGCAAGGGCGTGCGTTCGCGCATGGTTTATGCCGACGGCGTGCTCTACGCCTTCGGTAATTCCGGCAGCCTGCAGGCGCTGGAAGTCACCGTCCGCTGATCATGAACCGCATGCCCATTCTGGCGCTGGTTGGCCGGCCGAACGTGGGCAAATCAACCCTTTTCAACCGTCTCACCCGACGCCGCGATGCGCTGGTTGCTGACGTCCCGGGTCTGACCCGGGATCGGCGTTACGGCAAGGCGACGATCGAAGAACTCGACTTCACTCTGGTGGATACCGGTGGCCTGCTTGGTGATCCGGGGGGTATCACCAGCGCGCTGGAGGCTCAGGCGGATCAGGCACTGGGCGAGGCGGACGGCGTGCTCTTCCTCGTGGATGCCCGGGACGGCCTGACCCCCGCGGACGAAGGGATCGCCGATAAGATCCGCCGTCTCGGCAAGCCCTGCCTGCTGGTGGTGAACAAGATGGACGGTGCCAACGAAGACGAAGCGCTGGCCGAGTTCGCCATGCTCGGTTTCGAGCATTCTGCGTTCGTCTCCGCCGCCCACGGTCGAGGCTTGGCTGAGCTGCGCCGCTGGCTGGCCGAGCAGGTCTGGGATCTGGACGACGATTCTCCGAGTGAGGTGGCGCTCGCGGATCCCGACGAAGACCGGATTCGGGTGGCCGTCATCGGTCGCCCGAATGTGGGCAAATCCACCCTGACCAATCGACTGCTTGGCGAGGAACGGCAGGTCGTGTTCGATGCGCCGGGAACCACCAGAGATGCCATCGCCATTCCTTTCGAGCGGGACGGGGGCCGGTACGTGCTGATCGATACGGCCGGCGTGCGGCGCAAGGGCAAGGTCGAAGGTGTTGCCGAGAAATTTTCGGTGGTCAAATCTCTGCAGGCCATGGAAGAGGCGCATGTGGTGATCCTCGTGCTCGATGGCAGCGAGGGGATCGTTGATCAGGACCTGCAGCTCATGCGGGTGGCGGCCGAGTCAGGCAATGGCGTGCTGGTGGCCGTCAACAAATGGGACGGTCTGAGCCGCGACCTGAAAGCTCAGGTCAACAATACCCTGGATCGCAAGCTCGCGTTCGCGCCCTGGATTCCGGTAACCCATATCTCAGCGTTGCATGGCAGCGGGGTAGGCGGATTGCTCGACGCGGTGACGGAGATTTACGAGGCAGGCCGGTTCGATGTTGGCACCACGCTGCTGACGAAACTGCTCACCAATATGGTCAGCGCCCACGCGCCACCCTCCGTAAGAGGCAGGCAGATCAAGCTGCGTTTTGCGCACAAGAGCGGTGAGCATCCGCCGCGGATCGCCATTCACGGCAATCAGACCAAGGCCTTGCCGGCCAGCTACATCCGCTATCTGGAAAATGGTTATCGGGAGGCTCTGCGCCTGATCGGCAACCCGGTGGTGCTGGAGCTGAAAACGTCAGACAACCCCTACGCAGGCAAGAAGAACGAGCTCACACGCCGCCAGCAGCAACGGCGTAAGCGGGTCATGCGACACAAGAAGAAGTAGCCGGTCAGGGGTCCGCCGACTGCTCGTTGAACAACGCCATCACCATTGCCGGATCGACCCGATTGCCGTTCAGGCTCACCGACCAGTGCAGGTGCGCGCCCGTCACCCGACCGGTCGCGCCGACCAGACCCAGCACGTCGTTGCGATCCACGCTCTGACCTTCTGCGACGTCAATGCGGCTCAGATGGCACATCATGCTGATCAGGCCCTGACCGTGATCCACGAAAACCGTGTTGCCATTGAAGTAAAAGTCTCCGGTCAGGCTGACGATGCCCGGGGCGGGATTGAGGATGGGGGTGCCCTCGACCGCGGCGATATCCAGGCCTGAGTGAGGCGAGCGGGGCTGTCCGTTCAACACCCGGCGGCGGCCGAATGAGCTCGACAGCGGGCCGTCCACAGGTTGCACGAACGGTAGCGGTGATTCCGCCTGCTCGCTGAAACGGGCGTACTGTGCCCGCATCCGTGCACTTTCCTCCCGGATCCTGACCAGATCCTCCTCCAGAGGATTCACCATGCGTGGGTTTTCGATGGTCAGGTGCTGCTCGGTATAGGTCTTTTCCGTCACGGTGAACTGACGCCACTGGTGGGTCCCATCGGCGCGCTCGACCCTGAGCCTGTGCGTACCGGGTTCTGCGTTCAAATGAATGCCGACCACGGCGACCTGGCGGTAAATGAGTACGGGCTGATCCCGATAGCGGACGCTGACGACGTCCTCGGGCAGCGGGTGCAGGTAGAGACCGCCGGGGACGCTCTCGGCGGTATACGCCGCTTGGCTGTACAGGGCTGCGCAGAACAGCGTCAGGCAGAGCAGGTTCAATCTGTGCATGTCAGGGACTTCCTCAGGCCGGTGAATCCAGATCCGGGGCAGCGAGCGGTGGCTCTGGTTCGATGCCATCCACGGTGAGCCTCAGGCTGCCGTCAGCGAGCAATGCCTGAATGGTTGCGCCGGTTTCTGCGTCAGCGACACTGGTGATCGTCCGCCGTCGCCCGTCCGCAGCCCGCTCGTCATGGGCGAGCACGGCGTAGCCCCGACTGAGCGTATTCAACGGGCTCACTGCCGTCAGGGCTCTAACGGTGCTGGCAAGTGTCCGCTGCCGGCCGTTCAACTGATTGCTCTGGGCGCCGGCCAGCCTTCCGCCGAGGGCAGACAGGGTGCGTGAATGCTCGGCGATCTGCCGAGCGGGGGCGAGCAGGCCGAGCGCCCGTCGGGCGCCGCCCAGACGGGTCTGGCGGTTGGTGTGGGTATTGGCCTGCGCACGCAGCAGCCGCTGTTCCAGCTCATCCACCTGCATCATCTTCTGCGAGATCTGAGTGGCCGGATCCAGCAGGCGCGCGTCGAGCGTGCGCACGGCCTGCCCGAGATAGCGGATCTCGTGGCTGATCGCCCGACCGAGTCGGCGCTGCAGTCCGCTCACATCAGCCTGCAGATCGGCCCGGGTGGGCGTGATCATCTCCGCCGCCGCCGATGGGGTCGGGGCCCGAACATCTGCCACGAAATCGGTGATGGCGAAGTCCGTCTGGTGACCGATGGCGGACACCACCGGATGTGGGCAGGCGGCCACCGCACGCGCCACCGGCTCGAGATTGAATGACCAGAGGTCCTCCAGGGAGCCGCCGCCCCGGGTGAGCAGCACCACATCCGTCGCCAGTTCGGCGGCGCGCTCGAATGCCCGGATCAGCTGCTGCTCAGCGCCGTCGCCCTGCACCGCACTGGGGATAAGCGTCACGGCCAGGCCCGGAAAACGACGTTCCACCACATGCAGCACGTCCCTGAGCGCAGCACCAGAGGGACTGGAAATGACGGTAAGGTGCCTCGGGTGCTCGGGCAGAGGGCGTTTGCGGGTGTCATCGAATAGCCCCTCGGCACTGAGTTTTTCCTTCAGCGCATCGAAAGCGGCGCGCAGCGCACCCTCTCCAGCCGCTTCCAGCTTGTCGACGATGAGCTGAAAGTCGCCGCGGGGTTCGTACAGGCTGACCCGGCCGGTGAGCCGAACCTGCAGACCGTCCTGCACCTTCAGCCGGACCGCGCGATTGCGTCCGGCGAACATGGCGCAGCGGATCTGCGCGCCCTGGTCTTTGAGGGTGAAATACCAGTGTCCGGATCCGGGACGGCGGAAATTCGAAAGCTCTCCTTCCACGCTGACCTCGCCGAGGTGCTCTTCGATGAGGATTCTCGCCCTGCGGGCCAGCTGGCTGACGCTCAGGACGGATTGCGAGGGCTCGAAGCCGGCGGTCGGGGAGGAAGACATGCGTGGATTTTAACCGAGATCCTGGCTCCGCCTGCACCCACAAAGCTGGAAATGTCGGATCGGCGCAACTTGGTTTGCAAGAAGTGGGGGGGCATCGGTAAAATGCCGGTTTTGCGGAGTCCCAAATGTTGCGTATCGCAGATGACGCGCTCACTTTCGACGACGTTCTCCTTCTTCCTGCCTATTCCAACGTTCTGCCCTCAGAGGTCTCTCTCGGGACCCGGCTGACCAAAGATATTCGCCTGAACATCCCCGTCATGTCCTCTGCCATGGACACGGTGACCGAGGCGCGCCTGGCCATTGCTCTGGCTCAGGAAGGTGGGATTGGAATCGTCCACAAGAACATGACCATCGAAGCCCAGGCCAGAGAAGTGCGGGCCGTGAAGAAGCACGAAAGCGGCATCATTCGCGATCCCATCACCATCAGGCCCGATGAGACGGTTGCCAAACTGATCGAGCTCACCCTGGAGCACAAGATTTCCGGCGTGCCCGTGGTGGAAGGGGACGCTCTGGTCGGCATCGTCACGGGCCGTGACGTGCGCTTCGAACGGCGCATGGATGCGCTGGTCCGGGACGTGATGACGCCCAAGGAGCAGCTGGTCACCGCGGCTGAAGACGCGGACTTCGATGAGATCACGAGCCTCCTGCACGAGCACCGCATCGAGAAGGTGCTGCTGGTGAACGACAAGTTCGAGCTGCGCGGCATGGTGACAGTGAAAGACATCAACAAAGCCAAGGCCTACCCGATTTCCTGCAAGGATGGCCACGGCCAGCTGCGCGTCGGTGCCAGTGTCGGCACCAGCCCGGATACGGACGATCGGGTGGCGGCACTGGTCGAGGCGGGTGTGGATGTGCTGGTGGTGGATACCGCGCACGGACACAGCCAGCGGGTGCTGGATCGGATCAGCTGGATCAAGCAGCGCTATCCGAACATGAATGTAATCGGTGGCAACGTTGCCACTGCCGACGGCGCCAAGGCGCTGCTTTCGGCTGGCGTCGATGCGGTCAAGGTGGGCATCGGCCCGGGATCGATCTGCACCACCCGGGTGGTGACCGGAATCGGCGTGCCGCAGATCTCCGCGGTCTCGTCTGCGGCGGAAGTTGCCGCCAAGGAAGGCGTGCCGGTCATTGCAGACGGCGGGGTGCGCTACTCCGGCGACATCGCCAAGGCTATTTCCGCCGGTGCCAGCGTGGTCATGCTGGGCAGTCTGCTGGCAGGCACCGATGAAGCGCCGGGCGAGGTCGAGCTTTATCAGGGCCGCACCTACAAGTCCTATCGGGGTATGGGCTCGCTGGGCGCCATGTCCGAGTCGAACGGATCGTCGGACAGGTATTTCCAGGAAGCCGAAGGCGATCATCGCAAACTGGTGCCGGAAGGCGTGGAAGGCCGGGTGGCTTACCGCGGTCCGGTCGGCCCCATCGTGCACCAGCTCATGGGTGGCCTGAGGGCTTCCATGGGCTATACCGGCTGCTCGGACGTCGAGGAACTCAGGACCAAGTCCCAGTTTGTCCGGGTGAGCGCGGCCAGCATGTCGGAATCGCACGTGCACGATGTTTCCATCACCAAAGAAGCACCGAACTACCCGCTGAGCTGACAGGACCTCTCAATCGATGGCAGCAAATATTCACGATCAGCGACTGCTGATCGTCGACTTTGGTTCGCAGTACACACAGCTCATCGCCCGCCGTGTCCGGGAATCAGGCGTGTACTGCGAGATTCATCCGTACGATGCGCCCGCTGAGTTCATTGAAGAATTTCAGCCGAAGGGGGTGATCCTTTCCGGTGGGCCGGAGACCGTTACCCTGGAGGACACGCCGCGGATTCCGGATGTGATCTTCGAACTCGGCGTGCCGGTGCTCGGAATCTGCTACGGCATGCAGGCCATGGCCGAGCAGCTTGGCGGCAAGGTGCAGGGCTCGGACGTACACGAGTTCGGTCACGCGGTGGTGGATGTGCTGGAGACGGAGAGCTTTCTCAGCGTGGTCAACGGCGGCTCCGGAGGCGAGTTGCCCGTCTGGATGAGCCACGGTGACAAGGTGGTCGCCCTGCCGCCGGAGTTCACGCTGGTGGCTTCCACGGACTCGGCGCCCATTGCGGCCATGCAGTGGGCTGAGCGGCGACTGTACGGCGTGCAGTTTCATCCGGAAGTGACCCACACCCGTCAGGGGGCGGAGATTCTTGGAAACTTTGCGCGGGATATCTGTGGCTGCGAGGGGCTGTGGACGGCCGCCAACATCGTCGAGGACGCCATTTCGCAGGTTCAGGAGACGGTGGGCAGCGACAAGGTGGTGCTCGGGCTGTCCGGCGGGGTGGACTCGAGCGTGGTGGCAGCGCTGCTGTCCCGCGCGATCGGCGATCAGCTCACCTGCGTGTTCGTCGACAACGGCCTGCTCAGGAAAAACGAGCGGGATGAGGTCGAGACGGCTTTCGCGCCATCAAACGCGCTGAGCCTGAATCTGGTGACAGTAGCGGCGGAAGATGAGTTTCTCGACAAGCTCGCTGGTATCGAGGAACCGGAAGCGAAGCGCAAGGCGATCGGCAACACGTTCATCGATGTGTTCGATCGCGAAGCGCATCGGATCGAGGACGTCGCCTGGCTCGCTCAGGGCACCATCTATCCGGACGTGATCGAATCAGCAGCCAGCAAGCACGGCAAAGCCCACGTGATCAAATCGCACCATAACGTCGGAGGCCTGCCGGAGCGCATGCACCTGAAGCTGGTCGAGCCGTTGCGTGAACTGTTCAAGGACGAGGTAAGGAACATCGGCCTGCATCTCGGCCTGCCGAAGTCGCTGATCTTCCGGCATCCGTTTCCCGGGCCAGGCCTTGGCGTGCGGATTCTGGGTGAGGTGAGCAAGGACAAAGCCGAAGTGCTCCGTGAGGCGGATGCCATCTTCATCGAGGAACTGCGAGCCGCCGATCTTTATGACAGCGTCAGTCAGGCGTTTGCGGTCTATCTGCCGGTTAAATCGGTCGGGGTCGTGGGTGACGCCCGACGCTATGCGGACGTGATTGCGCTGCGGGCAGTGGAGACGATTGATTTCATGACCGCCCGTTGGGCGCATCTGCCGTACGAATTCATCGAGCGGGTGTCGAATCGGATCATCAACGAGATCAGCGGCGTCTCCCGGGTTGTCTACGACGTGTCGAGCAAACCCCCGGCAACCATCGAGTGGGAATGACATCCCCCGATCGAGAGACCGGCCGAGAGACCGAACACGAGCGCTGGATGCGCGAAGCCCTGAAGATGGCAGACGAGGCCGAGCAACTCGGCGAGGTCCCTGTCGGCGCGGTGCTGGTCGGTGCGGCCGGTGAACTGGCTCGGGGATTCAATCGCCCGATCGCGACGCACGATCCAACCGCGCATGCGGAAATCAATGTGCTCAGGGAAGCCGGTGCGAAGCTCGGCAACTACCGACTGGCGGGCACCACGCTTTACGTCACCGTGGAGCCCTGCACCATGTGCGCCGGCGCGCTGATTCATGCCCGCGTGGCCGAAGTGGTGTTCGGCGCTCGTGAACCCAAGGGCGGGGCGCTGGTCAGTCGTGGCACGGACGACGGCGGCGGAATTCTCGATGGGTTGAACCACCGGCTCAGGGTCACTGAAGGGATTCTGTCCGAAGAGTGCGCTGCCAGGCTGAGCCGTTTTTTCGACGCCCGCCGCGCCTGATGAACTGCGAAACGGAAACTGAGAACCGATGGAATTGATGATTCTGGATGGGCAGCCTGCCTGCTCAAAGTTTGTCCTCGACAAGCGCCTGAGTGAGATCGGGCCAGCGGCTGGCACGCTCGATGGCCTCTACGCGGAGTACGTTCATCTGCTCTCCCTGTCCGCACCTCTGGATGAAGCGGAGCTCGCACGGGCTCAGGCGCTTCTACGCTATGGGCCGGAAAAGGGGTTGCCTGAGCGTGTCGGGCGCGAAGTTGGTGTGGTGCTTCCCCGGCTCGGAACAATCTCACCCTGGTCGAGCAAGGCGACGGATATTTTTTCTATCTGCGAGCTGGATAAAGTGCTCAGGGTCGAACGGGGCGTGCGCTGGTTTGTCGAGGGTGATGCAGACATTGACGTCGTGCTGGCTGCTGCGCACGACCGGATGACGGAGCGGGTGGTGACCGATGGCGTCTTCGAATCCGTGTTCGAAAACCTTACGCCACAGCCGCTGGCGACCGTCGGCATCCTGGAGGGAGGACGCGAGGCGCTCGTCGTGGCCAACTCGGCGCTTGGGCTGGCGCTGTCAGACGACGAGATCGACTATCTGGTGGCGGCCTACCTGGAGCTCGATCGGGATCCGACGGACGTCGAGCTGATGATGTTCGCGCAGGCTAATTCGGAGCACTGTCGACACAAGATCTTCAATGCCGACTGGCAGATCGATGGCGAGTCCATGACCAGGAGCCTGTTCGCGATGATCCGCAACACCCACGCTCACATCAACGGGGAAGGCATTCTCTCGGCCTATGCCGACAATGCGGCGGTCATTGAAGGTTCGACGATGCCGAAGTTTCTGCTCGATCCCGATACCCATCGCTATGGCTACGTGAAAGAGCCTGTGCATGTGCTGATGAAGGTGGAGACGCACAACCACCCGACGGCCATCGCGCCATATGCCGGTGCAGCCACCGGCTCCGGCGGTGAGATTCGTGATGAAGGCGCCGTCGGCCGAGGTTCCAAACCGAAAGCCGGCCTGACCGGATTCACCACCTCTCATCTCAACGTGCCGGGTTTCGAGCAGCCCTGGGAGCGGCAGACCGGCAAGCCGGAGCGAATGGTGGACGCGCTCACCATCATGCTCGAGGGGCCCATCGGAGCCGCCGGATTCAACAACGAGTATGGGCGACCGGCGCTCAACGGTTACTTCCGCACGTTCGAAATGGCCGATGAGGCGCGCCATGGAGATGCTGGCGGGAAGATCTGGGGCTATCACAAGCCGGTGATGATTGCGGGCGGCGTCGGTACCGTGCGTGACGAGCACGTGCACGCAGAAAGCTTCGCGCCCGGTACCCGGCTCGTGGTGCTGGGCGGTCCCGCCATGCTCATTGGCCTCGGTGGTGGTGCGGCCTCCAGCATGTCGAGTGGTGAGAGCTCGTCTGACCTGGATTTCGCGTCGGTGCAGCGGGACAACGCGGAAATGGAGCGTCGCTGTCAGGAAGTGATCGATGCCTGCACGGCCATGGCTGCAGACAACCCCGTGCTGCTGATCCACGACGTAGGCGCCGGCGGCCTTTCGAATGCTCTGCCGGAGCTGGTGAGCGATGCGAACATGGGCGGCCGGATCGATCTTCGTGCGGTGCCCAACGCGGATCCCGGAATGACGCCGCTGGAGATCTGGTGCAACGAAGCCCAGGAGCGCTATGTGCTCGCCATCCCGCCCCAGCGGATGGATGAATTCGCCTCGATCTGCGAGCGCGAACGATGCCCGTTTGCCGACGTAGGTGAAACGACAGAAGACAGGCAACTCGTCGTAAGCGATGCCTTGCTCAAGAACAAGACTGTTGACATGCCGAT
>Ga0316191_10004461_pt1 | contig 10447 bp, 9 predicted proteins | sample Eddworburr2cm_MG_FD_204928 | JGI IMG/M metagenome (GOLD analysis project Ga0316191, IMG submission 204928) | Coastal sediment microbial communities from Maine, United States - Eddy worm burrow 2 cm | ecosystem: Environmental > Aquatic > Marine > Coastal > Sediment | place: USA: Maine | collected... | reverse complement strand
CCATATCAGTAATGCTATTGCCCGGTTGCAACCATTTCACGTAGCAATGATTCGATATGCGCCGCCGGGAATCCGAAAGGCACTATCGCGCTGAGCACTCCCCCCTGGTCGATAACAAACAGGTTCGCGGTGTGGTCCATCGTGTACTGATTATCGGATCGCGAGTTTTTCTGGTAGGTGACCCTGAACTGTTGCGCGGCCTGCTCGATTTGTTGTTTAGTGCCGGTGAGTCCTAGCATCCCGCCACCGAAATATTTCAAATACTGACCCAGCACCTCTGGACTATCATGTTCGGGATCGACGGTGATGAACAATCCCCGGGCATGTATCGCATCATCGCCCAGCCTTTGCAAGGCACTGGCCATGTACTGCAGCTCGATCGGGCAGACATCGGGACAAAGCGTGTAACCAAAGAATACCAGCACGACCTTGCCGCGCAAGTCATGTAGATGAAAGGTCTTGCCCTCGTGATCGATCAGCGAAAAATCGATCTCTACATCGTCTGCGACTGCAGGTGCCAAAACGACCGCAGCGGTTAACAGCAAGAGCAGGTAAATCCGGTAAGAACGCGAGTCTCGGTACACTTACTTCACCTCGACTTCGCTACCGTGCACCCAGCTCGGATCACCCTTGCGTACATCGCCTATCGGCGCGGCAAAGGCGTCGGCAACCAACGCATCGACATTGCTACCGGTTAGCGACTCGAGAAACTGCACCAGGTCCTGCTTTTCCTGCTCATCCAGGTTGAGTGGTTTGATCAGGGGCGACAGCCCCTCGTTAGGAATGCCGCCGGCATCATAGAACTCGACCACGTCGCGCAAGCTACTCAATGATCCGTTATGCATATAGGGCGCGGTCAGCGCGATATTACGCAGCCCGGGGGTTTTATATTTCCAGCGATCGTATGGATTTTGCGTGACTTCGTAGAGCCCGACATCGGCAGGTGGCGGTTCGCCGACGCGCTCGATGATGGCGCGATCGACTTCGAGGATCACCCCGGGAGCAACCTGCACAAGCTGCTTGTCCGGCAGTATCCCCATCGACTCCCGGTAGCCGATGCCGGTGTTATGCAGCCGGTTATCCATAAACACTGCACTATCCTGACCCACAAGATGGCAGGCGGAACACCCTGCCCGGCCGCTGAACAGCTCGAATCCACGCTGCGCCGAGTCCGACAACGAATCGGACTCATGTGCGTAATACCAGCGGTCAAACGCGGAATCGCCGGACACTATTGCACGCTGGTAACTGGCCAGGGCTCTGCCGAGGGTGGTCATCGATACCCCCGCGCCTTCAAATGCCGCTTCAAACATACCGTCGTATTCGTCGATCAGGCGGATTTTATTCAACACGTATCCAACCGAAGGATTGCCCATTTCGTTGCGCGCGAGCAGCGGTCCCCAAACCTGCTGCTCGAGCACGTCCTCGCGTCCGTCATGAAACAGGAGTTCGGCATAGGCGACATTGTAGATCGTCGGCGAATTGCGTCGCACGCTGCGTCCCTCGATACCGACTGCCATGGCGAGTTCGTTACTGGAAAACCCCTGGTCGGGTATATGGCACATGGCACAGGAAAAGGTGTCATTGAGCGACAGGCGACGGTCAAAGAAGAGCTTCCTTCCCAACTGGATTTTTGCCCGGTCGGCATCGTCGCCACCCGGTACCGCCGGCAGTCCCAGGGGAGGATTGCGCACCAGGGCAAGCAGATCGGCGGCCTGCCCCCGCCGCAGTTCAAGCGCGCGCGAGCGCGTCGTGTAATCCCCGGTTTCATAGCCGCGCCTGTCGTCACCCGGGCCGGATAACAAAGTTGTCGACTGGTTAGCCACGCTCTGCAGAGCGCCACCGCGCGCCGCATGTAACAGGGTCCTGAAGTCATTCAGTATCAGGTCCTGGTGTAGAAATCCGACACTGTAGATATTGCGAATATTCCTTTCAGGGTCGATCAGAAAGACTCTCAGCAGGTGTGCAAAGGCACTGGAGTAACGGCCGTCACTGGTCGTTTGCCGTTGTATATCCTGGTTGTAGGCATCGAGAATCGGCGCCAGGCTCTGCTCCGACGCGGTGGTGACAAATTGCCATTCACCCGCGTTGCCGGCGTAACGAAAATTGTTGCCATACAGCGCCATGACTTCGGGGGTATCGATTACGGGATCGAAACTGAGGCTGATCAGCTTGAGTCGTTGCGCGATCTCGGAATCACGTTTCATCGCCGCCTTGATCTGGTAAAACACGTGCGAGGTTAACGGGCAGCCATTGACGTCGCTGCAGCTGCTGTAGATAAATGCGAGCAGCACATAGCTGTCGCCGTATAGCTCATACAGTCGCCGTGGTTTACCGTCTGCATCGAGGACATCGCCGTCAGCGGCATGACCCAGCGGCGGCAGCGCATAACTTCCTGCCGCAGGCACATTGTAACCCAGGTCGCCATATCCAGGCGCCAGAGCCTGCGCAGACGCTGCCGTAATGTGCAGCACCGACAAAATCAGAAATAGTGGTAACCGGGCAAGCATGATCCTGGCAAGAATAAACCCCGGAGAACGAAAAATCAGCCTCCGGGGTTTCAGTTAAGCCGCGGTGTGGAGAAGAGCACCGCAAGCATTAAAAGACTACTGCAGCAAAGATTCCAGACCCGTATCCGACGCTGCCAGAGCATTCGCCTCGGGAGACTTGCCGCTGTAGAGCGAGTAAGCACCGAAGCGCATCTGGTGCGCGCGGCCCAGCTTCAGCTTGTTGAAATCGAGTGCGAACTGTTCGACCAACTCCTTGCCGTTCCAGACAAAACTCTTGAAGTACTGCTCGTTGTCTTCACCCTTCTTGTCCCAGTTGGCGAGTAGCGAAGAAGTGTAGTAAACGCGCTTGCCGTCCCAGCTGGACGATGCCATGTTCACCTGGCTGCCGATGACCTTTTCATAAACCTGCTTCGGGTTATGCGGATCGCTCAGATCAAACAGACGGGTTTTGCCGTCCATGAAAGTGTTGACCCACAGCCTGCTGTCGTCGGCGCTGATCGAAATATCGACCGGCAACGGAATTGACGCCGGATCGCCGACATCGGCAACCGCCTTGGCCTGCCATTCGCCCTGGTCATCTTCATAGATCAGCCAGATTTTCGAAGTCAGTGCCGTAGTGGTGACGCACCAGTTATTGTGGGGCTTCCAGGCGCAACGGATTTCGAGCGGTGCGCCGGGCACATCGAAAACTTTCTTCGGCTTCTTGCTGTGCAGATTCCACAGCACCATGGTATTGCCGAAGCGCTTCATCGCTTCAGGATCCTGCAGCATCTTGCCGAAGTCCATCATGTAGTTGGACCAGCCGGTGAATGACGAAGTCAGCATGATGTTGCGACGTGGCAGCACGCGCAAATCGTAATTGTAGCCATCGGCCAGCTTGCCGGTCTTGGTCGCGCCCTGCAGGTTTTCATCAGTGGGCATCCAGTGGGTGGTAACATAATCGCCCTCGTTGGTGTACTCGACCAGCGCGGTGCGCCCACCATTGTCCTGGTTATTAGACAGGCCAGTGACCATGATTCGTCCGGGTAACGCGTAGGTCGTATGCGGTCCGACAACACCGCCACTTTTTTCGACGAAATCGGTCACGACTCGATATAATTTCGGTTTTGCCGGATCGGAGGCAACATCGAAGATAAAGATCTTGCTGGTGTCGAGGCCGCCTGCCCACAGGTACTTGCGATCATCGGTAAATCCGGAATGATGAGCTTCGTTTCTGCCGCCTACCGACAAGGTATGAACAACCTGGCCGTATTTGGATGAATTCGGGTTAACGTCCACGGTAACGAGTTTATCCTGTCCATCACCGAGGCCCTCTACGCCCAGCGTCCAGACGTAAACGAAGTCTTCCTGGCCGACAATCTTGGCCATGTAGGGCGATTGACAGGTTTCGTCTGCCTGAACGCCGGTAAGCATGCCGGTAAACAAGGTTAACAATGCGATGCTGAAACTACGCATGCCTGCTCCGACTAACCTGGATAGTGTAGGTTTCATAGAGTTCCCTCCTGGTTGGTATATTTATTGGTGTATATAGTGTGAATGCTCACGATGAAACTGGAGCGATCCCGCGCTGGTCGGCGGTGATTAAAGGACATTTTGTCAGACAGTGTTAACTGTCCGGGTGCAGGCTGAACCATCTTGACTTCCCCCGTTCCGACAGAACAGTATAAAAATAAAGCTACGCAATTATCTTTCATATACTGCTGTTATAAGAATACTTTATGGCACTTTCTGCTAATATTCCGTCATTATGGATAGAATTGATCGAAAACTCATCGGCGAACTTCAGCGCGACGGGCGCCTGACCAATCAGGAACTAAGTGAACGCGTGTCTTTGTCGCCGTCTCCCTGCCTGCGTCGGCTGCGCCAACTCGAGCAGAATGGCGTGATCGAGGGTTATACCGCGATCGTCAACCAGGAAGCCTGCGGACTGGATATTACCGCCTTCGTTTCAATCCGGCTGGAAAAGCAGAACGACAAGACCATCCAGGCATTCGAACGAGGTATTCGCGACCTCGACGAAATCGTTGCCTGTTACCTGATGTCCGGTTCATCAGATTACCTGCTGCAGGTGTTGAGCCCATCGCTCAAGGATTATGAAGCCTTCATCCGCGACAAACTGTCGCGCACCCCGGGAATAGGCACGCTGGAAACCCATTTCGCATTCGGGCAGGTCAAACACAGCACAGTTTTTCCAGGTTTCGATTGAAGGCTACCAGGGAGACCCTGGATCAACTGACGTAGAAGGTAATCTGCGGCCAGTCTCAAGCGCTCGTGTGGCTACATGCCGCGGCAATAGCAGGAGTAGCGAATTTCGACATCAGCTCGCGCGAGCGCTTTATCGAGCGCAGGTTTGATCAAAATAGCCTCTTCGTTGCGCCCCAGCCGAGTCAGGCACTCGTGCAGGCCGTGCAGGCCCCAGACGTTACCCGGATGTTGGCAGGCGCGCGCGAGCGTGTTGTCGAAACCGAGATCGGCACGGTACACCGCCTCGGCCTCATCGATGCGGTTCTGCTCTAGCAGCAAGGCACCGAGCGCATGACGGGTCGGTTGCATCCAGCCCCAGGGTTCGTCATAGGGGAGGTTGTCGTCGAGTTCAACCGAACGACGTAAATGCGCAAATGCCGAGTCGAAATCGCCCTTGCGGTAACTCAACTCACCTTCCAGCATTGCCTCGGCCACGGTCAGAATGTCGAGGCAGATGTTATTGAAAATTGTCCGGGTTGCAGGCATCGCCACCCTGGCGGCCAGGTAATCCTCACGCGCTGCTTCGGCCGCCGGAATATCACCGGTCGCGGCATGCGCCACGGTTTTGGCATAGTGGATCAGCACCAGTGTAAACGCATAAAGCGCCGGATCCTCCGGCAGTGCCTGCTGTTTTATCTGCTCCCACTCGCCGAACCTGATCAGCACATGTTGTTTCATCGGGTAAAAGGCCTCGACCCAATCGGCCATAGGCTCCACCACGTCCGGCGTCAGCGATGCCGCGAGTTCGTCGGCAGTGTCAAGCGCCACCTGCCTCTGGCCGAGGAACATCGCGCCGTAAATCTTGAAATGATAATTATGACAGCGATACAAGGTGTAAAAATTCATCGGCCCGGAACGTTCGAGATATTTGCGATCGGCCTGAATCGCCCGATGGTTGCGTAGCACGACATTCTGGTAGTCACCACATAACACGTCGACATGCGTCGGCATGTGCTGCAGGTGCCCGGCGTCTGGCACCAGGTCGATCAGCGCATCGCCGGCGCTGAGCGCTTTTTCCGGGTGCGGTGACATCTCCATCAGGTGCAGATACATGTGCAGCAGCCCTGGATGCTTTTTCGATCCTTTATCCGCCAGCTTCTCAAACGCGGTTTCGAGCACTGCGATCGCTTCTTCGGTATCGGCGCCCACGGCCGGCTTACCAGTCGGCAAATCCCAGAGTTGCCATGGAGTACGATTCATGATCGATTCGGCGAACAAGGTACAGACATCCAGGTCTTCGGGGTGAGCCTGGTAAACCTTGCGCATCGCGTTGGCGAAGGCGTCGTTCCACGGGCCGAAGTCCTCGATTGCGGGATCATCGGGATAACGTGCGCTGAGCGCCTCGATCAGACCGCGCTCGATGTCGTCGGCATGGTCGAGGTGACTTTTTGCCGATTTCACCAGGCTGTGCGCTGCGTCCAGGCAGGCCTGTTTGTCGTCGTCCTCGAAGTCACTCCATTGCTTGTTGTAATTCGGACCACTCGCGTAGGCGATGCCCCAGTGCGCCATCACGCAGTCCGGGTCATGTTCGAGCGCTTTTTTGAAACACTCGATGGCTTCTTCGTGATGGTACCCATAGTTCCAGACCAGGCCTCGGTCGAACCAGAGTTGCGCCTCGGGAGATGAGGTTGATATGTTGCGGCTATAACTACCCAGGTTGTAATAATCGCTCATGCTGCCTCCTGCTGAGTGCAGTTTTCAGTTTTGCTGCGGGTTTATAAAGAGTGTTTAACACACTTAATCAGCAGCGTCGAATCTGGATCGATTATCCCTGCTGACTCATCGAGTTTGAGCCTCAAGGGGGACCCTCAATGAACCGGGGTGGGTGGGAATCTGCGCCGAGCAGTCGACACTCAGTATTTATTCCTTACTCCTGCTTCCGGCACTAAGCAGTCATTGATATAAAAAATCTTGCATGAGAACATCGCTGGAATATTTTGTGGCATATCACGATATTCGTGCGTTTCACCTGACCATGCAAATCCAACAACCTAAAATGAGTATATTAAATGAAAGTTGCATACATCTTTTCCAGTCAAGGGCACACTGTTTCATACAAACTTGGGAAAATGATTCTTCCTCAACTCGAGGAACAGTCTCACGGCCCCGAAGTTGTTGGCATGTTCTTTTTCGAGGACAACAATTATGTACTGGTAAAGGGAGATCCCATCGGCGAGCGATTGGCGAAGGTAGCTAAACAACAAAACATCATGCTGATGGGTTGTGACCAGTGCTGCTGGGAGCGCGAGATTGACGGGAAACTTGTGGATGGCGCCACGATAGGTTGCTTTCCAAATCTATATGAGGGGTTAGCTGGAAATATGCCAGACCAGGTAATAACACTGTAATGGCATCACAAACCAGGCTAACACCACATTACCAGAACAAGAAGTGCGCGCTTGCGAAGCAAACGCCGCCCCGGCATTTGGTCGGCCGCTTTTATGGATGTTAGCAATTAGTAGAGATATTCATCAGATGAGAATTTTGAAGTCGTTAGTACTGCTCCTGGTAGCGGTATTAGTCTTGCCTTTTGGCCAGCTCCGGGCAGAGGGGAAGCTGGAACTCCAGAAAGTAACCGCAGACGTATATGCAATCGTTGGCGAGCCTGGTAACCGCACAGCGGACAACCTGGGAAATAATGCAACATTTGGATTCGTGATCACAAGCGAAGGTGTCGTGCTCATTGATTCAGGTGGCACTTATCAGGGCGCGCAAAGAATTGACCGGCTTATCAAAAGTGTTACCGACAAACCTGTTGTCAGGGTGATCAATACCGGGGGGCAGGATCATCGCTGGCTGGGTAATGGATATTTTAAAAATCAAGGTGCACAAATTATTGCCAGCGTAGCAGCAGTGAAGGATCAGAAAGCGCGCACCCAGGATCAATTTATTCTGCTGGCTAATCTGGTTGGAGAAAAAATTGTAAAAGAAACAGATCCTGTTTATGCCGAGAGAACATTCGACGAACATTTCGAGTTTGGATTGGGTGGCACTATTTTCAAGCTGAGCCATTCGGGCCAGGCACACACACCCGGTGATAGTTTTGTCTGGCTTCCGCAGAAAAAAGTTATGTTCACAGGGGATATCGTTTATGTCGAGCGTATGCTAGGCATTGGATCGCAGTCCAACAGCAAAAGCTGGATCGAGGTCTTTCAAACTATGGCTGCGTTCAAACCACGATATTTGATACCCGGACACGGTCATGCAACGGATTTGGCCCAGGCTACAAAAGATACTTATGATTATCTGGTTTTCTTACGCAAATCGGTTTCTGATTTCATGGAGAATGGTGGTGACCTTTCGGCAATAAGCAGCCTGGACCAGACAAAGTTCAACTACCTCCTGAATTATCAGGAAATTGCCGGCAGTAATGCACAAAAAGTTTTTACCGAAATGGAATGGGAATAGATTATTAGTATCAAGTTTGAAGCGCATACAGTCGTAATGTAGAGGTTCAGACGCGACAATCGGCCAGAAGCGAACGCCTGACAATAAAGTGTTAAAATTTTATCCAATAAAAAAATTATAACGCTACTGTTTACCCTGGCAATATTTACAACGATTCTGGATATATATTTCTGTTGGAGAGAAGTGCCCGAGTTAGTCAGCAGTGACTTAATACGGGCTGAGCTAAACCGGAGAGCCTGGTTTGAAACAATTCTGCTGCTAAGCTAAAGAATTCGGATATGAATAATGACAATGCCAGAATGCTGGCCGTTGAAGTACGAAGCCTGCCACCATCGATGTTGGATGCAAGCTTGCTGGCCGAGTACGTCAAAACCGGTGAAGCATACGATTTGTCAGATTTGTGCAGAAAGGGCGATGTCTCAATCAAGCAAGTAGCCCAGATAGTCGTCGCAAGCAGCCTTGATGAGGTGGACAAACTACCCGGTTACACCATGACAAGTGAGATTTTTGAGCTAGCTGAAAATCTTTACTCCATTGGCGAGTCGAGGCGGCATTGGCAACTAATGCGCAACCGGCATAAACCCGGTTACCTGGAAAGTCACTTAACGAGAGAAGCGTTGAAACGCCTTGAGCTCGACCCCGTGAAGAGAAAACGCCATTACGCGAATATTTATTTCCGCGCATGGGCGATATTCTGGGATGATGAGTTTATCAGTCGCATGATTCACAAGGTCGATAGCCGTATCATTGCCAGCCTGCCTGAAGAACTGATCACCGAAAACATTTGTTTAACCGCAGTTTCCAGATCGGGTTTAATGCTGCGTTACGTGCCGGTGTTGCTACGCAGCCCCGTAGTCTGCACTCGAGCGGTACAGAATGATCCGGCAGCCATCGCTTTTACGCCCGGGCACCTGCGTGACCAGGTCAGGAAATTACAGGCCATCAAGTTCGATTGAAGAAATTAGTTTTTCGATGCCGACGAACAATCAGTGTGGGCCTTCGTAGTGCGGGAATGACTTGAAGTACGGGAGACTCAGGGTCGCCTGTAAATACTTGCGAAGGGTCTATTTTCTCTAAAGGAGACCCTCAGTAAACCGGGGCGGAAGGCGAGCTTCGACCAGGAGCGGATGCTGAATCGATCGCTAATTAAGTATCGTGTCCCCTGATCGCCCATTGCACCAGCGACTTGTGCCAGGTGAATTCGATGATTTTTTGTAACTGTCTTTCATAGCCAAGCAGAATTGGCTGCAGCACGCCCGGCCAACTCGACAGGTCGCGAACGAACACGCTTGTTTTCGTCATCGGCCGGAACTCTTCGAGTATCTCGGTCGCTTTGATTCGCTCGATATAGGCCTGCGGTACGATATCCATCGTCGCATAGGCATTTAGCAAATAGTCGAGATACTCCCGGGTGGGCTTCAGCCCAGCGACGATTCGCGTGGTGCGGTAATAGTAAAAGCGGACCCCATCGGCCTGCCTGAAAACCTTTTCGTGGACTCGCAGAAACGGCTCCCCCTCGAAGTAGTCCATACGCCGGGCGTCTCTTTCGAGGATCAGGTAGATCTTGCCGTAAACCACGCCGCCATCGCTCGGATCTGCCGAGGCATAGCCGTGCTGGTCATAGAATCCCGGCTGGGTAAATTGCAGCGAGGCGTTCTCGAGAGCATGGTCCATAGACGCAAACACCTTGATGCGTCGCTGCGCCAGCACGCTTGCATCGAGATTTGCGCCGAAGGTGAAATAGTGCACCTTCCTGTCATAACGCGGCCGCAGCACACGCATCAGGTTGGCCCATTCGGATCCAAGTATCCACAGTATTGCTCGCAGCAAAGATTAGTCTCCCGCAAATGAGTCGTCGTGAGGGCGCCGCCTGGTTGACTCGGTTGAATCCGGGGCCACGTCGTCAAACTAATTGCATAAGAGTAGATGAAATATAATGTACTTGAAAGCACAGGGTTGCCTGCATTTCGGTCAGTTCCTGTCATTCCGGCGAAAGCCGGAATCCAGTTCATAAACTAACGCAAGACTAGCTCTTTAATACTGGATCCCGCCGGTTCGACGCATCGGGTCGAGCCGCAGGATGACAACTTCTGGAATTAATCCTAATTTCTTATCTGGAGTGACTGTTGAGGGTCGATTATCGCCGCTGCTACACCCGGTTTGGGTGCCAAATTTCTCCAAAGGAAACCCCCAGTTGGCTGGGCCAGGAGACGAGCTTCGGCCATGAACGGATAAAAAAAACCGGGTAATCCGTTTAGGAGATACCCGGTTTCTAAAGTTATTTA